>Ga0272446_1005970_pt1 | contig 13032 bp, 13 predicted proteins | sample YNPCB0061_FD_194587 | JGI IMG/M metagenome (GOLD analysis project Ga0272446, IMG submission 194587) | Hot spring microbial mat communities from Yellowstone National Park, WY, United States - YNP-CB-006-1 | ecosystem: Environmental > Aquatic > Thermal springs > Hot (42-90C) > Sediment | place... | reverse complement strand
AGCGGCCGGGGCTGGTTCAGGTGGAGGCGGGCGGCGCGGCGATCGCCTGCGAGGTCTGGGAGCTGCCGGCGGCGAACTTCGGCAGCTTCGTCGCCGGCATCCCCGCGCCGCTCGGCATCGGCAAGGTGACGCTTGCCGATGGGGCGGTGGTCAACGGCTTCATCTGCGAGCCCATCGGCGTCGCCGGTGCGCGGGATATCACCGAATTCGGCGGCTGGCGCGCCTGGCTCGCCGCCAGTTGACACGAGACGGACAGTTGGGCTCACGGACAGGGCGACAGCCACCCTGAAGCATGAATGTCGCCGTGTCCGTTTCCTCACCCCCGGCCCCCCAGGGGGCGGGCGCTTCAAGCGTCGCTGACGCGACGTTCACGTTGATCGTTCAGGCGAGCTTGAGCCGCCTTGCGCCGAGCCGGGTCGGCTGCCAGCCGAGGCGGTCGTAGAAAGCGAGCGCCGGGGCATTGTCGAGATCGGCGAGCAATTGCGCGCGCACCGCCCCCCGCACGCGCGCCCAGTCCAGCACGGCCTCGAGCAGCGCACGGCCGACGCCCTGGCCGCGCCAATCCTCCTGCACCACCACGTCCTCGACCCAGGCCGAGGGCGCGCCCTCGGCCGTGGAGATCACCAGCTGCACGCTCGCCATGCCAATGGCGCGCCCATTCCTTCACCGCCGGCGAGGATTTCTGCCTGGTGCACAACGGTTCGCTCTCCAACCCCTACAGCGTGCGCCGCATGCTGGAGCCGCACGGCATCCGCTTCGAGACCGACAACGATACCGAAGCGGCCTGCCGTTTCCTGGAATGGCGGCTGCGCGAGGGGGATGACCTGGAAAGCGCATTGCAAAAGGGATTCGAGGTGCTCGACGGGTTCTATACCTTCCTCATTGGCACCGCGGACAAGCTCGCCCTGATCCGCGACCCCTTTGCCTGCAAGCCCGCGGTCGTCGCGGAAACCGATGACTACGTGGCGATCGCCTCCGAATTCCGCTCGCTCGCCCACCTGCCCGACATCGGGCATGCCACGGTGTTCGAGCCCGCGCCCGAGGAAATATACGTATGGACAGCCTGACTTTCGATCTCGCGCGCTCGTCGCTGCGCGAACTCAACGCCTTCCTGCACGACAGGCCCACGGAGCGGGGCGTGAACAAGGTGGTGGTGCTGCATCCCGACGGCGCCCACAATATCGCCGTCGGCCTCGACTGCCCGGTCGAAGTGGAGATCGTCGGCCACGCCGGCTACTACGCCGGCGGCATGAACAAGGCGGCCCGCATCACCATCACCGGCAGCGCCGGCACCGGCGTGGCCGAGAACATGATGTCGGGCCGCGTGCATGTGAAGGGCTTCGCCTCGAACGCCGCCGGCGCCTCGATGCACGGGGGGCTGCTGGTGATCGACGGCAATGCCGGCCTGCGCTGCGGCATCTCCCTGAAGGGCGGCGACATCGTGGTGGGCGGCTCCGTCGGCAGCTACTCCGCCTTCATGGCGCAGGCCGGGCGCATGGTGATCTGCGGCGACGCCGGCGATGCGCTGGGCGATTCGCTGTACGAAGCCGTGCTCTACGTGAAGGGCCGCATCAAGTCGCTGGGCGCCGACGCCCGCATCGAACCGATGAGCGACACCGACTATGCCACCGTCGCGGAACTGCTCGACGCCGCCGGCATGCGCCACGACCCCAAGGAATTCAAGCGCGTGGCTTCGGCCCGCAGCCTCTATCACTGGAACGCCGACGCGGATCAGGAGTACTGACATGAGCCACCCCGACCATCCCATCTCCCGCGAGGAGTCCTACAGCTATGACCGCAAGACGCTCGACTACATCCGCAACGCCGCAGCGCACGGGCTGTATGAGATCCGCGGCATGGGGGCCAAGCGCCGCCTGCCCGGTTTCGACGACCTGGTCTTCCTGGGCGCCTCGCTGTCGCGTTACCCGCTCGAAGGCTACCGGGAGAAGTGCTCGACCAGGACCGTGCTTGGTACCCGCTATGCCAAGAAGCCGATCGAACTCGATATTCCGATCACCATCGCCGGCATGAGCTTCGGCGCACTCTCGGCCAACGTGAAGGAAGCGATTGGACGCGCGGCAAGCGAGGTCGGCACCTCGACCACCACCGGCGACGGCGGCATGACACCGGAGGAGCGGCAGTCCTCCAAGATCCTGGTCTATCAGTGCCTGCCGTCGCGCTACGGCTTCAACCCGGACGACGTGCGACGCGCCGACGCCATCGAGGTGGTGATCGGACAGGGGGCCAAGCCCGGCGGTGGCGGCATGCTGCTCGGTCAGAAAGTGTCGCCGCGCGTGGCCGCCATGCGCACCCTGCCGGCCGGTATCGACCAGCGCTCGGCCTGCCGCCATCCCGACTGGACCGGCCCCGACGACCTCGCGATCAAGATCCAGGAACTGCGCGAACTCACCGACTGGGAGAAGCCGATCTACGTCAAGATCGGCGCCACGCGCACCTTAAACGACGTCAAGCTCGCGGTGCATGCGGGCGCCGACGTCGTCGTGGTCGATGGCATGCAGGGTGGCACCGCGGCGACCCAGACCTGTTTCATCGAGCACGTCGGCATCCCCACTCTGGCAGCGGTGCGCCAGGCGGTTGATGCGCTGGAGGACCTCAACATGAAGGGCAAGGTGCAGCTCATCGTCTCCGGCGGCATTCGCTCAGGCCCCGACGTGGCCAAGGCGCTGGCGCTGGGGGCCGATGCGGTATCGATCGGTCAGGGCGTGCTCATTGCGCTCGGCTGCAATCACCACAGCTACTGGCAGGATGGTGCGCACCACGATGCCACGGCCGATTACACAGCGCTCGGCACCGCGCCGGGCTACTGCCACCACTGCCACACTGGCAGGTGTCCGGTCGGCATCACCACGCAGGATCCGGTGCTTGAGCAGCGCCTCACCCCCGAGGTCGGCGCGCGTCATCTGAAAAATTACCTCAGGACACTGACCATGGAACTCACGACGCTCGCCCGAGCCTGCGGCAAGCAGAACGTGCATCATCTCGAGCCCGAGGACCTGGTCGCGCTGACCGTCGAGGCGGCGGCGATGGCGCGCGTGCCGCTGGCGGGAACCCAGTGGATACCGGGCGTGGACGGCCGCCTATAGCCCTACGGCAAGGCATGCGCGGCGGGCCGGAGGATGCGCTCCAGGTCCGCCGCCGGCACGGGGCGACTGAAGTGGTAGCCCTGGACCTCGTCGCAGCCATGCCGTCGCAAATATTCGAAATGGGCGGCGGTTTCCACGCCTTCGGCGACGACCTTCAGGTTGAGGGCATGGCCGAGGGTGATGACAGCGCGCACGATCGCGGCGTCATCCGCGTCGCTGTCGATATCGCGCACGAAGCTTCTGTCCACTTTCAGGCGATCGACTGGAAAACGCTTGAGGTAGCTGAGGCTGGAATAGCCTGTGCCGAAATCGTCGACAGCGATCGCTACGCCGAGTGCCTTGAGGTCCTGCATGGCGTGGTTGATGCGCTCGGCATCGTGCATGACGAAGGACTCAGTCAGTTCGAGCTCCAGGCGCTGCGGCACGAGTCCGGACTGCGCCAGCGCGCCGGCCACCGACTCCACCAGGCCGGTGTGACGAAACTGGATCGGCGAGAGATTCACCGACACGCAGATCGGCGGCAGGCCCGCCTCTTCCCAGGCGCGGGCCTGGCGGCAGGCCTCGTGCAGAATCCATTCGCCGATCGGGATGATCAGCCCGGTTTCCTCGGCAATGGGAATGAATCTGTCGGGGGCAATCAGCCCCTTACCAGGACATTCCCAGCGGATCAGGGCCTCGGCACCCACGATGCGGCCACTGGCGACGTCGATCCGCGGCTGGTAATACACCCGGAATTCGTCGCGATCCAGCGCGTGACGCAGGCTGTTCGCCAGTTCCAGGCGTTCGTTGATCGCCTGGTTGAGCTCGGGCGTGAAGAAGTGGAAGGTGTTGCGGCCGCTCGCCTTTGCCTTGTACATCGCGGCATCCGCGGCGCGCAGCAGCGCATCGGCATTCGATCCGTCGCGCGGGAAGCAGCTGATGCCGACGCTGCAGCTCAGGCCGTATTCCTGACCATTGTCGATCCAGGGCTGCGAGATCGCCTCGAGCAGGCGTCTGACCACGGCGAGGCTCCCGTTGTCGTCCGCCTGTTCGGCGAGCACGATCACGAATTCATCGCCCCCCTGGCGGGCCACGCAATCCTGGGCGCGCACGCAGCCAAGCAGGCGGTCGGCGACCTCGAGCAGCAGACGGTCGCCGACATGATGGCCGAGGCTGTCATTGATCAGCTTGAAATGGTCCAGGTCGACGAACACCACGGCGACCTGATGGCCTTCGCGGCGTGCCTTGAGCAGGGCGTGGTCGAGACGGTCCTGCAACAGGGCACGATTGGGCAGGCCGGTCAGATTGTCATGACGTGCCTGGTACTCGAGCTCCGCTTCGTGGTGCTTGCGTTCGGTGATGTCGATCACCGTGCCTTCGTAGTACAGCACTTCGCCGGCTTCGTTCATGACGGCCCGCGCGTTTTCCGAGATCCAGATGATGCTGCCGTCGCTCCGGTATACCTGGGACTCGAAATTCCGCACCACGCCCTGGGTCTGCATGAGATGGAGGAATTCACTGCGGCGCTGCTGATCGACATAGAGCTGGCGGCCGATGTCCTGCAGGCGCGCCATCAGGGCTTCCGGCGAGGCATGACCATAGATGCGGGCCAGCGCCGGATTGGCGCTGAGATAACGGCCCTCCGGGGTGGTCTGGAAAATGCCTTCGATGGCGTGCTCGAAGAGGCTCTGATAGCGGCGCACCGCCTCGCGCAAGGCCTCCTTCGCTGCCATGCGCTCGGAAATGTCCTGGATGAAGCCCTCGATCCAGGCGAGGGCGCCGGATTCGTCGCACAGGCCGACACCGCGCTCCAGCACCCAGCGTATGCTGCCGTCGGCATGGCGGATGCGGTATTCGATGTCGAAGGTTTCGTTGCGCGCCAGGGCGTGGGTAATGCCGTCGCGCACGCGTGCGCGATCTTCCGGGAGGGTGATCTGGTCGTAGGACACACGGTTATTGAACACCAGCTCGTCCGGCCGGTAGCCGGTGAGCTTGTGGCAGCCTTCGCTGACGTATTCCATGGTCCGGGCGTCATCGATGCGGCAGCGGTAGATCATGCCGACAAGGTTGTCGGTGATGGTGGTGAGCAGGCGCGTCACATCCAGCGGCGCCGGGCCCTTCGGCGCGGCTGTGGGCGCCATTTCGCTCAGCAGCGGCTTACGCATGGGCGCCTCCGTAGGGACGCCCGGGCAGCGCGTATCCGGCCATGCGGGGCATCCGCATGGGCCAGGCGTGGAATTCCCCTATCGCGGCATGGGGCTGCATGGCTTCATTTCTGTGGAGTGCGGGGCCATGGGCCAGCGGCGCACAAGGCCTATCTGCACAAGCAACCGCCATGCCAGAGGACGGCCCCGGCCGGCGCGGCCTGCGGCGGGGCCGGGCGCACGGGATTGTTCCGGTTTGGTGCACTCCTGGGCGTAGGCGCACCAGATGCGCCCGATCCTGCCCGCGCCGGACGGCCTGGGAAACGGGCTTGCGTGGGGTTCAGGGGACGAAATCCGGGCTGCAGTCGAGGATGCGCCAGCGCTGTGTTCCGTCCTCCGGTTCAACCAGGTCGCCCTCGCGCCGGAGCGCGCCCGCCACGACGTACTGCCCTTCACGGAAGGGCAGGCTGGAATGCTCGATGCGCCAGGCGCAGGGGCCGTTGCGATGGCCAAAGCTGATCTCGAGATCGAGCCATGCCAGGCGTTGTGCACGCGGAGGGCGATCACGCGCGATCAGGCTCGCCAGATCGTCCGCGGCAGGCAATGGCTGCGAACGCTCGCGCACCCACATGAAAAAGTCTCCGGCGACAAGCAGCCAGGTCTTTCGTCCCGGCGGTTTTCCGTTCAGCCGCTCCAGCCTGAGTGCGGCCATGGGGCCGAGGCTGTGCGGGAGGCGTTCCCAGATCTCCAGGTAGTCGGCATCGACGCCTCGCTCGACGATGCGATCCCCCTGGAAAGTCATGTGTCCGATGTCGCGCCTGCCATGAGGCGGCTGGATATCCACGTGGTGATGCCAGGTGCACAGATCGCCCTCGACCTCGGTGATGCCGAGAAACCCCTGCTGTGTGGCGAGCCAGGCGAGCTGGTCGTCGCTACAGGCTTGAAGGCGGTCGACACCCGAGAAATCCGGCCGGCTGGGCGGCAGCCTCAGGTCCGCATGCCAGCGCGGCGTCTGCAGCCAGAGCACGAGACTGCTGCGGTCCTCCTCATGCGGGGTGCGCAGCAGGCGACGCCGCCAGACACCCAGATAGCGGTCGGGCAGTGAGGCGCTGTACCGGATATCCGGATCGGGGCTCATTCGTGGAATTCGGGAAAGCGCCGCAAGCCCCGCCAGAATGCGAGGTCATGGTTGGGCCAGAGCTCGGCCCCCTCCTCGCGCGCCAGCCGTTTCAGTTTGCGGATGCTGGCGAGCGCCAAGTCTTCCCGTTCCTGCCAGCACAGGCCGGGAGCGATTTCCTGCGCGAGATTTTCGGTAAGATCGGCGGCGTCGCCGCACAGAATGACGGGCGGACCTTTGGGCAGTTCGATGAACAGCGACATATGGCCGGCCGTGTGGCCGGGGCTGGAAACGGCGCGCACCCCGGGGGCGATTTCGTACTCGCCGTGCTGGATCTTCCAATGCTCGATGCCGACGAGATCCTCGGGAAACACTGCAATATCGAGGCCCGAGCGAGCGGCATCGAGTTCGTCCTGCTGCACATGCACCTCGGCGCCGCAGACATCGCACAGGCCGCCGGCGTGATCGAAATGCAGGTGGCTGATGAACACCACGTCGACGTCGGCGGCAGTCAACCCGAGGCGCGCCAGATGATGTGGAAGGCGGTCTTCCTCGCGCATTTCGGGCGGGCCGAAGGGGAAGGTCTCGGGGTCGTAATAGCGGTCGCGTTTTACCGGGTCGGCGATCTTGGCGTAGTCGCAGCCGACGTCATAGAGGATGCGGCCGTTCCTGGTCTCGATCAGGTAGGCGAGGATCGGCGCCTCGATGATCTGCCCATGGCCGCGGTTTCGCGTCGACAGCGACTTGTCGTATTTGTGCAGGCCGGTAAGGAGCGGCCACAGGCGCAGCACCTGGGTCATGTTGCCTCCTGGGCGTGTTCGAGTTCCAGCGTGAGGACAGTGCTGGCGGCAACGCGGCCGAACACTCCGCCTTCCACTGCCACCATCTGCAACGCGGCTTCGTGCAGATGCGGATGCGCCGAGCCGCAGGCATCGCTGGCCAGCACGCAGCGATAGCCGCGATCAACAGCTTCGCGCAGGGTGGAATGCACGCAGACTTCGGTGGTGACGCCAGACAGGATGAGATTGCGGATACCACGGGTGTGCAGGATCAGCGCCAGATCGGTTTGATAAAAAGCGCCGTATCCGGGCTTGTCGATCACGGGCTCGCCCGGCAGCGGCTGTAGTTCATCGATGAAATCATGGCCGAATTCGCCGCGCACCAGCAGGCGTCCGAGCGGACCGTTGCTGCCGATTTCCGCGCCGGCAGCCCGGCTGCGTTCTCGCTTGGCAGATGGACAGTCGGACAGGTCGGGACGATGTCCCTCGCGCGTATGCACCACCAGCATGCCAAGCCGGCGGGCAGTCGCCAGCAGCGTCTGAATGGCCGGGATCGGACGACGTAACGCGCCGATATCCAGCCCGGCGTGGGCAGCGTAGCCGCCAGGGTCGAGGAAGTCTCGCTGCATGTCGATCACGAGCAGCGCGGTGTGGGCTGGCCTCATGTCGCATAGTCCGTCGATTCGGTGCGCGCCTCGATCACCGCCGCGGTCAGGATCAGCGCGCCGCCCACCGCTTCCTGCAGCGACAGCGCCTCGTCGCCGATGAGCACGGCGGAGAATACCCCGACCACCAGTTCGGCCAGCAGCAGGATGGCGGCTTTGCCGGCGTCGAGGCGGGCGACGCCGTAGAAGCTGGCAAGCGTGCCGGGCAGCACCCAGCCCAGCGCCAGCGCCGCCAGCGCGAGCAGGTGTAGCGCATCGAGCGCGGGCACCGACTGATCGCTCCAGCCCATGAAACCGAGCGAGACCGCGGCGCAGCCGGCGAACACCGCGACCGCTCGTGAGGCATCGGGCAGCTCATGGCCGGCGCGGATGGCGACGTTGTTGAGCGCAAAGGCCAGCCCCGAGGACAACGCCAGCAGGTCGATGGCGGAGAGCGGTGCGGCGAGGATGTCCGGGCCGCCGAGGGTGAACGCCAGCCCGGCCAAGGCGAGGCCGAGTGCGGTCAGGCGCAGGCGGGTGAAGGGCTCGCCGAGAAACAGCCGCGCCGCGAGGATGGACCACACCGGCGCCAGATAGAACAGCAGCAGCACCCGCACCACGCTGCCATAGGTGAGCGAGGTGGCGAAGGACGCGTTGGCCCAGCCCCCCAGGAGCGCGATGAGCAGCAGCAGCCCGGCATGGCTGCGGCGCGGAGGATTGCGCCATGCCCATGGCAGCAGCACCAGCGCCGGCAGGCCGTAGGCCACCGCCTGCATGAAGCTGCCGTGGATGCCGGCGGCATTCAGTTCCTTCAGCGGCCACCAGAACAGCCCCCACAGCACGGCCCCGCCCAACAGGGCGGAAACGGCCAGGCCCTGCCTGCGGGGAAGGGGCATCGTCAGCGTGGACACGTCACATCGCGGTCAGGAAGGACACCGACACCGCGCCGACGAAGCCCTCGGCACGCCCGGACCGGGGGTCGACCTCGCCGTAGTCGTCGGCCAGCACGCGTTTGACCCGGTGGCGATGGAAGGGCCGCAGCAGCCTCGCCATGGGAATCACCTGCCCCGGGTCGCGGCCATAGAGCTCGGCGTGCAGCGCCGGCAGGCGATACCACGGCGCGGTCGGCTTGTCGTGGTGAGCGTTGTGATACGGAAAGTTGAGCAGCAGCAGGTTGAGCCATGGCCAGCGCAGGCTGACCAGATTGGAAAAGGTATGGGCCTGCTCGTAGGCCTTGTCGCGAACCTTATCGGCCGGCACCGGCTCGCCGTCGGGAATCGCGTAGGCGTCGTAGGTGTGCTGGAAGGCGTCAACGAAGCGCAGCACGCTGATCATGATCAGGTAGGCGACGGCGTATAGCAGCAGCGCGCGCGGCGCGAAGACGCCGAGCGCGGCGAATGCGCTGCCGCGGACCAGCAGTATGGCGAGGACGCGGCCGCGGTCGGCACGGCGTGCGGCATCAAGGAAGGGCCGCGCGACGACATAGCCGTGCATCAGCAATTCCACCGCCGGCACGTAGGCCCATTCCAGCGCCAGCACCGCGCGCCGCACCCAGGCGGGGGCGGATCGCAACAGCGCCTTGGTGTCCAGGCTGATGACGTCGGCGCGGTCGACGTGGTGGCGCATGTGCTTGCGCCGCAGGTGTTCGTAGCGGGCGTAACAGCTGCCGGTGAGCCAGGTCATCAGCACGCCGCCGCGGGCGTTGGCGGCGGGGCTTGCGAAAATGGTGCCGTGGGCGAATTCGTGGAACAAATAGGCGGCGACGATGAGCGCGTGGGCAAACCACAGGGTGGCGGCCAGCGCCCCCGGCCAGGATGCGGTGGCCATCAGCCACAGGCCGCCCACGTAGCCGGCCAAGGCGTAGGTGAGGGCCAGCGTGTTGGGCAGGGCCCCGTCCGGGTGGCGGAACAGTCGGGTAGGCAAGGCTGGGGTCATGATGCATGGTGCCCTCCGGAGAGGGCGGTCGCAGATTTATTTCAACAGGGCCTTCACGTAACGGTCATCCAGCGTCGACGGTATCTCGACCGGCTTCTTGATCTGGCCGTTCTTCTGCAGGATCTCGTTGATGATCGCGCCACTGACATAAAAGGACGTGGTGTCCTTGCCCGGGGCGTAGGTCTTGGGCATTTCCGCGAGCGGGATGTTGTAGACGCCCTTCAGCTGTCCCATCGCCTCCTTGTCCGAGACGCCCACTGCCTTGCCGATCAGCTTGGCTGCCTCGGCGGGCTTGGCCTTCATGTAAGCGAGGCCATCGAGGTAGCCGCGCATCAGCGCCATGATCTGCTTGTCGTCCTTGCCGAGTTTTCTGGCGTCGAAGACGAGCACGTCGGTGATGATGCCGGGCGCCTCGCGCGAGGAATAGATGACCTGGTATTTGCCCTTGCCGGTCGTCACGATCTGCGACACGTTGGGCTCGTAGGTCACCCCCGCCGGCACCGCGCCGGACGCCATCGCCGCGGGCACCGCTTCCGGCGTCATGTTCACCGGCTGGATGTCCTTGTCGCTCATGCCGTTGATCTTGAGCGCGTAGGCGAGCAGGAAATCGGACGGCGACAGCGGCGCGTAAGCGACCTTCTTGCCCTTCAGGTCGCTGATCTTGCTGATGGGCTTGGCGGCCACTACGGCATCGCCGCCATAGGAGTAGTCGACCGGCATCACCACCTTGAAGGACTGTCCCTGGCCAGCGGCGCCGATCACCTGGTCGTAGGTCATGAGCGCGCCGTCGATGGCGCCGCCCGCCAGCGCCGAGGGCAGCATCGCCGGGTCGGTGAACGTTTGCAGCGTGACCTTGAGATCGTATTTCTTGTACAGGCCCAGCGCATCGGCCACGTAAAAGGGTGAGTAGCCGATCCAGGTGGTGAGGCCGAGCTTGAGGGTGGGTGCAGCATGCGCACCCGTCACGAAAAGGACGCCGACCAGGGCGGCGGACAGGGTTTTGAAAAGGGTGTTCAGTCGCATGATGGGCTCCGTGGGCTGGAGTTGGCAAAACATGGAAAGTGGTCAACGCGTTCCCCGGGCTTTTGTCCCGGCGTGAAGCCCCGCCAGAGCGGTGCCGGCTGCTCTCGGACCAGCCATCCCGCACGGGACCGGAACCCTAACCTGCCTTCTCGGTGAAGGGAGACGATGGTGCACCACTTTCCCGAGAAAACATAAGCAATGCGTGTGCCAGCCGCATGGCTGGACGCGCAAGGCGGGCAAGCCTTGCCATGCGGCGGCTGCGTCTCCCCTAGGCATCGTGCATATCCTGCGTGCGGGCGTGTTGCGCCCCGGATTGGTGCCAAGCCGCAAAGCGGCGCACCAGAACGGGACCGTCGGCTGCAATCCAATCTTTTTATTGAAGGGCTTCTCGGTAGGCTTCGCGCTCAATCTGCGCAATACGACCGTGCATTTCACGCCCGAATCCTTCTACGCCTGGCCGACCAAGCGCATCACCCTGCTCGGCATGTCCGGCGTCGGCAAGACGCGCATCTCAACCCTGCTGCGCGCCCAGGACTGATGCCATTACTTAGGCGACTACCGGATCGGCACGCGCTACCTTGACGAGCCCATCCTCGACCTCATCAAGCAGCAGGCGATGCAGGCGCCCTTCCTGCGCGACCTCTGGCGCCGCGACTGGATCGACATCAAGAACAACATCAAGATTCACGACCTCGGGCCGGTGCTCACCTTCGTCGGCAAGCTCGGCGGCCCGCAGTGGGGCGGGCTCAGCCTGGACGAGTTCTCGCGCCGCCAGGCCGCGTACCGCGATGCGGAGATCGCGGCCATGAAGGATGTCCCGGAATTCATCCGCAAGGGCCAGGAGATCTACGGCTACCCGCACTTCGTCAACGATGTCGGCGGCAGCCTGTGCGAGCTCGACGCGCCCGGCGTGATCGAGCTGCTGGCCGAGCATACGCTCATCCTGTATATCCAGACGACGACGCGCGAGGAGGAGGACACGCTGATTCGCCGTGCCCAGTCCGACCCCAAGCCGCTGTATTTCCGCCCGGCCTTTCTCGCCGAACACCTGCCGCTGTACCTGAAGGAAAGAGGCCTGGAATTCGTCGCGCAGATCGAACCCGACGACTTTGCGCGCTGGGTGTTTCCGCGCCTGTTCCATTCGCGCATTCCGCGCTATGAGGCCATCGCGGGGCCGCACGGCTACACGGTCACTTCGCAGGAGATCGCGCAGGTGCGCGACGAGCGGGATTTTCTGGCGCTGCTGGAAACGGCGATTGCGCGCAAGGATCCAGGATTCAGGGGTCAGGATGCAGGGGGATTGAATGCCGCTGGTCGCGCATAACGCCCTGCCCACGTTCGAGCGCCTGCGCCGCGATGGCGTGACGGTGCTCACGACCGAGCGCGCGGCCAACCAGGAAATCCGCGAGCTGCACGTGGGGCTGCTCAACATGATGCCGGACGCCGCGCTGGAGGCGACCGAACGCCAGTTCTACCGGCTGGTCGGCGAGTCCAACCCGATCGCGCAGTTCTACATGCATCCCTTCACGCTGCCGAACCTGCCACGCGGTGACAGGGCGCGGGCGCACATCGAGGCGTACTACGAGCCTTTCGAGGCGATCCGCGAGGCGGGGCTCGATGCCCTCATCATCACCGGCGCCAACGTCACCCACCCCAACCTCGCCGACGAGCCGTTCTGGCGTCCGCTGATCGAGGTGATCGACTGGGCCTGGGATCACGTCACCTCGACCCTGTGCTCGTGCCTCGCCACCCATGCGGTGATGCAGTTCCGCTATGGCCAGACACGGGTGCGGCAGCCGCAAAAAATCTGGGGCGTGTTCGAGCATCGCGTCACCGACGCGCGCCATCCGCTGGTCGCCGACGTCAACACCCGCTTCGACGTCCCGCATTCGCGCTGGAACGACATCTCGCGCGCGCAGTTCGAGGCGGCGGGCGTCAAGGTGCTGGTGGAAAGCGCGGAGGCGGGCGTGCATCTGGCCGTGTCGAAGGACGGGCTGCGCACGGTGTTCTTCCAGGGACACCCCGAATACGACACCGTGTCGCTGCTGAAGGAATACAAGCGCGACCTGCTGCTTGCCGCTGCGGGCCACCTGCCGGCCTGGCCGCCTTTTCCGCAGCGCTATTTCAACCGCCAGGCGCAGGCCCTGCTCGCCGAATACGGCAGTCGCCTGCGTGCCGGCGAAAAGGCTCAATGCCGCGCCGACCCCGAAAAGCCCCAGCGCGGTCACGGCGATCGACAGCTCCAGCGCCGGCGAACCGGAAAGGAACAGGAACGGCAACAGGGGCAGGACCGCACCGGCGATGAAC
>Ga0272446_1005969_pt1 | contig 13033 bp, 8 predicted proteins | sample YNPCB0061_FD_194587 | JGI IMG/M metagenome (GOLD analysis project Ga0272446, IMG submission 194587) | Hot spring microbial mat communities from Yellowstone National Park, WY, United States - YNP-CB-006-1 | ecosystem: Environmental > Aquatic > Thermal springs > Hot (42-90C) > Sediment | place... | reverse complement strand
CTGCTCGACAATTCCTATGAAAGCCTCATTCTCGTCGATGCCGAGGGGATCGTTCGCTACATGAGCCCGGCCAACGACGGCATTTATCCCGTTCCCGTCAGGGAGGCCATCGGCCGCCATATCTCGGAGGTGAGCCCCAACACCCGTTTGCCGCGGGTCATCGAGACGGGGAAAGCCGAAATCGGCAGAGGACTGATGATTCAGGGCAAGCAGCGCGTCATCGCCCGAATTCCGCTCTATCACGAAGGCCGGATTGTCGGAGCCGCCGGCAAGCTGATGTTCATGAATCCGGAGAAGCTCAGGGAGCTCTATGAGCGGATCGACACCCTGAAGCACCGGCTGGATTTCTATCGGGAAGAGTTTCAACAGGTTTACGGCTATCGCTATTCAGTGGAACATCTCATCGGAGAATCTCCGGTTTTCCAGCAGGCCAAATCTCTGGCCGTGCAGGCTGCGGCATCCAACGCGCCTGTTCTGATCGTCGGGGAGTCCGGCACTGGAAAGGAGCTGTTCGCACACGCCATCCATCAGATCAGCCGACGCCGCAGCCACCATTTCGTCCGGGTCAACTGCGCCGCCATCCCATCCGAGTTGCTCGAATCCGAATTGTTCGGATATGAGCCGGGTGCATTCACGGGCGCCGGGAAACAAGGCAAACCCGGAAAATTCGAACTGGCTCATCAAGGAACGATTTTTTTGGATGAAATCGGGGATATGCCGCCCATGATGCAGGTGAAGCTCATGCGGGTGCTGCAGGAAAAGGAAGTCGAGCGCGTCGGCGGGAAACCCAAAACCATCGATTTCCGGGTGATCAGCGCGACCAACCGGGACCTCGAGGCGATGATCCGTGAGAAGAGCTTTCGGCTGGATCTGTTCTATCGCCTCAACGTCATCGTGATCCGGCTGCCTGCGCTTCGGGAGATGAAAGAGGATATCCCCCGGATATTCAACCATTTCATTGATCAGTTGTGCCGGGAAAACCGCAGGAAACCGATCGGCGTTTCGGCAGAGGTGATGGAAGAGCTCATGCACTACGACTGGCCCGGAAACGTGCGAGAGTTGCGCAACCTCGCCGAACGGGTCATGATTGTATGCACAGGAGATCGGATCGATCTCGATCACTTGCCCATGCCGCTGCACACCCGATGTCTGGGGACGAAAAGCAATCTGGATTCGGTCGAGCTCGACCCGAATGCCAAAGGCTCTACGCTGAAAGCCCAGCTCGAGGCAGCCGAACGCCGGGCCATCCTCGATGCCCTTCGGACTTCCGGCGGGAACCGTGCCCTGGCAGCCCGGAAGCTCGGCATCCACCGCACCGGCTTGTATCAAAAGATGCTGAAATATGGGATTCGGTAATCCCTCGATCCTCAAGGACATCGCGAATGTGCGGCAAAAATCCAAAACAGGAGAAAAAAGAGAAGGAAATCGGATGGTTTCGACAGGAAAAGCCGACAATGGATCCGCCATGAACGCGATCCGCATTTGCGGAAGGAATCTGTCGATCGAAGAGGTGCTTGCCGTCGTAGACGGGGCACCCGTCACGCTCGATCCGGCGGCAATTTCGGCCATGGAACGTTCTCACCAAGCGGTTGCAGACCTCGTTCAGGCAGGAACCGTGGCCTATGGGATCACGACGGGTTTCGGCAGATTCAAGGATTGCATCATCTCCGCCGAACAGACGGCCGAGCTTCAGGTAAACCTCGTGCGCAGTCATGCCGTCGGCGTCGGCGAGCCGCTTTCGCCAAGAGATGTACGCGCCTTGATGCTGGCCAGAGCCAACACCCTGGCCATGGGTCATTCCGGGGTCCGTCCCTGCGTGGTGCAACGACTGGTCGATTTTCTCAATAGAAACATTCATCCGCGGATTCCTGCTCAGGGAAGCCTTGGGGCCAGCGGAGACCTCGCGCCTTTGGCCCACATGGCCCTGGTGCTGATCGGAGAAGGTGAAGCGGAAGTCGATGGAAGGCTTCTGACAGGATCCGGAGTGCACCGCCAGGCGGGATGGGAGCCACTGAAGCTGGAAGCGAAAGAAGGTCTGGCGCTTCTCAACGGAACGGCCTTCATGGTTGGGTTGGGAGCTCTTGCCGTTTCCCGAGCCACGCATTTGGTAGAAACGGCCGATATCGCAGCCGCCATGACGCTCGAGGCCCTTCATGGAACCGCTCGAGCCTACGACGAGCGGGTCCATGCCTTGCGGCCCCACCCCCGACAAATCGAATGCGCCGCATTTCTGCGACGGCTTCTTGAAGGAAGCGGATTCTTGCGAAACGACGATCCGAACAACGTTCAGGATCCGTATACCCTAAGATGCGTTCCCCAGGTCCATGGGGCCGTTCGGGATGCGGTCGCCTATGCCCGATGGGTCATCGAGATCGAGCTGAATTCCGCAAACGACAATCCGCTCATCTGGATCGATGAAAAGACGGGCAAACCCGATGTCATTTCCGCCGGAAACTTTCATGGAGAACCGATCGCCCTGGCCATGGACTACATGAAACTGGCAATCGCCGAGATCGGGAACATGAGCGAGCGTCGGATCGCTCGCATGGTGGATGCAGACTGCAACCAGGATGTGCTTCCCATGTTCCTGACAGCGCATGGCGGCATTGAAAGCGGGTTCATGCTGGCCCAGTATACAGCTGCGGCCCTCGCCTCCGAAAACAAGGTGTTGGCCCATCCGGCAAGTGCGGACTCCATTCCAAGCAGCGCCAATGTCGAAGACCATGTCAGCATGGGCCCCATCGCCGTACGTCATGCCCACCGCATTCTGGAGCATACGGAAACCATTGTCGCCATTGAATTGCTCTGCGCCGCTCAAGGAATTGATTTTCGGAAAAGAGTTCTCGGCCCCGACATCCCCCTTGGGAGGGGAACCGACGCCGTCTATCGGCTGATCCGAGGTTCGGTTCCGTTTTTGGATCGGGATCGGGTTCTGGCCCCCTGGATAGAAACCCTGAGAGCTCTCGTATCCAAAGGCCGAATTCGGGATGCCGCAATGAACGCCTCGTTCACAGAAATCGATTGAACCGTTTTTTCCCTTTCCCTTAAAGGCATTGGAGCAAAGCCGGCCTTCCCAACCGAAATATGTCGAAGATTTTCGACATGTCGAGCATCTTCGACTGTTTGCGATCTATTAGGATAACAATTGGTTATCTCATAGAAGCCCAACGGGGTGTCGATTTTTTTCATCATTTTCATCCATACGTCTGCTTTCCCCCTTTCCCCAAAGACCTGTTCGATTCAATCGAAATTCAAGCCGTTATCCTCCCATCCCTTCCATCGCCTTTCTTGGCAAGCCGCTTGCTTGTCGCTCCATGGATCCACATCGATCCGCATTCGAACAACGAAAACCTCGGGAGAATGGAAATGCATATTCAACGCGTCATGGTGGTCGGCTCTGGACTGATGGGCAGCGGCATCGCTCAGGTGTGTGCGGCTGCGGGATTGACGGTGGTATTGACCGATGTGAAGGCCGAAGCCCTGGAAAAGGCCAAACAGGCCATTGCCTGGTCGGTCGGCAAGTTGGTCGAAAAAGGGACCTATACCGATACCGAGGAGGCGATTCTGGATCGGATCGATCTGTCGACTTCCTACGAAAAGGGCGCAGATGCCGATCTCGTGATCGAAGCCGTCTTCGAAAACATGGAACTCAAGCAGGAGGTGTTTTGTAACCTCGATACGATCTGCAAGAAAGAAACGCTGATCGCAAGCAACACGTCCTCGATACCGATTACGGAGCTTGCCGCAGTCACCCGGCGGCCTGAACAGGTGCTGGGGCTGCATTTCTTCAGCCCGGTCCCCATGATGCAAGCCGTAGAAGTCATCAAAGGTATGGGGACATCCGACGAAACCCTGCAGACCGGAAAGGAATTCGTGATCCGCGTCGGCAAGGAACCGATCATGGTCTACCGGGACGTGGCCGGCTTCGTCATTAACCGGATCAATTTTCCGTCCGCCATTGAAGCCATGCGGCTCGTGGAGGAAGGTGTCGCAACGGTCGAGGACATCGACAAGGGACTTCGGTTGGCTTCCGGCAGAAAAATGGGGATTTTTGAAACCGGTGACATGGTCGGACTGGACGTGACATACGGGGCACTGATGTCCATGTACCGGGAGACGGGAGATCCCCGGTTCTATCCGCCGCTTCTGTTGCGGCGCAAGGTCAAGGCGGGCCATCTCGGGCGAAAGACCGGCAAAGGCTGGTATACCTACCATCCGGACGGCAGCCGCAAGGCATAAGGAGTGCATCATGGGCCATTTCAAGGTCAACCCCAAGGATATTTTCTTCATTCTGAAGGAACAGCTTCGCTACGGCGTGCTGTGCAAGCTCGAGCGGTATCGGGAGCTCAACGAAAAGACCCTCGATCTCATGGTGAACGAGGCCGTCCGTTTCGCTCGCGAAGTGGTCGATCCCTTGAACGAAGTGGGCGAACGTTGGGGCGTGAAATTCGACAACGGGCGGGTAAGCTGCCCGCCCGAATTCCGAAAAGCCTTCCGGCAGTACGGTGAAAACGGCTGGATTGCAGCAGCCCGGGATCCCAAATACGGCGGACAGGGCTTTCCGCACATGATGCGCATCGTTGTCAACGACATGATGTACGGGGCCTGCCAGGCCTTTAACATGGCCCCGAGCCTTACCCATGGAGCGGCCCACCTCATCGAAAGCTTCGGCACCGATGCGCTGAAGGAACGTTTCGTTCCCAACATGTACCACGGGAAATGGGCGGGCACCATGTGCCTGACAGAACCCGACTGTGGATCGAACCTCGCCGATATCACCACGACGGCCTACCCCGAAGAAGATCATTACCGAATCGTCGGAAACAAAATCTTCATTTCCTGGGGAGAGCATGACCTCACCGAAAACATTGTGCATCTCGTTCTAGCCCGGATCGACGGCGCGCCAGCCGGTGTGAAAGGCATTTCCCTGTTTGTCGTTCCCAAGATTCGGGTCGAATCGGACGGAAGCCTTGGCGAGCCGAACGATGTCGTCTGTGGCGCAGTCGAAGAAAAACTCGGACTTCATGCCTCCCCGACAGCACAACTGCATTTCGGCGGCTCCGGCGGGTGCATCGGATTTCTGTGCGGGAAGGCAGGCGAAGGCCTTGCCCACATGTTTCAGATGATGAACGCGGCACGGATCAATACGGGGGTAAGCGGCATGACCCTTGCCGGAACGGCTTACCGAAACGCCCTCGAATACACGAAAACCCGACTTCAAGGACGGGATGTGGCCGGCCGAAAGAAAGGCAACGTGCCCATCATCGATCACCCCGACGTTCGGCGAATGCTTCTATGGATGAAGGCCATGGTGGACGGAATGCGTTCGATGATCTATACGGCAGCCTTCTGGTCGGACTTCGCCCATGAAATGCCTCCGGGATCCGAACGGGATCATTATCGGCATCTCGTCGACTTCTTCACGCCCATCATCAAGGCCTATTGCTCCGATATGGGATTCCGGGTCTGCGAAACCGCCGTCCAGTGTCTTGGCGGTTACGGATACTGCAAGGATTATCCGCTCGAACAATACCTGCGCGATGCCAAGATCATGTCCCTCTATGAAGGCACCAACGGCATCCAGTCCATGGACCTGATGGGACGCAAGATGTCGATTCACGACGGCGCTCCTTTCAAAGCCTTCCGGTCCGAAATCGATCGGTTCTGTGAAGCGAACCGGGATCATGAAGCCATCGGAGACAAGGTTCGGGCCTTGAAGGGCGTTGCCGAAAGACTCTGGGAAATGGCCGAAGAATTTCGAAAAAAAATGGGAAGCGACCCTCTTCAATGGGCGTCCTATACCTACCCGGCGCTGATCGCCTTCGGCGAAGTGGCCATGGCCTGGAGGCTTCTCGATATGGCTGCCGTGGCTTGGCCGTCATCGAAAAAAAATGGAAAGGAAGCCGATTTCTACCGAGCCAAAATCCTTCAGGCAGGATGGTTCGTGGATACGACTTTGCCCCACACGCTTGCCACCATCGAGGTGTGCCAGCGACCGGGCCGGGAGATTCTCGAAATACCGGATCACGCATTTTGATGCAGTAGGCAGTAGGCAGTGCGAAGTGCGAAGTGCGGAGTACGAAGTGAAAAGTGGGAGGTGGGAGGCGGAAAGCAGGCAGGATGTGAGGCGGGTATTGGTAAACCATCCGAAAAAACAATGCGTTGACGGGTATGGCTATCCCCGATATCCATATGGTTTTCAACCGCTATTCTTCTGACTTCTGGCTCCTGACTCCTGACTTCTATCCAGATCACCTTCCAGGAAATAAGGATTCCTTCATGTCCACGTCCGTCATCGTAAGCGCCGTACGAACGGCGATTGGAAGTTACATGGGGTCGTTAAAGACCGTGGAACCGTTTCGACTGGCGGCCCAGGTGCTGCAGGCCGCAATCGAGCGGATCGGTATCCCCCCTGAAACCGTCGATGAAGTCGTCTTTGGCCAATCCTACCAAAACGGCGAATCCGTCAATGTCGCCCGAATGGCACTTCTGGCAGCCGGATGGCCCGAGACTGTCGTTGGTATCACCCTGGACCGCAGATGTTGTACCGGCCTCGACGTCGTTCGATATGCCGCCATGCTCATCGACAGCGGCCAGGCCGAAATCGTGGTCGCCGGCGGTGTGGAGAACATGAGCCAGGGAGAGTTTTATCTTCCCGGTTCCATCAAATGGGGAATCGGCGGGGAAAAGGGCATGCCTCGGGGTCACGGAGATCTGGCGATATGGGGGATCCCGATGTACGACCGCATCCAACGCGCACGGGTCATGTCCCAGCCCATCGAACGTTACGGAGTGCTGCCCTCGATGATGTCCTGGGCCGAGACGGCCGCCCAGGAAGAAGGCATCAGCCGGGAGGCCTGCGATCTGTGGGCGCTCGGAAGTCATCAAAAGGCCTGTGCCGCTCGGCAGAACGGCCGTTTCGATACCGAAATCGTTCCCATCACGATCCCTCAGTCCAAGGGGGAGCCCGTCCTGTTTGACCGGGACGAAACCCCCAGACCCGAAACTTCCATCGAACGCCTGGCCAAGCTGAAACCGGTATTGGGCGGCGTATGCACTGCAGGCAATTCCTCCAGCGAAAACGACGGGGCTGCTGCAGTCGTCGTGATGTCGGAGCGCAAAGCAAGAATGCTGAAGCTCGATCCGATGGCCCGTATCGTGGGGATTGCAGTGGCGGGAGCCGATCCGAGACGGGCCTATCTCACGGTTCCGGCGGCAGTCGACAAGGTATTTCGTATGACCGGCAAGTCTCTTGCGAAAATGGATCTGATCGAAATCCAGGAGGCTTTTGCAGCTCAGGTTCTGGCGGATCTCAAGCAGATGGGGGCCATCGAGCCCGATCACGACCGGGTCAACGTGAACGGTTCGGGGATATCGCTGGGGCATCCCATTGCCTGCACCGGCACCCGGGTGCTCGTCACCTTGCTGCACGAAATGCAGCGGCGAAAGGTCCGCTATGGACTGGAAACCATCTGCGGAGGCGGCGGACTCGGAATTGCAGGCATTTTCGAAAGGGTTTCCTAACCATGCAGTGCCTTTCCTTTGAAAGCGAATACCGCTCCAAATGTATTTCAGCAGACGAAGCGGCGGCTCTGGTCCGCTCCGGCATGAGCATCCACTTGGGTGGTGCAGCCAATGTGGCTGCCATCATCGACGGACGACTCGCCCGTAGGGTGCGCGAACTTCGGGATGTCACCGTTCGAACCTACATCGACACTCATCCGTTTCGGATCTGCGAGGCAGACCCCGAAGGATCGGCCTTCCAGTGGTACAGCGGGTTCATTCTCGGTTTCACCCGAGCGATCAGCAGAAAGCGGGGCATCGGTGTCTATGTTCCGAGCTCCTGGCACAACGTGCCCTCCTTCATCCGCAATACCCTGTCCTTCGATGTGTTCTTTCTCGTCACGCCGCCCATGACCGAATCCGGCTTTTTCAATTTTGGCTTGACTACTGGTGAAACCATGGCCATCGCCGACGTATCCAAAACGATCGTCGCCGTCGTCCGCAAGGACATGCCGACGGTTCTGGGCGGATTTGAAGAATGTCTGCCGATTTCTCGGATCGATTTCGTGGTTGAGGATGACGAAACCAGCACTTTCTGCCTTCCCCCTGTCGCGGCCACGGATGCAGACCGGATGATCGCCGAAAACATCTTGAATGCGGGGCTGATCCAGGACGGCACCACCCTTCAAATCGGCATCGGCGGATTGCCCAACTCGGTTTTGGAGCTCGTTCAGGCTGCGGGCCTTCGAAACCTCGGGCTGCACACCGAAATGCTGACCGAAAAGATGATGGACCTGATCGAAGCCGGGGTCGTCACCAACAGTGCAAAACGTCGAGACCGATTGAAGACCGTCTTCACCTTCTGTTTGGGAAGCCGCAAGCTTTACGATTTCGTGGATCGCAACCCCCTCTTTGCCACCTATCCGGTCAACTATACGAATCACCCCATGGTCATCGCAGATCAGCCCCGGATGTTCTCTCTGAACAGCGCGGCCCAGGTCGACCTGACAGGACAGGTCGCATCGGAGCAGATCGGTGGAAGCCGCCCCTTTCAGATCAGCGGAACCGGAGGACAACTCGACTTCGTCATGGGCACCATGCTTGCAAAAGACGGGAAAGGCGTAAGTGTCATCGCCCTGTATTCGGAATACAACGGGGCATCCAAAATCGTTCCACTCTTGGAAACCGGAACGAACGTCACCGTGCCACGTTCGATGGTGGACCATGTGGCAACGGAATGGGGAATCGTCCGACTTCGGGGGTTGACGGTGCAGGAACGTGCCCAAGCGCTGATCGCCATCGCCCATCCGCAACACCGCGAATGGCTGATGCGCCAGGCAAGGAATGCCGGACTGTTGCCCTATCGGATCGACAATAGCGCCAGACCCAAAGGGGTGATCGTAAAGAGGGACAGTGCCCAATAAACATGGCGGGGGCGCCAACCCCGGGAATGAAAATGGGCTAAAAAAAACTGCCGACTGCTCACTGCCCACGATTTTCACGATCATGCGAAAGGAGAAATGGATGGATTTCGGTTTTTCGAAGGAACATGAAATGCTTCGCAAGGCGGTTCGGGAATTTGCCGCAAAGCGTATCGCACCCTATGCCGACGAATGGGACAGGAACCATTACCTGCCCATTGAGGAAGTCATTCGACCGATGGGCGAGCTCGGGTTTCTGGGAACGGTGATTCCGGAAGCCTACGGCGGCGAAGACATGGGCTGGCTTTCGGCAGTCATCGTCACCGAAGAAATTGCACGGGTGTCGAGCTCTCTTCGGGTCCAGTTGAATCTCTTAGGACTGGGTTGTGCGTACCCCATCTACAAGTACGGATCGGAAGAAATCCGGAAAAAATATGTCCCAAGGCTCTGCCGCGGAGAGATTCTGGGCGGATTTGCCATCACCGAGCCGGATGCCGGCTCGGATGTCATGTCCATGAAAACCGTAGCCGAAGACCGAGGAGACCACTGGCTTGTCAACGGCTCCAAAACCTGGATTTCGAACGCCAACCAGGCGGATGTGGTCGTATTGTACTGTTATACGGATCCGGCAAAGGGTAGCAAGGGCATGTCGGCTCTCATTGTAGAGCTCAAGAATTTCAACGGTATTACGACGACAGACCTGGACAAGATGGGTTCCCATTCTTCGCCGACGGGTGAAATCTTTTTCAACAACACCCGGGTTCCCAAGGAAAACATTCTCGGAAAGGTGGGGGACGGCGCAAAAATCGTCTTCAGCTCGCTCAACAACACCCGGGTTTCGGCTGCGGCCGGAGCCGTCGGATGCGCGCAGGCATGTCTCGATATCGCCATCCGGTACTGCAATGAGCGCAGGCAATTCGGAAAACCCATCGGTGAATTTCAGATGAACCAGGATCTGATCGCACAGATGGCCTCCGAGATCGAGGCGGCAAGACTTCTTGTGTACAAGGCCGCCTGGCAAAAGGATCAGGGAAATTTGAACAATGGGTTGGAAGTGGCTCAAGCGAAATACTTCGCAGGTGAGGTGGCCATGAAATGCGCCAATTACGCCATGCGCATCCTTGGCGCCTATGGGTATTCCACGGAATATCCCATCGCCCGATTCTATCGGGACATTCCGACCTATGTCATCGTGGAGGGATCGGCGAACATCTGCAAGTCGATCATCGCCATGGATCAGCTGGGCTGGCGGAAGGCCTCACGGTAATGACGGAAGGACGTGTGGGAACGGAAGCGTACGAGGGGGCAAGGGGCGCGGCATGCAGCGCCCCTTGATCGAAAACCATGAGGCTCTCTTTTGGCGGATAGTTGGTAACGAAACCAAGGAAAATGGACAACAGGAAAGGAGAAGGCAATGAAGCGGATCGTCATCGGATGGTTGGGGATCGTGACCGTATTGCTGATGGGGGTTGGATCGAACGGATGGGGGGAGACCAAGATCCGGCTGCAATGCGTCTATCCGGAAAAGGCTTACGTAGGCCAGAACACAATCTGGTTTGCCGATCGGGTCAAGGAGCTCACCGGTGGAGAGGTCAACATCAAGATCTTCTGGCCGGATCAGCTCGTGAAAACCAACGAAGCCTTCGATGCCATGGCCAAGGGCATGATCGACGCCTACGCCGGAAGCATGCTGTATTTTTCCGGTTTCGTTCCGGAGGTGAACTGCGAATGGCTTCCCTTCGGATGGTCGGATCCGAAGCACGCCCAGGAACTCTATGAGAAGCACGGGTGGCTGGATCTCATGCGACAGGCCACATGGAAACACGGTGTCCATTATGTTGCTCCCGTTGGCGTGGCCTCGATGGGCCTCATCACGAAGTTCCCTGTGAACAGTGTCGACGACCTGAAGGGCAAGAAAATTCGGGCTGTCGGTATGGAAGCGAAGATTATCGACGTCCTGGGCGCATCCCCTGTCGCCATCGCCGGAGCGGAACAGTACATGGCCCTGAAACAAGGAACCGTGGACGGCACCAATTATCCTTTCTATACCATCGGAAACTATAAATTCTATGAAGTGGCCAATCACATCATCCGGCCTGCACTCTTCTCCCCCGGCATCGTCGAAATCCTGATCAACCAGAAACTCTATGAATCCCTCAGTGAAAAGAACCGCAAGGCCATCGATCAGGCAGGTTGGGAAACCTTTCTTCGAACGGTGGAGCTGAATCCCAAATACGATGAAGAGGCTTACCAGATTTGCAAGGAAAAGAACGTCACCATCATCGATTTGAGCCCGGAAGTCGTCGATCAGCTTCGCCAAAAGACGCTGCCTCTCTGGGAAGAGATTGCCTCCAAGAGCGAGATTTCCGCCAAACTGGTGGCATCGCTCAAGGCTTACCTGAAAGAACAGGGCATCAAGATCGAATAGCTGGACATGGCAGGCGCTTGAACCCCGGAGATGAATCGCCTGCCGTCATGTTCCTTATGATCGAGTTCATCAATGCTCACTTCTGACTCCTGAATGAGGCGACCATGAAACGGTTCTGGCAAGCGATCGACAACCTCAATCGATGGATCGGCCGCACATGCGCCTGGTTGATCCTCCCGCTGACCTTGATCATTTTGTATGAGGTGATCAGCCGCTATATCTTCAACGCGCCGACCCGCTGGTCGAATGAAATCAGCCAGTACCTCCTGGTGGCCATCGTCATGTTGGGCGGAGCTTATTGCCTGGCCGATAACGAACATGTGAACGTAGACATCTTCTACCGAAATTTCAGTCAGCAGAAGCGGGATCTTGTCGACATACTCACCTGCCTCATGGTTCTCAGTTTCGTATCGGCCATGATCTGGAAAGGAGGGGAGGCAAGCTGGGAAGCCCTCGTTCAGATGAAGCGATCCCAAAGCATTCTCGAGCTTCCCCTGTTCCCATCGATGGTCATGGTTCCCATCGGTGCAGCTCTCCTCGGACTACAGAGTCTCGTCCGCGCCATACAGGCGTTCGAACGATGGCGTTCCCGGAACCTGCCTTCCCAAAAGGAGAGCTGATCCCATGGATACCTGGCTTCTGATGCTGATCGTCCTGGCCGCCCTGGTGCTGCTTCTCAGTTTAGGAGTGCCGATCGCCTTCACCCTTTGCGGAATTGCCGCCATCGGCATTTTGTGCACCTGGGGCCTCAATGGGCTGCTCCTGCTCTTCAACGATGCCTACGGGGAATCGTCGAGCTTTCTGCTCTCTGCCATCCCTCTCTTCATTTTTATGGCAAACATGCTCAAATCGAGCGGCATGGGGGATGATCTCTACGAAGTCGTTTACCGCTGGATGGGAAAGCTGCGGGGTGGTCTTGCTGTCGGCACCGTGCTGATCTGTGCGCTGTTTGCTGCCATGGCAGGTGTCAGCTCGGTTGCCACGGTAAGTATGGGACTGATCGCTCTGCCCTCGATGCTCAAGAGGGGCTATCAGAAAGAGCTGGCCATCGGTTGCATCTCGGCTGCCGGTGCGTTGGGCATCCTGATACCGCCTTCCATCATCATGGTCCTGTATGGCGCGACGGCTGAGGTGTCCGTCGGAAAGCTTTTTATCGGTGGTGTTGTTCCCGGAATCGTGATGTGTTTGCTCTTCGTCGTGTATATCTTGATCCGTGCCTGGCTCAACCCGAAGCTTGCCCCGGGAGTTCCCGAGACCTTCGCACTTTCTGAAAAACTGGTCGTGCTGAAGGGGGTTCTGCTCCCTCTGGGGTTGATCGTGCTCGTTCTGGGTGTCATCTATTTCGGCATCTGTACACCCACCGAAGCAGCGGCTGTAGGTGCCTTCGGCGCCATGGGATGCGCGATGGCCTACGGAAAATTGACCTGGACCACTCTCCGGGATTCTCTGTGGAGCACCATGAAAACGAATGCGATGATCTTCTGGTTGATCATCGGAGCGACGGCCTTCACCCATTTTCTGGCCTATTCCGAAATCCAAGGGCTCATTCACCAGACGGTGCTTTCCCTCAATGTTTCGCCCTGGATGATCCTGATCGCGATCCAGATCATTTATTTCATCCTTGGCATGTTTCTCGATCCGGCCGGTATTCTGATGCTGACGACCCCGATCTTCGTTCCCA
>Ga0272446_1005968_pt1 | contig 13037 bp, 12 predicted proteins | sample YNPCB0061_FD_194587 | JGI IMG/M metagenome (GOLD analysis project Ga0272446, IMG submission 194587) | Hot spring microbial mat communities from Yellowstone National Park, WY, United States - YNP-CB-006-1 | ecosystem: Environmental > Aquatic > Thermal springs > Hot (42-90C) > Sediment | place... | reverse complement strand
TGTGCGCATTGAACGGCTGAAGCCCTAGTACAGCGCGGCGGAAGTCTTCACCCAGTTATATGTGGCCAAAGCATTGGCATTCCTTCTGACACAAACTGGATGATTATTTCTGCGGAGCTGTACTAGGATGAAGTCAGGTAGCTGCAGATGTAAAGCTGTGCGGGGCCCGGCAGGTGAGTTTTATTTGAGCCGGTCAACCGAGGCGCCGTCCTGCCCGCAAATGGTCACCCGATAGACGGAAAGGTTCGGCGCTTCGATCTTATGGTAGTGGTCCATCGGCAGCCCCCGGTAGTGGAGCACCAGGAGCTTGACGGCGACGGCGTGGGTGACGAAGGCGGCAATTTGCGGCTGCTCGCCTTCTGCGAAACGGTTGGCTGAGCGCAGCACCCGCTGCTGCACCTGGACCAGACTTTCCATGCCGTCCTCCCTGAATTGAGCCGGATTGCTGATCCAGATTCGGTATTCCGCAGGATAGCGGGCGTAAACCTGGGCCTTCGAGAGACCCGTCCATTTGCCAAGCTCGATCTCAATTAGATCTTGATCGATGATCAACTCAGTGCGGCAGTAATGGTTGAGGATTTGTGCGGTTTGCAGAGTGCGCCGCAAGGGGCTGCAGTAGATGGCGCGAATCCCCCACGCGCCGATTTCCTGACCGAGCTGCTCAGCCCGCTCGACCCCGACCGCCGTCAGGCCCTCGGGGCTTCTGCCGGCATAGATGTCTTCCAGATTGGATTGAATCACCCCGTGCCGTATCAGGAACAACGTCTTGTGCATGAATCAAGACCACTCATAGCGCAGGCCGGGCGCCAGCGGAGCAATGTTCGCCGAAATGCCGTGGGGCATCACCGCGGGCGCCGCTCACAGCGAGCGAACCAGCAGCAGCGGGCGATCTACTTTGTGCAGCACTGCAGCCGCCACACTGCCGTAAAACATCTGCGGCAGACCGCTTCGACCATGGCTCGCCATGGCGATGAGATCGATCTCTTCGCGCTGCGCGACGGTGATGATGGATGGCACCACCGGACCGACTTCGACCAGGCTTTTGGCGGTGATCCCCTTCTCGCGGAATTCACCCCGTCGCGCGGCCAGATAGGTCGCCGCTTCCGCCTGTTTTTCCTTGAGCAGACCGGTTTCGAAGTCAGCACCCGACGGTCGTTGAACGATTTCAGCCGGCTCAACCACCTGCAAAAAAATCACCTTGGATTCAAATTTGAGCGCCAGCTCTTCGATGTGCGGCAAAATTCTCTCCGCCAGAGGCGACCCATCGAGGGGAACCAAAATTCTACGGTACATGGTCCATTCTCCCCAACAATCAGAACATCTGCGTAGTCGGCGGCTTTGTCCGGCCTCGAGCCGGCAGCCATGTTCACGCCGAGACCTGCTGCTCCCTGGGGCTCAGCTTGTGCAGCAGATACGCCTCGATGAAGTCGTCCAAGTCGCCGTCCATCACTGCATCCACGTTGCCCTTTTCCACTGAGGTCCGATGGTCCTTCACCAGCCGGTAAGGCTGCATGACGTAAGAGCGGATCTGGTTGCCCCAGGCGATGTCGTCCAGGTTGTCGTGAATTTCCTGCAGCTTTTCCTGCTGAGCTCGCTTTTCCCGCTCATAGAGGCGGGCCCGAAGGATCTTCATGGCGATATCGCGGTTGCGATGCTGCGACTTTTCGTTCTGACACTGCACCACGATGCCGGTCGGCAGATGGGTGATGCGCACCGCCGAGCTGGTTTTGTTGACATGCTGCCCGCCGGCCCCGCTGGCGCGAAAGGTGTCCACCCGCAGGTCCGAGGCCTTGATGTCCACCTCGATTTCCTCATCCACTTCCGGATAGACAAAAACCGCCGCAAAAGAGGTGTGCCGACGGCCACTGGCGTCGAAAGGCGAGATCCGCACCAACCGATGGATGCCGGATTCAGCTTTGAGGAAACCATAGGCGTAATTGCCGGCCACCGTAAAAGTGACGCTCTTGATGCCGGCCTCCTCACCCTCTTGAATGTCCACCATCTGGGTGGCGAAATTCTTCCGTTCGCACCAGCGCAAGTACATGCGCAGCAGCATTTCCGCCCAATCCTGAGCCTCGGTCCCGCCGGCGCCGGCATTGATGCTGACGATGGCGTTCTCGGCGTCGTTCTCCTCGCTCAGCATCTGCCGCAGTTCAAGGGTCCGCAACTTCTTCCGCAGGCCGCGGGTCCTCTCCAGGACCTCGCTCAGCGTCTCCTCATCATCCTCTTCCAGCGCCATATCCAAAAGCAGCTCGCTGTCCTGAAGTTCACTCAGGAAGTCCCGCCAGGTCTGGATCAGCTCGTTGTGCTGAGCGCGCTCCTTGAGAATGTGCTTGCTTTGGTCGGGATTGTCCCAGAAATCCGGCTTCAAAAGGACCTTCTCGATCTCCTCCAGGCGCTTCTGTCTGCCCTCGATGTCAAAGATAGCCTCCCAACGTGTGAAATCGTTGAGATACGTCCTTCAAGTCCATTCTGATTTGGGCAACATCGATGTTGGTCATGTTATCCTCCTTGGGTTCTTCGCAAAAAAATCCTTAAAGGGATTAGTCGGTTGATCGATGGAGATGAATTGTACCCCGTTTGCGTCGCTGCAGCCATTCAAGGCCGCAGAAGACGGCGAGAGCAGCGGCCACGCAGGACCAGGCAAAAACGTCGCCCCACAGGGCATAAAAAGTTTTCACTCTGAGGGGCCGGACGTTCGCCACCAGGTAGCCTTCCTGGTTCAGGGGAATGAATCCCAGGCTTTTGCCGGTTGCATCAAATATCGAACTGACTCCCGTATTGGCGGCCCTGATCAGCGGCACCCGAAACTCCATCGCGCGCCAGCCCGCCATTTGCTTGTGCTGATACGGTGCACTGGTGGTGCCAAACCAGGCGTCGTTGGTGATATTGGCGATGCAGGTCGCGCCGTGTTCGACCGCCAGCCGCGCCAGATCGGGAAAGATGGCTTCGTAGCAAATCAGCACCGCAACCTTATGGCCATCGACCGTCATGGGGGACGGGTTATCGCCGGCGGCAAAGTTTCCTGCCGCTTCCACCAACTTGTGCACAAAAAAGAGGACCCGCTGATACGGCACATACTCGCCGAACGGTACCAGGTGCTGTTTGGCGTAGTCACCAACCACCAGGCCGTCGGCGTCGACCACATAGGCCGAATTGAGCAATCGAGTTTTTCCCTCGATCCTTCGCGCGGACGGGCTGCCAAACAGCACGGGGACCCCGATCTCCTCGATGATTTGGTTCAGCTGCAAAGTCAGCCCGGCATCCAGTCCGTAAAAAAACGGCGCCGCTGTCTCCGGCCAGACAATGAGGCTCGGCCGTGGATCATGCTTGGTCGCTTGCAGGGACAGCCGCCGGTAGCGGCCCAGGGTCTCCTGCTGATAGAGCGGGTCCCATTTCTGTGCCTGATCGATATTGCCCTGCACCACGGCTACGGTCCAGGGAGCCGTTTGCTGCTGCAAACCTTCAATTGTCTGCAGCCTGAAGTGGCCATAGCCGACCGCCAGCACAACGCAGCCGACCGCGACCGCGAGGCCGAGCTTCACGCGATTGCGGCCGAAAAACGCCGCCAGGCCGGTATTCATCAATACCAGCAGCCAGCTCACCCCGTAGACACCAGTGATATCCGCCACCTGCACCAGCTGCCTGAAGGCCGTCTGAGTGTAGCCGAAATTGGCCCAGGGAAAACCGGTCAGCAAGTGTGCCCGAAGCCACTCCAGCGTGACCCAGATCAAGGGCAGGCCGAACACCCACAGCTTGGGGTGGCGCTCCAGCCGGTGCGCCGACAGAGCAAACGCGGTCGGGTAGAGGGCGAGATAGCAGCAGAGCAGGAGCAAAATGGCAACCGCCAGCGGCAGGGGGATGCCCCCGTAATAGTAAATGACGTGGCGAATCCAGTACAAGGCGGTCAGATAATGCACCAGACCGCCGATGAACCCCAGCAACGCCGATTGCCTGGCGGTTTTGCCCTGCAACGCAGCGAGCAGCGGGATGAGCGCGACCCAGGAACAAAAATGCCAGTCGAACTTGGGAAATCCCGCAGTCAGTAGTAACCCGCTTAAGACGCTAAGGAGAACAGCAATGCGCATGGTCATTCAATTCTGATGGAAAACCTTGCCTGAAACCGACCTGAGCCAGTCATCCGCAAACCCGTCATTGGCCCCCGAAAACGCTCTGGCGCCTGTCAAACACTCGCCGGCCATGGTCCGGAAATTGGGGAAAGCAAAGAAATTGCGGCAGGAACTGGCGGCCCTCTCTCTTCCCGTGCGCTGACAGGCGGAAAGGGGGCCATTCAGAGGAAGTTTTCCTCGCCCGAGGATGATTTCAGTTTGCTCTGGTCGATGCTGCGAATGCGAACCTTCTCGATTTTGCGATTATTCGCATCCTCGATGATCATTTCGATATTTTCGTATTCAATTCTTTCGCCAACGGCGGGCACCCGGCCCAAAAGACTGATGACGAAGCCACCGACGGATTCGAACTTGCCCTCCGGCAATTTCATGTCGATGTAATCCTCCAGTTCTTCCACGTCCAGGCGCGCATCCACCGTAATGGAGCCATCTTCATTGTCGGTGATCAACTTCTCGTCGGCATCGTATTCGTCCATCACCTCGCCGATGATCTCCTCGATGATGTCCTCCAGCGTGAGGATGCCGGCGGTGCCGCCGTATTCGTCGATGACGATGGCCATGTGCGACTTCTTGTCGCGCAAGTCCTTTAAGACCTCACTGATTTTCTTGGTCTCGGGGATGAAATAAGGCGGGCGCAACATGTTGCGGAAATCGGCCGTGTCGCTGCCCCAGTAGCTGAGAAGGTCCTTAGCGTGAAGGATGCCGATGATGTTATCGACGCTTTCCTGATAGATGGGAATGCGCGAATGGCCGCTCTGCTCGATGAGGCGGATGATGTCGATCAGGGTGGCTTCCTCGAACCGGGCACACACCACCTCGGTGCGCGGCACCATGATCTCGCGGGCGATGGTGTCACGAAAAGAGAAGATCCCCTGGATCATCTCGCCTTCGTCTTCGGAGATGAGACCGCGCTCCTCCCCCTCATCGATCAAGTTCTGGATCTCTTTTTCGATGTCCTGGGTGGCCTCTATTCGGGCAAGCCGCCGAAAGAACATTCGGAGCCAGTGCTGAAAACCTACGCCTGAGCCATCGTGCAAAGCAGAACTCTTCCTTGAGCGCTGATTGACAGGCAGCATACGCCACTGAATGCGCTACGGGTGAGTTGCCGCGCTGAGATCCCGCATCGTTCAGTTAAAACCGATCCAGGGCCGGGGCCGCACAGCGTTGCCAGCAGCCCACCTTCTCAGCAGCGCCCACCCCGCGGCGCGGGAAACCGCTTTTCCCTGCCCGCCCTCGGTTCAATGGCTATTGCTGATTATTTTGAACTTTGACAATTTATCAAGACGCCACGCCGTTGTCGAGCAAAATTGCAGCCCGTTGACCACCCTCAACTCACTGTAAAGACAATCCATTTTACACGTATCGCCAGTCTCCGGCCAAGGCGTTGGTTGGATCACTTTAAACGATGAATGGGGTCACGAGCATTCATCATGCTCGGACCCCATTCGTTTCAGAACGCGTCTTCAATGCTACTCATCTGGAGCGCTGCATGAGCATTCGGTCCATACGGACAACTTGCGCCGATTCCTGAATGGTGTTTGGGAACTCCTGGCCGCGGTCGAGCACTTTTATTTCACATTTCTGGATTGCAAAATGCCTCTTCACGAAGTCCACTGCCATCTGCGTGTCAAACGGTTTGCACGAAAACATGTCCAAACTCAAGTATTGCTTATCAGGAAAAGTGTGAATGCTAATGTGACTCTCAGCAATCAGCACAAATCCCGATATGCCCCAATCCTCCGGCACGGACCCGTTGTAGCGAAAAACATAGGGAGGCATGATCTTCGTCATGTCCATCTGGTCTGGATAGTCATCCAGAAAATCATAGATGCGATTGATGTCTTGCAGAGCCGACCTGTCACATCCATAGCCGTCCACCATCAGGTGGACCCCAAAACCGAATTCAGGCTTATTCATGCCCATGGCAGTCACCTCCTTACTCTCCTGGTAAACCCTGAGGGTCCCCAATCTCTGAATTTCCGCCGCCTAAAACCTGGAGATGCCACCGCGCGACTTCGAAAAGCGTTGCAGGGCTTTTGCTCACCCACTACAATTTTGCCGTCCGCGCCACCTTATGACAGCCGGATAGCGCCCCGTGCTTCACTCAATGCTACTTTCGGCGGTTGAGGCGTAAAGCTATAACCAAACCACCTTGCTTCGTCAACCTCACCAACACAAATTCACATCTGAGGTCCGGATTTTCGGAATCGCGAATTTTTCATGAATTCTCGATTGCTTACCTCAACAAAACAGCCTCAACAAAAAGTGTGCCCTATATAAAGTACCCCTCACGGGGTGTCAAGAAAAATTCATGGGCTGCGGAGTCAGGATTCATGAGGTAGAAAGGAGAGTTCAGAGGATGGGAGGCAGAAGGCGCCGGCGAACAATGAGGGCGCTGCAGGCAGTGGGTTCAATCGGTTTTGGGCTGCTGATAGAAGTGGATATCGTCGCCGTGGAGCACGTTCTTGACATAATACAGGGCCAAATCGGCATGGTGGATCATACGTTCGATATCTTCCTCGATTTCCCTGCTCTTCCGCACAAAAACCGAAGCCCCTATGGACAAAGACGTGGGGCTGAAGCCCAGCTTGTTGTAGTTTTCGCGAATCCGCCGGGCAACCATCATCGCCTGCTCCAGACCGGGCCCCTGGCCGCTCCCCAATGAGGTCAACAGCACGGTGAATTCATCCCCGCCAAACCGAAAGGCAGTGTCCACCTCACTGCGGATGGATGAATTGAGTAGCTCTCCCAACCGAATCAGCAGCTCGTCGCCAGCATTGTGACCGTATTGGTCGTTGTATTCCTTGAAGAAGTCGATATCCAGATAGAGCATGAAAAGCGCGGTATTGTAGCGCTCTGCACGCACCGCCTCGCGGCGCACCACTTTTTGGAAGAAACGACGATTGTAGAGACCCGTAAGCGGATCGCGCACCGCCAGCCGCTCGAGCTCTTCGCGCATCTGGCGCTCACGAATGATGCGATTGACCTTGGCTTCCAGCTCATTCAGCGTAAACGGCTTGGTAATGAAGTCCACCGCGCCGGCGGCCACCACATCGGTGTACCGGTAGCGCATGGAATGCCCCGTGATGGCTATGATATCCGGCGTTCGGCTGTTGCCGCTGACGATGTTGCGGATAAGTTCCATGCCATCCATGACCGGCATGTCCATGTCCGCAATGACCAGCGAAAAAGTCTCCTTTGCAAGCTTATCCAGCGCTTCCCGACCGTTGCCCGCGGTGACCACATCGTGCCCGAGAAAAGTCAAAGCCTCAGCCAGAAATTCACATACCTGCTGTTCGTCATCAACCACCAGGATTTTCTGGGGAACAAATTTGACTGAGGTAGGGTCGAGGTTAAGCATCGCCACACTCCGCATACTTTGGGTTAGAGGTTGGGGAGAGCCGGCTCATGGGAAAGTAAATTAAACCATTCTTCGATCTTTGCAAACCTTTTTCATTGCATTTTGCAGAACTGTTTGCCTATCATCGGCGCCGAAACTCCGGAGGTTACTGATGCAGCATGTCGCCATCATCTACAAGCGTTTTCGCGCCGACGCCAGGAGGCTGGCGAAGGAACTCTCCGACTGGTTCCAGCAGCAGCGAATTGAGGTGTTTTGCGAGCAAAATATAGACGATTCTGAGTTCGGCCAAGGCAACCCCAGAATCGACATTCCCACAGCCACGGACATGGCCATCGTGCTTGGCGGAGACGGGACATTTCTCAGTGTGGCGAGGTTCCTGGAAGACCGCTCGACCCCCATTATCGGTGTGAACCTGGGCGGGTTGGGGTTCTTGACCGAAATCAGCGAAGAAGACTGCTTTCATGAATTGGAGGAGATCCTCGATGGCAAATATGAAATCGAGGAGCGGATGCGCCTGCAGGTTTCCATCCAGCGCGACCGGCAGGAAATTTTTCGGCAGAGCGTAGTGAACGACGTGGTCATCAACAAAGGTGCTCTGGCCCGCATTGTGGACGTCAAGATCAGCATCGACGGCCGTTATCTCACTCACTACCGGGCCGACGGCCTCATTGTCGCCACGCCGACCGGCTCCACCGCCTACAATCTGTCCGCGGGGGGCCCCATCGTCTACCCCACGGCACATGCAACCATCCTGACCCCCATCTGCCCCTTCACCCTGACCAACCGCCCCATCATTTTGCCATCGGATGTGGCCATTCAGGTGGAACTGGGAGAACGCATCAAGGACGTCACCCTGACCTGCGACGGTCAGGTCGGCTGCCAGCTGGCTTCATCGGACCAGATCATCATCTCGGCTGCCCCCAACCCCTTGCGGCTGATCAAAACCCCGGCGGTGGACTACTTCGAAATTCTGCGCACCAAGCTCAAATGGGGACAGAACTGAACCCCCAATGAACGAAAACGACCCACCCTGAGCGTCATTTCCCTCCTACAGGGCGCGAGACCATTCCGGCCGCAGGCGGACATTTCCGGTCAGGGCTTGATCGATGAGGGCCAGCGCCTTTTCCTTGTCGGCGGGCATTTTGACTTTGAGCGGCAGGTAGTTGGAAGCGTGATTGGATAAAAACAACCCGCGGCTCATGTCGGTGTAGTAGAGCATCTCCCGCAGTTCACGCAGCATTTCGGACATTTCCAGCAGCTCGAAACGACCGCTTTGCACCTGCTGGCCTAGTTCGGTGTTGGGTAGGACCATCAAGGTCAGCACTCCGACGTAGTTGGGGTCCATGGCCGAGAGCACTTCGCCGGTGGCCCGAGCGTGGACCAACGAGCGCTCCCGACCGGCGATCCCCAGCAGGGCGGTGACGGAAAGCTTGATGCCCGCATCCCGAACCCGCTTCCCCGCTTCGATCATGCGCTCGGCCGATACCCCCTTGCGGATCTCCCGCAAAACTTGCGGGTCGCCGCTCTCCAAACCGAGATAGACAATACCCAGACCAAGCTCGCGCAGGGCGGCCAGCTCTTCGGGGGTCTTGCGCAGGATGCTTTTGGCGTTGCCGTAGAGTCCCACCCGTTGAATCCAAGGCAGGTGTCGGCGTATTTTGCCGAGAATCTCCAGGAGCCTCGGCTGCGGCAGGATGAGGGCATCGCCGTCGGTGATGAAAAGGCGCCGCAGGAATTGAAAATGGGCGGCGGCATACTGGATGTCCCGGTCGATGATGGCATCGTCCTTGATCTTGAAACGCACCCCCTTGTAGGTGCCGCAAAAGGTGCATTTGTTGTGCGAACAGCCCACCGACACCTGCAGCAGGATGCTGTCCGCTTCACTCGGTGGCCGGATGATCATTCCTTCGTAGTGCATTCCATGCATGGACGCAGTTTCACTCCCTGATTGTGCACGCAATAATCGCGGCCTCGAGTGCCGCCATCTCCCCCAGGGCGGCCGGGTATGTTAGAAGGATGCTTGACTCATCCCTCTCATGGAAAGGAAACAGACCGGCATGAACGATTTTTTTGCCCAGTTTCCGGCGGGCGCCAAATGCACCCGCTGCAAACAGCCGCCCGACATAAGGCTCAGAAGCCATCATGTCATTTATTGTTCGAGCTGTTTTTTACACTACTTTCATACCGCGGTGAAGCGTGCCATGAGAAAATTTGGCATCACGCCGGAGCAGCCCGTGCTGGTGGCGGTCTCAGGCGGCAAGGATTCCCTGGCCCTGTGGGCCGCGCTGCATGAATTGGGCTATCATACCCGAGGTCTCCATATCAGCCTCGGAATTGATGGGTTTTCGGACGCTTCCATCGGGTCCATCCGGCGCTTCGCCGAACCGAGGCAGCTCCCGTGGGCGAACTACTCGCTAAAAGAAGTTCTCGGCTGCACCCTCCCGGAAATTCGCCGCCGCACCCGAAGAAAGATGTGCTCCGTGTGCGGCACCCTAAAACGGCAGCTGATCAATCGTCTGACCATCCAGGAGGGTTTTTCGGCAATCGCCATGGGCCATAATCTCGACGATGAAGCGGGTCGGCTGCTGGGCAACATGGTGCGGCATCGCTCGGAGTATTTTGAAAGGCAATACCCGTACCTGCCTTCGACCCATCCCCGCCTGCCGAGCAAATTCAAACCGCTCTACCGGCTGGAAGCACTGGAGATCCTCACCTACTGCAAGTTAAACCGCATCGAGCCGGTCGCGGCCAGATGTGAATTTGCCCGCGGCGCCACCAGCCATTCCTTCAAACAGGCCCTGGACCTTTTGGAAGAGGCGATGCCGGGGACCAAGCGCGACTTTCTTTACACCTACCTCGAAAACCGCCAGCCGCCCCAGCCCGAGTCGCCCTATGGCACCTGCCGGTTTTGCGGCGAACCCTGCTATGCGGATGTGTGCAGCGTGTGCAATCTGCTGGATCGACAGGCGGGGCCTCCAAACCTCTAGCTGTCGTCCTGTGTGGAAGTTCCGCCTCCTGCCTCTTGCGCGCGCCGGCGGGCCGGACGAAATCGATGCCTGGAAAGAATACTTTCAGAACGGTGCGCTTTCATGATAACCTACACGCCGTGCTCAAACGGCAGGCATAAAGTTCGACCAGATTGGACGTCAACCCCTTAGAGACCCATTCGGGAACCAGGCGCATGGCCAAGAAAAAAGACCGGAAAGCCGGTGAAAAAAGGCGCGCTAAAGCCAGACACAAACAGCAGAAAAAGCGGCGGCTAAAGCATGTGAAATACAGCAAGCCAGCGGCATATCCCAATGGGTTTGTCCCAAATTTGGGAGGTGCCGACCTGCCGGCGCCCGACGGCTTCCGTTCAGTCACGCCGGCGCAGGCTATCATCCAATTCGGCAGGCCTTTGCTGGAAGATATTGACGATGAGGTCGATGACCCGAACAAGTTGGTGGAAATCATCATCAGTCTATGGGATTACGAAATCAGTTTGCGCGAAAAGAGGGCAGAAAATGAACTGGAGGAACAGCGCGAGGATATTCTCGATAAGATGAAGACGGTCTTGGCGTTGGATGATGAGGAAGCCATTGAATTCTTAGAGGAAATGATCGAAAGGAAACGCGACCTCTTCCCAGCGGACATCCAGCCGCCCAACACCCCGATTTTTTTCATGCGCAAAGAGCTTTCTCACCTAATCAACTGCTTCAACTACGATGCGCTCGATTATTCGGACGAGCTCATCCCGGCGGACCGGCAGGACCGTGCGGCCATCGATCAGCTCCGCACCATCGATCATTATATCGAGGTAGGCGCCGATTACGATGAATGGGAGGACCTCTATCTTACCATGGAATCGGCGGTTGAGCGGTGCTTTGAAAGATGGCTCGAGGCCAAAGGCGTCAGTGAGTGGAGTCGAACGTTTGCCACGCACCTGCCAATTTTCCTCGATTTTATCTACCGCTTTGAACACGACCCCGTGCCGGTCCTTAAGACCGTATCAGCAGATCATCTGGATGTATTTTTTTTCGATCACCTGACCTCGAAAGTGGTTGCCGAACCCCATCTATACGTCGAGTTCATGCCGACCGTGCGGCTGTTCTATAGTTTTCTCAATGAAAAGGGCTACCTCGATGATGCCGTCTATAACGACGTCATTACCGAATTGGACGAAATCGAACCGGACTTCATCGAAGCCTTGCGGGAAGTGTTCATTTGATTGCGGCTGTTGCGCCACCGGGCGCAGTCACCGCACAGCGACAGTCTGAAGAAGCAGGAGAGCACAGCCCATGCAGCGCCATTCAGACCGCCCAGCGGCGCCCCGCTTCCGTTCTCCCTAAGCTTCGACCTCGCCGGTTTCGATGCAATGGAAAAACTCGAAGTCTCAAGCCGATCAATACCGGGCAACTGGCTGCATGGATCAGCCGATTGACGTTACGCAATAAAAACATCAATTGACAGCAGGAGGCATTATGAATGAGATGCTTATTCGAGCCGGCATGAACCGCCGCCAATTCTTGTCTGTGCTGGGAGGCGCCGCCGTGGCTGCGGGCCTTTCCGGTATGCCGACCTGGGCACGCGCGGCCGCTCCGCACACCTTGCCCCCCCTTCCTTACGCGGAAAATGCTCTGGAACCCGTTATTTCCGCAAAAACCATCGGTTTTCACTACGGCAAACATCACAAAGGCTATGTTGACAAACTGAACGAATTGATCGCCGGGACCAAGTTCGCCGATATGACTCTGGAGCAACTCATCATCGCAACCAACGACAAGGCGAAAGTGACGCCCATTTTCAACAATGCGGCACAAACCTGGAACCACACCTTTTATTGGAACAGCCTGCGCCCCAAAGGCGGCGGGGCGCCCCCCGCCAAGTTGAAGCAAAAAATCGAAGCTTCCTTCGGCAGCCAGGAAGCCTGTGAGAAGGAACTGGCGGAAGCTGCGGTCAGCCAGTTTGCCAGCGGCTGGGCGTGGCTGGTGCTGGTGGGCGACAAGCTCCGGGTGACGAAAACGCCAAATGCCGACACTCCTTTGACGGCAGGTCTGAAGCCGCTCCTCACCATCGACGTCTGGGAGCACGCCTATTACCTCGATTACCAAAACCGCCGGGCGGATTATGTCAACGCGGTGATCAGCAAATTGCTCAACTGGGAGTTTGCCGCCAAGAACCTCGGCTAGACCGGGTCGGCACCGCAGCGGCGTCGAGTTCAATTGGAAAATGTCGAGCGTCGGGGGACGCCCGTCGAACCCCTTTACCAGCCGTCGAGCGTGCCGGCGCATGGCTGCAGGCATTGCTTACCCCTGCCCGTTTTGTTATATGGGGACACTCCATTTTTGCTGGAGCTGAGGACAACCGGTCAAGGCTCGACCTTCCGACTTGGTCTGCACCCGAGTCATGGGAGCGGAGCGAGTGCGGGGCATTGCAGGTGCCTCTAATGAGCCTGTAGTGAACAGAGCTGCGCTCGCTTTTCGCGCTGAGCAAGGTATTCACTGCGACGGAATTCGCGCCGGCGGGACGGCAATCGGGCCTTGATCATCATTTCGGCCACGAGTAGG
>Ga0272446_1005966_pt1 | contig 13041 bp, 9 predicted proteins | sample YNPCB0061_FD_194587 | JGI IMG/M metagenome (GOLD analysis project Ga0272446, IMG submission 194587) | Hot spring microbial mat communities from Yellowstone National Park, WY, United States - YNP-CB-006-1 | ecosystem: Environmental > Aquatic > Thermal springs > Hot (42-90C) > Sediment | place... | reverse complement strand
ATGAATACAAGTTACAGAGTTGCCTCAATCATTACAATTAAATTAATAGCGCTGATGAAACCAATTCATAAAGTAGAAAGCATTACCTCTTTGACACTATTCTATTTTTTAGAAAAATATAATATGCAATGCGAGTAAAAGGATTTTTGCTAAGGTTAGTAGTAGTATCAAGACTTAATATACTCAATAAAAAATGGTTCTAGTCCAAACTCAAGAAATTAGTTTTTCTAATTTCTGCTTGTAGCGAGCAATATTCTCAAAAAACTCAAGGATTTTTTGCTGAAGCTTATCAAATATTCCATAAAAATGTGTATCTATTGCTTTCATAAGGCAAAATTATAGCTTTTTTGAGAAGTATTAAAAAAAATACTTTACTTTTGAGTATAACTAAATATATTCTTCTTATTGGTAAAAGTCTTCCTATTCATATTATCACATATCTGAAAGCACTACCTAAAAATCTTCGGGTAGAAGATACCTCTTCAATGCTACCACAAATACTGCTTAATAGTTAGCAAATTGTTAAAAATACATTAGAAAATAAAGAAGCATTTTGAAAAGCAAATTATTTTATTAAGTTTGTAATAAAACAACAAAGAATAAAAAGCGTTAGAATTGATATGAAGTTCGAGGTCAAATCCGAAGGAGAGTTTAAATTCATAGACGAAGGCAAAGGAGAAGTATTACTTTTATTACATGGTCTTTTTGGAGCATTAAGTAATTGGGCAGGCGTAGTAGATTATTTTTCTAAAACTCATAGGGTAATTATTCCCATGTTACCCATTTATTCTTTACCACTTAGAGAGGCAGGTGTAGAAGGCTTAGTCAAATTTACAGAAAGATTTGTTTCGTTTAAAAAGTTGGATAAACTGACTATTTTAGGTAATTCTCTGGGAGGACACATCGGGTTGATATATACGCTCAAGAATCAAGATAAAGTGAAGAGATTGGTACTCACAGGAAGTTCGGGACTATTTGAGGACAGCATGGGTGGTTCTTACCCTAAACGCGGGAACTATGAATACGTGCAAGAAAGAGTAGCTTATACTTTTTACGACCCTCAAGTAGCGACAAAGGACTTAGTAGATGAAGTCTTTGAAGTAACTAACAGTATTTCCAAATGCTTGTGTATCGTTGCCGTAGCAAAATCTGCTCAAAGACACAATATGGCAAAAGATTTGGAGTATATCAAAGTACCAACACTGTTAGTTTGGGGGTTGAACGATACGATTACGCCTCCTCTGGTAGCACATGAGTTTGATAATTTGCTACCTTATACAGAGTTGAGATTTATAGATAAATGCGGTCATGCCCCAATGATGGAGCACCCCGATATTTTTAACCAATATACAGCAAGGTTTTTGGAAAAAAATAAAATTTAAAAGTCATGGCAGAAACCCAAATTGCAGATTACATGGTGGCGCGAGATTTTTTAAATTCACTGCTACCTCCACTAAAAAAAACAGATACAGTGCGAAAGGCTATGGATTGGATGAATCAATTCCGAGTAAGTCAGTTGGCTGTAGTAGAAGAAGGTGAATATCTTGGAATGATAACAGAAGACGCTTTGCTGGATTCTACACAATTAGACGCTACCATAGACCAGTTCCCCTTGAAATTCAAAGAGGTTTATGTTACTGAGTATCAGCATTTTTATGAAGTAATAAAAATTGCTCATACGTATCATATTCAGATTGTTCCTATCTTAGACGAGTTCGGCAAGTACAAAGGGGTTATTTCTCTCAACGATACGACTTCAGCTTTGGCAAATACCTATGCCCTCCAAGACCCCGGAGGAATTTTGGTGCTTTCTATGCAGGATTATGACTATTCCATGGCTGAGATTGCTCGCTTGATAGAATCCAATGATGCTAAAATCCTGAGTAGCTATGTAGCCCCAGACCCGCTTGAGCCACGAAAAATGAAACTTACCCTCAAACTCAATAGTGCTGACCTTACGCGTATCATCGCTACCTTAGAACGTTTTGATTATGACATAGTGGCAAGTTTCCATCATGCCCAGCCTAATTACAACAATCAAGAACGTTTAGATATGTTTTTCAGGTATTTGGATATGTGAAGGAAATTAGTAATAGAAGCAAGTACAGATTTACAAGGAGATGCCTCTTTTCCAAGGAATAAAATCATCTTGTTTCAGTTGTACTGCTTTGGGTGTAATTTTTCCACTTGCTACTTGTATAATAAAATCTAATAAATCTGCTCCTCTGCTTTCAATGCTATCTTCGCCTGTAATGACTGTTCCTGCATCAAAATCTATGATGTCATTCATCTTCCTAAATAGCTGAGTATTGCTTGATACCTTGATAGTAGGAACGATAGGATTACCTGTGGGAGTACCTAAACCAGTGGTAAACACTATCAAATTCACGCCCGAACCTGCTAAGGCAGTAGTCGACTCTACATCGTTGCCCGGAGTACAAAGCAGGTTTAGCCCCGATTTAGTAATCTGTTCGGTATAGTCCAATACATCAGTAATCGGAGAAGTACCTCCTTTCTTAGCCGCTCCTGCTGATTTCATTGCATCGGTGATTAATCCATCTTTGATATTGCCAGGTGAGGGATTCATCTCAAAGCCTGAACCCACAGCCTTTGCTTTTTGATTGTAGGTGTGCATAAGTTGCATGAACTTTGCTGCGCTTGCTTCTGTAAGACAACGATTCACCAATTCCTGTTCTACCCCGTTGAGTTCAGGAAACTCAGCAAGCACAGCAGTACCTCCCAAAGCTACCAATAAATCAGAGGCATAGCCCAAAGTAGGATTAGCGGAGATTCCTGAAAATCCATCAGAACCACCACATTCTAAACCTACTACCAATTTACTTAAAGAAGCTGGCTGGCGACTTGTTTTATTCGCTTCTATCAATCCTACAAAAGTTTTTTTCACCGCCTCAGCAATAAATTCTTTTTCTGATAGGCTCTTTTGCTGCTCCAAGAAAAAAACAGGCTTAGCTATGTCAGGGGAAAAGAGTTCTAAATACTTTTTCAATATATCAATTTGTGCGTTTTGGCAACCTAAACTCAATACAGTTGCGCCCGCTACATTAGGATTATTGATATAGCCAGCTAACAAAGCACAAAGAGCGTCCGCATCTTGGCGAGTCCCTCCACAACCGCCTTGGTGAGTTAAAAATTTAATACCATCTACATTGGGGAATGTCCTTTTTTGCCTGCTCAAATCTTTTTTTTCCAACACATTGATAGCCAAAATTTCCTCAGCAGACTTCCCCTCTTGATATGCTGTAACTAAATTTTGTACGTCTATCTCATAGGAAACCCCTGTATCGTACCCTAACTCTTTTTCCAATATCTTTTGTATTGTTAGAATATTCCTATTCTCACAAAAAACTAAGGGAATAACAATCCAATAGTTTGCTGTACCAACTTTCCCATCTTTGCGATGATAGCCTAAAAAAGTTTTATCTTGCCATCTACTTACCTCAGGAGCCTGCCACTGCACCTCTCTATTCTTTTTCACATATTCATTGGTCTGATGTTTTATATTTTGTGTAGTAATTGCCTGACCTTTTAATATAGGTTTAGTTGCTTTTCCAATAACTACTCCATACATTTTTATTAAATCTCCTTCCTGAAAATCTTGTATAGCAAACTTGTGCTTTGTATTAATATTTTCTAAAAGAAAATACTCTGTACCTTCCCAGCTGACTGATTCTTCCGCTTTCAAATCGCTAAGGGCAACTATCACATTGTCATCTTGATGTATTTTTAAAATCCTGTTTTTCATCATGACATTTTTATAGATTTATATAAAATTTAGGTAATTTCCTGAATATCTACAAATTTACAGATAAAGCTATTTAATCTTATACTCAATCGAAATTGGCTTTGATTGAAAATTAACGTTTATAGGGTTTGAAGCCTTATAAACGTTTGCAAACCATTTTGTTTTAAGTATAATATTCGTCATTACTAAAACTACCTATTCCTTCCATGTCCTTATACTCAAAATAAAGTGCTTTTTGCTTTGCATATAGTAAGATTTCACTCTTATCGGAGTTGTAGGATTTTTTTTTCTTCCTTTGCTACAAATATTTCAACCCTACGGGCTTTTTAACGTGTAGTTTTTTTAAAACTCTTCACTTGATTATCAATGATGGGTGCGGTGCTTTTACTTTATCAAAAACCACTCCACCCTGTTTAAAAATACTCATACTTTAAAGCCGTTAGGCTTGTTATCTTTATAGCAAAATAAAATACACCATGGCCTAACGCCGTAGGCGTAATATATTAGCCTTTACTAAAACCGCTACTGTTTGAGCGTAAAACTTTTAGGAACTACATTTGAAATTCTACGTATAGATTTTACCTACCTGTATCTACAATTCACAATATACAAGCAAAATTACAGATTTCTGTAAAATGTCTTTGATAAGACAAATAAAATAAAGTCTTTATTTTACCTTTGAAGGCAAAATAACCGAATTATTGCCATGCAGATAAAAAAAATCTTATTTCTGATACTTATATATACCCTTTACTTTTCTTATGGAAAAGCGCAAAATATGCTTCTTGTAGGAACTTGGCGAGCCGTCATTGGCATACAGGGACAGGAACTTCCTTTTAACTTTGAAGTGAGCAAAAAAGAAAGCAAATCAATCATATACCTCATCAACGGTAAAGAGCGACTTCTACTTGATGAGGTAGTATTTTTCAAAGATTCTATCAAAATCATTTTGCATGTATTTGATGCTTACATTGTTGCGAAAGTGAATGAAAAAACATTAGAAGGAGAATTTGTAAAAAATACCCCTAAGAATGATTATCACCTGCCTTTTTTTGCTACACACGGCTTAAAATACAGATTTAAGGAAAAACCTAATCCTGCTACTGTCGACTTCTCTGGAAAATGGCAAGCCTATTTTCTCAAAGACAACGGAGATTCTATCCAAGCAATAGGAGTTTTTGAGCAAAAAAATAATCTTTTGACGGGAACATTTTTAACTCCTTCGGGAGATTATCGCTATTTAGAAGGTATTGTAGAAAATAATACTTTCCAACTTTCTGCTTTTGACGGGGAGCATCTTTATCTTTTCAGAGCAGAGCAACAAGCAAATGGAACGCTGAAAGGAGAATTTTTCTCAGGGAAATCATTGCTAAGAAAGTGGGTAGCTACTAAAAACCCTAATGCTTCCCTGCCTGACGTAGAAAAAATTACTTTCTTAAAAGATGGTTATGATAAATTGGACTTTTCCTTTCCTGACATAAAAGGCAACAAAATTTCTCTTTCAGATAACAAGTTTAAAAATAAAGTGGTAGTTATTCAGATTTTAGGCTCTTGGTGTCCTAACTGCATGGATGAGACTATCTTTTTAGCTAATTATTATAAAAAGAACAAGAAAAAAAACTTAGCAATTATCGGTTTAGCTTTCGAGAGAAGTGCCATTTTTGAGGAAGCCAAAGTCAGAGTAGAAAAACTCATACAAAGATTTGATGTACAGTATGATATACTGATTGCAGGAACGCAAGACAACGCCTCTGCCGCCTTACCCATGCTCAACAGAGTCGCCGCTTTCCCTACTACCATTTTTATAGATAAAAAAGGAATAGTTCGCAAAATCCACACAGGTTTTGCAGGACCGGGTACAGGTGCTTACTACGAAGAGCTAACAGAGGACTTCAAAAACTTTGTCAATAAACTTCTGGAAGAGGAATTGTAGTTTTTAAAGCCTGCAAAACAAGCAAAATATTTCTCAATATTATCTTTGAGTCTATCGGTTTTTCTCTAAAATTCATCTATCTAATGAAAGTTTCAGGATTTACTTTTATCCGCAATGCTATCAAATATGATTATCCTATTGTAGAAGCTATCACGTCCATTTTACCTATCTGTGATGAGTTTGTAGTAGCAGTAGGCAAATCAGAAGATAATACCTTAGCTTTGATTCAGTCTATTGACTCCGAAAAAATTAAAATCATAGAAACAGTTTGGGACGAGAAATTGAGAAAAGGAGGCAGGGTACTGGCAGAGGAAACTAATAAGGCATTGGCTCAGATTGCCAGTGATGCTGACTGGGCTTTTTATATTCAAGGAGATGAGGTAGTTCACGAAAAATATTTACCTGCTATTCAAGAAGCCATGCAAACTTATTTATCAGACATAAGGGTAGAAGGCTTGCTTTTCAACTATTTGCATTTTTATGGAAGCTACCACTATATAGCAGACTCGCGCCACTGGTATAGAAAAGAAATTCGTATCATTAGAAATAACGGTAATATTACCTCTTACCAAGATGCCCAAGGATTCAGAAGGAAAGATGGCAAAAAACTTAAAGTTAAGCAGATAGATGCTTTTGTTTACCACTATGGTTGGGTAAAAAATCCTGTAGTACAACAGAAAAAAGTAGAAACTTTTAACGCTCTATGGCATGACGAAGAGAGCCTAAAAAAAATCATTGTTCCTGCGGAAGCCTTCGATTATTCACAAGTAGATTCCTTAGCCCTTTTTGAGGGAAAACACCCCCAAGTAATGAAAGAACGCATTAAAAAAATGAATTGGGATTTTCAATTTGATATTAGTCAAAAACAATACACTTTTCGCTATCGCCTTGCTTATTGGATAGAAAAACTTACAGGCTGGCGGATAGGAGAATATAAAAACTACCAATTACTTAGGTAAACACCTCATAGGATAGGGCGATTGATTCAGAACAACCGAAGTCATCAAAGGAATAAAAATACTCCCGTGAAACTTTATTCATAAGGAATTTCTGTTTGATGGGGGTCATATTTAGGCTTTTGTAAGCGATGTTCTAACTGCTTTTCTATCTCCGGGGTAATGATATGTTCCATCGTTTCTGCGTCGTCATGCACATGGTCAGGAGCGATGCGCAAGTACTCCGTCAAATAAAGTTCCCAAAGTCTATGCAAACGCACTATTCGCTTTCCTCTTTCATAGCCTTCTTTGGTAAAAGCCCAACCTTTTCCTTCTTGGGAAAGATAGCCTTCATCTTTAAGTCTATGAAGTGATTTTTTCAAAGTATTCGTTTGGAAAACACGATGCTTTTTGATATAATCAGTACTACGCTCCTCAAAAAATAGCTTGTCTTTTTCACCTAACTGATAAATTAGTTTGAGAATATTCTCGTCATTAAACTTATTTTGATACTCTCTTTGCTGTAAATACTTAGCTATCAAGCCTTTCTTAGGTGCAAATAGGAACGAAAACAAGGCAATAAAAGAAATCACCAAAATAATCCACGGTCCTGTGGGCATAGCAGGGGCTGAGTAAGAAATAAATGCACCAAAAAGTCCCGCTGATGCTCCCATAAGTGCAGAAAGTACAAGCATGGTAGAGAGTCTGTCTGTCCAATAGCGCGCTGCCGCAGGAGGAGTTATCAACATCGCCGCCATCAATACTACCCCAACCGCCTGAATACCAATCACTACTGCTAACACAGTGAGTGTAGTCAAAACAAACTCTAATCGCTTTACAGGTAAGCCGATGACTTGGGCAAAGTGTTGGTCAAATGCAATCAGTTTGAACTCTTTGAAAAAAAGTAGCACTACCAGTATCAGAATGATTGCAGTACTTGCAAATACGGCTAAGTCCTCCCCTACCAAAGCTGCCGCTTTGCCAAAGAGAAAACTATCTAATCCTGCCTGCTCTTCGTTCCCAGAATGTTGGATAGAAGTAAGAAGCAGGATACCCACCCCAAAAAAAACAGAAAGTACTAAGCCTACTGCGGTGTCTTCTTTGAGTTTGCTATTTTTTACAATCCAGTCTATGCAAAGCATGGACAGCCAGCCCGATAAAAATGCGCCTATAATGAGGGTTAAAGGATTTTTTGTGCCAATGGCTAAAAAAGCTAAGCACACTCCCGGCAAAACAGCATGGGCGACAGCATCGCCTACTAAGGATTTTTTTCTAAGAAAAGTAAACGTTCCCACAATCGCCGAGCTTGCAGAGAGCAAGATAGAGCCTAAAACTACATAGACTACATTGATTTCTAAAAATGAAACAAAATCTTGCATCATATTGACTATCATTAGATTTGTACTACTCCCCTACCCTACTGCTACTTCCAACCTTACTTTCCAATCGTCAATTTCCAGTTCCTCGCCTTGTGCTACTTGTGGAAGTAACTCTAAAACAGTAGCTTGGGTTTCTCCACTGATATAGGCAGCATGTTTGCGAATCGCCATATCTACTAACTCATCGCCCTCTTGGATAAATACCTTAATTTTATCCTGTACTTCTAAGCCCTTGTCCTTGCGAATGTTTTGAATACGATTAACTAAATCCCTTGCGATGCCCTCTTCCCTTAGCTCTTCGGTGATGGTAATGTCCAATGCCACAGTTATATTGCCGTCTTTAGCTACTGACCAGCCTGCGATGTCTTCAGAAGAAATCTCCACATCTTTCAAAGTTAGCTTACTTGCCACACCGTCCAAATAAATTATAAATTCTCCTTGTTTTTCCAAAAGATTAATGTCTGCCTGACTCATCTTGCTAATTTCCGTGGCGATAGCTTGCATTTGCTTGCCATAAATCTTGCCAAGTTCTCGGAAGTTGGGTTTGACTTTCTTAGTCAAGATACCAGAGTCATCAGAAATGTAAGTGATTTCTTTGATGTTCACTTCGGTTTTTATTAAGTCTTTAACTGCTTCTATTTGCGATTTAATTGTTTCATCTAAAACAGGTATTAAGACTTTTTGTAAAGGCTGACGAACTTTGATTTTTTTATCCTTACGAATAGAATGTACCAAAGAGCAAATACTTTGAGCTAAGGTCATGGATTGCTCTAAGTCCATATCTATCAAGTTTTTATTTGACTCAGTAAAATAAGTTAAGTGTACTGAATCGTATTGGAGAGGAGTATTTTTTGCTTTTGCTTTTGCTCTAATGCCGTCTGTCATGTTTTTATATAACCATTCTGCAAAGAAAGGAGCAACAGGGGACATAAGTTGGGCTGTTACCAGCAGGCACTCATGCAGGGTTTGATAAGCGGCTTGTTTATCCATAGTCATTTCTCCAATCCAGAATCGTTTTCTTGACAGCCTCACATACCAGTTAGAAAGTTGGTCACAAACAAAATCTTGGATAGCGCGTACAGCTTTGGTTACATCATAGTCAGCATAAGCATCGTCCACTGTTTGAATTAAATTTTGCAAGACAGAAATAATCCACCTGTCCAAAGTTGCCCTCTGCTCATAAGGTATGACGTTGAACTCATCTATTTCATAATTATCTACGTTGGCGTACATAGCAAAAAAGTTATACGTATTTTGTAGAGTAGAGAAAAACTTGCGTTGGAGTTCTTCTACTCCCCCTAAGTTGAACTTCAAGTTATCCCAAGGGTCTGCATTCTCGACCATGTACCAACGTATGGCATCTACTCCGTATTTTTCTATGGCTTCAAAAGGATTAATAACATTTCCTTTTCTTTTGGACATTTTCTCTCCGTCTTTGTCTAAGACTAAACCTGTGGAAACTACATTTTTAAAAGCAACGCTATCAAAAACCAACCCTGCGATAGCATGAAGCGTAAAAAACCAACCTCTGGTTTGGTCGACACCTTCGGAAATGTAGTCTGCAGGAAAGTGTGCTTTAAAAATCTCTTGATTCTCAAACGGATAGTGCCACTGTGCATAAGGCATAGCCCCAGAATCAAACCAAACGTCTATGAGGTCAGGTACCCGTTTGAGGATTAAGCCATCTTTTATCAATACAATGTCGTCAGCAAAAGGTTTGTGCAAATCTAACTTGTTTATTAAGTCAGGTACTCTGCTCTGAATTTCAAGCAAGGAAATATACAAACCTGTGGACGAGGTAGGGAAAATTTCTAAATCGCCACTGTTAGTGTTATTACTCGCTGATTTTAAATTATCCCAATCAAAATAGTGGTTTGCCTTTTCTTTGCTCAAGAAGCCTAATTTCATCAATTCCTCTATGGAGCCTACGCAAATTTCCTCTTTTTCGTCTTCCGTTCTCCAAATAGGCAGGGGCGTTCCCCAATATCTACTTCTGGATAAGTTCCAATCTACCAAATTTTCTAACCAGTTTCCAAAACGTCCTGTTCCTGTGCTTTCTGGTTTCCAATTAATAGTTTTATTTAGTTCTACCAACCTATCTTTTAGTGCCGTAGTTTTAATAAACCAAGATTCCAAAGGATAGTACAAGACAGGTTTGTCGGTTCGCCAGCAGTGCGGATAGGTATGTTCGTATTTTTCTACCTTAAATGCCTTATTTTGCTCTTTGAGCATAATGGAAATCAGCACATCAGAGGGCAGGTAGTTTTCTTTGGCACTTTCGTTCTCCTCATATTCAGGTTTGATATAATTAGGTTTAATGTACTTATTTTTCAACTCGCTATTGTCAAAATACGCATCAAACTTTGCTTTTATACTTTTTACAAACCTGCCTTGCCTATCTACTAAAGGCATTTCTTTCCCATCTTCGTCTAAAATAGTCAGAGGGGGTACACCTGCTTGCTTGGCGGCGCGAAAGTCATCTGCTCCAAAAGTAGGCGAAATATGCACGATTCCAGTTCCATCTTCGGTCGTTACAAAATCGCCTGCAATTACCTTGAAGGCATTTTCTGCATTTTCAAGCGGTTGTGCAAAAGGAATTAATTGCTCATACTCAATTCCCAGTAACTCTTCGCCCTTCATTTCTTCACAAACTACAAAAGGAATTTTTCCTGCAAATTTTTCTTCCTCTGTATCATTGCGGTTTACGTATTTATTTCCTAAAACCTTGTTCATCAATGCCTTTGCCATAATGACATTCACAGGCTGATTAGTGTATTGATTATGTGTTTTCACTTTTACATAATCAATATCTTTGCCTACTGCCAAAGCAGTGTTTGCAGGTAAAGTCCAAGGAGTGGTTGTCCAAGCCAAAAAATAATCATTCAGCGTTCCCTTTATCTTAAATTGGGCAATAATAGTGGTATCTTTTACCATTTTATACGTTCCTGGTTGATTGAGTTCGTGAGAACTTAGCCCTGTCCCCGCAGCAGGCGAATAGGGTTGAATCGTGTACCCTTGGTAAAGTAAGCCCTTGTTGTACAGCTGTTTGAGTAACCACCAACAAGACTCTATGTAGCTGTTTTCAAAAGTGATGTACGGATTTTGCAAGTCCACCCAATAGCCCATGATTTCGGTGAGGTTGTCCCACTGGTCTTTGTATTTCATCACCGTTTCCTTGCACTTTTTGTTGTACTCAGCTACGCTAATCTTTTTACCTATGTCTTCTTTGGTAATGCCCAATTCCTTTTCTACTTGTAGCTCTATGGGCAAGCCGTGCGTGTCCCACCCTCCTTTACGCTTGACTTGCTTACCTTTGAGGGTATGATAGCGACAAAAAATATCCTTAATTGTGCGAGCCATGACATGGTGAATCCCCGGCGTGCCATTAGCAGAAGGAGGACCCTCATAAAAAGTAAAAGTGGGCTTTCCTTCTCGACTTGCAACAGATTGCTCAAAAATCTGATTGGCTTTCCAAAATGCCAAAATTTCTTGATTAACTTGCGTACTGAGTTGGCTAATACTCTGTTTGTATTCTTTATACTTCATTTTCTTGAATTAGAAATCTGAAATGATGAATGGGATTAGAATGCGATATTATGCGTGCTTCTCTCTTCGTTAAAGATTTATACTCAACCCTATAAAATTTTAAAAACCTTATAGAGTTAATAAAATGATTATCAATAATTTGTGCTTTTATTTTATCAAAAATCACTTTTACTAAGTATAATAAGGCACAAAGATAAGGAAAAATGAGATGAATTAGCATAAAAAGGAAAGTGTTATTTGTAAAAGTGGTTGGGTTGTCCCATAAAAAAGGGAAAGTTTAAAAAGCCTCCTGCAAAAGTTACATAATTTGTGTAGCGTATTACATCTTTGCACCCAAGCCCATTAAAGTATTAAAAAATCTTATAGGATGGTATCTTTACAGATATGCAACCTGTAAGTGTTCTTTAACTTTGGGTAAATGCTCTATCAAATTCAATAATAAACTCTGCTCCTTCTCCTACATTGCTGAATACTTGGATATTGCCATTTAATTTATCCACTAAAGACTTCACAATAGCTAAACCTAAACCTGTGGACTCTTCGCCAGCAGTCGGACGGGCAGAAAGTTTTTGAAATTTTTTAAACATTTTCTGCTGGTCTTCTTGGCTAATGCCCGGACCTTGGTCTTTGATGGAAATTTGGACTTCTGACTCTACATTTTTAAGTGAAATATAAATATTTTTACCTTTATGAGAGAATTTCAAAGCATTAGAAATAAGATTGTCCAAAATACGACCTAAAAATGACTCATCAGTTTCTAAGATAACGGGGGCATTGGTCATCTCTACATGAACTCTAATTTGTTTTTGCTGCGCATGAGAAGCATAATTTTTTAGTAAATCTGTTATAAAATCATTAAGATTAATTTCTTTAAGGTTTAGCTTTTGACTTTCGTACTCTACGTTATTTATAACTAATAGGTCGCGAATCAATGAAATCCCTGAACGGCACATTTTTTCTATCATTTCTATATAAGTTGCTTGCTCTTGGTCCAAGGTTTTACTCATCTTAATAATCTCGGCTAAGCCCATGATACGATTCAAAGGAGCGCGCAGGTCATGAGCAACTATGCCTACCATGCCGTCTTTCTCGCGATTCAAGTCTTCAAGGCTCATTTTTTGGTCTTTGATTTCTTTATAAGAACGCGATAGCTTCAAAGTCGCATTAATTCGTGCATAGAGTTCGATGGGGTCTATAGGCTTTCTGATATAATCGATGGCACCCGCCTCCAAAGCTGTTTCTAAATGCTCCACAGCAGTCATTACTCCCGTAGCCATGATGATAGGAATTTCCTGAGTAATAGATTGCTGTTTCAAATATTTGATAGCCTCAATACCGTTCATTTCAGGCATTTCCCAATCCATAATTATAATATCGGGGAGAAAGCGCTCTGCTACCTTACACCCCATCCGTCCATTAAGTGCCTGTAAAACTCTATGGTTTTTGTTTTTAAGTGTATTAGTAATGATGTCTAAATACCTTTGT
>Ga0272446_1005965_pt1 | contig 13041 bp, 9 predicted proteins | sample YNPCB0061_FD_194587 | JGI IMG/M metagenome (GOLD analysis project Ga0272446, IMG submission 194587) | Hot spring microbial mat communities from Yellowstone National Park, WY, United States - YNP-CB-006-1 | ecosystem: Environmental > Aquatic > Thermal springs > Hot (42-90C) > Sediment | place... | reverse complement strand
CCCCCCCCCCCCCCCCCCCCCCCCCCCCCCCAAAAACCCGACACCCCACAAAAAACACTTCTTTCGCGTTAGGCATGCGGAGGGCATGCGTGCTTGCACGCATGGTGCAACGCACCGAAGCGATAGCGTAGCCCGCAGCACGCCGACTGCGCCGCGAAGCAAGCAGGAACGCCCAAAAACGACTTAATATATGGCAGGTTATAGCATTTTTGCTATTGTATAGCTTCACCTTTATATTGCAGTACATTAAACTGGTAGTATTTACCTTGTTTTTCCAGTAAAGACTCATGTGTGCCTTGTTCTATAATTTGTCCTTTTTCAAGCACTAGAATATGGTTGGCATGCTGAATGGTACTTAACCGATGCGCAATCATAAAACAGGTTCTGTTTTGCATCATTTTTTCAATGGCTTGCTGTATAAGTTGTTCGGATTCCGTATCAATAGATGCGGTGGCTTCGTCCAATATCAGAATTTCGGGGTTACGCACCATAGCACGGGCAAATGAAATCAACTGACGTTGTCCAACAGATAACGTTGCCCCTCTTTCTTGCACGTTATAGTTGTAACCGTCAGGCAAAGTCATGATAAAATCATGAATGCCTATGCTTTTGGTGGTTTGTATCACTTGTTCAAGGGTAATGTTGGTATCATACAGGCGGATATTTTCAAAAATGGTATCGGAATATAAAAATACGTCTTGCAATACAATAGACATTTTATTGCGCAAGCTATGTAATTCATAATCTTTTATAGACCGATTATCTATGAGAATATCCCCTTTTTGAATATCATAAAAGCGATTAACCAAATTGATAATGGAACTTTTACCCGCTCCCGTAGAACCTACAAAAGCAATGGTTTCTCCTTTTTTTACCTTAAAACTGATACCTTTAAGTACCCAATCTTCGTTTTTGTAGGCAAACCAAACGTCTTTAAATTCCACACTGTTTTCCAACCCTTTGAATGCAATATTTCCTTTATTTTCGGTAATTTCCTGTGTATCCAAGAGGTCAAAAAGCCGCTGACCGCTTACTACACCCATCTGTAAAGTATTAAACCTGTCTGCAAGGTTACGGATAGGTTGAAAGAGTTGTCCTACATACATCACAAAAGCAACAATTAGCCCAAAAGTAAAATTTTCTTTGACAATTTCTTTGGAACCATACCATATAATTAAACCGATGGCTATGGCAGAAATAATTTCCACCACAGGAAAAAATACAGAATAATAAAACACGGATTTAATGTGTGCGTTCTGGTGCTTAGTATTGATTTCCTGAAAACGTTTGTATTCTTCTTTTTCACGGTTGAATATCTGCACTACATACATGCCTGTAACATGTTCTTGTAAAAAAGTATTAAGTTGAGCGACTTGTGTGCGTACTTCCTGAAATGTTTTCTTTGTGCCTTCTTTGAAAAACCAGCCCGCAAGCAATAAAAAAGGTAGTACACTCATAGCAATCAAAGTAAGCTGCCAACTGCTGTAAAACATTATACCAAGAATGACGATTAGTTTAAGCAAGTCTGATATAATCATGAGTAGTCCTGCTTCAAAAACGTCTGCAATGGTTTCCAAATCACTAATCACGCGCGTGATAAGTGTGCCTATGGGCGTGTTGTCAAAGTATTTTACATTGAGATAGGTAAGATGTTCAAACAAGTGCTTGCGCATATCTCTGATAACATTCTGCCCTAATGCATTGCTGTAGTAGGAATAAGTGTATTGCAGTATTGCCTGCAAGGTTATGATGCCAAAAATAGCCATCATATAATAGGAGAGCGTTTGGGTATCTCCTTGAAGCACAGGCTTGTCAATAGCTTGTTGGAAAAGAACAGGGACTACGGGAGAGAGTACTGCCAGAATAATGGTTAAAAAGGATACGCCAAATACTGTTTTCTTATAAGGTTTGGTATAGGCAAACAGTTTGCGGAGTATAACGGTGTCTATAATTTTCTTGGATTTCATACACTAATTCAGAACGACAAAGTTATTCAAATTCCATTGTTTTCCTGTTTCAATAGATGCTTTTAGTTGTTGCATCATGCTGTAAATGCCGAAATATGTCCTATTGACGTAAATAAAATGTTTTGAACCCCGTGCTTCTCGCATTTTACTGAGTTCTTCTGCATATACTTGCGCATCAGCGTAGTACTGGGAATTGCCAAAGTCAAAATTATCCTGATAATACGGCTTGACAAGGATATTCAACATACCTTGAAAAAGTTTTACAAAATAATGCGCTTGTTCGGGGCTATCTGTGGAGCGGATAATTTCCAATATCCGTAAAGATTGTTCTGTTTTTTCATCAGAATTGAGTGTATCAGGGTGAGTGAGTTTAAAGTATTCTGTATAAAAACTGTCAGGAATTTCTTTGACACAACCAAAGTCCAACACACAAAGATTTCCTTGTTCATCAATTAAAAAGTTACCTGGGTGCGGGTCAGAATGGATTTTTTTAAGGTAATGAATTTGATAGTTGTAAAAATCCCATATTGCCTGACCGACCTTGTTTTTTAGTTTTTGTGAAGGGTTTTCTGCAAGGAACTGGTCAAGATGTTTGCCATGCACCCATTCCATAGTCAATACTTTGGCGGAGGAATATTCGGGATAATACTTTGGAAAAAAAACATTAGGCACATCTTTACAAAACGCACTGATTTCCTGCCCGTGTTTGAGTTCAAGCAGGTAATCCGTTTCCTCTATCAGTTTTTGTTCAATTTCCTGAATGTATACATCAAGTTCTTTTTGTTTCATTTTTATCAACCGCATAGCAAAAGGCTTGACCATTTTAAGGTCAGAGGAAATGCTTTCTTTAACGCCCGGATATTGGATTTTTATGGCAAATGTTTGTCCATTTTTGGTAGCTTTATGCACCTGCCCGATAGATGCGGCATGGGTAGCGTTCATTTCAAAAGTATCAAAGATTTCCTGAGGCGTTTTACCGAAACATTCCTTGAAGGTTTTGATAATCAGCGGCCCCGAGAGTGGAGGTGCTTTGTATTGTGCCTGTGCGAATACACGCGTGTATGCTTTTGGGAGGTTTTGTTCGTCCATGCTCATCATTTGAGCGACTTTTAAGGCACTGCCTTTGAGATGACTAAGCGTTTCATAAATGGTATTGGCATTTTGTTCGTCCAATGTTTCTTTATCTACCTCAGTAACTAATTTTTTGGCATAATGCTTTACATAATTTGTACCTACTTTTACTCCTGTTTTCAGAAAAGCTGTAGCCCTTGCTACTTTGGAAGCAGGTATGCTTTCTTGTGTTTCTTTGTTGTTTTCCACACTGTTTGAACGGCTGTACAGGTGTTTTAGTTTCAAATGGCTAACGTTACACAGAATAAAAAAATTTTGGGCGTGTCCCCTGCGCTTGCGCTTCGGGGTCGGGCTATACGCTGGTAGAGACGTGGCATGCCACGCCTGTACTTCATTCGCTACGCTCATTGCGGGCTTTCCGCTGTTATCTCTCACGCGGATACGCGCTTACATGTACGCACACACGAAGAAAAGAAGTGTTTTTTAACCTCATTTTCACTCGGGGGCGGGTGGGCAGTGATGTTTAATTCTACATAAATTTGTATATTTGCAGTTTTTTTTAGCAAATAAAACTTGATTATTGATATCTTATTTAGTGAATTTATTGAACATTGTGCGCAGCACCCTACTCGGTATGTTGTTCTGATTTTGAAAAAACGTACTTCAAAAAAAGAACTTAACATTACTGGGCGGGTGGGTGGGTAAACCCGAAAACCCACAAAAAAACACTTCTTTCGCGTTAGGCATGCGGAGGGCATGCGTCAGCATGGTGCGAACAGCACCGAAGCGATAGCGTAGCCCGCAGCACGCCGACTGCGCCGCGCAGCAAGCAGGAACGCCCAAAAAAATGTTCTCATCAACGCAATATGCAAGCAAATACATCAACCCTTTGGTAAAACCAAATATACGCTGTATTTTTGCTACGCTTTCGAGCATGAAAATAGCATTTCCAATGGTCTGATACAGTAAACCTATAATGTACAAAATAATCTATTTAATGGTAAGTTTGTTGGTTTGGGAAACTTCTCTCGCCCAAAAGCAAGAAGAAACCCCCAGTAAAGTGCATATAGACCATGCCCATACATTGGAATTTATTAAAACTACGGAGAGTGTCCGCAAACTTATCGGTGATGTTATTATACGTCAGGACACCACTACTATTTATTGCGATTCTGCCTATCAGTACATAGACCGTAATTTTATCGAAGCTAATAGCAATGTCCGTATTGTTTCAGGAAAAGTAACCATCACAGGCAATAAACTACAATATGATGCCAATACCAAAATAGCTGATGTTTTGGAAAACGTGGTTATGTATGATGGTTCTACACATTTATATACCCCTCATCTGCAATATGATGTAAACACACGCGTAGGAAAGTATTTTGAACAAGGGAAAATTGTAAACGCCAGCGATAGTCTTACTTCAAAATACGCCATATACAACACAGATACCCGTTGGGCGGAATTCAGAGAAAATGTAAAACTCTACGCCCCTGACTATAAAGTGTATACAGATGCATTGGATTACAATACAGATACACAAGTTGCCAATTTTAATACCAAAACGCATATTTTTAATGACAGCAGCGATATAGTGTGTTATAGAGGGTCTTACCAGACGGGGCAACGTAAGGGCAGTTTATACCATAAAGTAACCATGAAAGATAAAGAATATACCATTAAGGGCGACTCTGTTTACTTTTCAAAGTTGGATAATCTTGGGGAAGCCTTCAAAAATGTACACATGTTTAATAAAGACAGCAGTATCCATATTTTTGGACAATATGCGCGTATAGATGATTTTCATAAATATACTTATGTTACTCAAAAAGCCTATACCTTATACAAAATACAAAAAGATACCTTGTACATTACTGCGGATACGCTACTAGCCAAACAAGACTCATTAAAAAAACGGTATATTTACGCATACAGGCATGCTAAACTCTACAAGAAAGATTTTCAAGCTGTGGCAGATACCTTACTCTATAACCGTGATGACTCTGTGTTTTATTTTATTCAAAATCCTATTTTATGGTCAGATAAAAATCAGATTACAGGAAAAAATGTGGTAGCTTATATCAAAAATAAGCAGTTGGATTCTATTGTAGTTACGCAAAAGGGTTTTATGATACAACAGGAAGACAGCACAAAATATAACCAACTCAAAGGCAGAACTATACAGGTAAAATTAAAAGAAAATAAAATCCAACGCATGTTTGTATCAGGAAACAGTGAAAGTTTATACTATGTGTATAAGGAAAACCGTTCTTTGAATGGTATGAATTATATCTTATGCAGTGAAGCCGATTTTTATTTTAAAGAAAACCGCCCCGATACTATTAAGTTCTTTAATCAGCCTGATGGTGTATTTTATCCACCCAAAGAAATAAATAATGAGAATGCCATTCTGAAAGACTTTAAATGGCATGAAAAATTAAGACCCCAAAAAAAAGATATTATTTTTCAATAAAGATACTTTTATATCTGCAAAAAACTTATCTTTGCAAACTATTAACCTTATCTCCTTATGATAGAAAAATTATATAAATGGTTTGGAAAAGCCCCAATGATTGGCAGACCCATCACCTTAGCCTACATCGGCAAAAGAATTAAAGACTGTATCCAGAAAAACAAAGAAGTAAAATTGGATAAAGAAACTTCTAAACTTACAGGTAAAGAGTTGGAAGGCGTTATCAAAAACCAGTGCCGTGATATTTTCAAACAGGAAATCCAGCCTATTGCTGATGAAAACGGCATACCCGAAGAAGCCGTAAAACCGTTGAGAGATAAATTTATTTCAGAACTCTCCAAAGAACTTTCCAAACAAGCCATGAGTCATGTTACAGAAAAAGAACAAAAGAAAGAAAACAGTGAAGAGAAGAAAGATGAAAACACGGGTTCATAAAACTTTGTTCAGTATATAAACACAAAAACAAAAAAGTCATGCATAACAACATGGCTTTTATTTTTTAACAACACATAACACGAAAATTTACACACTTTGGCATAACTTTTTTGTAAAAAATATACTATATTTGTCCATAAATTATGAAAAAGCTATTGTTTTTTATTGCTGTACTTGGTATACTGATACCCGTTTTGAGTATTGCACAAGTAGGTAAAACGTTTCCTGTATTAAGTGGAACTACTCTGGATAACAAAAATATTACACTACCTGCCAGTACCAAAGGTAAATATACAGTTCTTGGAATAGGATATTCGCAAAAATCCAAACAAGAATTGGAAACGTGGCTACAACCTGCATTCAGTACATTTATTCATGAACCTGAATATGAAGCGCAGGTGTATTTTGTCATCATGATAGGAGGCATCAAACAAGCCGCAGGAGATAAAATAGAAGAGAAACTCAAAAAAGAACTTGACCCCGAATTGCATAAGTATGTATTGGTATACCAAGGTGCATTAGGTAAGTACAAAGATGAACTCAATATGACAGAGAAAGAAATCCCCTATTTTTATGTATTAGACCCACAAGGGAAAATCATTTATACTACGTCAGGCATATACACAAAAGCAAAAATGGACGGGGCAACTAAACTTTTACCCGAAGCAAAAGGTTCTGATAAAGATGATGACGATGATGATGATGATAAAGACTAGTAAATAAAGACTAATACTAACTCAATCAATCATAAATTATGAATATCAATACAGAAGAATACGCGGATATTTGTAATGTACTGCTCAATACGTTTGCCGCCAAAGTACTTTTTACAGACAATAATGGTATTTTATTGTCTGTGTTTGGCAGTTTTCCTATTTCTGATAATGATATTCAGCAAATAATTGCACACACTCAAAGTAGTTTTGAATACAAAACAACTCAAAATGAAACTCTGAAAGTTGAGAAAAAAACATTAAACACAAAAAACATATATATAGTTAGCAATCAGCAACAAATAGATAAAAAATTACTAATTGAATTTTTTAATGAATTGTCCTTAGGAGTACTTATTCAAACCCTTGACAGAAAGACTTTTCTCGCCAATGATACTGCCATTGAACTACTTGGTAAAGGTATTGTAGAAAAAGATGAACAAGAATATCCATTGTACATAGAATATACCAATGAACTCTATCCTCATGAGCATTTGCCTATGACCCTTGCCGCAAAAGGAAAAAAAAGTCATGTAAACAACATAGATATTCTTAAAAACAATAAACGCATTCCTTTGGAGGTTATTTCTGCACCTATATATAACAATAACAGGGAAATAGAGTACCTTATTGCCATATTCAAAGATATTTCCAATCAAAAAAGCATGGAACGCGAACTCCAAGTAAAAACGGAGGAATTGGTAACCAGCAATGAAGAGCTTTCTCAAAATCTTGAAGAACTCCGTACCACACAGGAATTTATGCGCGATCAAACAGAACGTTTGTTACGAAAAAATGAGTTTGTAAACCGCTTTCAGAAAGTTTTATACAACTTTACCAAGAGTATTCTCCCCAAGTTAGAAAATTACAAACAAGCTCAGCAATACCTTTCTAAAACTGCTTGTCATGAACTCAATATTTCCCAATGCTCGGTCTGGAAATACGAACCTGTATCACAAGAACTGCATTTAGAAACTTTATATAGTCTTGACGTACAATCTCATTTGTTTCTTAAATATACACTTGCTTCAGCAGAACACCCCAATTTTTTTCAGGCACTTTATACAGAAGATATTTTGATTGTAAGCAACCTATATCAGCACATTCATACGCGAACTTTGGCTAATAGTTACTATAAGCAGATGGGTGTTATTTCTGCGATTATTGTTCCTTGCTTTTCGTCGGGTAATCTTATAGGTTGCATTTGTTATGAACATAATGGAAGTACAGAACGCTATTTTGAACCCGAAGAACGTTATTTTGTAAAATCCATTGCGGATTTACTCGTCATGAGTATAGAAAGCGAAGCCAACAAAAAAATGATGCTGGAACTCAAATCGCTGAATGAGGAATTGACAGCCCAAGACGAAGAACTGCGCCAAAGTTTGGAAGAACTGCAATCTGCCCAAGAGAGTCTTTATATCCTGAACAGTATTTTGCATCAGAAAGAGCAAAAACTTACTGTGTATAATGACACATTGTCTGAAATTACCTTAAATAACTATACTGAATTAAATAGTTTGGATAAAGTTTTTCGTCATATTACTGAAAGCACAGCCAAAGCTATGAAAGTTGAACGTATCAGTATATGGAAACTTTCCGAAGATAATGAAAAAATAACTTGTTTAGATTTATATTGGAATAACCAACATGAAGCAGGGTTAGATATTTTTGCCAAAGATTACCCTAATTATTTTCGTTGTTTGTTTTATCAAGATGCCATTATTGCTGATGATGCCCGTACAGACCCACAAACTGCTGAATTTACTGAAAATTACCTTAAACCACTCAACATTTACTCTATGATGGATTATCCTATCCGTTTGCGGGGTAAAACCATTGGAGTTATTTGCTGCGAACAAGTAGGACGCATTACGCATTGGGAGCAGGAAGACCAGACATTCTTAAAGTCTGTGGCTAATCTTATTTCTCTTGCTTTTGAAGCAGATGCCCGTGAACAAGTTGAAAAAACCTTGAAATCTTTACATTCATAACAGTTATGAACATACAAATACTAGACAAAACTTTCACCTTGTTTATGCCTCATGGGGTAATTCAAAATAGGATTAAAGAATTGGCACAACAAATCAGCACAGACTTTGAAGGTAAAACACCTGTTGTATTGCCTGTACTCAACGGAGCATTTCCTTTTGCGGCAGAATTAGCCAAACACCTTACGCTTGCTTGTGAGTTTGAATTTATTAAAATTTCCAGTTACAAAGGAGAAATTTCTGCCAAACACCAACCTTTTATTATGCTGGGGGTAGATGTAGCAACTGTTGAAAACAAAGATGTTCTTATTGTGGAAGACATTGTAGATACAGGTAAAACTATGGATATGCTTGTTACTTATCTGAAACATCGCAATCCGAACAGTATTAAAATTGCCTGTTTGTTTCACAAACATCAGTTATCGCCAGATACTCCGTTGGATTATGTCGGGTTTCAAATTCCTGATGATTTTATTGTAGGTTACGGATTGGATTATGCGAACTTGGGGAGAAACCTGCCTGATGTGTATAAATTAGTCGCACCATAGAATTTTGTAATGATTTATCTTGGGCGTTCCTGCTTGCTGCGCTTCGCAGTCGGCGTGCTACGGGCTACGCTATCGCTTCGGTGCGGTTCGCACCAAGCGTGCAAGCACGCAAGCCCTCCGCATGCCTAACGCGAAAGAAGTGTTTTTTTATGGGGTTTTCGGGTTTACCCGCCCACCCGCCCCCGAGTGAAAGGGTTAAAAACACTTCTTTTTATGGTACATGGTATTTGGGTGAACTTTTTGTTTGGGTGAGATAGATGCGAGGGCGGGGCTTCGCCCCGCCCTCGCATCTACTTGCAAAACATCAAAAAGCAATACTTTATCAAGAACATCAAACAAACTTTTTTACCTTGTTTTCGCGTGAGGGATAGCAGCGGAAAGCCCGTAACTTGCGAAGCAAGTGAGGTACAAACTTGGCATGCCAAGTCTCTGCAGCGCATAGCCCGACCCGAAGCAGAAGGGCGCTAGCCCTACCTGCGCAGGGACACGCCCTAAAAAATAAACCGTTAAAAAGTTGTCAAATTTCTTGTTTTTGGCGATAATTCTCACGTTAGCGCATTAAAATTCATTTTTTTGTTGATAGAATAAAAAATTATCTCTATTTTCGCATAAGAATTCAAAAATATGAAAAGATTATTGTTGTATTTTACTTGTGTTGTTGTACTTCAAACCTTTGCCCAAGACCCACAGTTTTCGCAATTCTATGCAGCTAAATTGTATATGAATCCTGCTTTTGCGGGTTCAGGCGCGGGACCAAGAGGAACACTTATTTACAGAAACCAATGGCCTGGTTTAGGTAAAAGCTATAATACGTTTAGTGCGGCGTATGACCAAACGCTGATATTTGGTTCTTCACACAAAGGTGGAAAACGGGTTAATAAAGTAGTCACACACGGCGTAGGGGCTATTATAAATGTAGACAGAGCAGGTGAAGGAAATTTAGAATCATTGGATTTTAATGCTATCTATTCTGCCAATTTCAGATTAGGAGGCTCTAATTTACTTCTCGGTGGACAAGCAGGCTTTGCCCAAAAAAGCATAGATTTTTATCTTTTAACCTTTGGCAATCAATTAGACCCCCGAACAGGCTTTAACAACAGTTTGCCTTCGGGTGAAAACCTTCCCGCAAGTAGAACCATTACCTATACGGATTTCGCGGGAGGTATAGAGTGGTACAATAAGTACTTGTATGCAGGTTTTAGTGCGCATCATTTAACCCAACCCAATCAATCCTTGCTATTATATGGACAGAGTGCAAAACTCCCTATGAGACTCACGGGAAACATAGGCGGTTTATTCCCTGTAAATGAGAAAACGAATATTGGCTTTGGCGGTTTATACAGAAAACAAGGACCATTTACCCAAGTAGATGTTGGTGTTTATGGCAATTACAAAATGCTTTTACTTGGTTCTTGGTATCGTTTGAATGATGCTGTAATTTTATTGGCAGGTATCAAAATAGGTATGTTTACGGTAGGATACAGTTATGATATTACAACTTCCAATATGAGAGGATATGGACTTGGCGCTCATGAAATCTCCTTTAATATTGAAGTAGAACAAACCAATAAACTAAAAGGCAAACGTTTTCGTAGAATGCCTTGCCCCAGATTTTAACAAAAAAATAAAACATTGAAAATCAAATATTTATGTTTTTTACTTCAAAAAAGTGCATAAATATTCATACAAAAATTTGCATAGTTAATCATTTTGTTGTAAATTGCGTAAAAATTCTAAAAACAGTAATTTTATACTCACCTTAAAATAAGCAAAGAATATGAGAAGACTTAATAATATAGCTGTCCTTACTGTTATCCTTAGTGTCGCAGTATCCATAATAGGATGTAAGGGCAAAAAAGACAACCGTACGCGTGTTTCCCAGGCAACAGGGCAAAAATTTGGAGAAGATACTCCGTTTACTGTTGAAAAGTACACCGAGCAAGAAACCGGACCTGGGCTAGTGTTCATACCTGGTGCAACTATGCACCTGGGCAATTCAGAACAAGATATTGGTTATGATATGGATGCGCGTCCACGTCAGGTAACTGTATCTTCTTTTTATATGGACGAATGCGAAGTGTCTAACCTTGACTGGAAACAGTTCTTGTATGGTTTGAAAGACAGTATCCCTGCTGAAGACGAAAAATTTAAATTATATCTACCTGATACCATGGTTTGGTACAGCGAACTCGCTTTCAATGACCCCTATACGAAACAATATTTCCAACATCCTGCATACAATTTGTATCCTGTAATTGGTATTACATGGTTACAAACTCAAGAGTATTGCAAGTGGAGAACTACTATTGTTAACGGCAAATTGGCACAGGACAATCCTCCTACTGTTACTGACCCCGATGCCGCACGCTACCAAAGAGTAGTCTATCCTGAATATCGCTTACCTATTGAATCTGAATGGGAATACGCCGCTCGTGGTGGTTTATATAATGAACTTTACCCATGGGAAGGTCATACTACTCGCAGACCTAAGCGTGGCGAATGGAGAGCAAACTTCTATCAGGGACGTGGTCAGTATGCAGGCTGGTACTCCGAAGCCGCTGACTGGACACCTAAAAAAACAGATGACGTATATTCTATCCCTACGGATACTAAATGGGGTGAACCTAATAACTACGGCTTATACAATATGGCTGGTAACGTAGCAGAGTGGGTACAAGATACCTATCGTATCCTGAGCTATGAAGACGTAGATGACCTTAACCCACACCGTAGAAATGACAGAGTAGATGGTGATAACCGTTACATTACTTCTGGAGAGTACTTTACTGCAAAACCCGAAAACCTTACCAACGTAAGCCGTGCAAACAGTGCTACTTTAATAGGTGAAAGAACCAAAGTATATCGTGGTGGTTCTTGGAAAGACATTGCCTACTACATGACTTGCGGTGCAAGAAGACATGAGCAAGACACTTCACGCTCTGCAACCATAGGCTTCCGTTGTGCAATGACCCGTGTAGGTTCTTCCCGCATAAACAACTAAAATAAGTTTTTAATTTAGTCAAGCAAGTGCATATTTGTATATGCACTTGTTTTTTTTGATTTTTTTGTAACTATTTATTTTATGTGAATACATTATTTTTTGGGCGTTCCTGCTTGCTGCGCGGCGCAGTCGGCGTGCTACGGGCTACGCTATCGCTTCGGTGCTGTTCGCACCATGCTGACGCATGCCCTCCGCATGCCTAACGCAAACACACGCACATATATGCACTATGCACAAGGTAAATCGTGGTTTTTTTCTACTTTTGTATCATGAAGCCAACCAAATACATTAACCTCTTAACGGATTTTGGTTTCAAACGCATCTTTGCTGATGAAAGCAATAAGGATTTACTCATTCATTTCCTCAACTCTATCATGCGCTTTCAAGGTATCAAAATTAAAGATATTACCTACAAAAACACAGAGTTTGTCGGCGAATATGAACAAGATAAAAAAATCATTCTAGATTTATATTGCATCAGTGAAAAAGGCGAACATTTTATCATAGAAGTACAGCGGGCAGAACAGGAATTTTTCAAAAAAAGATTGTTGTTTTACGCTTCAAGGTTAATACAGGAACAAGGAGTTAAAGGCGAAAAATGGAATTACAATTTCAAAGGCGTATATTCCATTGCTCTTTTAGATTTTGATATGACCGAAGAAAACGAGGAAATTCTGAACACTTACCGCATTTTGAATGAAAAAACGCATAAACCTTTTTTACATGATTTTGGGATTATTATCATTAACCTCACCCGATTTAAGAAACAGGAAAATGAATTAAAGTCAAATTTTGAGAAGTGGTTATACGTGTTAAAGAACTTGGACAAGTTAAAGGAA
>Ga0272446_1005964_pt1 | contig 13043 bp, 9 predicted proteins | sample YNPCB0061_FD_194587 | JGI IMG/M metagenome (GOLD analysis project Ga0272446, IMG submission 194587) | Hot spring microbial mat communities from Yellowstone National Park, WY, United States - YNP-CB-006-1 | ecosystem: Environmental > Aquatic > Thermal springs > Hot (42-90C) > Sediment | place... | reverse complement strand
AATCATTTGGTAAAACCCTATCTAAACTCCCTATTGACCCCATAAACCAAACATCTACAGGAAACTACTATACTTATACCTATAATCAACAAACAGGAAAATATGAAATCAATACAAGATTTGAATCTACAAAAAGACAAGAATTAGCCTTATCTGACGGAGGAGACAATGGTAATGTCTATGAACAAGGACAAAGCCTTTCATTAATGCCTAATTCTATTTACCCAACAAATTCTAATGTTTGGTTGAAGACATTTGGAGGAATATATGATGATTCTATTTATTCTATCCAACAAACCTCAGACGGAGGATATATTATTGGAGGATATACTGGTAGTTTTGGCGCAGGAATGTATGACGCTTTAATTGTTAAACTTGATTCTTCAGGAAATATATCCTGGTCAAAAACAATTGGAGGAACAAATAGTGATTCTATTTCTTCTATCCAACAAACCTCAGATGGAGGATATATTATTGGAGGACATACTGCTAGTTTTGGCGCAGGAAACTCCGACTTTTTAATTGTCAAACTTGATTCTTCAGGAAATATATCCTGGTTAAAAACAATTGGGGGAACAAATGATGATTATATTACTTCTATCCAACAAACCTCAGACGGAGGATATATTATTGGAGGAGGTACTAAGAGTTTTGGCGCGGGAAGCGACGACGTTTTAATTGTAAAACTTGATTCTTCAGGAAACATATCCTGGTCAAAAACAATTGGAGGAACAAATTATGATTTTATTGATTCTATTCAACAAACCTCAGATGGAGGATATATTATTGGAGGACATACTGCTAGTTTTGGCGCAGGAAACTACGACGTTTTAATTGTCAAACTTGATTCTTCAGGAAACATATCCTGGTTAAAAACAATTGGAGGAACAAATTATGATTCTATTTCTTCTATCCAACAAACCTCAGATGGAGGATATATTATTGGAGCAAGTACTGTTAGTTTTGGCGGAGGAAGCTACGACGCTTTAATTGTCAAACTTAATTCTTCAGGAAATATATCTTGGTCAAAAACAATTGGAGGAACAAATTATGACGTGGTCTATTCTGTTCAACAAACCTCAGACGGAGGATATATTATTGGAGGAAATACTTATAGTTTTGGCGCAGGAAGCCAAGACGCTTTAATTGTTAAACTTGATTCTTCAGGAAATATATCCTGGTCAAAAACAATTGGAGGAACAAATAATGATTATATTAATTCTATCCAACAAACCTCAGACGGAGGATATATTATTGGAGGATATACTTATAGTTTTGGCGAAGGAAACGAAGATGCTTTAATTGTCAAACTTGATTCTTCAGGAAATTGCGGTAATTGTTCTTTTATTCAATCTGTAAATCCAACAGTTATATCTCCAACTCCAACAGTTAATTCTCCATCTCCAACAGTCACATCTCCAACTCCAACAGTTAATTCTCCATCTCCAACAGTCACATCTCCAACTCCAACAGTAAATACTTATTGTCCGCAATAATATACAAAAATTTTAATTCTTTAATTAATTTTTTATTAGATTTGATAAAATCTAATAAATATTTAATAATAAGTTTTATGGATTCAAGACATAGATTTTTTTTGATTTTTTTATTATTAATTGCTTTTGTTGTTTTTGGTTTTGGAGCTGTTTTTTATGCGCAAGGTTGGAGAATAGATTTTAAAACTTTTAAACCCTTAAAAGCAGGAGCTATTTATGTAAAGCCGCATCCTTCTAAAGCTCAAATTTTTTTAGATTATAAACCAATAAAAAGAGGTTTTAGTTTTTTTGATAGCGGAGTTTTAATTAATAGTTTATTTCCGAAAAAATATTTATTAGAAATTAAAATGGCAGGATATAAAGAATGGAAAAGGAATATTCAAGTTTTGCCGTCTTTGGTGTCTGAAGTAAAATATGCAGTTTTAGTTCCCCAAAATTCTTTAGAATTAAACAATATTAATTTTCCAACATCAACGCTATCTTCTTTTTTAATTGGTCCGGATAATAATTTTATTTTTTTAGATAATCAAAATAATATTTTTTATAATAAGCAAATTATTTCTAATTCAAAAATTATAGATAAAAAAGAAGATTTGAGCGCAATTTTAACTTATGATTTAAAAAATAAAAATTATTTTTTGTGGGATTTTGAAAAAAGCACTTCAACTAATTTAAATTTGGTTTTTAAAAAAATTAGTCCAAATTTTACTTTTGAAAATATTAATTTTTCAAAAGATTATGAAAATGAATTGCTTTTATGGGATCCTAAAAAAATAAGCACTTTTGATATTTCAAAAAATAAAATTAATATAATTGCAACATCAACTATGGTATTAACTCCTCAAACTTCTAAAATTTCAACTACAACAGTTTTTTCAACTTCTTCTTTTCCAATAACAAATGCTTTATCTTCAAAAATGTGGTTAGTTTGGGTTGAATATAACTCTTCCAAAAATGTTTCAAATTTTAAAATTTTGCAAAGAATTTTATCAACGCAAAAAATTAATTTAGTTTCTTTACCTTTTAAAAATGAAAAAATTTTAATTAAAAATAATACTTTATTTATTTTGCAAAATGACGGAAGTTTATATAAATACGATTTAATTGATCAAAAATTAAATAGTTTGGCAAGCGACGTCCGAAATTTTTATTTAAATGATGATGCGGGAATGTTATTAGCGCAAGAATCTAATGCTATTGAAGTTTTTAATTTAAAAGATCCTACTGATTATTGGAGATTTGATATGCCTGACAGCAAAGATATTATAAAAATTTCTTGGTTTAAAGATAGCAGAAACATTTTTTTGCATTATAAAGATAAAGTTTTATTTTTAGAATTAGATGATTTAAAAAAAGAAAATATTCAAACTATTGCTTTAACTAATTATGGAGAATATGATAAAAAGACAAATAGATTTTATTTTATTGATGAAAATAAAGTAAAATTTATTGAGTTTAAAGATTAATTTAAGGTTTTATAAATTTATTATTAAAGTGAAACAATTTTTTAGTTTTAAAAAAACATTTTTATTTTTATTGATTATTTTGGGCGGTGTTTTTGCTTTTGGATTTTTATATTCATATCATTTAGATATTTCAAATAAAAATTTATCTGAAGAATTGAAAATTAATAATAAAAACAATTTAGATAAAAATAATAATTTAACTTCTGCTACTTCTAATTCTCAAGATATTTTATCTAATCAATCAAGTTCTTTAATTATTGGAGAAAAACTTAAAAATCCGCCATTAATTGTTAAAGGAATTTACACTACTTCGTGGTCAGCAGGGGATTCTAAAAAAATAAATGAGCTTATTTCTATAATTAAAAAAAATAATTTAAATAGTATTGTTATAGATATTAAAGATTATTCTGGATATTTAGCTTATGATATGCCAATCGAAGAAGCTAAAATTGCAGGAGCTTTAAGCCAAACAAAAATTAAATCTATTAATGAATTAATTCAAAAATTGCATAGCGAAAATATTTATGTTATTGCAAGAGTTACTGTTTTTCAAGATCCTGTTTTTGCAAAAGCTTATCCAGAAAATGCTATTAAAAATAAATCAACTGGTCAAATATGGAAAGATAAGAAGGGTTTATCTTGGATAGATCCTAAAAGTAAAGATTATTGGAATTATATTATAAAAATTAGCCGCGATGCTTCAAATAGGGGATTTGATGAAATAAATTTTGATTATATTCGTTTTCCTTCTGATGGAGATTTAAAAAACATAACATATCCTTTTTGGGATGAAAAAACTCCGCAAAAAGAAATTATTAAAGAGTTTTTTTCTTATTTAAGAAAAGAGTTAAACGATATAAAAATTTCAGCTGATGTTTTTGGTTTAACAACGATTGCTTCTGGTAGTGATTTGGGAATTGGTCAAATTATTGAAGATGCTTATTTAAATTTTGATGCGGTTTGTCCAATGATTTATCCTTCGCATTTTGCTTCTGGATCTTTTGGTTATAAAAATCCTGCTGATTATCCTTATGAAGTAATACGCTCTTCATTAGAAGAAGCTTTAAGAAAAATACAAAATACAACATCTTCTAAATCTTTAATTAGGCCTTGGCTTCAAGTTTTTGATTTAGGCGCAAGATATGATAATAAAAAAATACAAGATCAAATTAAAGCAACAGAAGAAGTTTTAGCAAATACTAATTATTATGGTGGTTATTTGCTTTGGGATCCAAAAAATATTTATTTAGATTTATAAAAAAATGAAAAATATTTTTAAAGTAAAAATTCCATTTTATGTTTTAGTTATAGTTTTAATTTTAATTAGCGCCGGAGCTTTTGTATTTTTTAAATTTTTTAATGAAAAAGTTTTAAATTATTCTATTTTTATTAATGGCGAAAATTCTATTGAAGAATTTAAGTATGGTGTTTGGCCTAAAATGAGCCAGCCTGATTTTTTTAATGAAATTAAAGAAAAATTTTTAGCAAATAAAGCAAGTTTTATTGAAGCTAATTTAGACGCAATGGAATTGAGCGTTTATTTAGATGGAGAATTAAAAGAAAAAGTTCAAATTAAAGCAAAAGGAAAAGAAGGTTCATGGTGGGAAACGCCTGCTGGGCTATATAAAATAGAAACAAAACAAAAAAATCTTTTTTCAAGTTTTGGAAGAGTTTATATGCCTTATAGCATGCAATTTCAAGGAAACTTTTTTATTCATGGTTGGCCTTATTATCCTGGAGGTGAGCCTGTAGCATCAAGTTATTCAGGAGGATGTATTCGTTTATCAACAGAAGATGCTAAAAAAATTTTTGATTTAGTTAAAATTGGAATGCCGGTTTTAGTTTTTGAAAGCAAAAATTTATCTTCAAATAATTTTGAATATGATTATCAAAAACCGCAAGTTGAAGCCGAATCTTATTTAGCTATAGATTTGGAAAATAATTTTGTTTTAGCAAATAAAGAGCCTTCTTTGGTTTTGCCAATAGCTTCAATTACAAAACTTTTAACAGCTTTAACAGCTATAGAATATATTAATATTGAAAAAGAAATTCAAATTCAGCCGCAAATGATTACAACTACATCTTTGCCAAGATTAAAATCAGGACAAATTTATTCTTTATATGATTTGCTTTATCCATTGCTTTTAGAATCTTCAAATGAGTCAGCAGAGGCTATTGCTTCGTTTTTGGGTAAAGAAAGATTTATTAATTTAGTAAATCAAAAAGCAAAGTCATTAGGAATGAATTCAACTGTAATTACTGATCCAGCAGGAGTTTTAAGTTCTAATGTTTCAAGCGCAAATGATTTGTTTTTACTTGCAAAACATTTATATTACAATCGTAAATTTATTTTAAATTTAACAAAAGGAGAAAATTTTAATTCTACTTATGGCGAGCCAAAATTTAAAGATTTAAAAAATTTTAACATTATTATTAATGATGGTTTTGTTGGCGGAAAAATTGGAAAAAGCGGCGCGGCAAAAGAAACTTATTTAGGCGTATTTGAAATTCCTTTTAAAGGCGAAAAAAGACCAATAGCATTTATTATTTTAGGATCTTCAAATATTAATTCTGATTTATTAAACTTATTTAATTGGGTTATAAAAACATATGAATAATGTTTATAAATTAAAAATTTTTGATTTTGAAGGACCAATTGAAAAATTGGTTGAATTAATTGAAGATAAAAAACTTGAAATAAATGAATTAAGTTTAGCTCAAATTACAGCTGATTTTTTAAATTATCTTGAGAGTTTAACATCAAAGATTCAAAGCGAAGAAAATAAAAAAGAATATTTGCAAATTTTATCTAGTTTTGTTGTAATGGCAAGTCGTTTAATTTTTATTAAATCCAAATCGCTTTTAAATTTTAATTTAGAAAAAGATGAAGAAGATGAAAAAGAAATTAAAGATTTAGAACATAGACTTCGTTGGTTTAAAGAATTTCGTCCAGCTCTTAAAATAATTAAAAATTTATGGCTTAAAAATATTATTTTTAGCAGATCTTATTTAGAAAAAAAATTTTTAGTTTCTCATATTTTTGCTCCTGGAAATTTAAAAGATGTTTCTTTTGCGCCTGAATATTTAAATAAAATTTTTGGAGAATTTGAAAAACTTTTAAAAGAAGAAAAAACATTAGCAAAAAATATTATTTCATTAGAAGAAAAAATTAAATCTTTGCTTGCGCATTTTAAATTAGTTCAACAGACAAATTTTTCTAAACTTTCAGAAAATGCGTCGCGCGGAGAATTAATTGTTACTTTTTTGGCAATTTTGCATTTAGCGCGTGAAGGTTTAATTTCGCTTGAGCAAAATGGTTATTTTTCTGATATAATTATTAAAAAAAGAAATCATGAATGAATTAAATAAAAATAAAAAATTAGCAGAATTAGAAGCGCTTTTATTTATTTACGGCGAGCCTATTTCTTTTAAAAAAATTTCTGAAGTTTTAGAAATTACAGAAGATGATGTATTAAAATTGGTTGAAGATTTTAAAGAGAGTTTAGAAGGAGAAAATAGGGGATTAACTCTTTTATTTTCCGAAGAAAAAATACAAATTGGCACAAAGCCGGAATTTATTTCTATTTTAGAAAAATTAATTAAGAAGGAAATATCTGAAGATTTAACTCCGGCAAGTCTTGAAACATTAGCTTTAATTTTATATTTTAGTCCTATTTCAAGAAGTAAAATTGAATATCACAGAGGCGTTGATTCAAGCTTTATTTTAAAAAGTTTACTTTTGCGCGGATTAATTGAAAGATATCCTGACCCTAAAATGCCAAATGCTTATTTATATGTTCCAAGTTTTAATCTTTTAAGACATTTGGGTATTTCTAAAAAAGAAGACTTGCCTGATTATGAGAAATTTAATGAATTAAATAAAAAATTTGAAGAAGGGAAATTAGCGCAAGAAAATTCAAATTCTTTAGAGGAGAATTTGAGCGAGGAGGAACAAAATAAAAATCAGAACGAAAAAACAGAAAATTAATTAAAATGAATGAATCATTTTTGCAAAAAATTTTATTTTTTACTGTTTTGTTTTTAATTATATTTTTTGCCAATTATAGTTATAATTCTAAATTTTATGCTCAAAGTAGCAATGTTTTAAATAATCAATCAAAAAAAATAGAAAAAATTCCGGTTATTAGCTTGCCCTTAAAAGAAGAGGTATCATTTAATAATTTTAATTTAAATCCTAAAAATTTGTCTTTTGAAGAAAAAAAAGAAACTATGACATTTGATGATATTTATAAAAATAGCAGTTTAATTTCTTTTGGATCTCAAATTTCTAATTTTAAATATAAAAATTTTAATTTTGTTGAACCGGATATTACAGCGCAAATTGCTTTAGTTGCTGATTTAAAAACAGAAAAAATTATTTGGGGGAAAAATGAAAATAAAAATTGGCCATTGGCTTCTTTGACAAAACTTATAACAAGCATTTATGCAATGAAAAATTTTAATTTAAAAGAAAATGTTGAAATTAATGAAAATTATATTAATAAATTAAATTCTATAGAAACAAGCAGCAATTATTTTTCTACTGGAGATATTTATTCTGTTTATGATTTAATTAAATTAATGCTTTTGCCTTCAAATAATGCTGCTGCTTATGCTTTGGCAAATCATAAAAATTATGATACATTTATTGCGGGGATGAATGTCTTAGTTAAAGAATGGGGAGCAAGCTCAACAGTTTTTTCAGAACCATCAGGATTGTCTATATCAAATCAATCAAATGCTTTAGATGTTTTAAAAATAGTTAAAAGAATATATGAAGATTATCCTGATGTCTTTAAAATAACGCAAGCTAAAAGTTTAAGTGTTAAAGAGTTAAATAAAAACAAAACAAAAACAATTTATAATATTCATCCTTTTTCAGGAGAAAAAAATTTTTTAGGAGGAAAAACCGGAGAAACAAATGCTGCTCGTCAAAATTTAATTTCTGTTTTTTTAATTAAACAAAGACCAATCTTAATTTTAGTTATGGGATCAGAAAACAGAGCGGAAGATACTTCAAAAATTTTAAATTGGTTTAATCAAAATTTTGAATTAGTCGAAAAATAAATTAAATTAAAATTATGTATAGCACGCACGTTTTTTTAATAATTAGAAATTCAGTTCTTTTGGTTTTATCTTTTTTTATTGCTTTAATTATAGCTCCTTTTTTAATTAAGCTTCTTTATAAATATAAAGCTTGGAAAAAAAAGCCGCGCGAAGAAACAATTGGCGGAGAAAAAACTCCTATTTTTACAAGTTTGCATGCGCATAAAGAAATTAGCACTCCGCGCATGGGAGGAATTTTAATTTGGCTTACTGTTGGTCTTGTTAGTTTAATTGTTTATTTAGGATCTTTATTTTTTCCAAATACTTTTTTTGAAAAAATAAATTTTATTTCACGTAAAGAAACTTGGCTGCCTTTATTTACTTTAATTTCAGCTTCAGTTTTAGGATTAGTTGATGATATTTTTGTTGTAAGCAATAAAGGGAAATATGTTGGCGGCGGAATACGATTTAAAGTTAGACTTGCTTTAATTATTTTAATTGCTTTAGTTGGAGCATTATGGTTTTATTTTAAACTTGGATGGTCTTCAATTTATATTCCTTTTTACGGCAATATTGAAATTGATGGATGGTATATTCCTTTATTTATTTTGGTTGTGATTGCGACTTTTTCTTCAAGCATTGTTGATGGTTTAGATGGTTTATCAAGCGGAGTTTTAATTCCAATATTTTTAGCTTTTGGAGTGATTGCTTATACGCGTGAGCTTTATGATATGACTGCTTTTATAATTGTTTTAATTGGCGCAATGGTTACTTATTTATGGTTTAATGTTCCACCTGCAAAATTTTATATGGGAGAAACAGGAATTATGGGACTTACAGTAACTTTAGCTGTTATTGCTTTTTTAACTAATTCTGTTTTATTTTTGCCTATTATTGGTTTTGTTTTGGTTTTAGAATCAGCTTCAGTTATAATTCAACTTATTTCTAAAAAAATTTTTAAACGCAAAGTTTTTCTTTCTGCTCCAATCCACCATCATTTAGAAGCAAAAGGCTGGAGTGAAGCACAAATTACAATGCGTTTTTGGATTATTTCCGGATTAAGTAGTTTAATAGGACTTACTTTATTCTTTTTGGCTAAGTTTATGCTAAAATAATAATATGAATAATTTTTCAGATAAAAATATTTTAATATTTTTAATTTTAATAAATTTATTACTTTTAATTTTTCTTTTTACTCCTTATTTAAATGTTATTGTTTTAAGTTTTATTTTATGGATAATTTTTAATTCTTTATTTTCTAAAATTTTAAAAATTATTAAAAATAAAAATTTATCTTCTTTTATAACAGTTATTTTAATATTTTGTTTAATATTTGTTCCATTATTTTTTATAGGCTTTCAATTTTTTAATGAAATTAAATCTTATTTAAATGATTTAAATAATAATAAAAATTTTGATACATATTTTAATGGTCCAGATTATTTAAAAAATTTATTTATTAAATTTAATATAAATATTCAAGAATTTGTAAGTCAAATTTTTCAATATTTTTATAATATTAGTTTGAAAATATTTTCAAAAACTTTTAGTTTTATAACAACAATTATTTTTTCTTTGTTTATTTTATTTTATCTTTTTAAAGATATATCAAATTTTAAGGATTATATTTTAAAAATTATGCCATTAGAAAAAAATATTACTGAAAAATTAATAGACAATATTTATTTTAATTCTAAATCTATAATTTTTGGTTTTTTGATTGTAGCTTTAGTACAAGGATTTTTAGCTGGAATTGGTTTTTATATTTTTAATATTCCTAATGCAATATTTTGGGGTATAATAACTGTTTTCGCCGCATTAATTCCGATGTTGGGAACAAGCATAACAATTATCCCAGCTTCAATATATTTAATTTTAAATAATAATTTATTTTTCGCTTTAGGTTTATTAGCGTGGGGATTTTTTATTGTTGGCACAATTGATAATTTTTTAAGACCATATTTAATAGGCAAAAAATCCGGTATTAATCCTGTTTTCATATTTCTTTCTGTTTTAGGGGGTTTGTCTTTGTTTGGTATTATTGGATTTTTTATAGGACCTTTGATTATTTCTTTATTTATTTCTTTAGTCAAAATTTATGAGGAAAATAAAAATTAAATATGTTTTGGTGGGCTTTATCAAAAGAAGAGATTTTAAAAAAATTAAATACTAATTTAGATAAAGGACTTTCTTATGAGGAGGTTAAATTAAGACTTCAAAAATTTGGAGAAAATAAACTTCCTGACTCAAAAAAAGAATCACTTATTAAAATTTTTTTAGACCAATTTAAAAGTCCGCTAATTTATATACTTTTAATTGCTTCTTTTATTGTTTATTTATTAGAAGATTTAAAAGATAGTTTAATTATTATTTTTGTTTTACTTTTTAATGCTTTTATTGGTTCTTTTAATGAAATAAAAGCTCAAAATGCTATATTTTCTTTAAATAAATTTATTGAAAATAAAACAACTGTTTTAAGGGAAGGAAAAGAATATATTATTGATGTTTCAGAATTAGTTCCTGGAGATGTTGTTTTAATTAGAGAAGGAGAAAAAATTCCAGCTGATTTAAGAATTATTGAATCTTATAATTTAAAAATAGACGAATCAGCTCTAACAGGAGAATCAATGCCAGTTCATAAAAAAGATGAAGTTTTAAAAGAAGATACAATAATTCAAGAAAGACATAATATGGTTTTTATGGGAACAACAGTTGTTGGTGGATATGGAAAAGGAATTGTTGTAGAAACAGGAATTAATACTTTTATGGGAAAAATTAGTCAAAAAATTTTAAATATTGATACTGAAATTCCTCTTAAAAAAGATGTTAAATTTTTTTCAAAAATTCTTTTAAGTATAATTTTGATTTCTGTTTTTATTTTATTTATTTTAGGAATTTTTACAGGTAAAGGTTTTAGAGAAATGTTTTTTATAGTTGTTGCTCTTTCTGTTTCTGTTATTCCTGAAGGTTTGCCTGTTTTGCTTACAATTACTTTGGCAAGAGGAGTTTGGATTATGGCTCAAAAAAACGCTTTAGTTAAAAAATTACAAGCAGTTGAATCTTTAGGACAAGTTAAAATTATTGCTGTAGATAAGACAGGAACAATTACTAAAAATGAATTAGTTATTAAAAAAGTTTTTATTAATAATAATTTTTTTGATGTTGAAGGTAATGGATATGAAGCTTCTGGAAAAATTAAATTAAATAATAACGTAATAAGTATTGATAATTACCCAGAATTAAATTTAGCAGGTAAAATTGGGATATCTTGTGCAGATGCTGTTTTAAGTTTTATAGAAGATAAAAAAATTTGGAAAGTTTCAGGAGACCCCACAGAAGCTTCAATGCTTGTTTTTGCCCAAAAGCTTGGCTTTAATAAAGAAAAATTTGAATTAGAAAATCCAAAAATTAATGAAATACCTTTTGATTATAAAAATAAATATCATGCTGTTTTAAGAAAAATAAATAAAAAACAATTTTTAAGCGTAGTTGGCGCTCCTGAAAAAGTTTTAGAACTATCTAATTATTTATATACAAATTTAGGAATTAAAAAATTAACAAAAAATGAGAAAGAAAAATTGTATGAAATTTTTCAAAAAATGTCAGAACAAGGTTTAAGAATTTTAGGTTTTTCTTACAAAGAAAAAAATAAAATTTCTATTTTAGATTCTGAAATTAAAGATCTTATTTTTTGCGGGTTTTTTGGTATAGAAGATTCTTTAAAACCTGAAGTAAAAGAAGCTGTAGAAAAAGTTAAACGCGCTGGAGTAAAGATAGTAATGATTACAGGAGATCATAAATTAACAGCTTTATCTATTGCGCGTGAAGCAGGAATTTTAGAAGAAAATTCTAAAGTTTTAACAGGAGAAGAAATTGATAAATTAACTCCAGATGCTTTAATACAAGAATTAAAAGATGTTTCTGTTTTTGCAAGAGTAACTCCTGAACACAAATTAAAAATAATAGAAGCTTATCGTAGGCGAGGAGATAATATTGCTATGACAGGAGATGGCGTAAATGACGCTCCTTCTTTGGTTGCAGCTGATTTGGGAGTGGCGATGGGTAAAATTGGCACAGAAGTCGCAAAAGACGCTTCTGATATTATTCTTTTAGATGATAATTTTGGTACCATTGTTGAAGCAATGAAAGAAGGAAGGATTATGTATAAAAATATTCAAAAAATAATATTATTTTTAGTAGGAACAAGTTTTGGAGAATTTCTTTCTATATCAGCAGGAGTTTTATTTGGGTTTCCTAATATAATTTCACCTGCTCAAATTTTATGGCTTAATTTAGTGACAGATCCTTTTATGGCAACTCCTTTAGCTTTTGAAAAAGAAGAAGAAAATATTTTAGAGAAAAAATTTAATCGTTCTAAATACATTATTGATAAATTAATGATCCAAAGAATAGTTTTGATGGGTTTTGTTATGATGTTTGGATCTTTATATGTTTTTAGTTTAATTTATGAATTTGATTTAGCGAGAGCTCAAACCTTGACTCTTTTAACATTAGCAATTTTTCAATGGTTTAATGCTTGGAATTGTCGTTTTGAAAATAAATCAATCTTTAAAGAATTATTTTCAAACAAATATTTGCTTTATGCTTTAGGCGTTGTAATTATTTTACAAATTTTAGCTATTTATTTGCCTTTTATGAATTATATTTTAAATACAGTTCCTTTGTCTTTTTATGATTGGATTTTAGTAATAGTGATTTCTTTTTCTATTATTCTTGCTGAAGAATTAAGAAAGTATATTGCAAAAAATGTTAGGTCTTAAAATAAAAGTTTATGGCAGGGTGCAAGGAGTTGGATTCCGTTTTTTTGCAAAACAATGGGCTGAAAAATTAAAAATTGTTGGTTTTGTTTTAAATGACAAAGATGGTTCTGTTTATATTGAAGCTTATGGTAAAAAAGAAAATTTAGAAAAATTTTTAAATAATTGTTTTAAAGGAACTCCATTTTCTAAAGTTTTAAAAATTGATTATGAGTGGATTAAAAATGAGGATATTTTTTATAAAAATTTTGAAATAA
>Ga0272446_1005963_pt1 | contig 13043 bp, 15 predicted proteins | sample YNPCB0061_FD_194587 | JGI IMG/M metagenome (GOLD analysis project Ga0272446, IMG submission 194587) | Hot spring microbial mat communities from Yellowstone National Park, WY, United States - YNP-CB-006-1 | ecosystem: Environmental > Aquatic > Thermal springs > Hot (42-90C) > Sediment | place... | reverse complement strand
CCGTCGGCGCGGATCAGCGCGGCCGATTCGGCCTCCGCGCCGATGTGGCGGGCCAGCGCCTCCGCGATCCGGCCGCTGTCGACCAGAAGGACCACGGAGAGGTCGCGCGGCGCGAAGCGGACACCGATGGGGAAGAAGGGCCCGTGCCCGTCCGGCCCGGCCTCCGCGGCGCCGAGCACGGCCTGCCCTGGCGGCGCGGCCCGCAGGCGCGCGAGATGGGTGGCGCGCGCTTCCGTGGGCCAGGCCGCGGCCGCCTCGCCCGTGCGCAGCACCGGCGCGCCGGCGGCGTCGAAGACGAGGATGCCGCGCAGCGCCGGCAGATCCGCCGCCAGCCTCGGGGTGGCGCCGGCCAGCACGCCTTCCCCCGCGCCGCCGCCGGGCACTCCCGCGGCTTCGAGGCGTTCGGCGATGCGGGCGGCGACCCCGAGATGGGCGGCGATGGCCCGCTCGACGAAGTCGGCGTTGAGGTCGGCGCTGCGCTGCAGTTCCCGCCCCGCCTGCGCCCAGGCGCCCCGCCACGCGCCCCAGGCGCCTGCCGCGAGGATGGCCGCAGGCAGCAGGACGGCCCCGGCGACGAGGACGGCCAGCCGCGCGGTCCCACCGCGGCGCGGAGGCACGACGGGGGCGGTCGCGGCTACCTCCTCCACGCGGCACCGCCGGCGGCAGGCCGCGGCCTTCGGGCCGCGGCGGCGGCCATGGCGCGGCCCGCTCCGCCACGGCCATGCGAGGCCGGGGCGCGGCCACAGGAGGCGCGCCAGGGCGCGAAGGGGCCATCGCCCTCGGCCGGGGACGGCACGGCCGCTCAGTCCAGCCGGACCAGCAGCTTGCCGAAATTCTCCCCCCTGAGCAGGCCGAGGAAGGCGCGCGGCGCGTTGCGCAAGCCCTCGACCACATCCTCCTTCCAGCGGATGCGGCCTTCGCGGATCCACGCCTCCATCTGCGCGCGGAAGGCGGGATAGCGCGACCAGCCCGTGTCGCTGACGATGAAGCCCTGGATGCGCAGCCGCTTGCGCACCACGGGCCCGAGATTGGGGCCGGGTGGGGCGCCGGCGGCATCCGCCCCGGGCGCCTCGTTGTACTGGGCGATCATGCCGCACATCACCATGCGCCCGAAGTCGCGCAGGCGCGGGAAGACCGCGGCCTGCACGCGGCCGCCGACATTCTCCCAATAGACGTCGATGCCCTCCGGCACCGCGGCGTCGAGTTGCGCGTCAAGGTCCCCATGGTGGTCGAGGCAGGCATCGAAGCCGAGTTCCTTCACCACGAAATCGCACTTCTTCGCCCCGCCGGCGATGCCGACCACCTTGCAGCCGCGGATCTTCGCGATCTGCCCGACCACCTGGCCGACGGCCCCGGAGGCGGCGGAGACCACCACCGTCTCGCCGGGCTTCGGCTGGCCGATGTCCTCGAGCCCGACCCAGGCGGTCAGCCCCGGCATGCCGAGCACGCCAAGCGAGGTTGACAGCGGCGGATCATCGGCCGGCACCTTGAAGAGCCGCTCCGGTCCGACGACCGAATAGCGCTGCCAGCCATAGCCGCCGAGCACGGTCTCGCCCGGCCGGAACTCCGGATGGCGGGAGGCGACGACCTCGCCGGCCGTCTGGCCTTCCATCACGGCGCCGAGGGCGACCGGCTTGGCATAGGACTTCGCCTCCGACATCCGCCCGCGCATGTAGGGGTCGAGCGAGAGGAAGCGCGCGCGCACCAGCACTTGGCCCTCCCCGGGTTCGGGGATGGGGGTTTCGACGATCTCGAAATCCTCCTCCACCGGGGCGCCGACGGGGCGGCGGCGGAGCAGGACCTGCAGGTTGGTTTCGGGCATGGAGTCCTCCTGGGGCGGGAGGTATGCCACGCGGCGGGGGGGGGCTGACAGGCGGGATGGTTGCGCGCAGGGTCCGCCCCGCACTGCCGGAGGGAGACCCGCCATGGACATGAAGCAGTACGAGACCCTGCAGATCGAGCACCCCGAGCCGCACATCCTGGTGGTGCGGCTGAACCGGCCGCAGGTGGCGAACGCGCTGAACACGCAGATGGGCCGCGACCTGCACGCGGTCTGGACCGGCATCACCGCCGAGCCGGGCGAGATCCGCTGCATCGTCTTCGCCGCGGCGGGCGAAAAGGCCTTCTGCGGCGGCGGCGACCTCAAGGAGCGCCACGGCATGACCGACGCCGCCTGGCGCCACCAGCACGAGATCTTCGAGCGCGCCTACTGGGCGCAGCTCGACTGCCCGGTGCCGATCATCGCCGCCGTCTCGGGCCATGCCTATGCCGGCGGGCTCGAGATGGTGCTCGCCTCGGACTTCGCCTATGGCGTTTCCGGGGCGCGCTTCGCGCTGACCGAGGTGACCATCGGCATCATGCCCGGCGCCGGCGGCACCCAGACCCTGCCGCGCATCGTCGGCGAGCGGCGCGCGAAGGAGATCATCCTCACCGGCCGGCCCTTCACCGCCGAGGAGGCGCTCGCCTGGGGCATCCTCAACCGCGTGCTCGAGACCCGCGAGGCGCTGTGGGAGGCGGTGATGGACACCGCGCGCACCATCGCGCGCAACGCGCCGCTCTCGGTCCGCCAGGCCAAGCGCGCCATCCATTTCGGCCTGCAGATGGACATCCGCACCGCGCTGCGCTTCGAGGTGGAGTGCTACAACCAGCTCATCGGCACCGAGGACCGGCGCGAGGGCATCGCCTCCTTCAACGAGAAGCGCAAGCCGGTGTTCAAGGGCCGCTAGTCGGGCCAGCCGGCGAGGGCGCGGACCTCGGCCGGGCTGCGCCCGGCCGCGCGCAGGTCGCGCAGCGTGGCGGCCCGGTCCCGCTTCGCGAGCCGCCGGCCGGTCGCGTCGGTGATCAGGCGGTGATGGGCATAGGCCGGCGCCGGCCAGCCCATCAGGTGCTGCAGCAGGCGATGGAGGTCGGTGGCGGGCTTGAGGTCCAGCCCGCGGGTGACGAGGGTCACACCCTGCAGCGCGTCGTCATGCGTCACGCAGAGGTGATAGGAGGCGGGCACGTCCTTGCGCGCCAGCACGACGTCGCCGAAGCGCGCCGGCGCGCAGGCAAGGCGCCCCTCGCCCTCCTCGTGGAAGGTCAGCGGCGCATCGAGCGTGGCGAGCGCGGCGGCCATGTCGAGGCGCAGCGCATGCGCCTCCCCCCGGGCGAGGCGGGCGGCGCGCTCCTCCGCCGCGAGCCGCCGGCAGGTGCCGGGATAGAGCGGCCCGTCCGGCCCGTGCGGCGCGGCCGCGCTCGCCGCGATCTCGCGCGCGATGTCGGCGCGGGTGCAGAAGCAGGGGTAGAGCAGGCCGCGCGCGGAGAGGGCGTCGAGCACGGCGCGGTACTGCCCGAGATGCGCCGACTGCACGCGCACCTCGCCATCCCAGTCGAGGCCGAGCCAGGCGAGGTCCTCGAGGATGGCGGCGGCGAAGTCGGGGCGGCAGCGCGCGGGGTCGATGTCCTCGAGCCGGAGCAGGAAGCGCCCGCCCGCCGCCCGCGCGCGCCGCCAGGCGAAGAGCGCCGCATGCGCGTGGCCGAGATGCAGATGCCCCGTGGGGCTCGGCGCGAAGCGCGTGACGATGGAGGTTGCGCCCATGCGCGCCACCCGGTAGCGGGCAGGCCGCGCCATGGGCAAGGGGGATCGCGGATGGAAGGGCTGGACGGGCCGCGCCATGGCCCGCTGCGGGGCGGGCGGCCGGATGCGCTGGTGGTGCTGGCGCACGGCTTCGGCGCGGACGGGAACGACCTGATCGACCTCGCCGCGCTGTGGGGTGAGGCGGTGCCCGGCGCCGCCTTCGTCGCCCCCCATGCGCCCGAGCCCTGCGAGGGGAGTGCCTTCGGCCGCCAGTGGTTCCCGCTCTGGGACCGGACGGCGGCGCAACTCGCGGCCGGGGTCCGCGCCGCCGCCGCCGCGCTCGGCCGGTTCGTGGCGGCGGAGGCGGCGCGGCTCTCCCTCCCGCCCGGCCGCGTCGCGCTGATGGGCTTCAGCCAGGGGGCGATGACGGTGCTCGAGGCCGGGCTGCGCGGTGCGGTGCCGCAGCCGGCCTGCCTGCTCGCCTATTCCGGCGGGATGATCGGCGCCGAGGGCCTCGGCGCCGCGCTGGCGGCGCGCCCGCCCGTGCTGCTCGTGCATGGCGAGGCGGACGAGGTGGTGCCGCCGGCGGCGAGCCGCGCCGCCGAAGCCGCGCTGCGCGCGGCGGGCGTTCCGGTGCGCGCGCTCTATCTGGCGGGGCTCGGCCACGGCCTCGACGATGGCGGGCTCATGGCCGGGGCGCGCCTGCTCGCCGAATGCCTCGGCGCGCCGGCGTGACGGCGCGCCGCATGACAGGCCGTTGAAACCGCACCACGGGCCCGGCGCCGAGGCTTGCCGGGCCTCTCGCCGCATGTCATGCATGCGGCATCATCGCGGCGGCGCCACATCATCTGGGGCCTCTCCGACCGCGTCAGGCCCCAGGTCTTGGTGGCGCGCCGCTGGAAGGAGCGGCGCTTGCCAGACGGCGGACAGTTCATCGGCGGCCAGTCCTACCCGGCGCTCGTGCTGAATGCCGATTTCCGGCCCCTCTCCTATTTCCCGCTCTCGATCTGGTCGTGGCAGGATGCGGTGAAGGCGGTCTTCCTCGACCGCGTCTCGGTGCTGAACGAATACGAGGTCGAGGTGCATTCCCCCTCCCTCGCGCTCAGGCTGCCGTCGGTGATCGCGCTCAAGGAATACATCCCGGCGGCGCGGCGGCCGGCCTTCACGCGCTTCAACGTCTTCCTGCGCGACCGTTTCGAGTGCCAGTACTGCGGCCTGCCCCGGCCCACGCATGAACTGACCTTCGACCATGTCATCCCGCGCTCGCGCGGCGGGCGCACGAGCTGGGACAACGTCGTCACCGCCTGCGGGCCGTGCAACCTGCGCAAGGGCAACCGGCTGCCGCGCGAATGCCACATGATCCCGCGCCAGCCGCCGCGCCAGCCCACCTCCTGGGAACTGCAGGAGAACGGGCGCGGCTTCCCGCCCAACTACCTGCACGAATCCTGGCGCGACTACCTCTACTGGGATGCCGAGCTGGAAGCCTGAGGCCGGCTACCCGGCCGCCCGCTCCGGCGCGGGCACGGCGCGATAGGCGCCGACCCCCTCGCCCAGCCGGGCGTTGTTCGCCTCCCGCAGGCGGGCGGCGGCCTCGTCGTAGAGGAAGGGCAGGAAGGCGTAGCGGCGGCCGGCGGTGACCGGCAGCACCTGGTGCAGCAGCGAACAGGAGAACACCACCGCCCCCCCGGTCGGCGCCCGCCAGGAACGGGCGCCGTATTCGGGGAAGCGCAACCCGCCGCCCTCGAACTCCTCGGCGTTGAGGTTGATGGTGACGGCGAAGCGCCGATGCGCCGTGCCGGCGGTGGTGTTGTCCCGGTGCGGCGCGAAATGCCCGCCCTCGACCGCATCGTAGCAGGCGACGATGTAGCGCTCCATGCGCGTCGCCTCGAAATGGTGGACCCTGCGCAGCTCGGGGGCCACCCGGCGGCGGATGCGCTCGCGCGCGCCGGCGCGCAGGGCCTCGTCCGCGATCACGCAGTCCCGCCGCCGCTTCACGACAGGGTCGAAGACGCCCACCGTCTTGCCCTCCACCTCCCGCATGAAGCCCGAGGGCGTGCCGCCCTCTGCCTCGTAATGGGCGATGAGCGCGCGGCAGAACTCCGGCTCGAAGACGCGGGGGAGGATCAGCACCGGTGGCGGCGCCTCGAACCCCGCATGCAGGGCCGGCGGCGGCAGGCGCCTGAGCCGCGCGAGGATCGCCTCCGCCTCGGCCAGCGGCCGGGTCTCGATCACCCTCAGCAAGGGGTCGAGCAGCATCCAGCAGGAGCGGAAGACCGAGACCCCGTCCCGGCGCGGGTCGTCGCGAAGGACGCCGCAGGCGCGGCTCGCCGCGCCGTCGAGGTCGAAGAGGAAGCGAACGCCCGGCAGCTCGGGGACGAGACGCCCTTCGGCCCGGTCGGCCGCGTCCACGCTGATGCCGAAGAAGCAGGCGGTCTCGTCGTCGAAGCGGGCCCGCCCGGCCCTGAGCGCGGCGAGCGCGGCCGCCGTCTCGGCCCGCGCGGCGGAGCCGAGGAAGCCGAGCAGCACATAGCGCCCCGCTGCGGCATGGAGGGCGAAGGGGGAGCCGTCCGCGGAGGGCAGGGTGAACCACGGGACGGGATCGCCGGGCTGAAGCATCATCGGCGGCAGGCTATCATGGCGCGGCGGGCCGCCCGCAAGGCGGCATCGCCCGCGCCGGGCCGCGCCCGCTCAGATCCGCTCGCTCAAGCGGATCGCGACCTTGCAGCCGGCCTTGATGGCCGAGGAGAGCAGCCGGTAGGCGGGGGCCAGTTCGGCCTCGTTCTCGAGGCCGATGTCGCGGTGCTCGAGCTCCTCGGCCCGGAAACGGGCGATATGGGCCTTGAGCTCGGCCTCGTCCTCGCCGAGCGCCTCCTCCTGCGCGCGGTAGTGTTCGTCGATCGCCTCCTCGACCGCGACGGTGCAGGCCATGGCGCCACGGTGGCCGAGCAGCGCGGTCGCCGCCCCGAGCGCGAAGCCCGCGAGGTGCCAGAGCGGCAGCAGCGCGGTCGGGCGCACCCGGCGCTCGCCGATGAGGCGGGAGAAGGTGTCGAGGTGGACCTGCTCCTGCGCCTTCATGTGTTCCAGCGTGGCGCGCCACTTCGTGCGGCCGAGCACGGCGAGCTGGCCTTCGTAGATGCGCTTGGCCCCGTATTCGCCGGCATGGTCCACGCGGATGGCGCGTTCGACGACCTCGCGCGGGGTGGGGTCGCCGGGCAGGCGGGTCTCGGCGGTGGTGCGGGTGGTCATGCGGCGGCTCCTCGGCGGGCCAGGGCGAGCGCCAGCGCCCCGAGACCCAGCCCATAGATGAGGTTCATCCCCGCCATGGAAAGCGGCAGGCCGGGAATGAGGTAAGTCGGCGCGTCGCAGGGCTTGGTCGGGGCGGCGGCGAGGGCGCGCATCATCTCGTCGAGGGAGAGCGCCCCGCCCCCGGCGACCGGCGCCGCGCAGCCCGGCAGAGGGGAGGGCCACCAGCCCTGCTCGACGCCCACATGGAAGCCGCCGATGGCGGCCGAGGCGAAGGCCGCAAGGCCCGCCGCGCCGAGCAGCAGCGCGCGCCCGCGCCCCGGCCAGGCCGCCGCGCCGGCCGCGAGCCCGGCCGCGACCCAATAGGGCCAGCGCTGCCAGAGGCAGAGGGCGCAGGGGGCGAGGCCCCACCACCCCTCGCTGCCGATGGCGAAGGCCGGGGCCGCGGCGGCGAGGAGGGCGATCAGGAGCGCGGAGGCCATGGCCCCTGATGTCGCGCGCGCCGCCGTCGCGCGCAACTGGACCCCGCGGCGGCGGCGGCCTAGCCTCGGCCCCGGAGAGCGGGAGGGACGCGATGCTGCGGCTGTGGGGGCGGGCGAGTTCGAGCAACGTCATGAAGATCCTCTGGACCCTCGAGGAGCTCGGCCTCGCCTGGGAGCGCATCGACGCCGGCGGCGCCTTCGGCCGGACCAGGGAGCCGGCCTACCGCGCCATGAACCCGATGGGCCTCGTGCCGACGCTCGAGGAGGAGGACGGCTGGGCGCTGTGGGAGAGCAACACCATCGCCCGCTACCTGTGCAACCGCTATGCCCCGGGCGGGCCGCTCTACCCGGCCGAACCGCGCGCACGGGCGAAGGTCGAGACCTGGATGGACTGGACGCTCGGCCATCTCACCGCGCCGATGGTGACCATCTTCTTCACCCATGTCCGCCTCTCCGAACCCGAGCGCGACTGGAAGGCCGAGGCCAAGGCGCGCGAGGAGGCCGGCCGGCTGTGGCGGATCGTGGAGGGGCAGCTGCAGGGCCGGCGCTTCCTGTGCGGGGAGCAGCTGACGCTGGCCGACATCGCGCTCGGCTGCTGGGTGCACCGCTGGTTCCGCCTGCCGATCGAACGCCCCGACCTGCCCGCGCTCGCGGCCTATTACGAGGCGCTCATGACGCGGCCGGGCTTCGTCCGGCACGTCGCCCTGCCGCTCGCATGAGGCGGCGGGCCACCTCCCCGCTTCCAGGACGACCGCGCACGCATCGGGACACGGAGGAGAGGACCATGACAAGGACCACCACCAGCCACGCCAGGGACGCCCGTTTCGAGAGGGGCTTGCGGGCCTTCTTCGAGTACCGCGACCTCGGCATCCGGGACGCGACCGGGGGCGCCTTCGGGGCGCATGTGATCCGCGCCATCCCCGGCGCGCAGGCCAGCGGCCAGTGGCACACCCACGACCTCAAGTTCCAGATGTTCTACGTGCTCAAGGGCTGGGTGCGCTTCGAATACGAGGACATCGGCGAGAAGACCTTCCACGCCGGGGATTGCTGCTACCAGCCGCCGATGATCCGCCACCGCGAGATCGCGCATTCGGACGACCTCGAACTCATCGAGATCGTGGCCCCGGCGGAGTTCGAGACGCGGGATGTCCCGGCGCCCGCCGGCGCGGCGGAATAGTCCGGCAGGCTGGACGCCTCCGCCGCCCCCGGCTAGGCAGGAGCCGCCCCGGGCCCCCGTGGCGGAACGGCAGACGCAGGCGACTCAAAATCGCTCGCCCGCAAGGGTGTGGGAGTTCGAATCTCCCCGGGGGCATGGCGGGCCGGGCGGGCGAATCTTGCCTTCCCGCGCCATTCGCGCCAAAGACGCCGCCCGACCCCCTACCCCACCCCGGATTGCGGAGGGCCACAGATGGCCTCGTCCTTCGAGCGCATCGCCGACATCATCGCCGAGAACAGCGAGGTCGAGCGCGACAAGATCACCCCCGACAGCCATGTGATCAACGATCTCGGCATCGACAGCCTCGACTTCCTCGACATCGTCTTCGCCATCGACAAGGCCTTCGGCATAAAAGTCCCGGTCGAGGCCTGGACGCAGGAGGTCAATGCCGGCAAGGCCCCGGCCGAGCAGTACTTCGTGATGAAGAACCTGGCCGCGCGCATCGACGAGCTGGTCGCCGCCAAGGGCGGCTGAGGCGGCGCGGCGTGCGCCTCGAATATTTCCAGATGGTGGACCGGGTGGCCTCGCTCGAGGGCGAGTCGATCACGGTCGAGAGCACCATCCCCGAAGCCTCCCCGGTCTTCGAGGGCCATTTCCCCGGCCATCCCCTCATGCCGGGCGTGCTGCTGGTCGAGACCATGGCCCAGGCCTCGGGCTGGCTGCTGCTGAAGCTGATGGATTTCGCGCGCATGCCCTTCCTGATGGGGGTGAAGGAGGCGAAGTTCCGCTCCTTCGTCGGCCCCGCGACCCCGGTCACGGTCCATGCCCGGCGCATCCATGACGGCTCGGGCTACGCGGTCACCAGCGCGCGCATCGAGGCCGAGGGGCGGCGCATCTGCGACGCCGAACTGACGCTGCGCATCATGGACTTCCCCGCCCCCGAACTCGCGGCCGCGATGCGCCGGCGCGGGCAGGAGCTCGGCCTCGCATGACCTGCCAGGATGTCGTCGTCACCGGCATCGGCCTCGTCTCCTCCTTCGGCGAGGGGGCCGAGGCGCATTGGGAGATCCTCTCCCGCCCCGGCGCGAAGCCCGTGCTCGACGAGGCCGCCTTCGCCCCCTACCCGGTGCATCCGCTGCCGGCGATGTCCTTCGATGCCCAGATCCCGAAGAAGGGCGACCAGCGGCAGATGGAGCCGTGGCAGCGCCTCGGCACCTATGCGGCGGGCCTCGCCCTCGACGATGCCGGGGCGCGCGGCCTCGTCGCCGACATGCACCTGATCGTCGCCGCCGGCGGGGGCGAGCGCGACATCGCGGTGGACGAGGCGGTGGCGACGGCGCTGTGCTCCACCCCGCCCGCCGAAGCCGGGCCGATCCTGAACGAGCGGCTGGCCACCGACCTGCGGCCGACCCTCTTCCTCGCCCAGCTCTCCAACCTCCTCGCCGGCAACATCTCCATCGTGCATGGCGTGACCGGCTCCTCCCGCACCTTCATGGGGGAGGAGGCGGCGGCGGCCGATGCGGTGCGCATCGCGGCCGCGAGGCTCGCCGAGGGGCGGGGCCAGATCGCGCTGGTCGGCGGCGCCTATGCCTCCCAGCGCTGGGACCTGATGGTGCTCTACGGGGCCGGCGGGGCGCTCTGGCGCGGCCCCTTCGCCCCGGTCTCGGCGCGCGGCGGGGCGGGCGGCTTCGTCGGCGGCGCGCTCGGCGCCTTCCTCGTGCTCGAAACGGCCGAGCATGCGGCGGCGCGGGGCGCGCGGGCGCTGGCCCGGCTCGCCGGTGTGGCGACCGATGCGGCGCATCGCCGCGCGGGCGGTGGTTCGGCCGCGGTGGCGCGCGCGTTGCACGCGCGGCTCGGCGGGCCGACGGGGGCGGGCCTCGGCGTGCTCTCGGGCATGACCGGCATCGCCGAGGCGCGGGCCGAGGAGGAGGCCTTCCTCGCCGGCCTTGGCGCGGCGGCGGTGCGCCGGACGGGCTCGCTGCTCGGCCATGGCGTGGAGGCGAGTTTCCCGGCCAATGTCGCGCTCGCCGCGCTGGCGCTCTCGCGCGGCGGCTTCTACCCGCCGATGGACCCGGCCGATGCGGGCGAGGGCCCGGTCGAGCGCATCCTCGTCACCGGCTTCGGGCAATGGCGCGGCGAGGCGCTGGCCCTTCTGGAGCGCGCGGCATGAAGGACCATCTCGGGCGGCCGCTCGTCGCCGTGACCGGCATCGGCATCGTCACCCCGCTGGCCTGGGGACGGGAAGCGAACTGGGAGGCGCTGAAGGCGGGCCGTTCCGGCATCTCCCGCATCCGCCGCTTCCCCATCGAGAAGCTGCGCACGACCATCGCCGGCACGGTCGAACTGCCGGAGGAGGCGGCCGGCGCCGCGCCCGTCTCCTCCGCCGTGCGGGTCGAGCGCATGGCCGAGGCGGCGATCGCGGAGGCGCTGGCCCAGGCCGCCTTGGAGCTTGGCGCCTTCCCCGGGCCGCTGATGCTCGGCATGCCGCCGGTCGAGATGGAATGGCCGCAGCGTTTCGAACTGGCGCGTGGGGCGAACGGCTCCGGCGCCTATCCGGCCATCACCCGGGCCGCGACCGGGCGGCGCGACCTCTACGAGACCTTCCTCTTCGGCGGCGTCGGGGAGCGGCTGGCGGCCCGTTTCGGGACCACCGGCGCACCGATCGCGCTGACCACCGCCTGCGCCACCGGCGCCTCCGCCATCCAGATGGCGGTGGAGGCGATCCAGCGCGGCGAGGCGGAGGCGGCGCTCGCGCTTGGCGCCGACGGCTCGGTCCAGCCCGAGGCGGTGATCCGCTTCTCCCTCCTCTCGGCGCTGACCGCGCGCAACGAGGAGCCGGAGCGCGCCTCCCGCCCCTTCGACCGCACGCGCGACGGCTTCGTGATGAGCGAGGGGGCGGCGGCGCTGGTGCTCGAGAGCCTCGAGCATGCGCGCGCGCGCGGCGCGGCGGTGCTCGGCCTCGTCTCGGGCTGCGGGGAGAGGGCGGATTCCTTCCACCGCACCCGGTCGAACCCGGATGGCAGCGCCATCATCGGCGCCATGCGCAACGCCATCGCCGATGCCGGGCTCGCGCCGGCCGACATCGGCTATGTCAACGCCCATGGCACCGGCACGCCGGAGAACGACAGGATGGAGACGCTTGGCATGCGCGCCGTCTTCGGCGACGCGCCGCCGCCGATCTCCTCGAACAAGTCGATGATCGGCCACACCCTCTCCGCCGCCGGCGCGATCGAGGCGGCCTTCAGCCTGCTCACCATCCGCGACCAGGTGCTGCCGCCGACCATCAACCACCACGAGCCCGACCCCGCCATCGCGCTGGACGTGGTGCCGAACCTCGCGCGGAAGGTGTCCGGCCTGCGCCATGTGCTGTCGAACTCCTTCGGCTTCGGCGGGCAGAATGTGTGCCTCGTGGTGAGCGCGGCGCCGTAGCCGTTTCCGGGGGAGGGGAACCTCCCCCGCCCCTCCCGCTTCCTTGTCTTTTGCTTCCAGAGAAGGTTGAGGGGGTTTCGGGGGGAGAAGTTCCCTTCTCCCCCCGCCTTCAGGAGAGTTCCCGATGCGTGCCCTTCGCCTGCATGCCGAGCGTGACCTGCGCCTCGAGGAGGTGCCGCCGCCACCCCCGCCCGGCCCGGGCGAGGTGACGCTGCGCATCCGGGCGGTCGCGCTGAACCACATCGATGTCTGGGGCTTCCGCGGCATGGCCTTCGCCAAGCGCGAGATGCCGCTGATCGTGGGCGCCGAGGCGGTGGGCGAGGTGGTCGCGGTCGGGGAGGGCGTGACGGCGTGGAAGGTCGGCGACCGCGCCGCGCCCTATGGCGCGCTGACCTGCGGCAGGTGCCGCCGCTGCCTCGCGGGGCAGGACAATCTCTGCGAGGAGGTGCGCGGCGTGAAGGGCTTCCATGTCGGCGGCTTCGCCTGCGAGCAGGTGAACCAGGAGGCGCGGCTGCTGGTGCGCGTGCCGGAGGGCATTTCCTGGGAGGACGCGGCCTGCGGCCCGATCACCTTCTCCACCGTCGAGCACATGCTCTTCGACAATGCGCGGCTCGAGCCCGGGGAGACGATCCTGGTCCATGCCGCGGGGTCGGGCATCGGCACGGTGGCGGTGAAGATCGCCAAGGACATGGGCTGCACGGTCATCGCCACCGCCGGCGACGACGAGAAATGCGCCAAGGCGCGCGCGCTCGGCGCCGACCATGTCGTGAACTACACCACCCAGAACTTCCCGACCGTGGCGCGGCGCGTCACGGGCAAGGTGGGCGTGGATGTGGTGTTCGAGCATGTCGGCGCGGCGACCTGGGCGGGCAGCCTGCTCAGCCTGCGCATGGGCGGGCGGCTGGTGACCTGCGGCTCGACCTCGGGCGTCTCGGCCGAGACCAACCTGATGATGCTGTTCCAGCGGCAGTTGCGCATCTTCGGCTCCTTCGGCGCGTCCATGCGCAACATCGCCGACGGCTATGCGAAGATGGCGCGCGGCCTGCTGCCGGTGCTCGACACGGTGCTGCCGATCGAACGCTTCGCGGAGGGTCTCGCGCGGCTCGAGAGCCGCCGGGTCTTCGGGAAGATCGTTGTCACGCTTTAGGTATCGCCTCTGGCTCTTCGCGGACCACCT
>Ga0272446_1005962_pt1 | contig 13044 bp, 11 predicted proteins | sample YNPCB0061_FD_194587 | JGI IMG/M metagenome (GOLD analysis project Ga0272446, IMG submission 194587) | Hot spring microbial mat communities from Yellowstone National Park, WY, United States - YNP-CB-006-1 | ecosystem: Environmental > Aquatic > Thermal springs > Hot (42-90C) > Sediment | place... | reverse complement strand
TCACGTCGAGGCCCTGGATGACGTAGGTGTCGGCCTCCTCGATGGCGGACGACTTCGTCTTGTCGGCGGCCGTGGCCTGGAGGCGCGCGCACGTCACCGCCGAGCCGTCGGCGGCCGTCTTCTTGACGAAGCGCGTCGCCCCCGAGCGCGGCGACACGCCCAGGCCCGACCAGTTCTGCTTCGTGTCCATGAAGACGCGCACCTGCACGAAGGTCTCGAGCGCGGTGCAGCGGCCGGTCGTGCAGTAGGGGAGCGGTCGATCGTCGACGAAGGCCACGACGCACTGCGACTGGCGCTGGCAGTTGATGCCGCACTTCGGGCACGTCCCGAGGTAGCCGCCGTCGGAGTCGTTGATGCAGCCGGCCTGGCCCGCGCAGTCGGGATCGTCGCAGTCCGTCTTGCCGTTGCCGTCGTCGTCGACGCCGTTGGCGCACACCTCGCGCTGGGAACTGTCGCTCGAGCAGGCGAGGGGCGCCACCGCGAAGGCCAGGGCGGCCGACGCGGCGAGGAAAACCTTCCAATTCATGGGCACTTTCCGTTGCAGTCGCGGGTCGACGGCACGCAGGCCTGGCCGCCGGTGGTGAGGGAGAGGCAGACGAAGCCCTGCGGGCACTCCTGGCCGGTGCCGCAGAAGCGCGCGCAGTAGCTCTGGCCGTCGGGGAGCGCCACGCAGGTGCCGCCCGCGCACTCGCCCGCCGAGGTGCACGGCTGGCAGTACGGGAAGGACGTACGCGCGTTGCCGCAGGTGTTGGTGACACCGTCGCACAGCTCGCAGGTGCGGCAGGCGCTGGTGGCCTGGCAGATGCGCGCGGCCCCGACGACGGGCCCCTCGCACTGCTTGGTCGCGGTGTTGCAGCGCTGGTCGAGGCCGCAGCCGGTGTTGGTGGAGCACCCCGGCACGCAGGTCGCGCGGGTGCCCGACGGCGCGCAGACGGTCCCCAGCGGACATTCGGCGTCGCGGCTGCACGACGGCCGGCACTCGCCGGTAGTGGCGCCCGGGGGAATCGCGCACACCTGGTTGTCGGCGCAGTTCGCGTCGACGGTGCACTCGTTGACCGGCTCGCACACGCGGTTCCGGCAGCGCAGCCTCGCGTCACCGCAGTCGGTGTCCTGCAGGCACTCGGCGACGCACAGCTTGAGGCGCGGATCGCAGATGGTGCCGAAGGGGCAGATCTGCGCGACCGCCACGCACTTGCCCTTGGCAGGATCACACCGCTGGGACAGGTCGCCGCAGTCGCTCGTCTGGTTGCAGCTGCGCAGCGAGTCGGGCGTGCAGGCCTGGAAGTTGTTGCAGGTGGCCGGCGAGCCGTTGGGCGTGCGATCGGGCCAGCACTGCTTCTTGCCGTCCTTGTCCTGGCAGGTGGCGCCGCGCGCGCAGTCCGCGTTCGACGTGCAGGCGGTGCCGCAGAAGCGCCGGTTCAGCGTTGCGTCGAGCACGCAGTTGTCCTGGGCGCCGCCGCACTCGTTGTTGGCGCTGCAGGGCTCGCAGAAGCTCTTGAGCGGGCGGCAGGCGCGGATCGACGGATCGCACCACTCGGTGTTCTGGCACTCCGCGTCCGACTTGCAGCCGGTGATCTCCGTCACGCACAGGCCCGTGTAGTTGTTGCAGTAGCGCGGGGCGGCGAAGGGATCCGAGGAGCGGCAGGACTCGTCCGACAGGCAGATGCACTGGCGGCGGACCTTGTCGCAGCGCAGCGTGCCGCACTCCGCGTCGACGTTGCAGGCGCGGCCCACGAAGTCCACCACGCCGGCGTCCTCGGGGAGGGTGATGGTGGTGCGGGGGCAGGCGCTGAGTGACAGGCCGCACACGAGGAGCACAGCGGGACGAAGCATGGGAGGCGGCATGTAGCCCCAGCGGCGGGCGGCTGGCAACGACCTCCGAGGACTTCTGCGTCCGGGGCCCGCCTGTCGACGCCCGGCCGGGTGGTGGGCTCCCGGGGCTCATGGGACGCACCACCCCCGTTGGCGCGCTGCTGGCCTGCGTCGCGCTCGTGGCCTGCAGGGATCCGCTGCTCGGCGCGAGCCCCGAGGGCACGCCCGCGTTGGCGATTCGGCCGAGCTCGCCGTCGGCGTGGCCGGGACGCCCCGAGCTGGTGCAGGTGACGGCGCTGTGGACCGACGGCCGGTAGGCCGGCGGCACGGTGCACCTGTCCGCCACCGCGGGCTACTTCGAGCCGTCGGCGCCGGTGCTCGACGTGGGGAGGGCGCGCGCGACATGGACGTGCGCCGCGGCGGATCCCGCGTGCACCGGCGTCGCCAACCTGAGCGCCGAATGGGAGGGCGTCGTCGCCACGGCGCAGGTTCGACTGTTGCAGTCCGTCACGCTGGGCGGTGACGACGGCGGCAGCGCCGACGCCGGCGAGGCGCGCGATGACCCGGCCCTGGCCGACGCGGGCTTCCGCTGTGACGACTGGGACGGCGGCGTGCACCCGGGCTACACGACCGACTACGGCTGGCCGCTGGCGCTCGGCTGCCAGGGCCAGGCGATCGACTACGTCCTCATCGAGTCGTCCGACCCGGCCAGCACGCAGATCTGCGGCACCGTGGAGCTGACCGAGCCCGTCGCGATCCCGGTCATCCTTCACGCCCAGCTGTCGGGCGCGCTCCACCTGTCCAACATCCAGATGTGCTGCTCGGCGCCCCGCTGCCTCCGCGATCCGCGCCGCATCACCTACCGCTTCGCCGTCCTGTCGATGAACGCGCGGCTGGGGATCGGGGTGAAGTGGAACGCCCGGACCGAGTTGCAGTTCGGCTACTACCCGGGCACCGTCGCAGCGCCCAATCCGACGCTGGCCGACGCCGGCTATCTCAAGGTGCCCGAGGGCACCGGGGCCGTGCAGGGCGTCGACTTCGGCATCGGGCGCGGCTGGCGCTGAGCGCGCGCGTTCCCCCGCTACAGGCAGCGGGGCTCGGTGCTGACGGCCACCTGGCAGCGGCTGTCGCGGCACACCGGCAGCCCGCACCCGCAGCGCACCTGCGTCGCGGGACAGGTGGGCGCGCAGTCGAAGGACGAGCAGTCGGGCGCGTCGAGCACGTGCACCGCGCCGGTGCCCATGCCGCAGCAGCCGTCGGGGACGCAGTCGGAGTCGAGGTAGCAGACCCGCCCGCCGTCGGGCTGCTGGGCGTCGATCGAGCCGCAGCCCGCCGCGGAGAGCAGCACGGCGAGCGGCAGCCAGCCGGTCCGCCGCATGGCGCTACCGATTCATGCCGCCGAGGAACTCGGCGTTGCCCTTCGTCGGACGCATGTGCTTGAGCACGAACTCCATCGCGTCGATGGGCGTGAACGGGTGCAACACCTGCCGCAGGGCCGTGATGCGCACCAGGTCGGCCGGGCTGAGGAGCAGCTCTTCCTTGCGCGTGCCGGACTTGTTGATGTCCATGCACGGAAAGATGCGCTTCTCGAAGAGCTTGCGGTCCAGCACGATCTCCGAGTTCCCGGTGCCCTTGAACTCCTCGAAGATGACCTCGTCCATGCGGCTGCCGGTGTCGATGAGCGCGGTGCCGATGATGGTCAACGAGCCGCCCTCTTCGATGTTGCGGGCCGCGCCGAAGAAGCGCTTGGGCTTGTGCAGCGCGTTCGCGTCGACGCCGCCCGAGAGGATCTTCCCCGACGGCGGCACCACCGTGTTGTAGGCGCGCGCCAGGCGGGTGATCGAGTCGAGCAGGATGCACACGTCGTGCTTCTGCTCGGCGAGGCGCTTGGCCTTGTCGATCACCATCTCGGCGACCTGCACGTGGCGCGTGGCCGGCTCGTCGAACGTCGACGACACCACCTCGCCGCGCACGCTGCGCTGCATGTCCGTCACTTCCTCGGGCCGCTCGTCGACCAGCAGGACGATCAGGTACACGTCGGGGTGATTCTTGGCGATCGCGTGGGCGATGTTCTGCAGCATCACCGTCTTGCCCGCCTTGGGCGGCGCGACGATGAGGCACCGCTGGCCGAAGCCGATCGGCGAGAACATGTCGATGATGCGCGTCGTGTAGTCCGCCGAGTCGTGCTCGAGGTGCAGCTTCTTCGTCGGGTACAGCGCGGTGAGGTTGTCGAAGAGGATCCGCTCCTTCACGTCCGCGGACAGCGGATCGCTGAAGTTGATCTTCTCCACGCGCTGCAGCGCGAAGTAGCGCTCGCCCTCGCGCGGCTGGCGAATCGGTCCGGACACCGTGTCGCCGGGGCGCAGGTTGAAGCGGCGCACCTGCGACGGCGAGACGTAGATGTCGTCGGGGCTGGGCTGGTAGTCCGAGTCGGCGCTGCGCAGGAAGCCGTAGCCGTCGCTCATCAGCTCCATGACGCCCTCGGCGTGCACCTCGTACCGCTTCTCGGTGACGTTCGAGAGGATCGCGACCAGCAGCTCCTGCTTCTTGAAGCCCTGCGTGCCCTCGATGCCCAGGTTGTGGGCCATCTTGGACAGCTCGGTGATCTTCATCCGCTTGAGGTCGGTGAGATCGAGCACCTGCAGGTGCTTGTCCTCGCCGGCGACGGCGGGCGTCTCGGAAGGCTCCTCGGCGGCGGCCACCACTTCTTCGCCGCGCACGTGCGCTTCCTGGATGTCGTCGTCGCGCACCGCGCGGTGCATGGGCGTCAGCACGGGGCGGGGCTTCGGGTTGCCGTCCTCGTCCAGCTCGGGCTCTTCGGCCTCGGCTTCGTCGCGGGCCTCCTCCTCGCCGGAGGCCTCTTCCTCCTCCTCGTCCGGGCGGGTCTCTTCGACCTCGGCCTCGGCGGGCTTCTTCGCGCGCTTCTTGCCCTTGTCGTCGTCGGACCTGGCGCCGCGACGCTTCTTCGGGGTTTCCTCGGAGTCGGACTTCGAACGCGCCCTGGCCATGTGTCGTCGGGTGGAAGTCGCTGAAGCGGGCTGCCTGCGGCTGCGACGTTCCGGTGTGCGGAGTTGTACGGAGGAGCCGGCGCCCGACGTGGGCGCGCTGCCCTGACAGCGCGGCCAAGGTACGGGGGGCGGTCGTGCGTGTCAAGGCGAAGTGTCGGGTGGCCCGCGGGCGAGTTTTGGGGTTTGTCGCCACGCGACGGACCGGGAGGGAGCCGCATGGATGCCGCCGCGCGGGTGAAGGCGCTCAAAGAGCAGATCGCCTACCACGACCACCGCTACTACACGCTCGACGCGCCGGAGATCTCCGACGCCAGCTACGACGCCCTGATGCGCGAGCTGAAGGCGCTCGAGGCGCAGCACCCGGAGCTGGTGACGCCCGACTCGCCCACCCAGCGCGTGGGCGGCGCGGCGATGGACAAGTTCGAGAAGGTGACCCACCGGCAGCAGATGCTGTCGCTGTCCAACGCCTTCGAGGACCAGGAGTTCATCGACTTCGACGAGCGGATCCGCAAGGCGTTGAACGTCGAGGCCGTGGACTACGTGTGCGAGCCGAAGATGGACGGGCTGGCGATCGAGCTCGTGTACGAGGGCGGCGCCTTCGTGCAGGGCTCTACGCGCGGCGACGGGGTCATCGGCGAGGACGTGACGGCCAACCTGCGCACGGTGCGGAACCTGCCGCTCCGGCTGAACGGCCGGGGCCTGCCGAAGCTGCTCGAGGTGCGAGGCGAGGTGTTCATTCGCAAGGCGGACTTCCAGCGGATGAACGAGCGGCTGGTGGCGCAGGGCGAGGAGCCGTTCGTCAACCCGCGCAACTCGGCCGCGGGCAGCCTGCGTCAGCTGGATCCGAAGCTGACGGCCACGCGGCCCCTGTCGCTGTTCATCTACGAGGTGGGCGTCGTCGAGGGGAAGACGTTCGCGTCGCACCGCGAGAAGCTGAAGTGGCTCGCGGACGTGGGCTTCCCCGTCAACCCGCGGCGGTACGAGGTCAGCGGCTTCGCCGGCGTGAAGCAGGCGTGGGAGGACCTGCTCGCGAGCCGCCACGACCTGCCGTACGAGATCGACGGGCTGGTGGTGAAGGTGGACTCCACCGACGCGCGGGCGCGGCTGGGCCAGGTGTCGAAGTCGCCGCGCTGGGCGATCGCCTGGAAGTTCCCGCCCGAGGAGATGGAGACGACGGTCGAGGACATCCAGGTGCAGGTGGGCCGCACGGGCGCGATCACCCCGGTGGCGTGGCTCAAGCCCGTCTTCGTCGGGGGCGTCACCGTGTCGCGCGCGACGCTGCACAACGAGCAGGAGCTGCGCCGCAAGGACGTGCGCATCGGCGACCAGGTCTTCGTGCGCCGCGCCGGCGACGTGATCCCCGAGATCGTCAAGGTGATCACCTCGAAGCGCACGGGGCAGGAGCGCGAGTTCGTCTTCCCCACCGAGTGCCCCGTGTGCGGCTCGGCGGTGAAGAAGGAAGAGGACGGCGCCATCGCGCGGTGCACCGGCAAGCACTGTCCCGCGAAGCTGGCCGGGCGCCTGCGCCACTTCGCCACGCGCACCGCGATGGACATCGAGGGCCTCGGAGAGAAGCTGTGCGAGGCGCTGGTGGACTCGGGGCGCGTGAAGACGGTGGCCGACCTGTACCGCCTCGAGGTCGGCGAGCTGATGACGCTCGAGCGCATGGGCGAGAAGAGCGCGCAGAACCTGGTGGAGGCGATCGCCAGGTCGAAGTCCACCACGCTGCGCCGGTTCATCTACGGGCTGGGGATCCCCGAGGTGGGCGAGGCGACCGCGAAGGCGCTGGCGGAGCACTTCCGCGACGTACACGCGCTGATGAAGGCGTCCATCGACGAGCTGCAGGCCGTGAAGGACGTGGGCCCGGAGCTGGCCAACGCGATCCACGGCTACTTCGAGGACCCCGACAACCGCGCGGTGGTCGAGTCCCTGTTGGCGGCGGGCGTGAAGCCCGAGCCTCCGGAGGCGCCCGCGGCCGGCGGCACCTTCACCGGGAAGACGGTGGTGCTGACGGGGACCCTGGCGACGATGACGCGCGAGGCGGCGAAGGAGGCCATCGAGCGCCGCGGTGGGAAGGTGTCGGGCAGCGTGTCGAAGAAGACGGACTTCGTGGTGGCGGGCGAGGAGGCCGGCTCGAAGCTGAAGAAGGCGCAGGAGCTGGGCGTGAAGGTGCTGACCGAGGCCGAGTTCCAGGCGTTGCTCACCTGACCGCGAACGACTGCTCGTCGGGTGGCGGCGGAGCCGGGTGCGCAGGCCCGCGCTTGAACCATCTCGCGAAGACGCCGAGCAGGACGAGGACGCCCGCGAGCGCCGCGGCCCGCCCCAGCCACACGACGCCAGCGGCCCCCAGCTCCAACGAACGCCCCACGACGGTGCCGAGACCGATGGTGTCGTGGGCCACCACGTCGGCGTCGCAGTCGTTGGCGCACTGGCCAAGCGCGACGACGCCCAGCCCGAGCGCCAGGAGCAGCGAGCCCGAGAACAGGATCACGCCCGAGCCCGCGGCCTTCCTGCCCGACTCGGAGCGCAGGGGCTGTACGCGGCCTACTTCTTCCTGAACTCGACGCGGCGGTTGGCCGCCCACGCCTCCTCGTTCGAGCCGCTCATCGCCGGCTTGTTCTCGCCGTAGCCCACGGTGTCCAGCGCGCCGCCCGAGCAGCCGAGATCGACGAGGTACTTGCGCACGGACGCCGCGCGCTTCTGCGACAGCACCATGTTGTACTCCTCGGTGCCGCGCTCGTCGGCGTGGCCTTCCAGCGTGAAGCGCAGGCTGCCCTTCTTGATGCACTCGGCGTACTGCGTCAGCGTCGACTGCACGCTCGAGGTCAGCGTGTACTCGTTGAAGTCGAAACGCACCGGGTCGAACGTGCACGTCGGCCCCGTCGGCGCCACCGTCACGCACTTGCCGCCCTTGCAGCCCTGGCCCGACGCGCAGTCGTCGTCGACGGCGCACTCCGGCTTCATCTCGGCCACCTGGCACTTGCCCGACTTGCACTTCTTGCCCTCACCGCAGCCGGAGTCGTTGGTGCACTCGGGCTTCGGCACGCACTTGTTCGCGTCGCAGACGAAGCCCTCCTTGCAGTTCGCGTCGGTGGCGCACTCCTGGCACATACCCTGGACGCAGACTTCCCCCTTCTCCTTGCAGTGCTCGTCATTCTCACACTTGGGGTACGTCGGCGGGCACGCCACCAGCAGCAGCGCCGAGCCCAACAGACCCACAACGGTCAGCGAGTTACGCATGGTGTCACGGTCTCCTCGAAACGGGGGAAACGCGGTGTGCTTACAGGTGATTCCTTCGACCTACAAGCACGGAGCGCGCGGCAACCCCGCAGGCTGGCACGCGGTTTTCAGTGCCCCCCTGTGTCGCGCCGGAAGCGCGGCAAAATAGCCACACCCTGCCGAATGGGAGACACGCATGGCCGCCACGGTGCTGATCGTCGACGACGAGCGCAACATCCTCCTCACGCTGAGCCAGGCGCTGCAGCTCGAGGGGTACAAGACGGAGGTGGCGGCGAGCGCGCAGGTGGCGCTGGACATTCTCGCGGCGCGGCCGGTCGACGCGGTGCTGTGCGACGTGAAGATGCCCGACATGGACGGGCTGACGGCGCTGGCGAAGATGAAGGCGCTCGCGCCTGAGCTGCCCGTCATCATGATGAGCGGCCATGGCACCATCGACACCGCGGTGAAGGCGACGCAGGCGGGGGCCCGCGACTTCCTCGAGAAGCCGGTCTCGCGCGACCGGCTGCTGGTGGCGCTCAAGAACGCGCTGGAAGTGCTGCGCATGAAGGACGAGTTGGCCGCGCTGCGCGCCGAGGTGGGCCGCTTCGACATGGTGGGCCAGGGCGAGGCGATGCAGCGCATCTACGCGCTCATCCAGCGGGCGGCGCCGTCGGAGGGCCGCGTGTTGATCACCGGCGAGAACGGGAGCGGCAAGGAGCTCATCGCCCGCGCGATTCACCAGCACTCGAAGCGCAAGGCCGGGCCGTTCGTGAAGCTCAACTGCGCGGCGGTGCCGCACGAGCTCATCGAGTCCGAGCTGTTCGGCCACGAGAAGGGCAGCTTCACCGGCGCCATCACCGCCCGGCGCGGGAAGTTCGAGGTCGCCGATGGCGGCACGCTCTTCCTCGACGAGGTCGGCGATATGCCGCCGTCGATGCAGGCGAAGCTCCTGCGCGTCTTGCAGGAGGGCGAGCTGGAGCGCGTGGGCGCCGCCGAGACCATCAAGGTGGACGTGCGCGTCATCGCGGCCACCAACAAGGATCTCGAGAAGGAGATCGCCGCCGGCCGCTTCCGCGAAGATCTCTACTTCCGCTTGAACGTCGTGCAGATCCACGCCCCGCCGCTGCGGGAGCGCCGGGAAGATCTCCCCGCGCTCATCGACGCGTTCATGGACGAGGCGTGCCGGAAGAATGGCAGGAAGACGCTGCGCCTGGTGCCGGAAGCGGTGCTGCGCATGGCCGAGTACGACTACCCGGGCAACGTGCGCGAGCTGCGCAACCTGGTCGAGCGCCTGGCGATCCTCTGCGAAGGGCCGCTGGTGTCGCGTGCCGACGTGGACGCGCTGATGCCCCGCCGTCGCGCCGCCGCGGTGGTGAGCGCGCCGGAGGCGGGCCACGCCCCGGCGCCGAACGTCGACGCGCCCGCCGCCCCGCTGCCCGCCGTGGTGCTGCCGACGACGCGCTTCCGCCCAGACAAGACGTTCCGCGAGCAGGTGGACGAAGCCGAGAAGGAGATCATCCTCGGCGCGCTCACCTTCACCAAAGACAACGCCACCGAGGCGGCGCGGCTGCTCGACCTCGAGCGCGGGCACTTCTACAAGAAGATGAAGTCGCTCGGCCTGCGCCGCGCGGGCGGTGAAACACAGTTGGGCGCCGAGCCGTAGGTCCCGCCGCGTCGCACGGAGAGCGGCGTGGAGCGGTCTCCTGAATGGCCAGTCACGCCAACGTTCGTCAGCCGATAGTTCATCGACGAACGACGCGTAGGCCGTAAAGAGCCCGCCTCCGCAGTTCCTGCAAGGAGGCACACGTGAAGGTTGGAATCGAAGCGTTGGGTGTCGCGGTCCCCGGGACGTACCTCGAGCTGGCGACGTTGGCCGAGGCGCGCGGGGTGCCCGTCGGCAAGTACGTCGAGGGCCTGGGGACGCGCCGCATGGCGATCGCCCTGCCCGACGAGGACACGGTGACGCTGGCGGCCCGTGCCGCGCGCATGGCGCTGTCGTCGTCGAACACCTCGCCTGACTCGATCGGCATGCTCGTGGTGGGCACCGAGACGGCGGTCGATCACTCCAAGCCCGTCGCGAGCTACGTGCAGGGCTTGCTGGGCGTGGGCCAGCGCTGCCGCGTCTTCGAGACCAAGCACGCCTGCTACGGCGGCACGGCGGCGCTGCAGCTGGCGCTCGACTGGATCCGCAGCGGCAGCGCGAACGGGAAGAAGGCGCTCGTCGTGTGCAGTGACATCGCGCGCTACGGGCTGAACACCGCCGGCGAGCCGACGCAGGGCGCGGGCGCGGTGGCGATCCTGCTCTCGGACACGCCGGCGCTGGTGGAGCTGGACGCTGGGCGCTCGGGCGTCTGCGCCATCGACGTGCACGACTTCTGGCGGCCGCTGTACTCGAAGGACGCCTTCGTCGACGGCCACTACTCGGTGCAGTGCTACCTCGACGCGCTGGCGGGCGCGTACGGCCACTTCAAGGAGCAGCACGGCGGCGGCCCGCGCTTCAGCGATCGCTTCGCGGCGCTCGCGTACCACGTGCCCTACGGGAAGATGGCACGGAAGGCGCACCGCCACCTGCGCCTGCAGGACGGTGACGAGGCCGGCGACGAGAGCTTCGACCGGCTGGTGGGCGCGTCGCTCGAGCTGCCCGCGGTGGTGGGGAACATCTACACGGGCTCGCTCTACCTGGCGCTCACCTCGCTGCTCGATCGCTCCACCGCGACGCTCGACGGGAAGCCGATCGGCCTCTTCAGCTACGGCTCCGGCAGCTGCGCCGAGTTCTTCCAGGGCACGGTCACGCCGGGCGCGCAGGAGAAGGTGCGGGCGCTGGGCCTCACCGCGATGCTGGACGCGCGGCGAGCGCTGACGCTGGCCGAGTACGAGGCGGTGATGCGCGAGCGCGAGGCGCTGGACGAGCGTCCGCTCACCGCCGCGCCGGCCGACGACTTCCGCTTCCTCGGCGTCGACGCGCACAAGCGCACGTACGTCGCGCCCCGCGCGTAGGCAGCGCCCTGCGGAATCCTCGCTCTTGAGGGGAGCCGAGCGGGGGGACGGAGAAAGGCCGTGGGGCGGAGCGGCGCCCCGCGGACTACACTCGCCGCCACCCGATGCGCGTCGTCGTCCCGCCGTTCCTCCGCTTCCAGTCGCTGCTGGTGTCGAACGTCTACCTGCTCGACGGCGGCAAAGGCGATCGCTGGCTCGTCGACTGCGGCCACTGGACCGAGCGCTGGCAGCTGCTGGCCGAGCTGCGCGCGTCCGGATTCTCTCCCCGCGAGCTCACCGGCGTGCTGCTCACGCACCGCCACTCGGATCACGCGGGCAACGCCGAGTACCTGCAGCGGGAGTTCGGCCTGAAGATCTACGCGCACCGCGCCGACGCCGAGGTGCTGGACGGCGCGAAGGAACGCTACGCCCTGGCCCGCCGCGGCGCCTTCTACGAGCGCGCGCTGGGGCTCATCGAGAACCGCTGGCCGGCGCGCGTGCGCGTCGACCGCGCGCTCGAGCATGGCGAGTCCATCGCCAGCCTGGCGGTCCACTGGATCCCCGGCCACACCGAGGGCTCGGTCTTCTTCCGCCACGCGAAGACGGGCTGCCTGCTGACCGGCGACACGCTGCTCACGCCGCGCTCGCCGCTGCACCTGGTGATGGACGTGGTGCCGCCCTACCCCGCGTACTCGATGGACCTCCGCCAGGCGTGGGACGCCATCGATCGCTTCCACCAGCAGGGCTTCGCCTACGAGCACGTGCTGGCCGGCCACGGCACGCCGCTGGTCGGCAACGCGCGCCAGCGAGTGCTTCGTGCACTCCAGGGCCGCGTGCGCCGCCGCGTGTGACGTGACGAGCCGCGCCTCGACGAAACCTGTGCCGCGGAGGCGTGGGGAAGTCCGGCCAGGAGAGCACCTGCGCCTGACCCGGGACGCCGTGGAGGGGGCCGCGGGCTGGCGGCGCCGTCGCCCCTGGAATGGTGGCGTCGCGGGCTCGTCTCCTTCGCGCCGCTCAGTACACGTCGTACTGCTTGCGCAGCGCCTCGTGCTCTTCCGCGTTGCGCGACGGGTGCAGCACCCTGTTCGCGTCGTGCAGGTAGTAGAGGAAGTCGCTCGGCGTGGGCTTGAGCGCGGCCTCGAAGGACACCTTCGTCGGCGCGCCGATCGGCGTGGGCGGCAGGCCCTTCTTGTAGCGGGAGTTGTACGGGTCGTCCTTGTTGCGCAGCTTCACGAGGAAGGCCTGGCGATCGTTCCACTCCTCGAGCTCGTAGCGGCTCGTCGCGTCGACGCCCAGCGGCCAGCCCTGGTCGATGCGCTTCCAGAGGATGCCGGCGACGAGCGGCCGGTTCGACGGCGTCGGCTCTTCGCGCTCCAGCATCGACGCCATCGTCACCAGCTCGTGCAGGCTGCGCTTGTTCGCCTTGATCTCGGCTTCCAGCGGCGTCCACACCCGCGCGGCGAACTCGTCGAGCTGCTTCTGCACCAGCAGCCGCACGTCCACCTTCCCCTTCGGCAGCATGTACGTCTCCGGGTACAGGTAGCCCTCGAGCGAGCCCGGCGGCAGGGGGAACGGCGCCTTGTACCCGTCGGCGCTGGCGGTGGCCTTCAGGTACGCGCCCGCGTCGGCCCGGCCGGCCTGCACCAGCGCCGCGTCGACGTCGCGCAGCCGCCAGCCCTCCACCACCACGAAGGGCTCGTCTTCGGCCAGCGGCGACTGCTCGAGCGCGTCAGCCAGTTGCATGGGCGAGGCGGCGCGCGACAGGCGGAACTTGCCGGCCTTCAGCTTGAAGCCGCCGCGCTTCCACACGACGTAGCGGAACACGTTCGTGCTCGAGAGGAGCCCCGCCTTCTCCAGCTGGGCGGCCACCGAGCGCGACGTGGCGCCCTTCGGCACCTCGAGCTCCACGTCGTCACCGCCCGGCCCCGGGGCGTTCGCCTGCGAGTCCAGCATCGCCACGAAGACCCCGGCGCCCGCGACGGCGAGCACCACCAGCAACGCCACGGCGATGAGCAGCTTCTTCACTCCA
>Ga0272446_1005961_pt1 | contig 13046 bp, 7 predicted proteins | sample YNPCB0061_FD_194587 | JGI IMG/M metagenome (GOLD analysis project Ga0272446, IMG submission 194587) | Hot spring microbial mat communities from Yellowstone National Park, WY, United States - YNP-CB-006-1 | ecosystem: Environmental > Aquatic > Thermal springs > Hot (42-90C) > Sediment | place... | reverse complement strand
GCCATTTAGACATCTAAATCCTAAAAATTTAAACGAAAAAGCATTGAACTTTCAACCATTTGCTTACAATACTAAAGAATCTATCGAAGGAATTAAAAATGATAGTATTGATATTCCTGGATTAGGAGATCCAAACTCGGATATGGCATTTTCGGTTTGGGCTTATTCATTAGATAACAATCCAAAAATTACAAATAAGATTAAAACAGGATATTTAATTGGCGAAGTAATAGATGGAATACCAGCTGTAGGTGGTTCATCACCTAACTCTTTGGTAACAGATGGCAAATATGTGTATGTAAGCAATGGTAGTAATGACTTAATTAGTGTAATAGACCCAAAAAATGGAAAAGTAATAGATAATATAAAAATTGTGATAGATGATAGAATTTCTAATTATCGAGGTATTATTCCATTTGGTTTAGCAGTATCGCCCGATAATAAAACACTTTATTGTGCTTGTTCGGGAATAAATGCAGTAGCTTCGATAGATTTAGAGACGAGAAAATTAAATGGCTTTATACCCGCAGGATGGTTCCCATCTAAATTAGCAGTTACACCCGATAATAAATATTTAATAGTAGCAAATGCTAAAGGATACGGTAGCGGGCCTAATGGTGGTGATAATTTTGTTTTAGGTCCCGAAGGTAGTAATATTGGTAAATTAATGAAAGGTTCAGTATCTATAATGACTATACCTAATAAAGATGAAATAAAGATTGAAACAAAAAAAGTATTAGATAATAATTTCAAATTTACTTTAATAAACGATGAATTAATTTCCAAAAATAAAGATAATCCTATCCCACTATATCCAGGAGAAAAACAAAGCCCAATAAAATATGTAATATTTATTGCCAAAGAAAATAGAAGTTATGACGAAGTATTTGGACAATTCGAAGGAGCAAAAGGAGATCCTAAATTAGCTCGCTACGGCTTGCAACGAAGCTTTACAAATAAAAAGGGCAATATGAAAGTAGAGAAAGCTGATGTAATGATTAATCATTGGCAATTAGCAAAGAGATTTGGAATTTCTGATAATTTCTATGTTAATTCTGATCATTCTGCAGATGGTCATCGTTGGCTTGCTAATACTTATCCTAATGAATGGGTAGAAACATCTACTTCTGCTGCTTACGGAGGTAAACGTACCGCAAGACCGTATTCTAAAGCACCTGGTAATTATGCTTTTGTAGGAGCATCAGGAGCAATCTATCCCGAAGATTATAACCAACACGGCTCTTTGTGGGATCACTTAGAACGCAATAAAAAAGAATTTTTCAATTTTGGATTTGGATTAGAAATGGGGACTGTATTAAGTGATTCCTTGATGAAATATACAGGAGTAAAACATATTGTTAATTATCCATTACCAAAGCCACTATTTGAAAGAAGTTCTAAACTATATGCTACCTTTAATATGGCTATACCCGATCAATTCCGTATAGATATGTTTATCAAAGAATTTAATGATAGGTGGATAGGCGAGGGCAAAGTTATGCCAGCTGTTCTAACAATTTGTCTACCAAATGACCACGGTGCAGATGATAGACCTTGGGCAGGATACCCATTTAGAGAGTCTTATATGGCTGATAATGATCTGGCACTTGGTAGGATTGTTGAATTTTTATCGCATACTCCCTACTGGAAAAATATGGCAATATTCGTAACAGAAGATGATTCGCAAGATGGTTTAGACCACGTAGATGCCCATAGAAGTATATTAATGGTAATTTCGCCATATGTAAAGAAGAATTATATAAGTAAAAGGCATTCATCATTTGGTAGTATTTTTAAAACGATGTTTAATATACTTGGAATACCATATCTAAATTTATATGATGCTACAGCAAATGATTTATCCGATTTCTTTACAAACGAGCCAGATTTTACTCCTTACAAAGCATATCCTGTGGATAAAAGAGTATTCGACCCACAAAAAGCTTTAAATCCATTTGATGAAAAATTTAATTGGAAAGAAATGTTACAATCACCAAAGATTGATTATCCTGCTGATCTGCAAAAATCGGCTGACGAAAGAGACAAAAAACAAATAATGGAAAGAGAAAAATTAAGCAATCCAAGAAAACAAAAATGAAAAATATAGTTATTGTAATTTTAATAATAAATATAAAAATTCTATTTTCTTTTGATTTTAAAGTAATGTCTTATAATATTCGATATCCCGCAACCGAAGATTACAAATCGGGGAATGGTTGGAACGATAGAAAATCTGGATTAATTAAAATGCTACATTATCATCAACCAGATATAATAGGTATGCAAGAAGTGGTTTACGAGCAATTAGAATTTTTATCAGAAAATCTAAATAGATATAATTGGTTTGGAGTTGGCAGAGACGATGGTAAACAAAAGGGAGAATTTACACCAATATTTTATGATACAACTAAATTTAATTTTATAGAAGGAAAAAATTTTTGGTTGTCTGATACCCCCGAAAAACCATCAAAAAGTTGGGATGCAGCCCTAAATAGAATAGTAACTATGGTAATGTTAGAATTTAAATTAAGTAAAAAAAGATTTTATGTAGTTAACACACACTTAGACCACAAAGGAGAAATTTCAAGGCAAAAATCAACAGAATTAATAAATGCAGAAATTAGCAAATTAATAAATAACTATCCTATTATTTTAATGGGAGATTTTAATACTATACCAAATTCGATATCTTATAATAATGTTGTAAAACTACTTAAAGACTCATACTTAATAACAAAAAACTCCCCATATGGACCAGAGGGTACATCGAGCGGATTTTCTGTTTGTCAAGATAATCAATTAAATAGAATAGATTACATATTCGTAAGTAATGATATTGAAGTTATATTTTATGCTAATCTAACAGATTTTTATAACAAGAATTATTATTCTGACCATTTACCTGTAATTGTAAAAATTAATATAAAGGATTAGAATGTATATATTTATAATAATATTTTTTATGTCATTTCTTAGTATAAATGCTTTAGAGCCTATTAATGAAATTTATTTTTATAATAACTATCATTTAGGTCAAAATGCTGCAAATATTCCCGGCGGTGCGATTTCAATTGAAAATAAAAAAAATGAGTTTATTGAATTTGATCTGCCACAACATAGGTTATTAGGAAATCTTGCCAACGATAAAAGACAAATAAAAATTAGTAAAGGAATGATAAAAGATGAATTTTCATTTGAATTTTGGCTAATGAACCACGTTAATCGACCTATTGGCTTTTCTGCAAGCTTAAGAACAGATAAAGAGCCATTTAAAATACCGTTTTTATTCGGAATATATGCTAATGAATTGATAATAAAGTATGATAATAATTTTTTGTTGAAAAAAATAAATTTAGATTCTGTTGCTAAGAATTATGGTAAAAAAAGAATTAGAGATTATGCCTACAAAGAGCGTCATTTTAGAATAGTTGCTAATTATTCTAATAAGAAATTAGAAATTTTAGTCAATAATCACAAAATAACAGAAGAATCTATAGATTTAACTAATATTTTACAAGAAACTAATATTGTTGAATTATCAACATACTTAGAAAATGAACCATTTATGAAATTACCAAACTTAATTAGATATTTTGCTATTTACAATCAAACATTAACAGAAAATGATAATTATATTAAGTTGAAACAATTTGAAGAAATGATAGATAAAGGAATTTTTCATCCAGATAAATTTCATTTCAATGCTGGTCCGATACTAACTCTTGTAGACAAAACATCAATTTCTATTAATTGGGAAACAAGCAAAGAAGCCAAATATATTCTATATTACGATACTACAGCAAAACTAAATAATAAAATAGAAATCGAAAATAGAAAGTCAGATTCAAAAATTGCTAACTATAAATTAGAAAATTTAACACCAGAAACAAATTATTTTTATCAAATTATAGCAATAGATGGAAAAGATACTATAAAAAGTGGTATTTTAACATTTTCCACAGCAGTAAACGATAGCACTCCCTTTTCGTTTGCTTTAATAGCAGATACAGAAGCAAGACCATTCATTAATGATAGATTAGCACAATTGATATGGGGCGAGCGACCTAATTTTGTAGTTATAGCGGGGGATTTGACAGATGGCGGATTTGAACAAAATAAATTTGAATGGAATTATGAATATTTTGTAGGTCTAACTCAATTATTAAGTAGAATTCCTGTATTCCCTATTCTTGGGAATGGAGAAGCTGATAAATTTTGGTATATACCATATCATAATCTATATGGGAAAGAAGATTTTTATTCTGTAAAATATGGAAATAGCGAATTTTTCTTTCTTAATAGCAATTTGAAAGACGAATTTACTGAAGGAAAAAGAATTTATAATTGGTTAGAAAATTCACTAAATAATTCTAAAGCAACTTGGAAATTTGTAATTATGCACCACGCTCCATATTCATCGGACGAAGATGATTACGGTAATACTTGGTTAGGTAGTTCGACTAATGGCGATTTAAAGATTAGAAAAATTACAAATCTATTTGATAAATATAATGTTGATTTTGTGTTTTACGGTCATCTACATTGCTACGAGAAATCTTATCGTGTTCGAAACAATAAGTATGATAAAGATGGAGTATATTATGTATTGGCTGGCGGAGGTGGCGGAGATTTAGAAGATTTTTCTCCTTTTCCAAATTATTTCAGTCAAAAGAAGTTCAGAGGACATCATTATATTAAAATAGATATTTCTGATAAAAAATTACTCTATTATGTATATGATATTAATAACAATCTAATTGATTATATGGAGATTAATAAATGAGAATTTTAATATTATTTATTCTATTTATGTGTTTTAATAAATTAATTGCTGATGATAGAATTTATAAATTAAAAGATACAATAGTAGTAACAGCAGATAGGCAATTTCAAAGTAAAATAGAAGTAATTAATTCAATTGAAATTATTAGTCAAAATGAAATTGAATTAAAGAAACAGCGTTCTACACCTGAGATTTTGCTTACAGTGCCTGGTGTGTTTCTTCAAAAAACAAATCACGGTGGAGGCTCTCCTTTTGTAAGAGGATTGACGGGACAGCAAAATTTGATTTTGATAGATGGTATTAGATTAAATAATTCTATCACACGTTCAGGACCTAATCAATATCTAAGTACTGTAGATCCATTTACAATAAATAGAATAGAAGTATTAAAGTCTGGTGGCTCTGTAGAATATGGTAGTGATGCTATAGGTGGAGTAATTAATTTATTAACTAACGAACCAATATTTTATAAAGAAAATAAGCAATTTTTTGATATAAATTTACTTTATGGTACATCGAATATCGAAAAAACGATTTCTTCTCGCTATTATGGTTCATTGAAGAATTTTGCTTATAACTTAGGTTTTACTTATAGTGATTATGGAGATATTGTAGCAGGTGGTGGAATAGGTAAGTTAACTCCGTCGGGATATAAACAAATCAACGGTAATTTAGATTTAAAATATAGATTTAATGATAATTTTGATATTAAATCTACTACTCAATTTGTAAGACAAAGTGAAGTGCCACTTTATCATAAAGTAGTATTAGAAAATTACGAATATAATTATTTTGATCCACAAACAAGATTATTACAGTATTTAAAATTAAATTATAATTCTAATGAAGATAATTCAATTTTCCAGTCTGCTAATTTTACTATACTTTACAACTTTACAGAAGAAGGTAGAATATCCAAAAAGAACGATTCTAATACAAAAAGGGTTGAAAATGATAAATTAAATGAAATTGGTTTAGTATCAAACTTGATAAGTAAAATAAATAACAATTGGACGATGAATACTGGATTTGATTTATATTTCGATAAAGTAAATTCTAGTAGAATTGACTTTGATTTATCAAAAAATATTAGTCAAAGCCAAAGGGGACTTTATCCCGATAATTCTAAGTATAATAGCATTGCAATATTTAATTTGCATAAATTTAGATTTAATAAATTTATTGTCGATGGCGGATTAAGATACAATTACATTAATTTATTTATACCCGAAAAAACATTAGGAGATATAGAATTATCACCTGATGCTTTGGTTTGGAAATTAGGATTTAGATATATGTTAAATTCAAATCATAATTTTGGTTTTAGTATTAACAAAGCATTTCGTTCTCCAAATATAGATGATATGGGAACCTTAGGAATAGTAGATTTCAGATACGAATTCCCCGCAAACGATTTAAGACCCGAAAAAAGCATAAATTATGAAATAAATTACAGAATGAACTACTCTAATTTAAATTTCGAAATATCTTACTTCCGTAATGAACTAAGCGATTTTATAACTCGAACAAAATCAAAAATAAATGGACTGGATTCTATTGATGGCTATCCAATATTTATTAAAACAAATTCTAATGAATCTCTAATCTATGGAATAGAAAGTTCTGTAAATTATAATATAAATCAATATTTTAAAGCATATTTATCAATAAGCTACACATATGGCGAAGATATTACAAAGAATGAGCCATTTCGTAGAATACCCCCTTTAAACGGAATATTTGGTGTTTATTTAAATCTAATTAAAGATTTAGACTTAAATATCGAGATGACTTTTGCAGATAAACAAGATAGACTAAGTTCAGGAGATAAAAGTGATAATAGAATCCCAAAAGGCGGCACTCCTGGATGGTATAATTTAAATATATATTCTCAATATAGTTTGAATGATTTTAAATTCTTTCTGATAATTATCAACTTAACAGACCAATTATATAAATATCACGGCTCTGGTGTTTATATGAATGGATTAGCAATGAAAATAGGTATTAATTACAAATTAAATTTTGGAATATAATATGGAAATAAAAGCAATAATATTAGATTGGGCGGGTACCTCCGTAGATTATGGAAGTAAAGCGCCTACACAAGCATTTAAGAATGTATTTAAAGAATTTGGAATTGATGTAAGCGATGAAATAATTAGGAAATATATGGGATTACATAAAAAATTCCATACAGAAAGTATATTAAATGAGCCATCAATTAGTAAATTATGGACGACAATACACGGAAGAATCCCAAATCAAGCTGACGTAGATTTAATTTTTAGTAACTTAGGACCTGCAATGGATAAAGCAGTCCAAGAATTTTCTGACCCAATAGATGGAGTAATAGAATTTATGGAGATAATGCAAAAAGATGGCGTAAAATTTGGCTCCACAACAGGATATGTAAGAGAAATGATGAATATTTTAATACCTCAAGCAGAATCTAAAGGCTTAGTATTCGATTCTGTGGTTACACCCGACGAAGTTCCATTAGGAAGACCATATCCATTTATGATATACAAAAATGCAATAAATTTGGCAACATATCCATTGTGGAAAATGGTTAAAATAGGCGATACAATAGCAGATATAGAAGAAGGATTAAATGCAGGGATGTGGGTAATTGGTATTACAAAAACAGGGAACGAAATGGGCTTAGGTAAAGAAGAATTATTAAATACAGATCCTAAATTAATCGAAGAAAAAGAAGCTTTAATAACAGAAAAATTTATGAATGCTGGAGCACATTACATAGCAAGCAGTGTAGCCGATTGCTACGAAATTATAGAGGAAATTAACCATAGAATTAAAATAAATGATATTCCTAATTAAAAGGATTAATTTATGAATAAGAAATTGTTTACTCCCGGACCATTGAACACTTCTGCATCTGTAAAAGAAGAGATGTTGCAAGATCTTGGCTCTAGGGACATAGAGTTTATAAATGTTGTAAAAGATGTAAGGAATAGCATACTTAGATTAGGCAATGTCTCTAAAGAGGATGGTTATGAATGTGTGATTATTCAGGGGTCGGGCACATTCGGCGTAGAAAGCGTATTTTGCTCGGTAATTGGTAGTGATGATCTAGTATTAAATATTATTAATGGTCATTATGGAAAAAGAATCAGCAAAATATGTGATATTCATAAAATTAATCATATTGACTTGATTTTTGAAGAGAATGAATATCCCGATATAGAACTAATCGAACAAACATTAATGGACAACAAAGGAATTACACATTTATCAATTGTTCACTGCGAGACTACTACAGGTATTATCAATCCTATAGAAAATATTTCAAACATTTGTAAAGAAAACAATCTGATTTTTATTTTAGATTCGATGAGTATTTTTGGTGCCATAGATATAAATATTAAAGATTTAAAGATAGATTATTTAATTTCCTCATCCAATAAGTGTGTAGAGGGCGTTCCAGGTTTTTCGTTTGTAATTGCTAATAAGCAACAATTACTTAAAACAAAAGGTCTTGCCCGATCCCTATCATTAGATTTATACTCACAATGGGAAGGATTAGAAAGAGACGGACAATTTAGGTTTACACCACCAATACAGGTAATTTTGGCTTTCAAAAAAGCATTAGAAGAACTAGCAAACGAAGGCGGACCTTTAGCCCGTGGATTGAGATACAAAGAAAATGCAAATATAATATTAAAAGAAATGAAGGAATTAGGTTTCGAAAGCTACTTATCAGAAGATAAATCCAGCTACATTATAAATACATTTTACTATCCAAATCATCCAAATTTTAATTTTAAAGAATTTTATAATAGATTAAATGATAAAGGATATGTAATTTATCCAGGTAAACTATCAGAAAGAGATACATTTAGGATAGGAAATATAGGTAAATTATATCGAAAAGATATGTATCAATTAGTAGAAGCAATAAAAGTAGTACTGGATGAAATGGAAATAAACCTAAAATGAACAAAATAACAAGATATCTTAAGAACGCACCTGATTATATATTTATTTTATATGCTATAATTACAGCATTTTCTACATATTCTAGTATGTATGCTTTTAGAAAAGCTTTTGCCAGTGCGACTTTCGAAAATGAAGTATTTTTTGGAATAAATTATAAAATTTTGCTTATACTTTTTCAAGCAATAGGATATATGATTTCGAAATTTATAGGGATAAAATTTGTTTCGGAAATAAAAAAAAATAATAGAGGAAAAGCAATTATAATAACAATTTTAATATCCTGGATAGCATTATTTCTTTTGGCAATAGTACCAAAGCCTTATAATATTATATTTATGTTTGTTAATGGGCTATCGTTAGGATTAGTTTGGGGATTTGTATTTAGTTATTTAGAAGGTAGGATTTATACGGAAATTTTAGGGGCGGGATTATCAGTATCATTTATATTTTCTAGTGGTTTTGTAAAAACTATAGGAAGTTACTTATTAAATAATGGAGTATCGGCAATATGGATGCCATTTATGACTGGAGCGATATTTATATTACCTATGATGTTATTTGTATATTTGTTAGATAAAATTCCTGAACCAAGCACTTTAGATATAGAAAATAGAACTGTTAGAAAAGCGATGACAGGCAACGAAAGATGGGCATTTTTTAAAGAATTTTCATTTGGATTAATATTGTTAATTTTTGCATATGTTATGTTGACTTTGGTAAGGGATTTCCGTGATAATTTTGCAGCAGAGATATGGGCATCATTAGGATATGCTAATTCTCCTCAATTATTTACAAATACAGAAATTCCGGTATCGCTTGCAGTATTATTTTTTATAGGAATATTATATAAGATAAAAAATAATTTTACAGCATTGATTACTACTCATTTAATAATAATCGGAGGGTTTTTATTATTAGGAATTACTACATTTCTTTTTAGCAAAGGATTAATATCGCCATTTTTATGGGTAACCTTAACGGGTATGGGGCTATACTTTGGGTATGTGCCCTACAACAGTATGTTTTTTGATAGACTTATAGCAAGTTTTAGAAAGGTAGCAAATGTAGGGTTTTTGATATATTTGGCTGATTCATTTGGCTATTTAGTTAGTAATGGTATTTTGATATATAAAAATTTTTTTACTCCAAGTATATCATATTTAAATTTTTTTATTAATATAAGTTATATTGTATCAATTGTTGGGATAATACTTGTAAGTATTACAATTGTTTATTTTGCGAAAAAACATAAGAAATTATTAATAGAATAAAAATTATAAGAAGAAATTAAAACAATTTATACAAAAATTAAATTTTCAAATTTTAAAAACGTCAATTAAATAAAAAAAATATTATGATATTACCAAGACCAAGAATTGTAATTGTAGGCGGAGGATTTGGAGGAATTACAGCTGCAAAAGAATTAAATAATTCTAAATATGAAATTATATTAATAGATAGGACAAATCATCATTTATTTCAACCTCTTTTATATCAGGTAGCTACTGCAGCATTATCACCAGGAGATATTGCTATTCCAATAAGAAGTATACTTCGTAAATATAGAAATATACAGGTAATAATGAATGAAGTAATAGATATTGATTTGAAAAATCAAATTGTAAAACTAAATGATGGGGAATTATATTATAATTTTTTGATATTGGCTCCTGGTTCGCGTCATTCATATTATGGGAATGAAGAATGGGCAAAATTTGCTCCAGGATTAAAAAGTTTAGCTGATGCTCTTACAATAAGAGAAAAAATACTTGCTTCATTTGAAATTGCTGAAAGAATCTACTTAAAAGAAGATGTAAGCCATTATCTAAATTTTGTTATTGTAGGTGCAGGTCCTACAGGAGTAGAACTTGCAGGAGCAATTGCAGAAATCGGTAAAAAAACTATGCTTGCAGATTTTCCAATATTTAAACCCGAAGATATAAAAGTTTATTTAATTGATTCGGGAAATAAAATTTTATCTGCATACCCTGATGATTTATCCGAATATGCATATCACTCATTAATAAATATGGGTGTAAATATATTATTGAATGAAAGAGTTGAAGAAATTACCAATAACTATGTTAAAACTAATAAACAAACAATTTATACTAAAAATGTTATTTGGGCCGCTGGTAACGAGGTATCTCCACTAATAAAAAAACTTGGAATTGATACTGATAAATTTGGTCGTGCTATCGTAAATAAAGATTTAAGTATTAAAATGTATCCTAATGTATTTATTATTGGTGATGCAGCCTACTTCGAAGATATGGATAATAGACCTTTGCCCGGTATTGCACAGGTCGCTATCCAGCAAGCTATTTTTGTAAGTAAAATATTAAAAAAAGAAATACCTGCTGATCAAAGACCCGTATTTAAATACAAAAATAAAGGAATCATGGCTACTATAGGAAAAGCTAAAGCTGTTGCAGTATTAAAAAATACAAAATTTAAAGGCTTTTTTGCTTGGTTGTTATGGTGCTTTATCCATATATTATTCTTAATTGATACTCGTAATAGGTTTAAAGTTATGATAGAATGGATATGGTATTATTTAACATTTAAGCCAGGTGCACGCATTATAGTCTATACAAAGATAGATACTGTTAAAATTAAAGATTAAATTTTAAAAAACACCCATTCTTCAAATCCATATTTAGAAACTAATTGCTAATAATTACGTCAACCAAATTTATCATTTTGGAATATCGTAATGAAATTTGTAATAATATGTATATTTTTAATATTTCTTGGAATTATAGATTTATTCTCTCATAACACTATCAAAGGCATTATTAGAGATTCCCTAAACAAACCTATTGCAGGTGCTACCATAAGGCTCGATAACACTACAATTGGTGCTATTGCAGGAAAAAATGGAGAATTTTCTCTTCGTAGAATTCCTGCAGGAGTTTATACTATGAGAGTTACTGCAGTAGGGTACCAACCATTCGTAAAAGAATATGATTTATCAAGAAAAGAAGATTATACTGAAGAAGTTGTAATAATATTACGCGAATCAGGAGTAATGAGTAGCGAATTAGTTGTAACAGCCACTAGAACAGATAAGTTATACGAAGATGTACCCGTTAAAGTATCTGTAATAGACAATAAAATATTCGAAGCAACTCAGAATGCTTCAATACAGGAAGGTATTAGATTTGCACCTGGACTTAGAGTAGAAGCAAATTGTCAGAATTGTGGATATTCGCAGATTAGATTGAATGGCTTAGAGGGACGTTATTCTCAAATTCTGATAGATGGTCGTCCTATTTTTTCAGCTTTAAATTCTTTATATGGATTAGACCAAATTCCTGCGAATATGATTGAAAGAATTGAAGTAATAAGAGGTGGTGGTTCGGCAATATATGGTGGAAATGCAATTGCGGGCGTTGTAAATATTATTACTAAAATGCCAGTTGAAAATAGTTTCGAAGGCAAATATACTTACGGATTAATTAATGGCAAAACTCCCGATTATTCATATCAAATTAATGGTGCATCTTTGTCAGAAAATCAAGATATCGGCTTTTATATTTTTGGTAATTATAATAAAAGAGAGACTTTCGACGCTAATAATGATGGATTTTCCGAGATTCCATTTATTACAGGGACATCTTTCGGAGCAAGAGCATTCTATAGTCCTAATATTAAGTCAAAATTTACTTTTGATTTTCAATCTTTGAATGATTATCGTCGAGGTGGAGATAGTATCGAATTACCACCACACGAGGTAATGATGGCTGAAGATATGACGCACAATTTAAATGCGGGAGGAATAACGTACGAAACATTTTTTAATAATGATCTTAGTAAATTATCAATTTATACTTCGTTTAATATTACTAACAAGAAAAATTATACAGGCACAGATAAAGATCCTAACGGCTATGGAAAGACAGATAGCAAAATATATGTAGCAGGATTTCAATATGCCCATACTTTAAATGGTAATTCCTGGGGAAATGCTATTTTGACTGCAGGAGGAGAATTTCAAGATGAAAATGTAGTAAACGAGGCTACAGGATATCGAAGTTCATTAAATCAAGAAGTGCAAGTTTATGGTTTTTATAGCCAATTTGATTGGTTTATTAATAATAATTTTAATTTAATTACTGGATTAAGGTTCGATAAACATAATTTTATTAATAATTTAATAATAAATCCTAGAATCTCATTAATGTATAAAAATGAAGATTTGTTTACAATTAGAACAACGTTTAGCACAGGATATAGAGCACCACAAGCATTTGATGAAGACTTGCACGCAGAATTAAGAGCCGGTAAGAGAACTATCGTA
>Ga0272446_1005960_pt1 | contig 13048 bp, 13 predicted proteins | sample YNPCB0061_FD_194587 | JGI IMG/M metagenome (GOLD analysis project Ga0272446, IMG submission 194587) | Hot spring microbial mat communities from Yellowstone National Park, WY, United States - YNP-CB-006-1 | ecosystem: Environmental > Aquatic > Thermal springs > Hot (42-90C) > Sediment | place... | reverse complement strand
GCAGCAGAGCCCGCAAGGCTCGCTCTACGCCAAGCACGTGAAGGTCTACCCTGCGCGGGTGACCGGGCGGTTCCGCACCGCGAAGTGGATGTTCCTGGCCGTCGCTCTCGCCGTCTACTACGTGACACCGTGGCTCCGCTGGCCACGGCCGGGCGATGCGCCTGACCAGCTGCTCCTGATCGACCTCGCGGGAAGGCGCTTCTATCTTGGGCCGATCGTGCTCTGGCAGGACGAGCTCTACTTCGTCACCCTCCTGCTCATCCTCGCCGCTGTCGGGCTCTTCCTCGTCACATCGCTGTTCGGCCGCGTCTGGTGCGGCTACGCCTGCCCGCAAACGGTCTGGACCGACCTCTATCTCTGGGTCGAGCGCCGAATCGAGGGCGACCGGAACGCGCGGATGCGGCTCGACCAGGGGCCGCGCGACAGCGCCTGGTGGTCGAAGAAGCTCGCCAAGCACGCCGCCTGGCTCGTCATCGCCGCAGCGACGGGCGGCGCCTTCGTGCTCTATTTCGGCGACGCACCGACCATGCTGGCCGAGATCGCAACCGGCCGCGCGGGCGCCTGGACCTACGCCTTCCTCGGCATCCTCACCTTCACCACCTACGCGCTCGCAGGCTGGGCGCGCGAACAGGTCTGCACCTACATGTGCCCCTGGCCGCGCTTCCAGGCGGCGATGCTCGACGAGAACAGCCTCGTCGTCTCCTACCGCTCCTGGCGCGGCGAGCCGCGGGGCAAGCACAAGCAGGGCGACGCTTGGGAGGGCAGGGGCGACTGCGTCGACTGCCGCCAGTGCGTGAACGTCTGCCCGACAGGCATCGACATACGCGACGGGCAGCAGCTCGAATGCATCGGCTGCGGCCTCTGCATCGATGCCTGCGACCAGGTGATGGACAAGGTCGGCCGGCCGCGCGGGCTCATCGCGCTCGACACGCTGACCCACCTCCAGCAGGCGGAGTTGGCCGCATCGTCCCTGCCGCCGGGGCCGGCGCGGCAGGCGCTCGGCGCCGCGGCGACGGTGGAGCGGCGGATCATCCGCCCGCGCACGCTGATCTACGCCGGCGTGCTCGCCGCCGTCTCGCTCACCCTGATCGTCGCCTTCGCCCTGCGCTCGACGACGGAGCTCGCCGTGCTGCGTGACCGCGCGCCCGTCTACATCCTGCTCTCCGACGGCACGGTCAGGAACAACTTCACCGTCAAGCTGTGGAACAGGACCTATCGCGAGCCGGTCTATCGGCTTGACGTCGAGGGGCTTCCGGGGGCGGCTGTCGCCGTCGTCGGCGCGCCGGACGAGGCGCCGCTGCTCGCCACCCGTGCCGATGGCGTCGCCTCCCACCGCGTGCATGTGACCGCAGCGCCGGGCGCGCGCCTCTCCGAGAGCACCCCCGTCCGCTTCGTGGTGCGCGACGAGACGGGACGGATGGTGGTCGCGACCGCGAGCGTGTTCCTCGCGCCGCGCTCCCAGGCGCCGGTCCGATGAGCGGCGCCGTGACGACGCAGCGTCGTGACCGCTGGATCCCCTGGACCTTCGTCGCCGGGATGGCGGTGGTCGTCGTCGTCAACGCGATCATGGTGTTCTTCGCGCTCTCGACATTCACCGGAACGACAGTGGAACGGTCCTACGAGCGCGGACGCCTCTACAACCAGGTGCTCGCCGAGGCCGAGCGCCAGGCGCGGCTCGGCTGGCGCTTCACCCTCGTCTGGGAGCCGGCGGTGGACGGGAGCCTCGCCGGCAGGCTGATCCTCACCGCGACCGACGCCACCCCAGCACCGCTCGACCGGCTCAGGATCGATGCCTCCCTGCTGCGGCCGCTGGAGCGCCCCCAGCCGATCGCGCTCGGCTTCACCCAGGCAGGGCCCGGCCGCTACGTCGCGCCGATCACGCTGCCGAAGCCGGGGCAGTGGGAGCTTCGCCTCGAAGCCCGGCGCGGGGCGGACGGGCCGGTTGACTGGCGCCAGCGCTTCGTCGTGCGATGACAGCGCTCGGCCCCATCGTCGCCGAAGCCCCGCGCCAGTCGGCGGCAGCGTGCGTCCATTGCGGCGCGCCGCTCGCCGAAGGCCAAGCGCGCTTCTGCTGCACGGGCTGCGAGGCAGCGCATGCGCTTGTCTCTGGCCTTGGCCTCGAGGCCTTCTATGCGCGCGCGACCGCCGCCGCGCCCAGGCCTGACGCTGAGGCGCCGCGGCACGACCTCGCCGCCCACGCCGTGCCGGATGGCGAGGGGCACAGGCTCACCCTGCTGGTCGGCGGCATCTCCTGCGCCGCCTGCGCGTGGCTGATCGAGCAGGTGCTCGCACGCGAGCCGGACGTGACCTGGGCGCGCCAGGGGCTCGCGACGCGGCGTCTCGTCATCCGCTGGTCCGGCCCTGCATCGCGGGCGGACGATTTCGGCGCGCGGCTGGCCACGCTCGGCTTCACCGCCGCTCCCTTCGATTCCTCCTGCCTTGCCGCCGATGATGATGCGGAGGCGAAACATCTTCTGCGCGCGATGGGGGTGGCCGGCTTCGCCTCGATGAATGTCATGCTCGTCTCGGTCGCCGTCTGGACGGGCCATGCGAGCGGCGATATGGGGCCGGCGACGCGCGACCTGATGCACTGGCTCGCGGCGCTGATCGGGCTTCCGGCGATCCTCTGGTGCGGCCTGCCGTTCTACCGCTCAGCGCTCGCCGCGCTGGCCGCCGGGCGCGCGAACATGGACGTGCCGATCAGCCTGGGCGTTCTCTTGACGGCGGCGATGAGCCTCTCCGAGACGATCCGCGGCGGGCCCTACGCCTACTTCGACAGCGCTGTCACGCTCGTCTTCCTGCTGCTGGTCGGCCGTTTCCTCGACCGGCGCATGCGCGCGCGCGCGCGCCAGGCAGCGACGATGCTGCTCGCTCTGAACCGCGCCCCCGTCGCGGTGATCGGCGAGGACGGGTGCGCGCAGCCACGCTCGCCCGATCAGGTGCGCGCGGGCGAGCGCGTTCTCGTCGCAGCCGGGGAGAGGATCGGCGTCGACGGCGTGATCCTCTCTGGCCGTTCCGAGATCGACACGTCGCTGGTGACCGGAGAGACCGTCCCGCGCACCGCCGAGCCGGGCATGGCGGTGCAGGCGGGGACGCTCAATCTCGCAGCACCGCTCACGCTCAGCGTGACCGCCGCGGGCGAGGGGACGACCCTCGCCGCGATCGTGCGGATGATGGAGGCGGCGGAGCAGGGGCGCGGACGCTGGCGCACGCTGTCGGACCGGGTCGCCGCATGGTACACGCCCATCGTGCATGCGCTCGCCGCAGCGACCTTCCTGCTCTGGTGGGGCTGGATCGGCGTCGCCTGGCAGCCAGCGCTCGTCAACGCCGTCGCGGTGCTGATCATCACTTGCCCCTGCGCTCTTGGCATCGCCGTGCCGGCGGTGCATGTTGCCGCCGCTGGCCGGCTGATGCGGGGCGGCGTGCTCGCAGGCTCCCCGACGGCGCTCGAACGCCTCGCCGAGGCCGACCATGCCGTGCTCGACAAGACCGGCACGCTGACGCGCGGTCGGCCCTCGCTGCTGCCCGGGGCGTGGACGGCGGAGGATCTCGCCGAGGCCGGCGCTCTCGCCGCGGCAAGCCGCCACCCGCTTGCCCGAGCGCTCGCCGAGGCGGCACGCGCCACCGCAGCGGACGGCGTGGTCGAGCATCCGGGCGAGGGGCTCTCGCGGCAGACGGAGGCCGGAACGGTCCGCCTTGGCAACGCGCGCTTCGCGGGCGCCGAGGCCGGCGAGGGGATGGAGCTCTGGCTTGCGCGGCCGGGCCGCGCCCCCGTCGCCTTCCGCTTCGAGGACGCGCTCCGCCCCGACGCGGCGGAGGCCGTCGCCTCGCTCAGGCGTCTCGGCCTCGGCGTCTCGCTGCTCTCGGGCGATCGCGCGGCTGCCGTCGGGCGCGCGGCCGAAGCTGCCGGGGTCAGGGACTGGCAGGCCGGCGCCGATCCGGGTGCGAAGCTCGCCGCGCTCGCCGGGCACGCCGCCGCAGGCCGGCGCGTCCTGATGGTGGGCGACGGGCTGAATGACGCGCCGGCGCTTGCGGCAGCGCATGTCTCGGTCTCGCCGGCGAGCGGGGCGGACATCGCCCAGGCCTCGGCCGATCTCGTGTTCCAGGGCGAGCGCCTGGCTGCCGTGCCATGGTCGGTCGCGGTGGCGCGGAAGGCGATGCGGCTCGTGCGGCAGAACATTGCGATCTCGCTCGCCTACAACGTCGTCGCCGTGCCGCTCGCGGTCGCGGGGCTGGTGACGCCGCTGATCGCGGCGGTGGCGATGGCCGCCTCCTCGGTCACGGTCGTGCTCAATGCGCTGAGGGTCGAGCGCGGGGAGGCGGCATGGATGCGCTGATCCTGCTCATTCCGCTCTCGCTGCTGCTGGGCGGTGCGGCTCTCGCTGGGTTCCTCTGGACGATGAAGAGCGGCCAGTACGAGGATCTCGAGCGCGCCGCGCACAGGATCCTGTTCGACGACGACGCGCCGGCGACGGTGCGGGAGCCCCAACCGGAGAGGGAGAGGACGGAGCGATGACCGCATCCCAGATCGTGTTCGGAACGTTCGGCGTGCTGATGGCGCTCGCAGGCCTCGTGATGGCCTCGGCGGCGAAGGACGATGCCTTCTACCTCGCCGGGCTGATCATGTTCCTTGCCTTCGTGCTGTTCCTCTTCACCCTGGTGAAGCGGCATTTCGACGCCGCCGACGCAGCACGGAGGGACGACGACGGGCGCTGACGCTGCAGGGTCATCCCCTTTGTCTTCTGGCCCCTTGCGTTCGGGGCGCGATTTCTCTCTCATGCCGTGACGGAAGGGCGCAGCGCGCCCGCAACAACGGCCTTGGGGGGCTTTGTGTGATGGATCGTCGCTCGCTTCTCTTGGGCGCAACAGCCGCTGGCGTTGCCGGCGCTTGCGCCTTCTCCTCCGGCGCGGCTGCGCAGGGCACGCGCTGGCAGATGGCAACCCCGTACCCGGACGGGAACTTCCACACCCAGAACATCCGCGAGTTCGTCAGGGACATCGAGGCGGCAGCACCCGGCTTCTCGATCGTCGTGCACTCGAACGCCTCGCTCTTGCGGATGCCGGAGATCAAGCGCGGCGTGCAGACGGGCCAGGTGCAGATGGGCGAGATCCTGCTCTCGGCCTACGGCAACGAAGACCCGATGTTCGAGGTGGACGGCATCCCGATGCTCGTCACCAACTTCACCCAGGCGCGTGTGCTCGCCGGGCTGCAGCGCCCCTTCGTGCAGCAGCGGCTCGCGCGCCAGGGCATCACGCTGCTCTACATGGTGCCGTGGCCGCAATCGGGCTTCTACACCAACGTTCCGCTCACCTCGATCGAGGGCCTGAGGGGCACCAAGTTCCGGACGTTCAACGCCGCCACCCAGCGCTTCGCCACCCTGGTCGGCGCGACGCCGACGCTTGTGCAGGTGGCCGAGCTGCCGCAGGCCTTCGCGACCGGCGTGGTGAACGCGATGGTCACCTCCGCTGCGACGGGGGTGGATGCGCAGGCCTGGGACTACGTGAAGCATTTCGTGCCGGTCGGCTTCACGCGCACCAAGAATGCGGTGTTCTGCTCGACGCGCGCCCTCTCCGCGCTGCCGGCCACCACCCAGTCTGCAATCCGCGATGCCGCCGAGCGTGCCGAGCAGCGCGGCTGGGACCTCGCGCAGCAGCAGGAGGTCTCGCGCCAGCAGCAGCTCGCCGAGCGCGGCATGGTGGTGGCCGACCCGCCCCCCGCCCCGCTGATGGCCGAGCTTGCGCGCATAGGCGACACGATGGTGGACGAGTGGCTGCAGAAGGCAGGTCCCGACGGCCGCGCGCTGATCGAGGCCTACCGGGCAGCGATCGCCCGACGCGCCTGAGAAGCCTGCCGCCAGAAGCCTTCCGCCAGAAGCCTGCCGCCGGGCCACGCGAGGTGCTGCGCCGCGCTCTCGACTCGCTCTACCTCCTGAGCGGTGTCGCGGGCGCGGCTGCGCTGCTTGCGATCGGCGGGCTGATCCTTGTCCAGGTCGTGCTGCGGCAGACTGGCTTCGTGCTGCCGGGCGGTGACGACCTCACCGCCTTCGCCATGGCGGCATGCGCGATGCTGCCGCTCGCCTACGCCTTCCGTCACGGCGCGCATATCCGCGTCGATCTCCTGATCGGCAGGCTGTCGGGCCGCGCGCGCATGGCGATGGAGGCGGTGGCACTCACCCTCGCCGCGGCGATGGCGCTGCTCTTCGCCTGGGCCTCCGTCGATCTCGTCTCCGACAGCGTCGCGTTCGAGGAGGTGGCGCAGGGCATGCTCGCCGTGCCGATGTGGATGCCGCAGAGCTTCATGGCGGCGGGCGCTGTCGTGTTCGCGATCGCGCTCCTCGACGATCTCGCCATGCTGCTCTCGGGCGGGGTGCCGTCCTATCGCCGCGGTGCCGAGGGCGCTCTCGAGAGGGCGGCGGAAGAGCTCTGAGGCGATGGAGATCGCGCTCACCGAGGCCGGGCTTCTCCTGCTCGCCACGCTGTTCTTCTTCCTCGGCCTCGGCGTCTGGATCGGCTTCGCGCTCATGCTGACGGGCCTTGTCGGCATCGTCGTCCTGCCGGCGCTCTTCCCCGCCTTCAACGCCTTCCCGGTGGAGAAGGTGCTCGGCACCGCGGTGTGGCAGTCGATGGCGTCATGGACGCTCGCCGCCCTGCCGCTGTTCATCTGGATGGGCGAGATCCTGTTCCGCACGCGGCTTTCGGAGGACATGTTCCGCGGCCTCGCGCCGTGGGTGGAGCGGCTGCCGGGGCGGCTGATGCATGTGAACGTGATCGGCTGCGGCATCTTCGCCGCGGTCTCGGGCTCCTCCGCCGCCACCGCCGCGACGGTTGGCAAGATGAGCCTGCCGGCGCTCCTCGAGCGCGGCTACCACAAGCCGATGGCGATCGGCTCGCTCGCCGGCTCCGGCACGCTCGGGCTTCTGATCCCGCCCTCGATCATCATGATCGTCTACGGCGTGGCGGCCGAGGTCTCGATCGTGCGTCTCTTCATCGCGGGCGTCCTGCCCGGGCTGATGCTGATCGCGCTCTTTTCGGGTTACATCATCCTCTGGTCGCTGCTGAACCCCGCGCTGATCCCGCCGCCCGGGCCGGCGGTTCCGCTCCGCCGCAAGCTCGCCGAGAGCGGCGCTCTCATCCCCGTCGTCCTGCTGATCCTTTCCGTTCTCGGATCGATCTACGGCGGCATCGCCACCGCGACGGAAGCCGCGGTGATGGGCGTGATCGGCGCGCTCGCTCTCTCGGCTTGGGAACGCACGCTGAACTGGGCGACGTTCCGCGACAGCCTGATGGGCGCGGTGCGGCTCTCATGCATGATCAACTTCATCCTCGCCGGTGCGGCGTTCCTCACCCAGGCGATGGCGTACACGCGGATCCCCGCGGCGATGGCCGCCTGGGTCGGCGCCCAGGGCTTCCACCCCTATATGATTATCGCCGCGCTGACGGCGATCTACGTCCTGCTCGGCTGTTTCATCGACGGGGTGAGCATGATCGTGCTCACCGTCACGGTGGTGCTGCCGATCATCGCCGGCACGGGGTTCGACCTCCTGTGGTTCGGGATCTTCATCGTGCTCGTGGTCGAGATGGCGCAGATCACCCCGCCTGTCGGGTTCAACCTGTTCGTGCTGCAGGGGCTGACGGGGGAGAACATCTTCACGGTGGCGAGGAACACGCTGCCCTTCTTCCTGCTGATGTGCACCGCGGTGATGCTCGTCACCGTCTTCCCCGGTATCGCGACGTGGCTGCCCTCGACGATGTTCGGGCGCTGAACCGATCTCTGGCCGATACGGTTCAGCCCGGCTTTACCCAGTCGGGCCGGTCGAAGCGCTGGATCTCGAGCGTGTAGCCCGCTGGGTCGTGGAAGAAGAAGTGATGCACCCGGTAGTGCTCGCTGAAGGCCGGCGGGTTGGAAATGGCGACGCCCTTCGCCACGAGATGCGCATACCAGCCATCGACATCGTCGGCCACGAAGGTGAAGACGACGCCGCCCTCGACGCGCGGGTTGGCGGAGGCGCGCGGCGCCCGCGCACGGCAGACGCCAAGGAACCCGCGCCCGCCGGGCGCTGCGGCGTAGATCCGGCAGCTGCCCTGGTCCTGCACCAGCGCAAGGCCCATCACCTCCTCGTAGAACCGCCACGAGGCCTCGGGGTCCTCGGCGTAGAGGAAGGTGACCTGCTGGTCGATGCCTGGGCGGGGGGAGCCATCGTCGTCCATCTCTCTGACCATCTGTGCCTGGACTGCGCATCGCAACCCGACGTTGCGTCGGTGAAGCGGCTTGTGGAAGACTCACCGCGCTACGACGTGCGCCGGTGCAAGGGATCGGGAGGGCGGAGGACGGTCATGGCGGTTCATAAGGTTCTGGCAGGCCACGGCGCGACCCGGCCGAGTTACGGGGGCGACATCACGATCCCGAAGAACATCGTGCTCCACTTCTACGTTCCGCACGGCGCCAGTCTCCCCAACAGCATCGGCAAGAAGGTGGACGCCATCGTCAGGGACGGCCCGGGCGGCGTGACGCCTGTCCAGACGCTCCGCCAAGGTGACAAGACCTACCCATACCGCCTCTACAACCACAAAGGCGGCGGCTATCTCAACCTCGGCATGTCGCCGCAGGCCAACCCCAACTTCATCCGCTGGCCCGGCCCCGGCGGCAAGCCGCTGATCGATCTCCTCAACGAGATCAGGCGGTCGACCGATGGCGAGGTGCATGTGCACTGGTCTGCCTGCCGGTCGGTCGAGAGCGACAGCGACCCCGAGGACTTTCCCGAGGACGGGCCGAAGAAGGTGGACCTCAGCAAGGCGAAAGTGCGCGAGGACACCGACTTCAAGCGCAACCTCGCCGCTCTCGTCGGCCCGGGGGTGGTGCCGCTGAGCTCGCCGATCCCGGCGCTGACCATGCCGGCGACGCTGCCTGCGGCCCTGCCCGACACGGTGCACAAGAAGCACGGCCTCTTCTGCAAGATGAAGCAGTTCCTCACCGGCAAGAAGAAGTGATCAGCAGCGCCTACTCTTCCTTGTAGCCGTAGGCCGGGATGCCCTGCTCGTTGCCGTAGTACTTGTAGGGGAGGAACTTGCCCGACATGGTGATCTTCACCCGGTCTCCCTTCTCGTGGGGAAGGCGCTCGATGTCGATGTCGAAGTCGATCGCCGACATGATGCCGTCGCCGAATTCCTCCTCGATCAGCGCCTTCCACGCCGGCCCGTTCACCATCACCAGCTCGTAGAAGCGGTAGATCAGCGGGTCGGTCGGCGGCATCGGCGTCCCGCGATGCGGAACCTCGTTCAGCATCCGCTCCTCGACCTCGGAGAGGCCGAACAGGGCGGCCGCCTTCTTCGCGAGCGGCTTGACGAGCTTCATCTGGCCGAGCAGCGCGCCGACGACCAGCACGGGCGAGACGCCGCCGATCTCGTCGGTGATGAACTTCCAGGTCCATCCCTTCTCGCGCTTGATGTCGAGGATCTTCTCCGTGAGCTGGGCACGGGTCATGTCTCTCTCTCCTTGTCTTGCTCTCTCGTGTCTGCGGTCCCGTCCGCTCAGGCCGCAACGGCCGGCCGCACCTCGGGAACGCTTCTTGGGTCCCAGCCCTTCGGCATGGTCGCGGCGAGCAGGCGCGAGCGGTCGACCAGGAAGTCGATGATGTGGTTGCGCAGCGCGTAGTAGCCGGGCAGGTGGTGCACGTCGTGGCGCGTGCGCGGGCGGGGAAGCGTGTTCACCACAACCTCGGCGATCTTCGCGTGCGGACCGTTGGTCATCAGCAGGATCCGGTCCGCGAGCAGGATCGCCTCGTCGACGTCGTGGGTGATCATGAAGGCAGTGAGCCGCGTTTCGGCGACGATCCGGTTCACCTCCTCCTGCAGCGCGCCGCGCGTCAGCGCGTCAAGCGCCGAGAACGGCTCGTCCATCAGCAGGATCTTGGGCCGGACCGCGAGCGCGCGGGCGATGCCGACGCGCTGCTTCATCCCGCCCGAGAGCTGCGCCGGCTTCTTCTCCGCCGCCGCCGAGAGGCCGACGAGCTCGATCCAGCGCCGGCACTCTTCGGCGACCTGGGCGCGCGGCCAGCGCGGGTGGCGGCTGCGGATCGCGAAGGCGATGTTCGCCTCGGCCGAGAGCCAGGGCAGCAGCGCGTGGCTCTGGAAGATCACGGCGCGGTCGAGCGAGGGGCCGTCGATCTCGCGGCCGGCGACCACCACCGCGCCGTCGGAGGCCGCGTCGAGCCCGGCGAGGATGTTGAGCACCGTCGTCTTGCCGCAACCTGAGTGGCCGATCAGGCAGACGAACTCGCCCTCCTCGATGCCGAACCACAGGTTCTCGAACACGGTCTGCGGCGCTCCCCCGCCGACGCCGGGGAAGCGGCGCGCGATGCCTTCGACGCTGACGAAGGGGCGGCGCATCACCGGTCAGTCCTGGTAGGAGACGGCCCGCGTGGCGATCGCGAGCAGCTGGTCGAGCACCATGCCGACGAGGCCGATCACCAGGATCGCCGTCACGATGTCGGCGAGCGACAGGTTGTTCCACTGGTTCCAGACGAAGTAGCCGATGCCCGTGCCGCCCACCAGCATCTCGGCCGCGACGATCACCAGCCAGGCGATGCCGATCGAGATCCGCATCCCCGTCATTATGGTGGGGGCGGCCGCGGGAAGGATCACGCGGAAGGCGGTGCGCACCGGGCCGCATTCGAGCGTGCGCGCGACATTCAGCCATTCCTTGCGCACGGAGGCGACGCCGAAGGCGGTGTTGAGCAGCATCGGCCAGATCGAGCAGATGAAGATCACGAAGATCGAGCTGATCGCGCTGTCCTTGATCGTGTAGAGCGCGAGCGGCATCCAGGCGAGCGGGCTGATCGGGCGCAGCACCTGGATGAAGGGGTTGAGAGCGCCATAGAGAAGCGGGCTCATGCCGATGATGAAGCCGAGCGGTACCGCCACGGCGGCGGCGAGCAGGAACCCCGAGAGGACCCGGCCGAGGCTGTAGGCGAGCTGGACGCCGATGCCTTGGTCATTCGTGCCGCGGACGTAGAACGGGTCAGCAAGGTGCTCGAGGATGCGCCCGCCGATCTGCACCGGCGAGGGGAAGGGCGTCTGCCCGCCTGCCGCCGCCGCCGCGCCGACGAGCGCTGCGTATTCCGGGTCGACCGCCGCGCCGCCCCCTGCCCCGGTCGAGGAGGAGAGCTGCCAGGCGCCCACGAAGAGCGCGAACAGGAGCGCGGCGAGCGCGAGCGAGGCGAAGGGGCGGGAGGCGCGCATTCGGTGCCCGCGTCAGGACCGGCGGATGGCGAAGGAGTTGAGGTAGCCCTCCGGGTCCGCCGGGTCGAAGGTCTTGCCCATGATGACGTGGGTGCGCGAGGCGGTGGCCGGCGGGGTGAGGCCGAGGTCGCGCATCGCCGCCGCCGTGTCGGTGGCGAGGAACACCTGTTCGGCGATGCGCGCGTAGTCGATGTCGCCGCGGATCTGGCCCCAGCGCTTCATCTGGGTGAGGATCCAGATCGCCATGGAGTGCCACGGGAACGGATCGAAATCGATCCGGTTGGGCACGCGCTGCACCCGCCCGAGCCCGTCGGCGAAGGTGCCGGTGAGCACCTGTTCCACCACCGTCACGGGCTGGTTCAGGTAGTTCTGCGGCGCGATCGCCGCCGCCACCTCGCGCCGGTTCGCTGGGTTCGAGGAGTAGGCCGTCGCCTCGACGATGGCGCGCAGGAGCGCGTGGTAGGTGCCCGGGTTCTGGGTGATGAACTCGCGCGAGACGGCGAAGGCGCAGCAGGGGTGCCCGTCCCAGAGCTCTCGGGTCAGGAGGTGGATGAAGCCGACGCCGTCGAACACCGCGCGCTGGTTGAACGGGTCGGGGCCGAGGAAGCCGTCGATGTTGTCGGCGCGGAGGTTGGCGACCATCTCCGGCGGCGGCACGGCGCGGATCTGGATGTCGCGGTCCGGGTCGAGGCCCGCCTCCGCAACGTAGTAGCGGATCAGGTAGTTGTGGATCGAGTAGTCGAACGGCACGGCGAAGCGGAAGCCGCGCCAGTCCTTCGGATCGCGCCTCTCGCGATGCTTGTTGGCGAGCGTGATGGCCTGGCCGTTGATGTTCTCCACCGCCGGCATGGTCCAGGGGATCGGGTTCGAGCCGGCGCCGAGGGTGATGGCGAGCGGCATCGGCGAGAGCATGTGGGCGGCGTCGTATTCCCGGTTGATCGCGCGGTCGCGGATCACCGCCCAGCCGGCCGTCCGGATCACCTCCACGTTCAGCCCGTGCTTGGCGTAGAACCCCATCGGGTGCGCCATGATGATCGGGGTGGCGCAGGTGATCGGGATGAAGCCGACCTTGACGTCGCGCTTCTCGATGGTGCGCGGGGCCTGCGCGAAGGCCGCGCGCGCAGCGGCGAGGGGGAACACCGACGCGACGGCGGCGGCAGCGGTGGCCTTGCCGACGAGGCCGATGAAGGCGCGGCGACGCCTCTCGGTCCGGAAGATCGCGCGCGTCACCGCACGGTCGACGATGCTTGCCGCGCCCGCCTCGGTGCCCGCCGGCTCGCAGGCGAGCCCCCTCGTGGTTCCCCCATGGGCGCCGCAGGTGCAGCCGAGCGGATGCGCTGCCGGGTCGAACGGGTCGTCGAACATGGTGGGCACTCCCTGTCGTCCGCGCGGTTCCGCGTCCCGGCGTCCTTGGAAAGCACGCGGCGTGCCACCTCCGCCCGCGCGCGCCCCTTGCTCCGGCGCGGCCGAGGCGGCGGGCGACTGCTTCCGAAGCGGTCAGCCACTGACCGCTGCGCAGGCAGCGGCGCCTCTGGCCTCGCCGAACCTGCCAGGCTCCGCCTAGTGTTGGCCGCATGTGGGCCGGGCTCCGTGCCGCGCTGAAGATCTACGGCGTCATCCTGCTGCTGCTGCTTGCGGCCGGGGCGGTCGGCTGGCAGTTCGTCGCGCCGCCGCCGCCCTCGCGGATCGTCGTCGCGGCGGGGCCCGAAGGCGGCGCCTATAGCGAGGCGGCGCGGCGCTGGGCCGGGCAGCTCGCCCGCGATGGCATCCGTCTCGAAGTGCTGGAGACGGCCGGGTCGATCGAGAACCT
>Ga0272446_1005959_pt1 | contig 13052 bp, 14 predicted proteins | sample YNPCB0061_FD_194587 | JGI IMG/M metagenome (GOLD analysis project Ga0272446, IMG submission 194587) | Hot spring microbial mat communities from Yellowstone National Park, WY, United States - YNP-CB-006-1 | ecosystem: Environmental > Aquatic > Thermal springs > Hot (42-90C) > Sediment | place... | reverse complement strand
TAGCACGGAGATGATGACCCCTTCGACGAAGACGACACCCATCATCGTCTGCCACGTGACGCCGGGGGTGGTCGCGATCGTGGCCGCGACCGCGGCGTTGAGGCCCATCCCGCTGGCAAGGGCAATGGGGTAGCGTGCCCACAGGCCCATCAGCAGCGTCGGAAGGGCGGCGCCCAGGCACGTCGCCGTGACGGTCGCGGAGATCGGAGGGCCGCCGGACCCACCTGCGCCTGCCAGGACGAGGGGGTTCACGACGACGATGTACGCCATCGTCATGAACGTCGTGAGACCGGCGAGTAGCTCGATCCGGACGTTCGTTCCGTTCTCCCGGAGGAGGAACAGACGCTCGAGCACTGCGCTCACCTCCTGACCGGTGTCACCCCAGCCGCCGTCGCATCGCACGCCCTGCGGATGCGAGACGCGGGCGGCTCGAGATCAGTCGAACGTAATGAGCGACAGCACGTCGTAGGCGCGGATGGGCGCCCTGCCATGCAAGAACGACAGCTCGACCATGAAGCAGAAGCCGGCAACCACGCCACCCAGGCGTTCCGTGAGCCTGGCCGCCGCGGCAGCGGTGCCGCCGGTTGCCAAGAGGTCGTCCACCACGAGCACGCGCTGTCCCGGGGAGATAGCGTCCTCGTGCAACTCGACCGTGTTGGTCCCGTACTCGAGCGCGTACTCCTCGCGGATGGTGCGGTAGGGGAGTTTTCCGAGCTTCCGAACTGGCGCAAAGCCCACGTTGAGCTCTAGAGCGAGAGGCATCCCCAGAATGAACCCGCGCGACTCGATGCCAACCACCACGTCGGGCTGCCGCGCGCGGCCGAAGTCCGCCATGGCCTGCACCACCTCCCGGACCGCCCGTGGGTTGGCAAGGACCGGCGTGATGTCCTTGAAAAGGATGCCGGGCTTGGGAAAGTCGGGCACGTCACGGATGAGCTGGGCGGCGAGCCAGTCGGACACGCGGTTCTCCCTCGTCGTTACGGTATGGCGGCGGACTCGGCAGCCAGGGCGCGGAAGCTCTCGGCGTACGGCGGCCGCGCCACCCCTCGCTCCGTGATGATGGCGGTGATCAGGTCGGCGGGCGTCACGTCGAACGCTGGGTTCCAGACCGGCACATCCTCCGGCGCGATGCGGATGCCCTCGATGTGCGTCATCTCGACGGTCTCGCGCTCCTCGATCGGTATTCCCGAGCCGTCCGGCAGCCGGAAGTCCACCGTGGAAAGCGGCGCCGCCACGTAGAAGGGCACGCCGTGATGGTGGGCATTCACCGCGAGACTGTACGTGCCGATCTTGTTGGCAGCATCGCCGTTGGCGGCAATCCGGTCGGCGCCCACGATGACGCAGTCCACCTTGCCCTCGCGCATCAGCACGGCCGCCATGTTGTCGGCGATGATGGTCACCGGGATACCGTCCTGGTGCAGCTCCCAGGCGGTGAGCTTCATCCCTTGCAGGCGAGGCCGCGTCTCGTCCGCGTAGACCCGCACGCGCTTGCCCTCTTCGGCTGCGGCGCGGATGACCCCCAGGGCTGTGCCGAACCCCACGGTCGCGAGGGCGCCTGCGTTGCAGTGGGTGAGCACCGTGACGTCCGGGCCAAGCAGCTCCGCCCCATGTTGGCCCAGCGCTCGGTTCGCCTCGATGTCCTCTCCCAGCATTCTGACGGCCTCGGTAATGAGGGCATCCTTCACGTCCACCACATTCCCCGGCGTGCGCTCGATCACCGCCAGCATGCGGTCCACGGCCCAGAAGAGGTTCACTGCGGTAGGGCGCGCCGCGCGAAAGATGTCCGCGATTTGGGTCATGCGCTTCAGGAGCGACTCGCGGTTTTCGGCGATGATGCCACGGGCGGCCAGGGCGAGCCCGAGGGCGGCTGCGCACCCGATCGCCGGCGCACCGCGCACCACCATCGTGCGGATGGCCTGTGCCACATCTCTCCAGTCGGTCAGCTCGACGTAGGCAAGGCGCTCGGGTAGGGCCGTCTGGTCGATCAGGACGACGCGCCCATTCCTCCAGGCGACGGTCTGCAGCACTTTCTCGGCTTCCGCCATGCGTACCTCCCGGCGAGGCAGGGCGTGTGGCCCCGTCGAGTCAGATCCTCGCGTGCTCGAGGGCGTGATGGCACGGACTGCCAAGGTCGCCCGGGATGCGGCGCGCCATCTCCAGCACGACAGATCGGATGCGCTCCGCGTTCTTCTGGAAGACGGCCATGATCTCGGCCGCGGTCACCGCCTCCACCAAACCGGCGGCATGGAGGCCGCAGTCGTAGTCCGTGATGAGCGAGATGTTCACTGGCGCGATTTCCAGCTCCAGGGCCAGATAGGCCTCCGGATACTGGGTCATGCTGATGACCTCCCAGCCCGCGTCAGAGAACCACTTGCTTTCGGCGCGGGTGGAGAACCGCGGGCCGTTGATGGTGACGACGGTGCCCCGCTCGTGCACGGGAATGCCATGCTCCCCGATCACCTCGATGGCGATTCTGCGAAGGTGCGGGCAGTACGGGTCTGCAGGGCTGACGTGATACACCTCGGGACCGTCATAGAAGGTGTCGGCGCGTCCGCGCGTTCGGTCCACATACTGGTCGCAGACCACGAAGTCGCCCGGGTGTACGTGGGGCTGCAGACTCCCGGCAGCACAGGGGCTGATCAGGTACCGCACGCCCATCCGTTTCATCGCCCAGATATTGGCTCGATAGTTCACCCGGTGGGGCGGGATGGAGTGCTTTCGGCCGTGGCGCGGCAGGAAGGCAACGCGCCGATCCCCCACTTCGGCCACGAAGACGCTGTCGCTCGGCGCCCCATAAGGGGTCTCGACATGCACCTCCTCGACATCGGGAAGCAAGCTGTAAAAACCGCTGCCGCCGATGATGCCGACGTCAGCACTGGGACGTTCACTCATGGCTCGCTCTCAAGTTCGACGGTCTCTCCGTTCATCGCGCGAAGCGCAGCCCGAGCGGCCTCCTGCTCGGCTCGCTTCTTGCTCTTCCCCGTGCCGCTTCCCAGAACTCGGCCTCCGGCCTGGGCGACCGCCGTAAAGGTCTTGTCGTGGTCCTTCCCGGTCTCCCGCACAATGCGGTAGACGGGTGTGAGTTTCGACTGCGCCTGGATTCTCTCCTGAAGCATGGACTTGAAGTCGCGCTGGTACTCGCGTTGCGCGACGCTGCGCATTGCGTCGCGCAGCGCGGACCGCACAAACCGGCGCGCCGCACGCACGCCCCGGTCCAGCAAGACCGCCGCTACGACCGCCTCGAACACGTCGCTCAGGATGGACGGACGGCCGCGCCCACCCATGGCCTCCTCCGGAGCGCTGAGCTCCACCGCCTCATCGAGCCGAAGGGCTCGCGCGGCTGCCGCCAACGTCGGTTCGCTGACAAGGAAGGCCTTGGCCTTGGCCAGGTCGCCTTCGCTGGCCTCCGGGAAGCGCGCGTAGAGCTGCTCGCACACGACGAGACCGAGCACGGCGTCACCCAGGAACTCCATCCGCTCGTTGCTCTTGAGCGGCTCCTCCATACACGCAGAGCGATGGCGCAGCGCGCGTTCGAGTATGGTCGGGTCGCGAAACGTCACGCCGATGGCCTGCTGCACGCTGTCCAGGTCTTCACGCGCGGGCGCCGTGGCGAAGGGTCTCCCTTCCTCTGACAATGCCGCCGGCATGCAGCGCTGCGGCGAGCGTACGCTGTTATAGCGCATGGGCGCCGCGGATTCCTGCGTGTGAGAAGAACCTCACGTGCGGACCAGGAATCGCCGAATGGACAGCGAACTGGCGACGCAACCCACCAACATGCCGATCGCCATGAGCGCGCCGACCACCGTGAGGGCGCCCAGAGCCGGTGGCGCCATTGAGGTGAGGGGTGAACTCACCGTCGCCGCGTAGCGGCCCAACTCCCGGGCGACCAGGACCACGATGCCCGCCGCCACGAGACCGCCCACGACGCCGTGAAAGGCCCCCTCCAGCAGGAGCGGAAGCCGGATGAAGGTGTCCGTGGCGCCGACGAGCTGCATCACCCGGATCTCGCGACGCCGCGCGATGACCGTGAGGCGGATCGTGTTCTGAATAACCACCAGCGTCGCGCCGAGGAGCGCAAGCGCCAGGAGACCTCCGACGTTGCGGACCAGTCGCGCTGCCGCCAGGGCACGATCCAGCGCATCGCGCGCGTCACGCACCTCGTCGATCTCGGGGTAGCGGCCCGAGCCCCGAAGCTCCGCGACGACCTTTGCCGTGCGCTCCGGCTCGCGCACCTGGATGTCCAGGCGGTGCGGGTACGGGTTCTCGCCCGCAAGCGCATCGGCGATGTGGCCGCCGGTGACGCGGTCCTCGCGCTCCATCTCGGCCCACGCCTGATCCTTGGTGATGAGGGTCACGGTCGCCACGTCGCGGATCGCCCGTATGGCGTCGGCCAGCTCTCGCGCCCTGGCTTCCGAGACTTCCGTTCGCAGGAACGCAGAGACCTGGAACTGATGCGGAAGCGCCTGAGCCACCTGATGGACACGGTAGAGCGCGTAGGCGGAGCCGCCGAAGACGGTCAGCGCCATGGTGACGGTCGTGAAGGCGGCCAGCGACATGAGGCCGTTGCGCCGTATGCTTTTCAGGGCCTCCTCAACGAGGAAGCCCAGGCTCGACAGGCTCAACGGCATATGCTCCTGTTCGGTCGTCTCGAACGAGGTGGCCCCGATCGAGTTCAATGACACGTCGCGGGAAGCTGTCGACCATGTGACGGTCGTGCGTTGCGACGACCACGGTCGTGCCCTGCTGGTTGATCTCGTCGAGGATCATGGCGATGCCGAGAGACGTGTCCGGGTCGAGGTTGCCGGTCGGCTCGTCGGCGATCAGCAGAGGCGGGTCGTTCACGAGGGCTCGGGCGATCGCGACGCGCTGCTGCTCGCCCCCGGAGAGCTCGTGCGGGTAGGCGTCGCAGCGGTGAACGAGCGCCACCTTCTGCAGCGCCGCGGGAACCTTCCTTCGAATCTCGCGTCTTCCGGCGCCGATAACGCGCAGGGCGAAAGCGACATTCTCGAATACGGTCCTGTCGGGGAGCAAAGCATAATCCTGGAACACCACGCCCATGCGCCGGCGCAAGGAAGGCACCTCATGCCGGCGCAGGGCGCCGACATCCACGCCGTTCACGCGCACCGAACCGGCCGATGGCAGCTCCGCGCGATAGAGCAGCTTGAGGAGGGTGGACTTGCCTGCGCCTGTGGCTCCCACTACGAACACGAACTCGCCCGGCGCAACGTGCAGCGTGACGCCGCTAAGGGCTCGGCGCGACGGAGGGTAGACGACGGAGACGTCGACGAGCCGAATCATGGCGCTTCCGAGGGGGGCGGCGCGTGGTGCATCGCCCTATTCTGTCACGGCGACCGGGTGGTGTCAAGCGCGTTGACACTCTTGAAGGGGCGCGGGTATCCTACCCCGCACGTGGCCTGGGGCCGCGGAGAGGAGCAAGACGCGCCGATGGCCGATCGTATCGTTCTCACAGAGGGAAGCTACCGCAAGCTCCAGGAGGAGCTCGAGCAACTCAAGTCCGTGCGGCGCCCTCAGATCGCCGAAGCGCTTCGGAAGGCGCGCGCCTACGGCGATCTCTCCGAGAACTTCGAGTACCATGCCGCGCGGCGCGACCAGGCCATTCTGAATGGACGCATCGCTGAGATCGAGCGGACGCTGGAGGTGGCGCAGGTCGTCCCGGACGGCGTCAAGGGCGGTGATGTGGCCGGCCTCGGGTCGCATGTACGCGTTCGCGATCTCGACGAGGGTGAAGAGTGGGAGCTGGTGATCGTCGATCCGGTGCAGGCGGATCCACTGAAGGATCGGATCAGCGCTCAGTCGCCCGTCGGTCAGGGGCTGATGGGCTCCCGAGCAGGGGATGTCGTGGAGGTTACCATCCCTGCGGGCAAGGTGCGGTACGAGGTTCTCGAGGTGAGGGACGCATAGCCGGTTGCGCAACATTCGAACGCGTGCGATGGGAAGCAGGGGGAGGCGCGGTGTGCCTCCCCTTGTGCTTGTCGGCGAGACGGAGTGCATCCAAGCGCGGCGCCGGTCCTCGCTCGGTTCGTGCTGCGAGCGGCGCGATGGCGAAGGTGCCCGCGATGTCGTTTGTTATCTGCCGGTGGACGTGCCAATGAGGCCCCCAAACCGCATCGTCGACGGTGACGGAGCGGGCCGTGGGGGCGGCTGGCCCTGGAGTGTTCGCAGAGGATCGCCGTACCGGATTGTGTCGGTGCGCGAGGTGGTGCGGAAGCCTGCGGGTATCCTTTGAGCAGCATGGTCAGGAAGGGTCTTGCATGGTTCGCGTTCTGTTCGTTTGTCTTGGCAACATCTGCCGCTCTCCGATGGCTGAGGCCGTCTTCGGCGCAGCCGTCGCGAGTGCTGGCCTTGACGGCAAGATCGCGGCGGACTCCGCCGGTACGGGACACTGGCACCTTCACGAGCCCCCGCATCCCGGCACGCGGGCAGTTCTGGAAGAACACGGGATCGTCTACGATCATCGAGCCCGGCTTGTGACCCGAGACGACCTGCAACGGTTCGACTACATCGTGGCGATGGATTCGGACAACCTCGCGGATGTCCGAGCGCTGGGCCATGCCCGAGGGGACGTCTCGCTTCTGCTGGATCACGCTGGCGACGGCGCCCCGCGCGACGTTCCGGACCCCTACTACACGGGCCGCTTCGAGGAGGTGTATGACCTGGTCGAACGAGGCGTCGCCGGTCTGCTGCGCAGAATACGCGATGAGCACGCCTTTTGATGGACCTGCCAGCCTGGGTTCGCGCCCGTCTGGAGGCGGCTGGGTTTGAAGCGCGGGCGTGCAGCCGTCTGACGGGCGGAATGATCTGCCACGCCGCGCGCGTGACGACGCGTACCGGGCTCATCTTCGTCAAGTGGTCGGAGCAAGCCTCCGCACGCATGTTCGACGACGAACAAGATGGCCTCGCTGCGTTGCGCTCGGCGCAGGCGTTGCGTGTGCCGGCCGTGCTGGCGTGGGGATCGCGACCCGACACGCAGCAGGGCGGTTACCTGGTGCTCGAGTATCTGCGCGCCAGCACGCCCGATGACGAGAAGAGGTTCGGCGAACGGTTTGGCGAGTGCCTGGCGCGGCTGCACCTGGCTACCGCGCCAGGGGAGGGGCGGTACGGGTACCACCGCGACAACCATCTCGGCATGATGCTGCAGCCGAACGAGTGGCGCCGGCACTGGTGGGAGTTCTACCGCGACTGCAGAATCGCCCCGCAGGTCGAGCACGCGCGCTCGCGTGGTCTGCTGCCAGGTGGCAGGGAGCGCCTGCTGCGGCGTGTGCTCGACTCGATGGAGGCGCTCCTCGGCGACGCGCCAGACGAGCCTGCGCTCGTGCACGGCGATCTGTGGAGCGGCAACCTGCTGTGCTGCGATGGTGAACCGGTCGTGTTCGACCCGGCGGTGACCGTGGGGCACCGGGAGGTGGAGCTGGCGTACGTGGAGCTTTTCGGCGGGTTCCCGGCATCGTGGCGGCCCGCCTATGAGCGGATCTATCCCACTGACAACGGGTATGCTCGCCGGCGCCCCCTTCTGCAGCTCTATCCGCTGCTCGTGCATCTGAACCACTTTGGTGAGCAGTACGGTCGGCTCGTCGAGGATGCATGCGACGCGGCTCTGCGTTAGCCCGATGTTCCGAACCTCGATGGCACGGCAGGCGCGCGTGGCGCGTATAGGCCCCTGGCGCGCCGGTCCGCGACACGCTTGGTCCACCCTATCCCGCATCAGGGGAAGCTTCGGTGCCGCATGACGTGACGGATAACGGTCAGGTCCTCTCCCTGCTGAGGCGCAAGTACCCGGATGCCGCCTTCCTGGCGCTGGGTCAGACCATCTGGTGGGACGAGCCCATGAAGGCCGTCCTGCGACGAGCTCTCGACACGGGCGGCCTCGGTGGCGATGTGGTAGCGGGCGTGCACGACACCGACTACTTCGCCCGCGTTGGTGTGCGACTTCCCGGTCAGGCGCGATTCGAACTGCTCCCCCACAACGACGGCTCCACGCGGGACCTGTGGTCAGCCGCGGGAGAGATCAGCCGGCTCTTCGGCAGTGAAACTCCACCGACGAGGGCTGCCTTCGCGGAGCACGGCGTTTCGCTCAAGTGCATCGCACGGTGCCTGGGCGAAGACGTGCGCAGCCTTGTCGATCGGGAAACGGAAGCGTGGGGCTGGCGCGGTCTTGTGTACACGGGCTCCCGCGACCTCATCGCGCGACAAGTCCGGATGAGCGAAGCGGGTGGAGCGTTGAAGGCTCTCCTGCGATGGGGCTTCTCGGGCACTCTCGAGACGCTAGAGCAGAATGCCTGTGCCGAGCAGGGTCGCCAGATTGCGGACCAGATGCTCTCTTGGGTGGATGAGGTTGCCGGGCAATACCCGAGCGCCTCTCTGCCCGAGGTGTACTGCCGTATCCTTCCGCGGCTGTACGCACTTGTGCTCGGAGCCGAGCCAGAGCGCGTTCGCGTGTCGTGCACCTCGACACTGGCAACGCTGAATCTGGATACCTACCGCCTTCCGAGGTTCGAGTTCCTCGACCTCTTTCTGAACCCGGCCACGGCCGCCATCGCCAGGGCAGCGTACGACGCCGCGGTGGCGGGGTCCGAGATCTACCCGCTGGAGAAGTTCGGCCTCGGCGCCATCCCCTTCGATGCCGTCATTCCGCAGGTGGGTCGCGGCACGCTCCGCGTCACGCTGCGCGCTGTGCACGTAGAGACCCGGCATCCTGTGCGCGTTCGCACCACCCGACCCGTGCGCTCCGTCCGTGATCTGGCCGAGATCCTTCAGCGCGAGTTCGGTCCTGACGTGGTGGTGGTGGGCAAGGCTCTTGCGCTGATCTCCATGCTTGCGCGCGAGTTCATCTTCGTGTTCAACGAAGAGGGGTCCATGTACGTCGCGCGCACGCGGCGGATGAATGACTTCCTGCGGGCGCATGGGGTTCCCGTGGTGGCGCATCCCGTGCTGCGGGTTCGCTATCCCACGTGGGATGCGCTCGGCGGCGTCGGCGTGTCGTTCAGGTTGCCCGATCACCTGGCAACCGCGTTCGGCAAGCGGACCGTGACTGCCGACGAGTTCGCGCGCGGATGGCGAGAGGCCGTTGCGCGGCAGGCTGCGCTCCTGACGGCCCTCCGCTCGGTCCGGCGTCAGCGAGATCTGCTCCGCTTCCTGGGCGAGCGCTTCAGCGAGAGGTGGCTGGACCGCCTGCTGGCGTACGACGAAGCGAAGCGGACGCTCCGGCGCCGCCGCTTGGCAGCAGAGGACGTGCTGGCTCGGACCCGCGCGGCTTATGCTCAACTGCGGGACGTGCGACGGCGACTGCTGGCGGCCGAGGCTGCCAAGGGAGAGCACTTCCGGACCACTCACGAATGGACGCTAGAGGAGCGTCAGCGCCGTGCCGACTTCGATGAGCAGATCGATGGACTGCTCCGAGAGCGGCGGTCTCTCCTCGATCACATTGCGCGGCTCCGCTCGGAGCGGCGTGCCATCGAGCGAGAAGGGGATGCCGCGGAGGCGCGAGCGCAGGTGCTCGCCATCGAGGCTGAGGCGGCCCGGGAGCGGCTGAGGCTCGTTCGCGACGCGCTGCTCACGCGCGACAGTCTGACGCACACAGAGCATCGTCCGACCGCCTGGTGGGTGCCACTCGTGGATCCGTGCGGCCGGTGGTTCAACCAGATCGCGGAGGGGACACGGTTCTACATCGAGCCTCTGGTGACGGAGAGCTCGCTCGGCGAGCCGACCTAGATGGGAGGGCCGAGGTGGGCGCCCCAGGATGGGGCGAGGCGCTCGCCCTCCGCGCGAAGTCGCTCCATGTCCGATGTGGTTGGCCTGCGAAGGCCGCGTACCACGGCGAGGACCTCGTTCAGCTGCTCTAGGGTGGTGAAGCCCATCACCGCGGACGCCACACCATCCACTGCCAGCGAGTAGCGTACGGCGTCGGCAACCAGCTCCTTGGGCATCATGCCATCGACGGGCCGTCGGTAGTTCATGCGCGGAGCGCCGCCGAGCACTTTCATTGCCACAATGCCCACCTGCCGCTTGCGAGCCGCCGGGAGCACTTCGGACTCGAAGACGTAGGTGTTGCGGTCGACCAAGTTGATGGTCACCATGATCACGTCGAGCAAGCCGGTCTCGATGGCCGGAATGAACTTGCGCGGCTTCAGGTGGCCACTGGCGCCGATGAACCGCAGCCAACCCCGCCTGCGCGCCTCCAGCAAGCCCTGCAGCGGGCTCTGCTCATCGAGCAAGCGGTCGACATCGAAATCGCCCAGGTTGTGGAGGTGCACAAGGTCCACGTGGTCGGTCTGCAGGAGGCGGAGACTGTCCTCAATCGTCCGGAGGGCCGCCTCATTGGACATGCCGCGCGTCTTGGTGGCGAGGAACAGCCGGTCGCGGTGCCGCTTCACGATGGGGCCAAGACGCTCCTGCGCGACATCGTAGATCGTGGCGGTGTCGATGTAGTTCACGCCAGCGTCGAGCGCGGCGCCGACGACACGATCGAAGACCTCCTGGGGTTGAAAGCTGTGCCCGAGAGCCGCTGAGCCGAAGCCCAGGATCGAGACGCGCTCCCGGGTTCGTCCGAGGACGCGCCGCGGGATCGACGGCGGCTCGGCAACCACGGCCTCCGCACAGAGCGCGCCAGCCGCCGCACTGGCGCCTAAGAACCCTCGCCGCGTGATCTTCACTCCATCTTCCTCCAGGTAGCGCTGCAACGCGCAGCGCCCAGCGGACAGCCCAGCACGTTTAGCTGCGACCCGCGCGCTGCCGTATGGCGGCCACTTCCTCGTCGGTGACCGCACGCTCGAACGAGCGGAAACCGCCCAGCGCGAACCCGTGTCGGTCGCAGAGACCGGCGATCTCGTCCGCCTGCTCGACCGAGACATCCTTGCCCAGCGTGAAGCTCTCGTAGCGGCCATCCAGCGCGAGAGCCATGGTTTCGGACATGCACGCGTATGCGGTGCCCGGAGGAAAGCCGAAGCTGAAGGGCTTGCCCGTGTCGACGCTGGTGCACTGCATCGCACCCGGCACGCGCACAAGCCCGCCTTCGATCACGAGGACGTCATCCCTCTCCCGGGCCACGGCTACCGATACGTCACGGGGTCGCGCAACATCGCAGACAACGGCGCCCCTCTTGATGTGATGTGGCAGCACGATCGCCTCCGCGGCGCTCGACACGGTGACCACGACGTCCGCATCGCGCAGGCCAGCCGCGATATCGGTCGCCACGGACGTCGGAACCCGGACCGAAGGGTGGATGCGCTCCGCGAGAGCTTCGAGGCGGGCAGCGTCGCGACCGACCAGCATCAGGCGGCCCGCCTGGCGTCCGAGCATCACGGCGCAAGTGGCGCCGATCGACCCCGTGGCGCCGACCACCGCCACCGTTGCCTCCCGCAGAACGATGCCCATCAGGTCCGCTGCCCGAGCGGCGCCCTGGACGGCCGTGGCCACCGTGTAGGAGTTGCCCGTGGTCACCGGGATACGCAAGCGGCTGGCCACCGTCACGCCGCCATCCCCAACAACGGAGGTGAAGGCTCCGAGGCCGATGATGCCAGCGCCAAGGTCTTCCGCGATGCGCCCGCACTCCACCAGCTTGCTGTAGACCTGCTCCAGCGGCAGGGAGAGAAACTGGCGCGGGGTGAGGGGGCATCCGATGAACCAGCCTTCGGCCTCGGGGCCGGCCTTCGACCGAATGCCCGTCACATGCGCGACGCACAGCGGGTCGCGGCGCTGGAGGAGCCACTCGATGAGGGAGACCGGCAGGAAGCGAGCGACGGGGTACTTCCGCGCGACGTCCCGCCTCGCATCGATGGGGTGGATGATGAAAGCGAAACGTTCCATGGCAGCCCGGACGCGCGAGCGGCAACCTCCATCGCGATGCCGGCATCCTGTGCGCCGGTCTCCGAAGGGTCAGGATGACTGGAGGCGCACCACGCCAGGTTGCCATCCGAGCCGCGAGAGTGTACCCAAGTAGTCGTCAGGCGTCAACTCCTCGGGTCGACGCCCGGACAGAGCGACGAGTACCGCCTCCATGACGTTCGTGGCATAGGCCTCGCCCTCGATCGTCGGCGTCGTCGTGATCAGCATCTCTGCCCCTCGTTCCCGCAGGAGTTCTGTTTCCTCCTTGCGGCTGGACTGGGTCAGGACGATCTTGCCGCTCATGTCCAGAGGCATGTAGCGCCGGATGAAGTGCCAGTCTCCAGCAATGACATCGGCGCGCCGGAAGAACCGTTCGAACTTCGGTGTGTTGCGTTCCTGCTTCTCTCCAGTAGGGTAGAACCACTGAAAGGGAAGCCGCGTGATGATCGGTATCAGGACCGGCGCGAGTGCCCGAATGGTGCGCCATGAACGGATGGGGACCGGCAGGCCGAGTCCGAACAGGATGTCACCGAAGACGATGGACGGCGTGAGCTCCGAGATCGCTTCCGCCATGCCGAACCGATCCACTGCTGACATCAGGAGGACACGGCAGCGCCGGAAGTCCACCACGCCGCGCCGTTGCAGCCAGTCGACAGCCGACCGCTCAAGAGTGTGCTTGAGGCCACTGCCGTCTACCCATGGGGTCTTGCGCGCTGCCGACATCATCCGCAGAGGCTCTCGGAACGCGTACCGGCGGCCGAGCGCATGCAGGTACACGTCCATGCCTCCCACGCCGAAGCAGTCCACCTTGCCGTCGAGCTCGCGGACGTGGCGCACGAACGCCTGCCGGTCGCCGTCCGTGCCGATCCGCTCGATGACGAACGGTACACCGAGAAACGTGGCCTCGGAGCGTTTGTCGCGCCGGCTGGTGCCCAGGCTGATGCCGGTGACGCGGCGAGGAGTGACGGGCATCGTTCGATCTGCGACCGGACCCTCGGAAGGCGGGCTCACGATGCAGCAGCCACGGTTCGAACTCCAGCGGCACGATAGATCCTGTCGATGGCTTCGACAGCCATGCGCGCCTGTCGGCCGTCGACAAGAGGTGTCCTCCCTTCCCGGACTGCGGCGACGAAGTCGCCGATGATCGCCCGGTGCCCCTCGAGCGAGATCGCCATGGGGTCGCTGCGCCCTCCGATCGGCGCTGCGTGAGG
>Ga0272446_1005958_pt1 | contig 13053 bp, 15 predicted proteins | sample YNPCB0061_FD_194587 | JGI IMG/M metagenome (GOLD analysis project Ga0272446, IMG submission 194587) | Hot spring microbial mat communities from Yellowstone National Park, WY, United States - YNP-CB-006-1 | ecosystem: Environmental > Aquatic > Thermal springs > Hot (42-90C) > Sediment | place... | reverse complement strand
GTTCACGGTGACCTGCCCGGCGCTACCCGGCTGTGTTTCTCAGGGCGCGAGCCGGGAGGAGGCGATCGCCAACATTCGCGAGGCGATTGAGCTCTACCTGGAAAGCCTGCGATGGAGCCTTTCCCGGTCGTCCCTCACAGCGGCACAGCCTCGCCCAAGACTCGCTCACGGATGCGCGGACGCAAGCCCTTTTCAGTGACTACATCGACCCGGCTCTGGAGAAGAGCTTCCAGATCGGCCAGCAGACCGCTCAGGTCAAACAGCGTGCGGCCAGGCTCCATCTCGACCAGGAAATCGACGTCACTGTGTTCGTCGCTGTCGCCTCTGGCGACCGACCCGAAGACCCTGACGTTTCTGGCGCCCCGCCTGGCAGCCAAGCGCAAAATCTGATCGCGGCGGGACGCGCGAATTTCCTGGAGAGTCATAGCGGGCTAATCCGATTCTACGAAAACCAGGGCGCCAAGGTAGAAGGCCACGGTTCCGGCGACGCCGGTGAACCCGCCGAAGCGGGATTCGGGGTAGAAGCGTTGCTTCAGGGGATCAGCCGGCATGGACGGGACAGCCAGCGGTGCGGTTGTAAGATGGGATTTGCTTCTCAATCCGGGAGAGCAAGTCAATAGTCGGTACGATCCTGTCAAAGGTTAGTGGATACTCGTCTCCGCCAGCAAGCCAATCCGCGAAGGCATTGATCACCCGGTAGTGGGAGATGTTCCGGTACCTGGTGAACTGGTTCCGGAGCAGTTTGTCCGCCACAAACCACGCGGAGGTGAGTTCGTCCCCGATGAGGCGCAGGGGATTCTCGGTACTGGCGCGGAATCTGATTTGCGGGGGGAACCAGCGCAGAAACGCATCCTGGGCGGTCCCATATACGTCGATTCTGGTGAGCGCCGAGGAGTGCCGAGTGGTGTCGGCGGTGATTTCGAGTTTTCCCACCGCATCACCGGCGAACCGCACCGCGATGTCGAGGTCAGTTGTGTGGCCGAGAGCAGGCTGCTCGAAGGCGTGGACGTGCAACAGCTCCCCGGCCGGCCCCAACAGGTGCACGAGGATATCGACAAAGTGAATACCGAATTCCCAGAGCAGGTACTTGCTGCGGGGTTCGTCCCAGAGCCAGGGAGCGTCCGTGAAAACGAGGGGACCGTGGTGGGTGATGTTCACCTTGACGATCTTACCGAGCAAGCCGGAATCAGCAGCGCCCTTCAACCGCATAATGAGGTCCCGATACCGGTAGTTGAAGATCGCACCGAGCTTCCGGCCACGGCTGGCCGCCAGAGCGGACAGTTCCAGAGCTTGCGACTTGTTGCTGACGGGCGGTTTCTCCACAAGGACGTGGCAGCCGGATTCGAGGGCGGCGATCGCCTGCTCTGTGTGCAGAAACCCGGGAGTGCAGATATCGACTACGTCGGGCTGTACAGCCCCGAGCAGCTCATCCAGGCCGGCATACGAAGGGACCCGCATCTTCAACTTCTGCTGAAGCCGTTCGACGGCGCCGGGATCCGGATCACACAAGCCCACGACCTGGACTCCTGGGCGCTCCATCCAGGCAGGGCAATGGGCGTGCCTCGCAACGGCGCCGCAGCCTACGATTGCTACCCGCAGCGTCGCGCTCATGTCGCGGCCCCAGCCCGGCTGCGCACGAGGTTTCGGAGCGTGTATTCGAGGCGATCGAAACGGAACCGATAACGTCTGTAATCGAAGCCGGTGATGTCCGTGGACAGTTCGTAGTCCACTGGACCAAGGCCAGCCTGGTGGCAGAGCCTGATATGCCGGATGGAAAGCGGCCGGAAACCCATGACGCGAGCTGCGCAGGCATCCACCGCTACCGGGTTTCGGCCCGCAATCAACAGGTCACATCTCTTCGGACGGCCGAACGCCGGACCCCCTACCCCTTCCATCCCCACAACGCCGTCCACAATGCAGAGACCGGGCCTGATCACCTTGTTTATGTCCACCAGTACGTCGTCGATCCGGCCATGTAAGGACACTTTACGCTTCAGGCGCAGAAGACCAAAGGTGTTCTTCAGGCAGCCGGTCAGGATGGTGAGCGCGTTGGTCTTCAATTTTGCGAGGTTCACCAGCAGATCGGCGCTGTGCACGGCGGCCGGGATCTCCAACTTTTCGAAGACTCGCCCGCCCGGAACTTCTACCTCAACCCACTCGCCGCCGGCGGCATTGAGGAGGGTGGCATGGAAACGCGCGGCCAGTTCAGAGAAGCCCAAGAGTCTGAAGGCGCTGCCCATCTCCAGTGTGGTTGCGTCGTTCTCGATGATGGTTAAACCCGAAGCGGGGAACACGCGCCGGAGTTCCCCAAGGAGCGCGCCGAGCAGGAGGGGGTCAGTGATGGCCCCGGTTTCCGGAGTCCTGTACTCGCAGATATTGACCTTGATCACCACTGAGCGGACGGACGGGTTGGGCTGGAAGCGAAGACGCTCCAAAGCTGTTCTGTAGGCTGTGGCGGCGGTAACGTGAGTGCAGTTCCCTGCCCAGACCTGAGATTCGGCACCCATATGGTTGGCCTACTTACACGCCATGACGTGGGAGCGATCCAGCCACCGGATAGTCCTGAATCCCGCGCCCCGCAGGATGCCCAAGATACGGGTTGGAGCTTCGGGTTTTCCTCTCTTCGCCAGCAGTGCGAAGTGGACCTCACAGACGACGGTGTGGCAGGCCGGGTTGGTGAGTACGCGCACGAGTCCTCGTAGCACTTCCTCCTCGGCGCCTTCCACGTCGATCTTGACCACTGAGGGGGAACTGTAACCGGAGGCACAAACAAGCTCATCGCCGGTTGTCACTTCGACCTCCACGTGGTTGGAAGGGGAAGGAGTATTTCCCGGCCAGCGCTCGTCCCGCAGCGAGTGGGTCCCTGAGAACGGCTGCTCTGAAACCACGAGGCTGAGCCGCGCCCGCCTGTCAGCCAAGGCGAAGTTCGCAACTTTGAGGTTGCTTAACTGGTTGATTGCAGCATTCTCCAGTAACCGCCGATACGACCTCGGCTCTGGTTCGAAGGCTCGAACCTCGCCCTCAAGTCCTATGGCCTTTGCCAGCAAAACCGAGTATAGACCGAAGCTCGCGCCCACGTCCCAGCAGGTGTCACCCGGATGAGCGCGCGCCAGGAGGGCTTCCAAAATGTGCCGGTCGTCCTTGTAAGACAACACTCGGCTGAATTCTGCGGCATCACTTGTGAGCAGCCGAGCCCGTACACCGCGAATCGTTACCTCAACGTGGCTTGGTCTGTACTTCTCCCAGCGGCGCTCGCGATGCGAATTCCTGGCGCGCGATCGAAGTTGCAGGAGGGCAGGCACGCCACAGGCCCTGAGGGCGGAGCGCACCCTGGTTAAGGACGCATAATTAATCATTGGGTAGTTTGGCAAACAGGCGGAGCGAATCAGCGTGCCGTGCCGTGATCATACCGGCAGGCCCGCCTCGCGCCGCCGGAGTTCCTTCAGCTTGAGGCAGATCAGGTACTCGTAGAGGGATACCAGCCGGCAGTAGTGATAGCCTGGGGGGCCGTCGAGACAGCCACCCCGCAAGAGGTACATGTAGAGAAACCGCAGAGTTGGCCGGGCGGGTAGGCGAAAAGAAAGTTCCTTCAGTGCGCGGCGGCGTTCGACGGCATCCGCCGAAAGCAGGGCGCCCCACGGCAAGCCGTCCGTGGAGAGAGACTTGAGAGACTCCGCCGCCTCGCAGGTCGAGTACCGGTTGTGCTTGTGCATCCACTCCTCGAGACCCTTGTTAAAGCTGTGATGGACAAGGTGGCCGTTCAGTCTCCCTTCCGGGCCGTTTACAAGGTAGCGAAGGTTAATCGTTCTTTCAAAGTGGATACTCTCGGGCCGGAACAGCCGCACCAACCAGGTTGGATAGAGGCTGGCGTGCCTGATCCAGCGGCCCATGAACATGTCCATACGTCTTACCCGAAAAGCCGCAACACGGTTGCCGTCGCGTGCTACGGCGTCGCACATTTCGCGGACCAGTTCCGGGGTGGCGAACTCGTCCGCATCGGGGTTGAACACCCAGGGGTGTTTGAAGCCCGCACGCAGGGATTCGGTGCGGTGCGACCGCTCGTCATCGAACCTGCGCTGCACGATCCGGGCGCCGAAATTGCGGGCGATCTCCACCGTGCGATCGGTGCTATATGAGTCGAAAACCACCACATCGTCGCTCCACGCGACAGTCTCCAGGCAGCGGGGGAGGTTCTTCTCCTCATTCAAGGTCAAGATGAGAACGCTGATATTCGGGGTCATTTTGAGACGGTGCGGCGTTTCAGTACCCGGGCCGGGTTGCCTCCGACCACAGTCCAAGGCTCCACGTTCCTATAGACGGACGCGGTGGCGCCCACGACCGCGCCTTCACCGATGGTGACTCCCGGACCCACGAAGGCGCGTGCGGCCACCCACGCCCGCGGCCCGATGACAATGGGCTTCGCCATAAGCTGGAAGTCAGCGCTCTCCAGGTCGTGGGTTGCGGTGCAAAGGAATGCGTACTGGGAAACCGAGGAGCCGGCACCGAGGGTGATCGGAGCAACCGAATAACAGTCAACGTCGTTAGCCAGGCAACTCCACGTCTCCATGGTGAGGTTCCAGGGCGCCCAGATTTTGCACCGGGGGTAAGGCAGCGCATTAGGTCCGATCTTTGCGCCGAAGCAGCGAAGAAGGAAGCGCCGCCACGCGTGGAGAAACACAGGGCTGGGGCGAAACAGGAATAACCAAACCATGCCCCATAGCCACCGGGCAGCCTGATTGCGGAACCCCAGCCGGTTGACGTAGGGGCCGGTTTGAGACCGTGCAACACTAGAAACCACGGTTGCCATTCAGCTTGGGCGCCCCACGCCGGTCATTCCTGGAAAAAGCAATCCGGCCTCGGTCCGCCGCCCAGGCACCATTCGTAGACGGTTCGGATTTGGCGGGCGATTCGCGGCCAGGCGAAGTTCTCCGCTACCAAGTGTCTTCCCCTCAGGCCCATCTGCCTCAGCTCAGTCTGGGAGCACTGGATTGCTTCGGACAAGGCCCGCGCCAGAGGTGGTACGCCAACATCCACCCACCAGCCGCAACCGTGGGTCTCCAGGCACTTCCAAGGCGCCCCTTTCGTGGTGATTACCGGGACCGCGCTGGCGAGCGCTTCCGCCACGACGATTCCGAAGTTCTCACTGAAGGTTGGAAGGATAAAGAGGTCGGCTGAGTTCAACAGGTCCAGCTTCTGTTGCCCATACACCGGCCCGACGAATTTGACGGTGGGCGTAAGGCCCGCCTGTCGAGCGGCCGCCTGGACACTGGAGAGGTGGTTGGATTCGTCCGGGCCGGCTATCAATAGAGACCAGCCGTGTGGCCGCACCTGGCGCCAAGCCTCGATGAGGTTCAGAAGCCCCTTTTTGGGATGAATTCGCGAGAGGAACACCGCCCGGCGCTCTTCGTGCGCCCTGTTAACGGGTGGGGGTAAGTCAGGAACCTCCACGCCATTCGGGATCACGGCAATGGGGCCTCTCAGCCCGAGCGCCCGGATGTTCGTGGCCTCCTGTTCAGACGTTGCATGGAGTATCGCAGCCGAATCGAGGTGGCGCCTTTCCCAAAGCAGCCACGTCGGCAGCTTTTTCCAGTAGTGGTACCGTAGTGCCCAGGGTTCCAGCATGCCGCGCGGGCTGACGATGTACGGTTTCCGCGCCCGGGCGGACCAGCGGCGGCAGGCGACCGAGGGGTACATCCAGAGGCCGTGCTGATGGACGAGGTCTGGGCCAGCCCCCTGAAGTGCCGGCAACAGTTGGGGGGCGTAACCGAAGGAACGCGGACCGCGCACCGGGGCTGTGGTGACCGGAACCCCCTGCCAGCCGGCCAGATCGGCGAGAGTGTTTCGGTCCTCAAGGCCGAATACCAGGATCGACGATCGGTTGAGAGCGGCTTGCTCCGCGGCGAGCCGCCGGACCGCATCATACAGGCCGCCGGCCTGGCGAGAGACGGAAGCTGCGAGAAAAGCAATCTTCATCGGACAGCGTTCGGGCGGTGGATCAGCGCCCACAACAGGGCTTTGTCGAGCAACGTCGCCTTGGGCCGTGGCGCCGCCAGGGCGACTTCGACGGCTTTGCTGAGGTTCGTGGCGAAGGTCTCGGGCGTCCAGCGGCTGATAATCTGGCGGGAGGCTTGCCCCATGGCCGCCCGCTCCGCATCGCTCATGGTGCTCAGGCGCAGCATCAGACCGGCGAGCTGTTCCGTATCGTATGGATCGAAAGTGAAGCCATTGCGGCCTTCTTCAACGAGGTCCGGCGCGCAGCCGCAGCGGTTGGAGACGAGCACGGGCAGCCCGGCGGCCATGGCTTCGTTGACCACGAGGCCCCAGGGTTCGGACACGCTTGGAAGGATAAAGGCCCCCGCGCGCGCGTACAGAGCCGGTAGTCCGTCATATTGAACGAAACCGGCCAGGCGGACCGAGCCGTTCAAGTGCAGGGCGGTGATTAGTCCGGACAGCTTCTCCCGTTCCGGCCCGTCGCCCGCAATGACCAGTTCCCAGGCTGGGCTGCCCGCTGCCTGGCGGTACCGGGCATAGGCTCCCAGCAGGCGCGGGAGGTTCTTGACGGGGATGAAACGGCAACAGACCAGGAAGGACCGCCGGGCTGCCGGGCCAGCTTCGTCTCTGGGCTGGAAGCGGTCGAAATGCGCATTGTCGACGACGTCGTAGCCGGGGAACACCGCCGTTTCTGGAAACCCGAGGCGGCGGAGGTATTGGATCGGGCGGCTTCCGCCCGCCAAGGCGGCGGAGTACAGGCGGAGTAACCGCCGTTTCACGCTGTCGGCCAGGAATAGGCGGCGCTTGTCCAGGACAGTGCTTTCGGACATCAGCACTGCCGGCGTCGCTGTCTTGAGGCACCAGGAGAGTGCCAGCAGTGCATAGGGCGCCGACCAGCCGGGAGCGGCTACGGCCCTGGGTTGCTCCTTTTCCAACCAGCGGTAGAGCCTCCGGCGGAGTTCGCGCACCGAAGGCCGGTTGCCGTCCAATTCGGGGAAAAGCCTCACCCGGCGGAAACCGTCCGGGTTATCGATGACATCCCACTGGTTCGTCGTGTCTTTTCGAAGGATCTCGATGCCAATCGCCGGGCCCTTGGCGGCTGCCGCGCCCAGGCGGGCGCAGTGGTACGGGCCGAACCGGTGGAAGATGACTGCGATGGGGCGTTGCATTTGAGCCTGCGACGGCTGGTAACGCAGCATGGTGATTCCCATAGGCTTGCGGGATGGTCCCTGTTAGCCGCTCGGCATACCTTTCGAGGGTGAACTCGCGGGAGCGGGCGATGGCGTTGGCGGACATCCGGCCGAGTAACTCTACTGCCAGGCAGCGTTTGCTGGTTCAGTCTGGCCCACTTTGAGCAGGGCGCCATGGGCACGACGTCGTAAGAACGGAGCGCGCTTCAGATCCAGCCCTGCTTTAGTGCCACCGGATACACCCAGTAGGATCCATTCCAGGGATGCCACGCCTCCGAACGACGCGAGGGACCCCTCTGTGAGATTGCTCGCCAACACAACGACAACTGCCGCTAGGAATGGCCCGCCACCTCGCAAGGCGGGCCACGCGACAGACACCAAAAGGCCGGTAAAGAGGCTCACCCCAAGCCACCCTGTCTCGCACAACAGGCCGGCCCAAAGGTTGCCCCATTCGACCGGTGCGCTCAGCGGAATCTCACCCCACTGGGTTCGCCCCTCATCGTAACTGTAAACCCCACAGCCTGTTCCAAGACCGAGCCCCACAATCGGGGATTTGCCCGTCAGGTCCAGAAGAGTGAGTAGCCTCGTCCCCCGGGTCTGAGACACCGATTGCGCGGTGACCTCCCAAGGGGAATCCGTCGTATCGAAAACACTTGGCCATTTCACCAAGACGCGTGCTACCGCGTTACGCGCACTTGCGGAAAACACGGCAGAAACGACCCCAAGCAACAGAAGCGCCATGACGAGTGCGGCGGTAGTTTGTTGGCCGATAAGCCTCCCCTTCGGTCTTGCACTCCGCGGCTTCGTCCACCGCGCCGATGAAACCAGGGCCGCGATCGCAAAGGATAGGATCGCCGTCCGTGATCCGCTTTGTACCAAGGCGCCGGTGTAGGCAACCAGGACGAGCAGCCATAGCCAGCGCGTTGCGCCCCAAACGAGGCCCGTCAGCGCTAAGGCGCCCCCCATTGCCATGAAAAATCCGAACGCCATTGGGTGACTCAGCAGGCCTTGGAAATGGATTCCGTTCCGGAACACGCCCTCGCTTCGGCCGAGCAATGGCATGCTCGCCAGGAGTATCGAGGTAAAGAACGTGTTGCACCACCACCTGACGCGCGTTTGCCCGGCTTCGGCCAGAGCCCCATTCGCAATCGTGAGAGCTGCACCGACACCTGTCGTGATAGCCACCAGTTTGAAAAATGAAAGCCGCCCGTCAAGGCTCGTAAAATACGCCCCGGTCGCCACCGCCCCGGCGAATGCTAGCAGCCACCACAACCACCTGCCGGAGTACCGTTTCCCGCGCCTTGCCACCGCCGGCCAGATCAGATACTTCACAGCCGCCACTACGAGAATCACCCACTTCAACACGGCTGCGGCGCTGGGTTGTGACCCGTGGGCAATATTCACGTAGGCTATCCCTGTCGAAAGGAACAGAGCCTGTAACGCCGGGTACGGGCCTCGCAACACCCAAAACAGAAGAATCGATAAAAAGAAGGGACTGGAAGCCGGGTAGATGAACACGGCCCACAGGCACGCGGAGACCAAGACGGCGGCCGAAACGGTCGACCTGACTGGGATTTCCCCCCAACGGGGAACTCCCCGTGAATCCCTCAAAGTACTTGTGGGTGACACAGACCTGGTGGGCATTGGTGTCCTCAGGGCAGCCGGAGGCGCAAGATCGGGGCGGTGTCGATGACAAGAAACTCCCCGCGTAGCTTGGCTAGCTTAGCTAAGCTAGCTAGTTAAGTTAGCTTTAGCCAAGCTATACCTGGGGCTGGCAGGCGAATGCGAGATAAATGGGCACGGCAGGCCAAGCATGTTCGATAAAAGCACCAATGGGAGTGGCGCGGCAACTCACCTCGCTCAGAGGCCGCATAAGATGGCGATGGCGCTGAGTGTCAAACCGCGTCCCGGGTGTTAAGACTTGCTTCCAGCGGCCCCCACTGCTCCTCCGGGTGCCTGTCCCAGTAGCCGGCCGGACGCCGGAGGCGGCGCTGGAGACGGTAGAAAGGCGAGCGGCTCCAGCGGATCATGATGTCCATCCGTTGGGGGGACCAGCCGGGATCGACGACATCGCGCCGGAGGAGCAAAGGGGCAGGGCCGGCGCGGTTCGCGCCCCGGTCGATGGTGGCCAGCGTCTCGTATAGGCCCAAGGTTCCGGCGATGGCGCACACTGCGGCGCTCCATTGTCCCCAAGGGAAAGAGAAGTGGCGCGGGGCGACACCGGCGTGACTTTCGATGATCTGCTTGCTGAGAACCAGTTCCTGTTCCACGCGGCTGGGGTGACAGCGGCTGAGTGGGGCGTGGGTGTGGCTGTGCGATCCGAGCTCGTGCCCGGCGGCGAGCCACGCCTCGATTTGCTTCCAGGTCAGAGCAGGGCGGGGCGGGGTGTCACGGTAGGTATGCCCCTTTGCCACATAGTCCGTAACGAGGTAGAGGCATGCCGGGATTACCAACTCCGCAAGCACCGGCTGAGCCACTTCAACGGCGGTGGTGTCGCCGTCATCGAAGGTGACGGTGAGGAAGCGCCCCGGCTGGCCCTCGCGCAAGTCACGCACCCCGTCGCTGACCGAGCAGAAACGCCAGCCCCTCCCGAGCCAGTGCTGCAACTGGGCGCGGAAGCTCGCTTGGCGGGCAGGTTCGATGGCGTGGTAGCAGAGGATCTGCCAAGTCATATGGTCAGGCCCAACTGCGCCGCCGCTCCTGGGATCGGATCTGGCGCAGTGCGCACGGGAAGGAAATACCTGCGTCCAACAGATGCGCCGCCGCGCCGGCCAGGGGGACGGCAAGCAGCCCCAACCGGGGCAGGAGGAACCATGCGCCCGCGACGTAGAGAGCGGCAACCGTCAAGTAAAGCCCGGCGAGGAACTTCACCAGTCCGAGACCGGTCAACAGGACCCCGTTGGCGTTGCTGATTGCTTTGAGCAGACAGAAGCCAGCCAAGGCCACGAGGAGGGCAGTGGACGGCTGAATGTTTCTACCAGCCCAGAGGCGGATTGCCGGGGGTCCAATCAGCACCAGCACGGTTCCGCCTCCTCCCAGCAGCGCAGCAGTAACCGCCTGGGCAGCGATTGCGCGCCGGCGGATCCAATGCCAGTCCCCCCGAGCCGCGGCTTCGGCATACGCCGGAAGGTACGGCGAAACTACGAGCCAGGCTGTTGAGGTGAGTATCATGAACAGGGCATAAGGGACTGCGTATTGCGGCACTGCCGCGGCGCCGAGCCGGTTGGCGATCAAAATGTTCGCCGTGTAGAGGACCGCAAGGTTCGCCGCCTGATGCAAAGTCAAAGGACCGCCAAACCCCCACAAGGCACGCAGGCTGCTCTTGTCGCAGAACTGAAGGGCTGGCCGCAGGTCCGGGCGCCGCCATCCGAACAGGTACAGCCCGAGCCCGGCTTGCGCCGCCAGGGCTGGAACGCTCATCACCAGCGAGTAAGTGAAAAGGGAACCGCCACTCCAAACCAGCGGCAGGAGGAGAAGCAAGCTTACCAAACTTCCAGCGAGGTACGCCCAAGCGCCGAGGTAACCCTCCTGGAGGGCGGTGCAGGCCGTGGGAATCACGCGCGCGAGCATGGAGGCTGCGAAGACCAAACCACAGACCGCCACCAGCAGGCGCGCCTCCTTCGCCAGGACCGGGTTCCTTGCGCCCAGGAGTCCGGGCAACCCGGGCCATTGCAAAACGGCGAGCACAGCCAAGGCGAGGATTGCCGCGAGCACGGCGTAGGCGGCGAATGCAGTCGAGATGTGCCGGCGCATGGCGGTGCGGTCTTCGTATCCGGACGCTCTGGCGACCACATTGACCAAACCAGGGGAAAAGCCGAGGTCGGCAATTCCGCCCCAGGCGATCAGCGAACCAGCAGCCAGCCATAAGCCGTAGCGCTCGGTTCCCAGCAGCTTGAGGGAGAGCGGAATCACGGCGAGGCGGACTGCGTAGCTGAGCGCCTGAACCACGAGTCCCGCGCCTGCGGTCTTCAACGCTTGCCGGTCGCGCCAGCGGCGCACGGCATGGAGACCCCGCGCGGCAGCCGCCTCCTCTATCTCCGTATGCAAACGGTTGTCTCCCAAGCGTAGAAGTTACCCGGTCCCCAGCCGGGGAAGCGGTGGACTTCCCAGTCCGGCCCCAGTTCGCCCAGCATCTGATCAATCACGAAGAGGTCCCCCCCGGTGGTGCGGTCGTTGTCGGTGTTGTCGACTACCAGCAGCCCGCCGGGGCGGGTGTGTGCCAGCGCCAACCGGAAGCACTCAAGCCGGCGTGAGCCGTCCACCGAGATCACGTCGAAGTAGCCGGCAGGAAACTCGAGAATCTTTTCGGCATAAGCTTGGCCTTCCAGGAGAACGACCTTCGCCTTCGTGGCCCGCCCCGCGATTGTGGCATACCACGCCGGGTCGTCTTCCACCGCCCATATCTCGCGGCAGCGGCGTTCAAACCAGAGCGTGGACATGCCACAACTCCACTCGAAGACCCGGGTCTCCGGGGTGATTCGCGCCCGGAGAAACCGCATGGCCGGGAAGGTGATCCAGGGCAGCACGGGCCGGATGCCCGCAGCCTTGCGCGCAACCCCTGTGGCCAGCGCGGCCGTGAAGTCCGCGGCCTGGCTGAAGGAGGCCAAGGTGTACTGCCCCTTTTGGGTGTGGAAACGGGATTTTCTCAGTTCCGGGTTGAGCCCGAACCATAGTCTCCTGGTCACTGTGGCGAGCCGGTTCATGGCTAGAATCTATTAGCTATCAGCGATCAGCTATCAGCCTTCAGCTATTGTTCGGGGTGGGCCGCATGGACGGCGGTATCAGTCGTAAAGGTTTTCCCGGCGCAACGCCTCGGCTGGAGTAGCCGGGCCTCGACGTTTCAGCAGCCGGGACACCCACTCACGGAAGACCCGGGCACGCTCGCCGGGTGGCAGGGTTTCCCAGCTTGGTCTCGAGGATGGTGGCTCTGCCATGGTTTCTTGTGATACAGGTATCAGCTTTCAGCGATCAGCTTTCAGCCTTTACACGGGATCAGCCGGTGCGGGAAGCGCAATGCCGGGCCCGCCAGCTTCCGGTTCGAGATGGCCGAAATGTCCATCAGACTCCGACGAGAGCTCATGCGCTACAATGCCGGCTTGTGCTCCATAGCGCCAAATCGATCAACGGGATTACTATCCGCCTGACGGATGAACGGTGGCTGCACATCACCGAAGCGCACTCCGAACTGGCCGGGTACTTGTACGAAGTGTTGGAAGCCATCGAATGTCCGGGAGTGATCTACCAAGGAGGCGCCGGCGAGTTGCTGGCCGCGCGGCAGGTCGAACCCGGTAAGTACCTGGTTGTGGTATACAGGGAGCAGGCGTCAGAGGGCGGCTTTGTGATCACGGCCTTCCTGACCCGAAGGCTCCGGCAGATTGAAAGAAGGAAGCGAGTATGGCCGCGTTGAATCTCCAGCAGCTCATCGAGCTGGCCCCGCAGCTCCTGCGGTTGCCTTCCAGGCAGGTCTGGGTCAGTTTCGACCCTGAAGCCGACGTTCTGTACCTGAACTTCAAAAAGCCGAGCCATGCCGATGACACCGAACTCACCGATCGGGACATCCTGATCCGCTACGAAGATGGCGAGGTCGTGGGTGTGACGATCCTGCACGCGAGCCAGCGCTTCGAGCCAACCGGAAACACCGTTCTGGTAAGGTGAATGTAAGCTTCCAGCGATCAGCTTTCAGCTTTCAGCTTGAGTGGTGGTAATACTGGCCTCCGGGGCCGCCGTAGTAGTTTTTGTAGTGGCTGTAGGGGTGGGCGTGGCTGGGGTTCCAGTCGTTGAGGATGACGCCCAGGACGGGGATGGCGTCGGCGGTGAGGCGCTGGGAGGCGGCCTGGGCGGAGTCGCGGGTGGTGGCGCCGGCCCGGGCCAC
>Ga0272446_1005957_pt1 | contig 13057 bp, 11 predicted proteins | sample YNPCB0061_FD_194587 | JGI IMG/M metagenome (GOLD analysis project Ga0272446, IMG submission 194587) | Hot spring microbial mat communities from Yellowstone National Park, WY, United States - YNP-CB-006-1 | ecosystem: Environmental > Aquatic > Thermal springs > Hot (42-90C) > Sediment | place... | reverse complement strand
CTTTAGTAATGCAGGTAATTTTTTGTCAGGGATAACAAGGTGACAAAAAGATAATTTTTTACAGACATTTCCTTCCCTAGGATATGGGTGGTTTTGGAGGAGCTGCTTGGGGATCCTGCTGTGCGTTTTTTCAGCCTAGGAGAAACCTCTCAGTCGTGCTAGGAGGTTGTGCTAGGAGATTGACAGCAGCGAACCTGGCCTGTGAATGTGTCATTTCTGCACCCATGTGATAAAAGACTAACGGGATCCCCCTAAGACAGGTGTTAGTTTGACTCAGGGTCCCACGTCCTACTCGGAGAAGACCTATGCTCCCTTATCCAGATGCCGTGGTTGATCTTTGGCAAAGCGGATCCCACCCCCTTGCTCCTATTTTTTCTCCTCGTTCGGTGGCGGTGATCGGGGCGACGGAGCGGGAGGGCAGTGTTGGCCGCACGGTTCTATGGAATTTGATTCGTCACCCCTTTGGGGGCACGGTGTATCCCATTAACCCCAAGCGGCACAATGTTCTGGGCATCAAAGCCTATGAGCGGGTGGGATCCCTGCCAGAACAGGTGGACTTGGCGGTGATTGCCATCCCAGCAGCCAGGGTGCCGGAAGTGATTGGGGAGTGTGTGGCAGCCGGGATCCGGGGAGCGATTATTCTTTCTGCAGGTTTCAAAGAAATTGGCGCTGAGGGGATCCGCTTGGAAGCGGAGATTCAGCAGCAGGCTGCGGGCAGGCTGCGCCTGATTGGGCCGAATTGTTTGGGGATCCAAAATCCGATTACAGGTCTGAATGCCACCTTTGCCAGTCAAATGGCCCGGCGCGGGAATGTGGGGTTTATTAGCCAGAGTGGGGCCTTGTGTACCTCCATTTTGGACTGGAGCTTACGGGAAAATGTGGGCTTCAGTGCTTTTATCTCTTTGGGATCGATGTTGGATGTGGGCTGGGGCGATTTGATTGATTATCTCGGTGATGATCCCCATACCCACAGCATTGTGATTTACATGGAGTCCATTGGGGATGCCCGCTCTTTTATCTCCGCCGCCCGGGAAGTAGCCCTGACCAAACCCATTATTGTCATTAAGGCAGGACGTACCCAAGCCGCTGCCCAAGCCGCTGCCTCCCATACGGGATCCCTAACCGGCAGTGATGCGGTGCTCGATGCTGCTTTCCGCCGCTGTGGGGTGTTGCGGGTAGATCACATTGAAGAGCTGTTTGATTTGGCGGAGGTCTTGGCCAAGCAGCCCCGTCCCCAGGGATCCCGCCTCACCGTGATCACCAATGCAGGGGGGCCTGGCGTTTTGGCCACCGATGCCCTGATTCGCTCTGGGGGATCCCTAGCCTCCCTCTCAGCACAGACCCTAGAATCTCTCAATCAGCTCTTGCCCCCCCACTGGAGTCATGGCAATCCCATTGATATTTTGGGAGATGCGGAACCCGAGCGCTTTGGACAGGCTTTGGAGGTGGTGTTGCGGGATCCCGGTAGTGACGGTTGTTTGCTGATTTTGACCCCCCAGGCCATGACCGATCCCACCGCCACGGCTGAGCAGGTGGTGAACGTATGGCAGCACAGCGGATGCCGCTGCCCCATTTTGGCCAGTTGGATGGGGGGGGCTGAGGTGGATGCTGGGGAACAGATCCTCAACCAAGCCGGGATCCCCACCTATCGCTATCCTGACCAAGCAGCGCGGGTGTTTAGCCATTTGTGGCGTTACAGCTATAACCTGCGCGGTCTTTACGAAACCCCAACCCTGGCCATGCCAGAACAGGTGCAACGACAGCAGGTGAGGGATATCCTTGCTCAAGCACAGCAGGAACACCGCCAAATCCTGACCGAGGTAGAATCCAAAGCGGTTTTGGCAGCCTACGGGATCCCGGTTGTGCCCACCACTATTGCTCATTCCCCAGAAGAAGCCGTGGTGGCCGCCGAAGGCATGGGTTACCCCGTGGTGGTGAAGCTTTATTCCCACACCATCACCCACAAAACCGATGTCGGCGGGGTGCAGCTCAATCTCCCCAATCCAGAAGCAGTCCGGCAAGCCTACACCCAGATCCAAACCCAAGTGGCAGAAAAGGCGGGATCCCAGCACTTTCAGGGGGTGACCGTACAACCCATGATCCCCCAGGATGGCTACGAATTGATCCTGGGCAGCAGCCAGGATCCCCAATTCGGGCCGGTATTGGTGTTTGGCAGTGGCGGGCAACTCGTCGAAGTCTTTCAGGACCGGGCCATTGGCTTGCCCCCCTTAAATAGCACCCTGGCCCGCCGGCTGATGGAGCAAACCCTGATCTACAAGGCTTTGCAGGGGGTACGCGGTCGTCAACCCGTTGATCTGGAAGCCCTTGAGCAGCTTCTAGTTCGCTTTAGTCAACTGGTGGCCGAACAACCCGGGATCCGGGAGATGGATATTAACCCCCTGCTGGCCTCCCCCCGTGGCCTCCTGGCCTTGGATGCCCGCATTGTCTTGCAAACAGAGCCGCCTGTTCCCCTGGCCATTCGTCCCTACCCCTTGCAGTATGTGTGGCAGCTCGAAAAGGGCATCACCATTCGTCCCATTCGCCCTGAAGACGAGCCTCGCCTAATTGACTTTCACCGTTTGCTTTCAGATCACAGCGTCTACCTCCGCTATCTGCAGACCCTGAGCTTCCAGACTCGCACCGCCCACGACCGTTTGACTCAGATCTGCTTCAACGACTACGACCGGGAAATCGCCCTTGTGGCCGAACTGGCGGATCCCCCAGGACAGATTGCCGGGGTGGCCCGCCTAGAGCGGCAGCATCAAGATCCCAGTCAGGCTCGCTTTGGTCTGTTAGTAGCCGATCCCTTTCAACACCAGGGCATCGGGCGGGCTTTACTGAACCACTTACTGCTAGTGGCCGAAAGGGAGGGGATTAGTCAGGTGACCGGAGAAATTTTGCCGGAAAATCACGCCATGCAAAAGCTCTGTCGCCAAATGGGTTTCAGACTAGACGCCACTGCCAGGATCATCCATGCCCAGTGGCATCCCTAAAGATCGGTGAAAATCGGAATAAGATATGGGAATCCCACCGTGAGGAGTCTATGGAACTCGCCGCGATTCGAGCCTTGGCTGAACAAGCCCTCGCTGATGGCAAACTCACCTCCGCCGAATACGATGCCATTGAAGCCGCTGTCGCCGCCGATGGGGTGATCACTGATGCAGAAGAGGCTCTCCTCTCCCTCATTGGCCTGAAGGTGCGCAATGGCGAGATCGAGCTGGTCTAGCCAAGCCTTTCAATCAGTAACAAAACCAAAGAGAGACCCCCTGATCAGGGATCCCCCATTGACGTCAAGAGCATCAGGGCCATTACTTGATGCTGACCTTGGCCCCGGCATCTTCCAGTTTCTTCTTCAATTCGGCGGCGGTTTCTTTGTTCACCCCTTCCTTGACTGGTTTGGGAGCCGCTTCCACCAAATCCTTGGCTTCCTTCAGACCCAAGCCCGTCAATTCCCGCACCACCTTCAAAATGGTGATCTTCTTGTCGGCAGGGAATTCCTCCAAAACAACCGTAAATTCGGTTTGTTCTTCCACCGGCTCTGCCGCCGCGGGCGCTGGGGCTGCCCCCCCTGCCGCTGCCACAGGAGCAGCCATGACCATGCCACCCACCGGGGCAGCAGCACTGACACCAAAGGTTTCTTCAATGGCTTTGACCAACTCAGAAGCTTCCAGCAAGGTCAGAGCTTTCAAGTCTTCTAAGATTTTTTGGACACGTTCAGACATAAGAGAATCTCCCAATAATAATAAGGATAAATAATCACCGCAACTAGGCAGCCTCTTTTTGGGCAAGGGCTTGTAGCACCCGCCCCAAAGAAGCGGGAACCTCGTTGATGCCCCGTGCCAGTTGGCTGGGAACACCATTGAGACTGACGGCCAAACGGGTTGCCACCGATTGCAGGGCCCCGGCCGCTTGCGCCAAAAGGACTTCTTTGGGTGGTAAATCCGCCACAGCCTTGATCTGATCCACATCCAAGGCCATGCCGGCCATCGCCGCCCCGCGTAGCTCACTCTTTTTGACTTTTTTCTGGAAGGCTTGATAGGTCTTGAGGACATCCCCAATCCGATCCGGAACCATGATAAAAGCTGAGGAACCCGCCAGGTATGTCGCCATACCGGCCCATGTGGCTTGCCCGCTGATCGCCCGCTCCATGAGGGAGTTTTTCACCACCATAAAGACACATCCCAACGGGCGCAGCTCAGCCCGCAGGCTGGACATCTCGGCAACGGTAAGACCTTTGTAGTCCACCACCATCACCATCTGGGCCCGACTGAGCAGGTCTTGCACTTCTTGAACAATTTCCGCCTTTCTCTCTAAAGATTGGCGACCCATGCATTCACCTCCTTTTGGGCACTGGATCGTCACGACCGCTGCGCCGGGCACAGGCCCAAAAAAAGCCCCGGTTGCGGGGACAGCAGTGAGGTGCATGGTGAAATCAGCACAACCTGACAGAACTAATCTGCCCAAGTGTTTCCAGTTTCTGCCATCGCCCTCGGCAGGTGATTAAGCCGTAGCCCCTGCTGTCTTCGGTCGTGAACTGTGGTTCAATAGATGACTCAAGAAGATGGCTTCTCTTGTCCCACCCATTCAACACAGGATTTTTATCCTAGCATAGGACTGAAAAGAATGCGGATCCTGATTTGCCCGAATGCATTTAAGGGATCCCTGACAGCCTCGCAAGCGGCGGCGGCAATAGCACGGGGGATCCGCAGGCAGGCTGGGGAAGTGGAGGTGGTGTGTTGCCCGCTGGCGGATGGGGGGGACGGCACTTTGGGGGTGTTGGTGCAGGCTTTGGGGGGACAGCAGGTGCTCTGTGAAACCTGGGATCCTTTGGGCCGGCCCATCGCGGCGACCTATGGTTTGCTCCAGGATGGCCGCGCCGTGGTGGAATTGGCCCAGGCTTCAGGGCTGGCTCGCCTCGCTCCAGGAGAACGGGATCCCGAACGCACAAGTACCTACGGCACAGGGGTGTTGATTCGGCAAGCGCTGCAGCAAGGTGTCTCGGAGGTTTTGGTCACCTTGGGGGGATCGGCTACGAATGATGGCGGGATGGGCATAGCCCAAGCCCTAGGGTTTCGTTTTCTCGATCCCAATGGGCAAGAACTCCCTGTGGGTGGGGGATCCCTGATTGATTTGGCCACAATCGACGTCCATCAGGTTCATCCTGCTGTGTGGCGGACTCGGTTTCGGCTTTTGTGCGATGTCAGCAATCCCCTCGTGGGATCCCAGGGAGCTACAGCAGTCTTTGGGCCGCAGAAAGGGGCCACTCCCGCCCAGCAGATGCGCTTGGAGCAGGGCTTAGACCGTTTGGCGGCGGTGATTGCGGCTCAGTTCGGGGTGGATATTCGCGAGCTCCCAGGGGCGGGGGCGGCGGGGGGGGCGGGGGGGGGGCTGGGGGGGCTACTGGGGGCAACCCTGACCTCTGGCACAGATTTTATCCTCACCAGCCTGGATTTACCCAGCCAGATTGACCGGGCCGATCTGGTGATCACGGGAGAGGGACAACTGGATCCCCAAAGTCAAATGGGCAAGCTCTTCGGCAGGCTCCTCCACCTCTGTCAGACGAAGCAGAAACCCCTCTGGGTGATCGTCGGTCAGGGATCCCTAACAGGAGTCAAAGTCTCCCAGGTCATGTCCCTAGCGCCCACGGAAGCAGCAGGAATGAAAGAGGCGGCGCACTATGTGGAAGAATTGGCGGCTTCAGGGATCCGGGAGTTCCTCCACCCGTCGTTGTAAGCACACCTCCCACAGTCCAGGCACATAGACTTGGTTAAAGGCATCGCCCCACACCAGCACCGTCTGCCCAGAAACCGTTACCACAATCACAGCCCGTTGATCCGTGAGAGAGGTGAGTTTTTGCAGCTTCAGGTGATCCTCAGCGTAGGTTTCCACTCGCTCCTGATCCAACTTGCTGGTGCGTTTTGTCCCTAGGGCCCTGAGAATTTGGTTAATCCAAACCAAGAGCCGCTCCGGTACTCTCGACACGACCAACCCCAAGAATAAAAACCATACCTAAGTTAGCCTAGTTTCTTGCCCGACTGCCTTGATCCCTTCCTCCTCACAGATTCTCTTGCACACCTGGAAGGGCACTCTCCTCCTCCAAGGGATCCCTAGGCTTTGCAATAGGCAAATCAAACCAAAACGTAGCTCCTTGCCCGACCTTACTATCGAGATGAATAACCGTTTTGTGCTTCTCAAGAATATTGCGAACAATCGATAACCCCAGTCCTGTTCCTTCTAGGGTATGCACCCGGTTCTCAACACGAAAGAACCGGTCGAAAATCTTATCGTGATCTGCCGGATCAATGCCAATGCCCGTATCACTGACTGCGAGCCGCACAGCATGGGGATCCGGACTCAGATGGGCATGAATCGTCACCGTACCCCCTGCAGGTGTAAACTTGAGAGCATTCCCAACCAGATTCGTAAACACTTGCAGAAGCAGATCATAATTCCCGAAGACAAGGGGTAGATCAGGCTGAATATCATGTGTCAAGTGGATGTCTTTGTCTCGAGCGGCTAAATGATACGTCCGCTGAGTTTGTTCCACCACCGCAGCAATATCGAGGGCATCAAAACGATACTGCCGGCCTGATTCTAAGCGGGATAAATCCAATACATCGTTGACCAAACGAGTGAGACGGTCGGTTTCATTGTTAGCAATTTCCAAGTAATTCTTGCGCTCCTCTGGGCTGATTTGATCATCATATTCATAGAGCGTTTCGATGAATGACTTAATGCTAAAGAGGGGGGTACGAAGCTCATGGCTGACATTACTGATAAATTGATTTTTAGCTTCATTGAGTTCGACCTCACGAGTAATATCCTGCACCGTCATGACAATGCCCTTAGGATTTTGTTTTTTCTGATCAAAGACAGTAGAGGCAAGAATGCGGACAATGCGAGAATTAGGTTCAGGAAGACGGACTTGGAATTCTTGCCCTTGAGATTCTCCTTTTGCCATTTGCATCAAAGGTCGGGTCATTTCCACCCGCACAGGATCAGGTAAAAAGTCAAGCAAAGACTGCCCTAATACATTCATCGATTCCCAGGCAAATAGACGTTCAGCGGCAGGATTAACGAGCAAGATTGTCAGATCTACATCTACGAGAATAGCCCCATCAACAATGGTGGACACAAGAATATCTAACTTTGCCTTAGTCGCTGCCATTTCTTCAATATTTTGCTCCTCATAGCTTTGCAGGCGCTCAGCCATTTCATTAAAGCTATTGATGAGTTGGGCTAGTTCGCCGGTCAGGGGAAGCTGAATTCGCTGCTTGAAATTACCCCGAGCAATACCTTCTACCCCAGCAACAAGTTCTTTAATCGGTTGGGTTACGGTCAGAGCATTAACCACAGATCCCAAAATTGCCAGAACCCACACCGCGACAAAAACACCAATGGAAACCTCGCGGGTCAGGCGTGAAGCTGCCATCAAGGTTTCATTGGGATTGATCCCGAGGGCTAATGTTCCCAGAAACTCATGATTGTTATAGATCCCCACAAAAATATCAGTGACCCGACCATTGGGGGTGTTGTGAGTCCGCACCAAGGATTCCCCCTCAGCAGGAATTTGATTATCAGGAAGTTGAATTCTGCGAGTTAAAGTCAAAGATGTTTTCACTTCTGAATTGGAAAAGGGGATGCCATAGTAGATTTGTCCATCGGGATCCCCATACAAGAGGTAGCGAATACTGGTAGTATTTTGATAGTACTGCCGTGAAAGCTGAGCCAATTTCTGGGTGTTCTTTTCCGCCACCAAGGGAGCCACGTCAGCCGCTAAGAGTAAGCCTAAATCTCGGCCAAAACGAATATCATTGAACTGGGCATCCTGTTGGACACTGTTGACAGCCCAGAAGGTAAAGCCGCTGACCACCAAGGAAACAGCCAAGGTGGCCACAAAAAGGAGTCGAGTTTCCAGGCGCAGATTTTGCGTAAGACGCCGCCACCACTGCCAGAGATTGGCAGAAGGAAGGGAAGTCAAGGAACTCAGGAAGGTCATGGGCAGACAGGTGAGCCTCATCAATGATCATACCTGCCTAAACCAAATCCCCCTGAGAGGGGGATCAGCCCAGTGGGCGGAAGGGCGACCAAAAACCAACGCAGGCAACTAGGCGATTTGTTGCCGTTCGTCTTCTAACATCATCACCAAACGCTCGTCTCCCCGTTGCCGGGCTGCCTGCAGGCGCTGCTCAAGACGACGCTGAATGTTGGCTTTGTGTACCGAGGCAAGGGCTTTGGCTTCCGACAGCACCCCAGGTTTGACTGCTAGGGATCCCCCAATCCCTCGGGTGGGCAAACCACGAAACTGGAAGTCAACTTCGGCATAGGTCGCTAAAGGCTCTGATTGATAGGTAAAGCTTTGACCCCGGAAACGTGCTTGCATGGGTTGAATGGGGCGCTGGGCCGCACGGGAAAACTGAACACCACGGTAGGAAAGCATAGGACTGAACTCCATAACAAAAACCATTGAGGCAACTGAAAGGCAACTGAAACACGATGCTGGTGGCGCTGAACATGAATCGCTCAGCAGGGCTAAGAACCTAGTGCACCCAAAACGCAGATCAGCGCAGATTCAGAAGCACAGACCAGAGAAAAGTTACTTAGGAACTTTCTCATTTCTGTATCCATTTTTACAGTTTTTCCCATAGGTGTCAATTTCTATCCGACTTTTTTCTGTATCGTTTTATGACTGGGGGGGATCTGACCGATGGGAGAGGCCCCAATGGGCGGGTGTTGGGTATAATTATTTCGATTTGCTCTTAGACAGAGTTATGCTGTTTTATGCCGTTCGCTAACTCTTCTCCTAGGGCAGGAGAGGCGATCTTGGCATCGATAAAAAGTTTTATGGATGTTTGGAATAATGACATTGAGATTAGGTTTTAGCAGCAATCTTCTGGATGGGGATGGCAGGGGTAGGTAGATGACTCACCCTCAACTCTAGAACTGATAGAACTTAATTCCTTCTAGGATCCCCCAGGCATAGCACCCTTGGGCAAAATAAACCCGGGATTCGCCCCGGAGTTTTGCCAGTTCGGGGCTGTGGTTGCCCACCACCACTGCCAGGGTATTACCGCGCAGCATCTGTTCATCGTTGCCCGAATCTCCTGCCACAAGCATCTGATGCACTGGGATCCCCCACTTCATGGCACAGTAGCGCAGCGCATCACCTTTGGAAGCGCGAATGGGTAGGAGATCCAGGTATTCGCCATGAGAAAAAATCACACGCACATGGAGTTTATGGCGGCGCAGCAGGCGTTGAATTTCGCGCATGGAGGGAGCTTTCTGTACATCCACAAGATAGCTAATTTTGTGGGAGCGTTGTTGTTCTGGTTTTTGCATGGTGATCCCAGGGAGGTCTTGCATCAAGGCTCTGACCTGTTCTGGCTGCCAACGGTAACTGATGTGTTTTTGCCAACTGGTATCCATAATGAGCTGGGATCCATAGTGAATTTCACTGCCGACAGAGGTAATCAATAAATCTGGCAAAGGCACACCCCACTCCTGCAAAATCTCCAGGGCACTTTCCAAATGTCGCCCTGTGGCGATCCCAAACCCCGTGGGCTGCTGGCGCTGATGCCAATGCTCCAGGAAGTGGGCTAGGCCCTCACGATCCCCAATCAGGGTGTTGTCAATATCTGAGACCAACAAACGATCCACCGTGGCCAGGCGGTTGGTTTGAATGCTCGGCGGTTCTTTGATCTGAGGCGCACGAAATCCTTGCAGGTGGTGGAGGGCTTCCAGATACCGCTCCACATGTTTTGCCCAGGTGTAGTGGTTTTCGACCCCCCGGATCCCGGATTCTGCCCAGCGCTGCCATTGCTGCCTATCCCCTAGGGCGCGGTGTAAGGCCTGCTGCATCTCAGATTGATTCAGGGTGTCAATGAGGAGACCATTTTGGCAGTTGGCAATGATGTCTCGGCAACCGCCGTCTAGGGGAGCAATGACGGGTAGCCCACAGGCAGCAGCTTCGATCAGGGTCAGTCCAAAGGGTTCAGTAAGGGCAGGATTGATAAAAACACCGCGGTTTTGGGCGGCTAGGCGATAGAGTCCGGGGACATCTTCGGGGAGATGAGACTTGGGATAAGCCACTTTGCCGTAGAGGTCATCGTGGTCAATCAACAGTAAAAGCTCCGTGAGGGTCTGACGGGGGGAAGGCTCCATCTCACGAATATCCTGTCGGGATCCCATAATCAAGACGAGGTTGGCTTGTTCTTGTAAACTAGGGTCTTGCCCATAGGCTTTGACAAGGGTGGCCAGATTCTTGCGGGGCACCGGGCGGGACAGAGCCAAGATCATCGGCTTGTTGGGGTGGATCAAAAAGCGCTTGAGCTGTTGCCGAATCGGGGGATCCCCAACTTGGCTGGGATGAAAGCGCGTCCGGTCAATACCGGGGGGAATGACCAGCATCCGTTCCGGGTGGTAGTGGTCGTAGAGGGAGTATTGTTCCTGGACTTCTTGATGGGTGCTGGTGATCACCAAATTGGCGTGGGCCAGAATACTTTCTTCCGCTTCGATGCGGGTGGAAAAATGAAAGTGTTCTTCTAGGGTTTCTGGTTTGCTGCCTTGCTCCAGTAAGCGCTTGCGTTTCACCCGTCCCAGGGAATGTCCTGTGTGGATGAAGGGGATCCCCAACCAACTGGCGACTTTGCTGCCCACATAGCCAGCATCCGCGTAGTGACTGTGGATGGCAGCGGGAAGTTGACGGCTGAGGCGGATGTGCTTGAGGAGTTCATCGGCAAATTCATCCAGATAGGGCCAGAGGACTTCTTTGCGGAGGTAACGGCGGGGGCCACAGGGCAAGCGGACAATACGAGCTTTTGCGCTCAATGGCTCCATCGGCTGGGCATAATCTTTGCTAACCTTGGGATCTTGAATCAGACGAGTCACCAAATCAACCTGGTGAATCTGGGGGTGAGCAGCGAGTGAACGGGCTAGATCAATCACATATTGCACTTGACCACCTGTATCCGCATCTCGACCCAGTTCCAAAGTATGGCTACGGATCAGTCCATGAACACTCACTAGTACGAGATACATGTCTATCTCCGTCATCCCTCTGGGCACATGATAACGGCTTCATTCTAAATCCCCAACGTTTTTCCTCTGCATTTGTGGATGATAGCAATGATTTCTCCTCTTGAAAACCAACACCTAGAACATGCTAGACATCTCCTTTATGACCAGGCCATGGTCTGTTTTCGAGGAGAGCCTATCGGTACTGTGGCTGCCATTCCTCAGAAAAAGTGGGTCATGGATAATCATCATCCCCACATGGTACCCCCACCAGATCTCAACTATGGCGAGGTGTTCATTCGAGATAATGTCCTTTCCATGATTTATTTTTTGTTGGATGGCCGGGCGGATATTGTCAAAAATTTCTTAAATGCTTGCCTGCAACTCCAAAGTTGGGATCCCCGTACTCGAGGGATTTTTCCCACCAGCTTTTATGTGGAGTCTGACAAGTTAATTGCAGACTATGGGCAACGGGCCATTGGCAGAGTTGTCTCTGTGGATGCGACGTTGTGGTGGCCCATTTTGGTGCATATGTATGTGCAGAAAACCCAAGATTGGGATTGGGTTTATCAAGAGTCTGTACAGACAGGTCTCAAAAATATGCTGGGCTTGATTGTGCAGCCGAGTTTCCGCGAGATCCCAACCCTCCATGTCCCGGATGGCTCGTTTATGATTGACCGTCCTTTGGATGTGTGGGGATCCCCTTTGGAAGTCCAGGTTTTGCTCTATGGCGCCTTGCTCAGTGCCGCCCATTTATTGATGCAAGGGGATCCCTCTATTCCTGAAGCTGTGGATCGGGCTATTCGCCTCCGCCGTTATCTCCACAAGCACTATTGGTTGAACCGCCGCATGGTGCAGACTTTACGCCGCCGCCCGACGGATCAATATGGGGATGATGTGGTGAATGAGTATAATATTCGCACGGAGACCATTCCCCACTGGTTACAGGCTTGGTTGGGAACCCAGGGTGGTTTTTTAATTGGGAATATTCGCACCAGTCGTCCGGATTTTCGGTTTTTTACCCTGGGGAACTGCCTGGCTGCTATTTTTGATATTCTCACCCAGCCGCAGCAACGGTCTTTATTTAATCTGATTTTGCACAACCAAAAAGATCTGATTGGAGAAATGCCCCTGCGAATTTGTCATCCCCCTTTGGATGATACCGATTGGCAAAATAAAACCGGTTTCGACCCTAAAAACCGACCCTGGTGCTATCACAATGCTGGGCATTGGCCGTGTCTATTGCCTTTTTTGATCATGGCTGTTTTGCGCCATCAACACCGTTTTTTGGATTTACGCTACACCCAGACTTACCTACCCATGCAAGAACTACTGAAAAAAGCCTATCAACTGCAAATGTCTCGCCTACCAGAACAAAAATGGGCTGAATACTTTGATGGGCCAACAGGGGTATGGATGGGACAACAAGCTCGGCTTTATCAAACCTGGACTGTGGCGGGTTTGCTGCTTGTGCATCATTTTCTTATACAGTCTCCTTCTGACAGCAGGATTCTGGATCTCGCTCCCCTCCATAAGCTCTGGCAGGGAAACAGAAAACCCTGAGTTGTTTCTGCTCCGCCATCGAAGAGGATAGTGGGCAGCTCTTTCGATTCTTAGTTGCCGTCTTAACTTAGTCTTAACATTCAGCTAGAAATCGCAGGAGCCGCGCACTGTACCCGTAGGGTCAGGGACGGGAGGAATACGCTTTGATGAAGTACAATGGACTTATGAGCCAAGTCCTGACCATATCCTGCAAGCTCAAGGTGTCCCCGTCGCAAGCCGCAAAATTGGATGCGACAATGAATGTCTTTGTGCAGGCGTTGAACTGGGTGAACCAGAACACGCCACAAAACGTAGCCAACGCCGTCAAACTGCAATCCCTTTGCTACTACGAGATTCGTACTCGTTTCGGGCTGTCTAGGTTGTGTTGATCTTTCATTTGAGCCAAAAGAGAGCACTGACGAGATAGAGAAAACTCAAGAAGTTCCTGGCCAATTTGTCAAAACGAGAAAATAGATGCCGGTACTGCTTTAACTTATGAAAA
>Ga0272446_1005956_pt1 | contig 13061 bp, 10 predicted proteins | sample YNPCB0061_FD_194587 | JGI IMG/M metagenome (GOLD analysis project Ga0272446, IMG submission 194587) | Hot spring microbial mat communities from Yellowstone National Park, WY, United States - YNP-CB-006-1 | ecosystem: Environmental > Aquatic > Thermal springs > Hot (42-90C) > Sediment | place... | reverse complement strand
GAATGTCGCGCAGGCGGTCGCGAAAGAGGGCGGCGCCCGCCACGCCTGCCACACAGACCAGCGCCAGCATAAGGACGATCATCAGCAGGCAGGCGCGCCCGCCGCTTCGCGCGCGGGGCGGCGGCGGGACGTATGCCGGGGATTGAGCGGTTGGGGTTCCATAGCCCGCATATCCCGGCGCCGGGGGCGGCTGCGGGTGCGACGGCGCAGTCCGCGGCGGGTAGGCGGGCGGCGCCTGCGGTTGTGGCGGGTAGGCGGGCGCCGTCTGCGGTTGTGGCGGGTAGGCGGGCGGCGCCTGCGGTTGTGGCGGGTAGGCGGGCGGTTGCGCCTGTGGCGGGTAGGCGGGCGGTTGCGCCTGTGGCGGGTAGGCGGGGGGCTGCGCCTGTGGCGGGTAGGCAGGCGGCGCCTGTGGCGGGTAGGCAGGCGCCGTCTGCGGTTGTGACGGGTAGGCGGGCGGCTGCGCCTGCGGCGGGTAGGGGGAGGGTTGTGGCTGCGACGGGTAGGCGGGCGGCGACGCCTGCGGCGCGCTCAGCAGGGTGGCGTCTTGCTGGTGTCCCGCCTCGAAGCGAAAGACTTCATCACCGATATCGATCAGGTCGCCGGGCTGCAGAACGGCGCGTTGCACCCGCTGCCCGTTGACGAGCGTGCCGTTGGCGCTGCCCAGGTCGTAGATGACGAAAGCCGCGCCTTCACGTCGAATATGGGCGTGGTGGCGCGAGGCGCGCGGACTGGCGATCACCACGGCATTATCTGCTGCGCGTCCGATGGTGAGCGGCTGGTCTCCCAGCGCGAAGGTGCGTCCAGTCAGCGGACCACGAATGCCGGAAAGGTGTGGAGACATGGCAGACGCTCCTGGATGGTCACGTATTGGTTCTAGTGTATTGGTAGCGGGTAATGCGGAAAAGATGATTTTGTTGGCGAGATGGTGAAGGAATCGCAACAGTGGAAAACAGGCAGGGAGTGTCAGGGGCGCGACGACGCGCCATCTCGCTACAAACCGAGCAGCGCTTTGGCGATCAGGAGATAAATCGCCAATCCACTGGCATCCACCAGGGTGGTAATGAGGGGTGCAGAGATCAGCGCAGGGTCGATGCCGAAGCGTCGCGCTGCCATCGGCACCATCGCGCCGATAATATTCGCCCAGATGCAGATCGCCATCACCGATAGCGCCACCGTGATCGCCAGGGACGCCATCGGCACTTCCAGGAACGCGCGCCCGAATGCGATAATCGCCAGCAGAAAGCCCAGAATGACGCCCACCAGCAATTCACGCGCCAGCACGCGCCATACATCGCGTAGACGGACTTCATTGAGCGCCATAGCGCGAATCAGGGTGGAAACGGTCTGCGCACCGGTATTGCCGCCGGTGCCGATCAGCAGCGGAATGAAGAACGACAGCGCAACGACCTGTTCCAGCTCCGCCTCGAAGAGCCGCAGCACATTTGCCGTGATCGATCCGGCGACGAAGAGGAACAGCAACCACACAATACGCCGGCGCACCGACGCCGTGATCGGTGTTGTGAAGTAGGTTTCGTCCGCCTGCCCCTGTGCCACGGCGCCGAACTTCAACACATCTTCCGCGCCTTCTTCGACCAGCACGTCCATCACATCATCAACAGTAACGACGCCGAGCATCCGCCCATCGTCATCAACGACCGGCAACGCTGCCAGATCGTAGCGCGCCACCTCTTCCTGATCGGTTTCAGGATGAACGGCAATGGGTGATGGGCGCATCAGTTCAATGATCGGTCGATCCAGTTTCTCCACCAGCAGACGCCGCAGGCTGACTGTGCCGATCAGTCGATCGCGGACATCAAGCACATACAGGTAAACAATGACCGCTGCGTCGTGAACGATGCTCCGCAGGCGCGCCATCGCGTCGGCAACCGTATCGCTTTCACGCAGCGCGACAAACTGATCGTTCAGCAGACGTCCGGCGCTCTGCGGCGGGTAGCGGAGCAGTTCACGAACATCGGCGGCTTCCTCTGGCGCCATCGCCGCCAGCAATTCATGCTGACGCTCTGGAACGTCTTCGGTGAGAATAGCGGCGGCATCATCGCTGTCGAGTTCTTCCAGAATATCGGCAGCCTGTTCGACCGGCATCTGACCGATCAACTCGCGGGCGGTGTCGATGCTGGCTTCGTCGAGGACATCAGCCGCCTGCTGTCGTTCGAGCAGGCTGAAGACGCGCTGCTGATCCTCATCGTCGAGTCGTTCAATAATGTCCGCCAGATCGGGAGGGTAGATGCGCGCCACCAGATCGCGGAGGGCTGCGATGTCATCGGCATCCAGGGCAGCGCGCACCTGTGATTCGAGCAGATCCAGATCGAGGGGGGCGGTCATGCGGCGCGCTCCTGCTGATCGAGCCATGGCGTCAGCACGTCGATCAGTGCCTCAGCGTGGCTGTGCAACAGGCTGACGCCTCCTCCACTGACAATCGCCGGTGTGCCATTTCCGACGGTCTGCGCTATCTCGCGCGCCTGACGCAGGACTGGAGCAGGGTCGCGATCCCCGGCGATGATGAGCGTTGGCGCGGTTATTGAGCGCAGTTGCGTGCGGTAATCGGTGTTCTGGAGCAGACGCTGGCACGCCTGCGCATCGTGATCGCCAGCATTGGTTGTGCGGTTGAACGCAGCGCCCAACCCATCGCGCAGGCGCACACCGAGAGACCGCCGTCCACACGGCAGGATCTCGGGTGGCGAGATCAGCACCAGCCCGGACACACGTGTCGGTTGGTCGGCGGCGAGGTGGGCGGCAACCGCCGTTCCGCCAGCATGACCGATAATGACAGTGCGCGACACGCCGAGCAGATCGAGCAGATCACACACATCGGCTGCCAGGCGCTCAATGCTATCGGCAAGCGGCAATCGACGACTCCGACCATGCCCGCGCAGGTCTGGTACGATGGTTTGATACCGGCCGGCAAGTTTGCTGGCGAGCGGTTGAAACACATCACCGCAGGCGCCAAAGCCATGGATGAACAGCAGCGGAAATCCGCTGCCGCCGGTTGCGCAGTAGAGCGCGGATGCGCGCCTGGTTGCAGGAATGGCGCGCAGAGTGAGCGCAGTCATGGCAGTCCTCCGTTGACAGAGTGCAGGCGGATTGTCAATTGTCGATCGGAAGGCGCGGCAGTGAGCGGCGCAATCGCCGTGGCACGCGATAAGCCGCCAGTGTCAGGAGGACCCGGAGCGTGAGGTGTCTCGCTCTAAAAAGCCCCCACAGCCTCAGACTGCGGGGGCGCATAACCAAAGGGGGGCGTACCGCTTATATGCGACCGCCTGCGCTGCACTTCCCCGCAGCATATGAGGTGACTGACGCGCAGATATCATTGTGCTGCCGCGCGCAACTATGACCAGAGTTAGCGTCCATATCCCTTCAATAGAACACTCTCTCGCCTGAGCCGGCTGGAAAACGTGTTGTTTCCTGACACAACTCTGCGCTTTGACAATCGCTGCAGGTTCTTTCCTGCACATTCACCACGTGTTCGCGACCGAACCTGGTGAGTCTTGCGATCATTGCGCTCTGTTTGGGCGAAAGAGCACAACCATATGACCGGTCACAACCGGCTTGAGCAAGTATACACCTTTGTGTGCAGCGCGTCAAGTTGTCAAAATGTCAAAGTTTCACCATCTTTTGGCGCAACCGTCCATGCTTCACCGCCGGTCACGTCGATGATCTTCACCGCGAGCAGTGCGCCGGTGGTGCGCCGATCAAGGGTGTAGACGCCGCTGACGAGTGCACTGCGGCGCTGTGGTGCATCCACAATCGTAGGGCGAAACAGTCTCCCGTCGTATGCGGGATCGATCAGGATTTCATCAACCATGCAGCGCCAATCGCTAAGATCGCCTGATACCGTCGTCAGGGCAGGGCTGGCGTATCCCTCGACCGTGATCGTGATCTGCGCATCGGTACGCACGATACGAACGGTCGCCTCGCCACGCGGCGCTGGCGTCGTTTCCCCGATCTGCACAATGGTAAAGCCTTCGGATGCCGGATCGCACGGTTGAGGCATGCGGCGCAATCGACGGGCGGTGACCTGGATGGCGCCGGGGTTGACATCACAGGCGATCCAGCGTCGCCCCAATTGCTGCGCCACAACTGCCGTCGTGCCCGATCCGGCGAAGCAATCCAGCACCAGATCGCCTGGGCGGGACGAAGCGCGCACAATGCGCTCCAGCAGCGCCGGTGGTTTGGTGGTGGGGTACCCCACGTCACGCACAAGCGCCGCATCGATTGGGATCGTCCAGACATCGTAGGCGCCGATGCCGGGTTTGCGCAAATAGGTCTTGACCCGCTCACCACGCGGGTTGACGTTCCAGTAGTAGCGTCCGTGCTCGTCTACCTGCCGAAAACGGGCGAGTTGCCGTGGCGTATAGGGGATGAGCACCTGGTCGTAATTAAATGTCCAGCGATCACTGCGGGCATAGAGCAGGATCGTATCATGCTTGCGGTTGAACTGGCGTTCGCCGTCGCCGCCGCTTGGGTAGAACCAGATGATTTCGTTCAGCATTCGTTCGGCGCCGAAGACTTCGTCCATGAGGCAGCGCAGCAGGTGCGCCTTGCGAAAATCGCAGTGCAGGTAGATGCTGCCATCATCGGCAAGCAGGTCGCGCAATGCGATCAGGCGTTCGTACATGAATTGAAGATAGGCGTCGTCTTCCCAGGTATCGCGATATTCAACATCGGGAACAGCGACCAGCCGTGTCGAAGCGGAACCGCGCAGGCGTCTGCGGCGCGCGCGATCGATGCCGGCGCCGAATGGCGGGTCGATATAGATCAGATTGATACGCTGCCGATACCCGTTCGCCAGGAGCCAGGTCAGTGCGGCAAGGTTCTCGCCGTGGATCAACATATTCCGACCGGTTGCGCCTGATCGTTCCACTTCGATAGCAGGCGGAACAGTGAGCGGCGCTGGCAGTCGCTTTCCGTTCCATGTGAGCAGTGCGCGTCCCGCAGGCGGCGACAGGCGGATAACGGGCGGTGTGTCCATAGCAGAACCATGGTCAGGCGCGAGCCGCGCTATGGTCGAGCCATCTCAACGGCACGCAGCGCAATGATGCACACGAACATACAGGCGAAGGCATACATCAATCCCTGGGAGCGCGGCTCACGGTTGCGCGCCGAGGAGTGGGCAATCGGAATGGTGAGCAGTGCGATGATGCCATAGAGGATATGCATTTCCGGACGGAGCGGCAGCAACCCGCGCACCAGCAGTATCACGCCGAGGACGCATTCCGACAGCACGAGCAGCACCCCGATCGCCATGCCGCTGTGGAGCCGCGCTCCCACCGGACGCCGCAACAGACCCAGGATCAGCGCCCAGAGCGCCAGCACGCTGAAGACCAGGAGAATGGTAAAGAGCAGATTTGCATGCAGACGCAGAATATGTTCCATAACGCCAGGATTGTACCGCAGATGGATCGCACAGGCAATAGTATGGTACAGATAGACGGCAGCATACCATTGCAGGTTGTTGCGGCGCTCTTTATTGGAGCGCGACCGGATACCGACCGGAACGATGCTGCGGCTTTGCACAAACAGTACAGAAGGCTATGAGCCGCACTCTCATCGATGAAGCGCGTGATCGCGCGATGGACACACGCTACTGTTGTTGCATGTCGGATGGCTTTCGCGCCTGAGCTGGCAGCAGTGGCGGCAGTGGAGGTAAACGACGCCTGTGTCCGCCCTGGCGGGGGACCGGTACAAGGATTTCCCGGCGGTGAACCGTTCCCTCAGTCGCCGAAGACAATCCCCAGATCGCGCGCCGTCAGCATAGTATCCGAGTCGAGCGGAACGGTTTTCATACGCCGGGTCGCTTCTTCGAGCGGCACATACCGCACCGTCGGCGGGTCGAGCGCCACCATCACGCCAGACTGCCCCTCTTCGAGCGCACGCACAGCAGCGGCGCCGAAGCGCAGCGCCAGCAGGCGGTCGAATGTGGTTGGCGTGCCGCCGCGCAGCAGGTGCCCCAGAACGACAACGCGCGTTTCTTTGCCGGTCAGCGCCTCGATTTCACGCGCCACGCGCTCGCCAATGCCCCCCAGACGCTCGGCGCGACCGGCTTCTCTAGGGGCAATCAGCGAGACGCTGCCTTCGATCGGGTGAGCACCTTCAGCGACAACTACGATCGAGTATGGTCGCCCTTCGGCTTCACGGCTCTTGATCTTAGCGGCAACCTTATGGATGTCGTAGGGAATTTCGGGAATAAGGATAACATTCGCCGTTCCCGAAACCCCGGCGTTGAGCGCAATCCATCCGGCATAGCGCCCCATCACCTCGACCACCATGACCCGCTGATGCGCTTCGGCAGTCGTATGCAGGCGATCGATCGCTTCGGTAGCAAAAGCGACAGCGGTATCGAATCCGAAGGTGGCAACCGTTCCGTCCAGGTCGTTGTCGATCGTTTTGGGGACGCCGATCACGCGCACCCCCTTGCGTGCCAGCGCCGCCGCGATCTCCATCGAGCCGTCGCCGCCGACCGAGATCAGGGCATCGATACCGTAGACCGCGAGACCATTCACAATCTCGTCGGTGCGGTCGCGCTCGATCACAGTGCCGTCGGACAGTTTTGTAGGATAGCGCAGGGGATTCCCACGGTTCGTTGTTCCGATGATAGTGCCGCCCAGTGGCGTAATGCCGCGCACCGTTTCGCGGGTCAGCGGGATCACGCCGCCCCGTGGATATTCTTTCGGTGAGAGAATGCCGTTGAAGCCATCGCGGATGCCATAGCATTCCCAGCCGCGGTGAAGCGCACTCAGCACAACCGCGCGGATAACGGCGTTGAGCCCCGGAGCATCACCGCCGCCAGTGCAGATGGCAATGCGCAATCGTGAGGTCGAAGGGATCGTCATAGTGTTGCGTTCCTCTCTTCTCCTGAACCCGTTTGCCCGTCAGCATGACCTGAAAAATACGACGCGCCGTCGCACCTGAGACGCGACAGCGCGTAGACGGCATCGACCCTGTGCCCCGCCTTCTCTGGCATACATGCCTCGGCGCTTACACCGGTCAAGGGATGAGGCGCGCTCCATCCCCGGGTGCGGACATCGGGTGCAAACGTATGGTTAGACCGGCAGATCGACCACGTTGATGGCGTCTTTGCCGCCATACATATCCCACCAGGGTTTCGCGCCTTTGTCGAGCACTTCGTTCAGCGCGGTGATATTCTGCACACCGCGGTCGTTGAGCCATGCCTCGAGCGCGTCATACCCCTCGCGTGCATAGACAGGGATGCCATCCTGCCAGGTTGCACGTCCGCACAGAACCCCGGCGAAGCGTGATCCAGCTTCGGCTGCCATTTCGAGCGACTCGCGGAATACCTCATCGGTCACACCGGCGCTCAGGTAGATGAACGGCTTGGTGGCGGCATCCGACGCTTCGCGGAACAGTTTCAGCGCCTCCTGACGGGTGTATGCTTCCTGTCCGCCGAAGGCTTTGGTGCCCGACACGAACTTCATGTTGACCGGCACTTCGACTTTCAGCACATCGACGCCGTATTTCGGCTTGGAGAGTTCTTCCATATAGGCGGCGACGTACTTTGGCTTGACTTTGGCAAACTCGAAACTCTTCTCATCGCCAATGTTGTCATCGTATGCCAGCGGTTCGAGGAAGAAGGGGACATCAAGCCCCTTGCACTCCGCGCCGACGCGCTCGAGGAACGCATGTTTGCGCGCCAGAATATCTGGATCATCGAACGGGTTGTAGTAAATCAGGATTTTGATGGCATCTGCACCAGCCTGGATCAGGCTATAGACGCTCCAGGTATCGAGCAGATCCGGCAGGCGTCCTTTGATCGTGGCGTCGTACCCGGTCTTCTCATACGACATCAGCACGCCAGCATTTGGCGCTTTGTGCTGAAGGGCAGGCAACCCGTACTCTGGATCCATCAGGATCGCTGAAGCGTGCTTCGTCAAAACCTTCGTGACCGCTGTTTTGAACAGGGTCAGATCTTCGCTGGTCGCCGTTCCGCCTTCACCGCGCGCTTTGGCGATCGCCTTCTTGAGCGAGCCGCGCTGGTCCATCGCCGCTGCTGCGATGACGCCGCGTTCATTGGCACACTTATTGATGCCATTGAATTTGCCGCGTGTCATTGTGACCGTGGCCATTGTCAACCTCCTTCAGTACAAGAACATCGGCTTGCCAAGCGGGTGTTTGACCCGCGGCCGGTAGTTCTCTGCGTCGTATAACTCTTCGACATCAACCCGTTTGACTCCCTGCACGCAGGTATCGACCGGGACGGTGGTGTACTGCCCGTTTTGGAGCGCCACCATGCGCCCGCTGTGTCCCTGGAGCAGTTGATCGACCGCCAGGTTACCGTAACAGATGGCAACCATCCGGTCAAGCGAGTCGGGTGCGCCGGCGCGCATCAGATATGACAGTTGCTGGTGAACAATATCGATGCCGGTGATCTTCTTGATCGCCTCACTGGTGATCATGCCGATGCCGCCGAGTTTCCGGTGCCCATAGGCGTCTTCCTGCCCATATTCGACCACCTGCCCGCCGATCATCGATGCGCCTTCCGAGATGACGCAGATCGAATAGTTGCTGGGGTTGCGTCGGCGGTCTTCCACCAGGAAGCGCGCCAGTTTCTCGACATCAAACGGCACTTCGGAGATGATGGCGCGATCAACGTCCGCCAGGTACGCTGAGATCAGCGCCGTTTCCCCCGAGTTGCGCCCAAACAGTTCGATCACGGCGATCCGCTCGTGGGAGCCGGTCGGCGTGCGCAGCGCATTGAGAAAATCAACACTGCGGGTGACTGCCGTCGAGAAACCGATGCAGTAGTCGGTGCCGAACACGTCGTTGTCCATCGTTTTGGGGATGGCGATGACCCGCACCCCCTCGCGGTGCATGCGAACTGCATAGGAGAGGGTGTCGTCGCCGCCGATCGGAACGAGCGTGTCGATGCCGAGATGCTCCAGCACACGCAACACATGCGGGGTGCAGTCGGCGGTTTTCTTTTCGCCGGTAAGTTCGAACTTGCCCTTGAGAAATTCGGGTATTTCCTTCTCGCGCACCCGCTGCGGGTTCGTGCGTGATGTATGCAGGTGCGTTCCACCGTACCGGTCAATCGTGCGCACATCCGCCTTGGTGAGCGGTTGTACCCATTCCGACGCGCTCTCCGGGTCGTCCGGATTGTAGTACAGCAAACCGGCCCACCCGCGCCGAATGCCGATGACCTCGATCCCGGCGTCGTTTGCGCGATTTACCACCGCCTTGATGCATGGATTCAAGCCGGGAACATCACCGCCGCCGGTCAGAATACCAATGCGCATAGCCTTTCTCCTCGCTAAACCAAGCAGTGCCTTTCACATCCAGTTATGGACGGTGTGTGATTCACAGCGCTTGCCAGATTACGCACATGCGCGCGGAGATCACAGGAATCAACCCAAAGTCTTCATTAAGTTCGGCGCATGCCGCGATGATGCGGAGTAATGTCACCGTCGCGCGGTCTGGCTGACAACGTGTTGTGTGTGCAGTGCGATCCTGCCACTATTGTATCCATGGCTTAACCATCTGCAGTTATCAGGTTCCAAACAGCGCGTAAATATATCACAACCTTTGCCGGTTGGCGGATGCCGTTGATATAATAGCACAGGAGTCGTCGCGCAGGATTGCTATGCACCGACTATTATACATCTGTCAGACGGTCTTGCATGTTCTGCTCTTGATCGTGATTGTCCTGTGGTTGGGCATTTCCCCGGTTTTCGCCGCAGTTCAGTCTGATCCCCCTGATCGCTCAGTGTACGAGTCCTGGCTGCGCGAGGCATTTGCAGCCGCTCAGCGCGGTGACCGCATCGGTCTCGAAGAGGTCGCCGGTCGTCTGACGGCAGTGACGGCGGTTCGTTTCCCCGATGGGACGGTTGTGCCGGTGGACAACGCCTGGTTGCAGGAGGCGCTCGCGTCGCCTGCTCCCGATCTTGCAGTGATCGGGTCGCGCCTTGGTGCGCTGATCGATGCGCTGGCGCAACCGCCGTCATCAGCGCCAGCAGATGCGCTGGATCGACTGGAACGCCTGCTCGAATCTCCATCGTTCGATCCTCCGACGTTCGAGCCGCCGCAATGGGTGATCGATGCGCTTGACTGGCTGGCACAGGTGATTGAAACGATCACCCGTCCGGTTGGCGCCGTAGCGCCGCAGGCAACGAATGTGGTCGCCTGGATCATCGTGCTGGTCGGCGTTGCGCTGCTGCTGGCGGTGATCATCTATCTGGCGATCAATGTGCGGCGCGGCATTGTACGCGATGCGCGGATCGCAACGAAAGGTGACGACTATGTGCCGACCGCGTCCGAAGTGTTCGATCAAGCCAGCGTCCTGGCGCACAATGGCGATTATCGCGCCGCCGTGCGCAGCCTCTATCTCTCGGCGCTGCTCTGGCTCGATGAACAGGACCTGCTGCGTTATGATCGCGCGCTGACGAACCGTGAACATCTGGAACGGGCGCAGCGTCATCCTGACCTGTTGCGGCGCCTGAAGCCGGTGATCGAAACGTTCGATCAGGTCTGGTACGGCCATGCCCCGGTTGACGCTGCCCTATTCGCTGCGTACCGTCAACAGATCGAGACGTTGCGGCGCGAGATGGGAGCGAAGCGCATATGATGCAATTGCGCGATCTGCTGCTGATAGCCACTCTTTTTGGGATCTTGATCGCCTTTGTGGTTGTCAGTCCGGGTCGCGCTCCATCGCTGGCGCCGGATACTCCGACGACCTACTCGAGCGCGCCGACGGGAGCGCTGGCGCTGTACGAATGGACGCGCGCTATGGGTTACGACGCGCGTCGCCTCGAATATCGTCCTTTCGAGTTGACCGACGAGGATGCCGTGCTGGTGATGCTCAATCCCAGCGCCGCAATCAGCAAGGATCATGCCCGCCACATTCGGACCTGGGTCGAACGTGGGGGGACGCTGATCTTCGCAGAAGACACGCCAGCGTTGTTCGGCCTATCCGATGCGCTGCTTGATGAGTTGCAGATGCGAATGACCGTCATCACCGGCACACAGATGATCGAGCGTGCGCCAGCGCTGCAACCGGTCTTCGATCAACCGCCGGTGCGTGAGTTGAATGCCCGTCCACAGCGCGCGCTTGCACCGCAGCGCAACGATTATGCACCGCTGTTTGGCGCAACGGATCAGATCTTGATCGCGGGCGTCCGAATCGGTCAGGGGTATGTGTATATCAGTGCAACCACGCATCCATTTACGAATAGGGGGTTGCGCGATCGGCAGCACGCCGCGCTGGTGCTGAATATGCTGCGGCGCGCGCCGCCCGGCGGTCGCGTTCTGTTCGATGAGTACCATCACGGCCTGGTCGCGCCGCCAGCGCCGACTGATGGGTTGCTGCGCACTCCGTGGGGATGGGCAGGGATCTATGCCGCGACCGTGACGGCGCTGTTTTTGCTGTTGGGCGGGCGACGCTTTGGGCGGGCTGTGCCGCTAAAGGAAGAGCGTGAACGTCGCAGCAGTGCGGAGTATGTCGAGAGCATCGCCGATCTGTATCAGCGCGGCGGCAAACGCGCGTATATGCTGCGTCACTTTTACGCCAGTTTCAAACGTCGCCTGGCGCAACCATACGGCATCAACCCGCAGGTGGATGATCGCGAGTTTGTGTATCAACTGGCGCGGCTGCGCCCAATCGATGAAGCGGCGTTGCTGGCGTTGCTGGCGCAACTGCGGGCGACTCCCGCTTCGGATGCTGAGTTGCTGCGCGTGGTTGCCGCTGCCGATGCGTTCATCCAGGCGCAGACCCACGGGCAGCGATAAAGCTGACAAGGGGAGGAGTATGTGAAACCGAATATCGCCGGGGGTCTGCATGCCACCCTCGATCTGCTCGATGAAGGGTTTGCCCTCTACCGTCGCTCGTTCACCAGTTTTGTCCTGGTGGGACTCGCATGGTTGACCCCGATTGCAATTGCGACAGGTCTGCTGATAGCAAATGCGGAACGACTCGGTCCTGGCTGGTTCATCGTCATCTTTCTGGCGGGTCTGATCCTGATGCTGCCGCTGCTGATCTATCTAATCGGCGGATTGTCACGCGCGGCGAATGCGGCAATCGAGGGGCGTCCTATCAATCTGCACGAAGCGCTGGCGCTCCATCCTGGCGTGGTTGCGAAGGCTGGATGTTTTACCGTTACCTACGGTATTCTGATGCAGTTCGTGTCATCTTTACTGGGCATTGTGTGCATCTGTCCGCTCTATGTTATGGGAGGGATCGCTTCGGTAGCGCTGGTTGCAGCACCGGATAGCAGTGGCGTGGTGCAGGCAGTTTTGCTGATAGTCATCGGCTTGCTGTTCACGGGTATGTATCTGCTCGGGTTTATCATTGGCGGCACAGGGTACAGCAGTCTGTTGTATGCGCTGCAACCGTGGTTGATCGAGCGGCTGCGTTTTGGTGAGGCGATGGAGCGGAGTGTCGATCTGATCCGGTTTCGCCTGCGCAGGAATCTGCTTGCCTGGGGGCTGAGCGCGCTCCTGGTGTTTGCGGTTGGCATCCCGGTGAGTCTGGCAGTGGGTGTGTTGATTCCGCTGCCGGCGCTGCTCCTGCTCGGCGAGGAGTCGTTGTTTGCCCAGGGGATTGCCGGAACTGCGTGGTTGCTTGGTCTGGCGCTGGTGCTGCCACCCTGGTTCATCTCGATGACGTTGCTGTACCGGCGGAACCTGGCGGCGCGCAGCGGCGCAGACCTGGCGCGGCGGGTCGCGGCGTGGCGCGAGAACGCTGATAGCCGATAGCCGATAGCCGATAGCCGATAGCCGATAGTCGATAGCTGATAGCCGATAGCCGATAGTCGATAGCCGATAGCCGATAGCCGATAGCCGATAGCCGATAGCTGATAGCCAATAGCTGATGGCTGATGGCCGATAGCCGATAGCCGATAACTGAGAGCCGGGAACCGGGAACTGAAATGGAATGCTATGCTGACCCATGATATTGCGCAGGCTGTGCGCTCCGAGGCGTCGAAAGCGGTCGTCGGGCAGGAAGAGGCATTCACGCAGATCCTGATCGCGCTGTTCAGCGGCGGTCACGTACTGCTCGAAGGCGTGCCGGGCACGGCAAAGACGCTGATGGC
>Ga0272446_1005955_pt1 | contig 13062 bp, 10 predicted proteins | sample YNPCB0061_FD_194587 | JGI IMG/M metagenome (GOLD analysis project Ga0272446, IMG submission 194587) | Hot spring microbial mat communities from Yellowstone National Park, WY, United States - YNP-CB-006-1 | ecosystem: Environmental > Aquatic > Thermal springs > Hot (42-90C) > Sediment | place... | reverse complement strand
AAGATCAAGCTGCTCAAGCGCCTAAGCTACGGGTACCGCAACGTGCAGGTCTACCTGCGCAAGATGCTGCTGGGCTTCCTGCCGGTCTCACATGCCGTGCTCGCCCCACACTTATCGGCATAGAGCCCGACGGGGCGGCTCGACGCCGGAGCGCCGGGCCGCCCCGCCCACCTCATGGTGCCCGGACCGGGACCTCGACCGTCACCGTTCGGCCGCTCCGGAACCGGAGCGTCAGCGTGACGACGTCCCCGACGGCGAGCGCCCGGGTCGGCTCCATGAGCATGAGGTGGTAGCCGCCGGGCCGAAGCGCCTGCTCGCCGCGGGCCGGGATCGGGATCGCGTCGACCGGCCGCATCGTCATCGCCTCGCCTCCGCCGGGCGCCGGGCTCGCCATCTCGCCCGAGGCCATCGGGCTGCCCATGTGGCCGCCCATCTGGCCGTCGGACGCCATCGGCGATCCGGACGGCGCCGGAACCGTCTCGTGGAGCTCGATCTTGCCGAAGGCCGGGCTCTCCGCGCCGACGAGGGCGTCCTCCGCCGACCCATCGTTGACGATGGCCATGAAGCCGCCGAGGGGGCGGCTCGGGTCGGTCAGCCGGATCCACGGATCGCGGACGCTGATACCGCCGCCCGCGCCGCAGGCGGCGAGGAGGAGGGCCGAGGCCACCGCCATGGCCATCGCGACGGAGATGGTGCGACCGACGACGGGCGACGGCTCCGTCAGCGAAGGGCCGGCCGACGCCCCCAAGGCCGCCGGTGTCCGGCGGTCCCGGAGGGCCGACCGGGCCATCGGCCCGAAGGAGGGCAGGATCATCGGCCGAGCAGGCCGACGACGAAGGAACATCAGCATCACCTCGCTTCGAGGGTGGTTGGGGACACGGGATCACCGGCCGCGCCGCATCGTCAGCGGCCCTCGACGAGGGCGTCGACGGCGTGGACGAGGACGCTGGCCGGCGTCCCGTAGGGATAGAGGTAGCGGAGTCGGCCGTCGGGGTCGACGACGTACGTCCCCGCCGAGTGGGTGACCGGATAGTTGCCGGCCGCGTCCCGCTCGCCAAAGATGGCCGTCACGCCCCAGGCCGCGGTGACGGACCCGATGCGGTCCGGAGAGCCGGTCAGGCCGACGATCGGCGCCTCGAAGAAGCGCAGGTAGCTCGCCAGGGCCGCCGGCGTATCCCGCTCGGGATCGACGGTGACGAAGACGACGCCGACCTGGTCCGGTCGCGCCCGCAGAACCTCGCGACCGATCGCCAGCGTCGTCGGACAGACGTCCGGGCAGTGGGTATACCCGAAGTTGACGAGGACAACCCGGCCGCGAAGCGCGTCGAGCGAGAACGGGTGGCCCGCCGTGTCGACGAGCCCATCCAGACTCGGCGCGGGCCCGGCCGGCTCGAAGACCCGGGGCTGGAAGGCGGGGTCGCCATCCGACGGGACGTCGCTCCCTGCCCCGCCGCCCCCGGCGCCGCCGACGCAGCCACCGAGGGCCGCGGCGAGAGCGACGGCGGCGGCCAGCCCGATGGCCCACCCCCAGTCGAGCCGACCGGGAGTGGGGATGGGGTTGCCACCTCCGTCTGGACGTGCGTCCGTGGAGCGATCGCGCCGCCAACGACGACGCAGCCAGCCAAACAACATCGACCTCCGAGGGACGAAGACGCGACCGAACGCCCGGTGGGTCCCGGGCTCCCCGAGGACCGGCCGGCGACCTGGCGCCGGGCCGGCCATCGGCCATGACGGCGTGGACCGTCAGGCTGGGAGCGGCGGCGCCCGGCCGGCGTCGCGGCGGACGAGCATCCACCGCCGCCGGCAGATGGCAGCGATGAGCGACCAATGGGGACCGGCGACCTCGGGCCGCGGGGGCGGGAAGCCGCTCGCCGCGAGGACGAGCCGTCGCTCCAGGAGCGCGACCCGCCAGCGGACGAGGGCCCCGACGGCCGCCACAAGGAGGCTCGCCGCCGCGATGAGGAGGAGGCCGTCCGGGTGGAGTCGCCCGTCGAGGGGGGCGAGCCCGGTCCACACGCCGGTGGCAGCGACGTGCTCGAGGTTCTCCTGGACGAGGAAGAGGAGCGCCGTCCCGCCAGTCACGGCCGGCCAGAGCCGGAGGAGCTCGCGGTGGTAGCTCGGAGCCGCCCGCCCAGGATCGTGCCGTTGCGGATCGCCGCGCCGAGTCCCCAGGTTGACCGTAGCGCGCTCGGTCCGTCGGCTCGCCGGCGACGACAGCCGGGCCTCGGCGAGCGCTCGCAGGGTCCGCTCGAGGTGTCGGAGACGACGGACGATCTGCCACGCCGCGGACAGCCCCAGAATCCCCACGACGAGGAGGAAGAGCGGCCAGTAGCCGTGGGCGGAGAGGGCACGCGGCGCTTCGCCGTTCGGCAGGGAGCGATAGATGGCGTCGTGGGCGACCAGGTCGGCGGCCGGGACGAGCAGGAGGAGTCGGGCCAACCAGGCGAGACGTCGAAGCCGAGGCTGGAGGGTCACGACCATCGCGGCCGCATTCTAGGTCGGGTCCCCGGAGCTCGGGTCGCGACGGCCTACCGCCGCGGGCCCGCGCCCGGTCCCCGCATCCTCGTCGACGGTGACGAGGCGCTCGCGGACGACCCGCAGGCCACCCTCGGGGAGACCCCCCGACCCGCGCCTCGCCGACGGTTCGGGGCCCATCGGTCCGTCGTCGATCGCGCCCCGCAGCCACTCCTCGGCCGCATCGCCCCCCTCGGCACCGGAGCCGAGCCAGGTCGCCGTCGCCGAGCGCAGGGCGGCGAGCGCCGGACCATCCGTCGCCACCTCGAGGAGGGCACGGACGACCTCGTCCGGGCGGCCGGCTCCGGCGGCCGGATCGACGCGGAGGCGCATGATCAGGGCGACCAGATCCGGCCCGGCGGCTCGAACGGCGAGGCCCAGGAGCATCGGCCGCAGGTCATAGGCCCGGGCCCGATGCCCCCGGATCCGGGTCCGCGGCAGCGCCTCGGCGGCGAGGAGGCGGGCCGCGGCGGCCGACAGGACACCGACGGCGGGCTCGACGACGGCGGGCTCGACGGCGAGCTCGACCCGGTAGTCGGCGGCGGCGACGGCGACCAGAAGCGCGGGCGCCCCCACCCAGACGTCGTAGACCTCGACGAGCTCGCAGCCGTCCGGCACGACGGCCGCCAGCCGCGCGCGAACCGCCGCCGCGCCGACCCGCTCGCGCAGGAAGACGTCGATGAGCTCCCGCTCCCCGATGGCGCCCACCGGGATCGGCGGCCCGAAGAGCACCTTCGGCCGGTCGCTCCCGGGTCCGGTCGGGGCGAGGGGCAGACCGCTCGCCTCGAGCGCCTCCCGCCAAGCGGTCTCGAGGCTCCGCTGCGGCCGATCGGCCGCCGCCTCGGTGCGGCGGTAGACGATCCGCCAGCGCTGGCGGGCGGGTCCCGGCGGGGTTCGGGCCTCGGCGGCGTTGACGTTGTCGGTCATGGTGTCTGCTAGTCTGCGGGACGATGGACGAGCGTGCAGCGGCCACCGGAGGGTCCACCCACAGCGCGTCGTCGGCCCCGGAGCGGCACGAAGTCGGTCGAGTGCCCCTCCAGGTCGCCCTCGTCGTCCTCGCCGCGGTCGCCCTCGGGCTCCTCCTCTACCTCGCCCGGGGAGCGCTCAGCCCCTTCGTTGTCGGCCTCCTCCTCGTCTACCTCCTCGATCGGCCGGTGGCGCTCCTGGCTCGCCTCGGACTGCCACGCATCCTCGGCATCCCCCTCGTCTATGCCGTCGTCGTCGTCGCCCTCTTCGAGCTCCTGAGCGCCACCCTCGGCCCGTTGGTCGAGCAGGCCCGGAGCTTCGGTCGCGAGCTGCCCGGGCTCGTGGCCGCCCTCGACGAGCAGCTCCGCCGACTCAGCGAGATCTACCGTGGCCTCGATCTGCCGCCCGAGCTGCGCCGCACCGTCGACGCCGCCCTCGCCGATCTCGGGGCCACGCTCCTGCGCCTCGATCCGACCGTCCTCGTGCCGGTCTTCGGCTCGCTGGCCGCCTTCGTCGCCTCGCTCTTCGGCTACCTCGTCATCCCGGTCTGGGTCTTCTACGTCCTCCTCGACCCGCGAGCCCTGACCGAGGGCTTCCGGCGCGCCCTGCCGGCGAGCTGGCGGGCCGACGCGGCGGCGGTCGGGGAGATCGTCCGCCGGGTCTTCGGGCAGTGGATCCGGGCCCAGGTCGTCCTCGGGGGGATCGTTGGGCTGGCCACCTACCTCGGCCTCCTCGCCCTCGGTGCGCTCGTCGACCCGATCTTGGCCCGCTACGCGCTCCTCCTCGCCATCGTGGCCGGAACCCTGGAGCTCCTCCCGATCGTCGGTCCGATCATCTCGGCGATCCCCGCCATCCTCGTCGGGGCGACGGCGGGGCTGGAGCCGATGATCGCGGTCCTCCTCCTCTATCTGGTCGTCCAACAGGTCGAGAACCATCTCCTCGTCCCGAAGATCCAGGGCGACGCGGTGGAGCTCCACCCGAGCCTCGTCATCTTCGCCATCGTCGTCGGAGCGGCGGTGGGCGGACTCCTCGGGGCGATCCTCGCCCTGCCGGTGGCGGCCACGGCGCGGAACGTCTACCGCTACCTCTTCGCCCGCTTCGACGAGCCGCCCCTGAGCGTGGACGCTGCCCTGGCCGTCGTCGTCGGAGAGGGGACGGACGCCGGGCGGAGGGTGCGCAACAGCGGCGCCATCGCCGACGACGCGTCGGTCGGGCCGCCACCCGAGCCGCCGCCACCCGAGCCGCCGCCCCCGACGCGCCCGCCGGGAGGAGCGACCGCCGACCCAGGCGCGGGACCGCCGCCCGTCGAACGATCCTCGGTCGACGCCGGCCCGCCCCCTGGACAGTCCTAGGCCTCGACCCTTGGCCGCTCCTCGGCCGCCGACCCAGCCGAGCCCTCGGCCGACCCCACGTCCGCGGCGCGACTCGGCGTCCGGCGCCGACCCGAGCCTCGGCCCGTCCCCTCGCCGACGGCCCGCGGAATCGACCATGCCAACAGGTACGGCGCGACGACCGTGGTCAGGACGACCGCGACGACGACGGCGGCAAAGACCTCGCGGCTGAAGAGCCCGGACCCGAGGCCGAGGTTCGCGACCACGATCCCCACTTCGCCTCGGGGGATCATCCCGAAGCCGACCGTCGCTGCCGACCACCGGCCGAGCCGGCCCGCCGCCAGGAACCCGCCGGCGGCCTTGGTGGCGATCCCGACGAGGGCGAGGGTGAGCGCGAGGGCCGCCACCGTCGGGTCGAGGAGGGCGGCGAGATCGACCTGGGAGCCGGTGACGGCGAAGAAGAACGGAGTGAAGATCTGACTCAGCGGCCGGATCTCCTCTTCGAGCTCCTCGCGCGCCTCCGTCTCGGCGACGATGAGCCCGGCGACGAAGGCGCCGATGATCGCCGCCAGCCCGATGGATCCGGCGATGATGGCGAGGGTGAGCATAAGGATGAAGGCCGGCACGAGCGGCGTCTCGGCAAAGAGCGGCCAAGTGAAGACTTCCCGCCGGAGCCCTCGAGCCCGCCGCGCCGCAGCAAAGCCGAGGAGGACGAGGCCGACGGCGGCGAGGGCGACGAAGAGGGTCGACGCGCCAGTGTCGCCCTGGACGGCGCCGACGACGAGGCCGATGGCGATGAGGGCGAGGACGTCGTCGATGACGGCCGCGCCGAGGATGACCCGCGAGAACGCCCGGTTCAGGACCCGGAGGTCGGCGAGGACCCGCGAGGTGATCCCGATGCTCGTCGCCGCCAAGGCGAGGCCGACGAACGCCGCCGCCCCGGCCGGTTCGCCGATGGCGAGGCCGACGACGGCCCCGCCGGCGATCGGCAAGACCATGGCGACGACGGCGACCGCAACCGCCGTCCGGCCGACGGCCAGGAGGTCGTCGAGGCGGACCTCGAGGCCGACGGCGAAGAGGAGGATGACGACCCCGACCTCGGCGAGGACGCTCGCCGTCTCGCCGGGGGTAACGAGGGCGAGGGCGTGCGGCCCGACGAGGAAGCCGCCGAAGAGCTCGCCGACGACGGCCGGCTGGCCGAGGCGCCGGGCCAGCTCCTCGCCGAGCTTGGCACCGACGAGCAGGACGAGGAGACCGCCCAGGACGCCGAGGGTCGCGCCCTCGGTCGCCGCCGGGACGGCGGGGAGGCTCTGGCCAGACAGACCAAGGCCAGCGAGCAGGGACAAGGGGATCCTCCGGGTCGTTGCTCGTTCCGGCGTTCATGGTACCGGCCGGCGCGGTCGGCGGAACTGGTGCGGGGATCGCCGTGCCCGAACCAGCGACCGTCACCAGTCGGCGCGCGCCTGACGGATGTTGATGCTCTGGACGACGCCGAGCCCGAAGGCGAGGCTCGTCAGGGAGGCCCCGCCGTGGGTGATGAACGGGAGCGGGATCCCCGTGATCGGCATGATCCCGAGGACCATCCCGATGTTGACCAGGAGCTGGAAGAGGATGATCGAGGCGACGCCGCCGGCAAAGGCCGTTCCGAAGGGATCGCGGGACCGCCAGGCAGCGACGAGGAGTCGCCAGATGAGGGCACCGTAGAGGACGAGAACGACGACGCCCCCGACGAAGCCGAGCTCCTCGGCCAGGATGGCGAAGACGAAGTCGGTCGTCTGGACGGGGAGGAAGTCGAGTTGGTTCTGGGTCCCGTTCGTGAGGCCCTTGCCGAAGAGGCCACCCGACCCGACGGCGATCTGGGCCTGGACGAGCTGGTAGCCAGAGCCGAGGGGATCGGCCGACGGATTGAGGAAGGAGAGGATCCGCTCGCGCTGGTAGTCGAGGAGGACGTGGTTCCAGATGAGCGGCAACGAAGCGAGCGCCGCTCCGGCGAGGACGCCGAGCCAGGTCAGGCTGGCCCCGGCGAGGAAGAGCATCCCCGCCAGGATCGCCCCGAAGACGAGGGACGTGCCGAGGTCGGGCTGCATCATGACCAGGACGAGGGGCGGCAAGATCAGGACGATGGCGCCGACGATGACCGACAGCGAACCGAGCCGCTCGCGCCGTCCGGCCAGGTAGGCGGCGAGGACGCCGACGACGAGGACCTTCGCCAACTCGCTGAATTGGAAGACGAGCGGGCCGACGGCGACCCACCGGGAGGCCCCCCCGACCCCGGTCCCGACGGCGAGGGTCAGAACGAGGAGCCCGAGGTTGGCGAGGTAGACCGGCCAGCGGAGGGTTCGTAGCCAGCGGTAGTCGAAGATCGTCGCCACGACGAAGACGACGGCGGCGACGGCGGCCCAGATGAGGCCGCGGGCGAAGGTCGAGTCCGGTCCGAGGGCGAGCCGCCCGTCCTCGACGCTGTTCGTGTAGGCCATCGTCAGGCCGACCATGGTCAGGAGGACGGCGTAGATCGTGAGCTGGAGGTCGTACGACCGCCAGGCGGCGGTGACCGACTTGCCGGCGAGGTCGCTGAAGCGGGCCGGCTCGGCGCGCAGAACGCCCATCAGCGGTCACCCTCTGGCTCGCCTGGGGGCCGAACGTGGCCGTCGCCCCGGAAGATCTGCTCGCCAATCATCAGTCGGTCCGCTCGAGGAGATTGAACTTGCGGTAGTCCTTCGAGATCCCGTAGTGGAGCTGGAGGTAGTACTTGACCACCTCGGTCGCCACGTTCCCGAGCGTCTGCGCGTCGTAGGCGAAGGCGACGACGGCCAGCTCGGCGTCCGTCCGCGACACCGCCCGCATCCCGTCGGGATCGTCGGCTCGCTTCCAGGGATTCTTTGGCACGAAGGCGACGAACCACGAGTGGAAGGGCAGGTGGCCATGGGCATCCCGGACGCCGTACTCGGCCGTCCCGGTCTTGCCGGCCACGACGATCGGCAGGTCGACGAGGTTGTAGGTGTGGCGGCTCGTCACGACCGTCCGGGCGGCGCGACGCATCGTCCGGAGGACGTCCGGCGACACGTCAATCTTCCGGAGGACCTCGGGCTGGAAGTCCTCGATGACCGACCCGTCCGGCCCGAGGATCCGGCGCACGACTTGGGGGCGGTAGAGCGTCCCCCCGTTGGCGAGGGCAGCGTAGGCGTTGACGAGCTGGAGGGGCGTCACCGCGTCGTAGCCCTGACCGATCCCGGCGTGATAGACCTCGCCCGGGAAGATCGGCTGGCCGAAGGTGTCCATCTTCCACTGGTTCGAGGGCACGATCCCCGACGCCTCGCCCGGCAGGTCGATCCCGGTGGGCTCACCGAAACCGAATTGGTGCGCCCAGTAGGCGAGGCGATCGATACCGAGCATCCCGGCAACCTGGTAGAAGTAGGTGTCGCTCGAGTGGCTGAAGCCACAGTAGAGGTTGCAGGGGCCCCAGCCGCGCCGGTTCCAGTCGTAGAAACGCGTCGTCCCGATGGTGAGATAGGCCTTCGTCTGGAGCCGGCGCTCGGGGGTGATCTTCCCGTCGGCGAGACCGCCGACGGCGGTCACGAGCTTGTAGGTCGAACCGGGCGGGAACTGCTCCTGGATGGCGTGGTTGAGGAGCGGCTTGTTCGGGTCCTTCAGGAGCCGCTGGAAGTCGGCCGCGCTGATCCCCCGAGCGAAGAGGTTGTCGTCGTAGGTCGGCAGGCTGACCATGGCCAGGATCTCCCCGGTCTGGGGGTTCATGACGATGATGACGCCGCGCTTCAGGCGCGCCGTCTCCATCCCCCAGCGAAGGGCCTTTTCGGCGAGCTCCTGCTCGTGGGTGTCGATGGTCAGCTCGAGGGAGGCGCCGGCGACCGGTTCCTGGAGGGTCTGGAGGACCTGGAGCCGCCGACCCCGAGCGTCGCGTTCGACAACCTGGATACCGTACTGCCCGCGGAGAGCGGTTTCGTAGACGGCCTCCACGCCGGTCTTGCCGATGAGATCGTCGGGCAGATAGCCTGAGCTGCGGAGGCGGGCGTACTCGTTCGCGTCGATGGGGCCGGTGTAGCCGAGGATCTGGGCGAGGAGCGGCCCGTAGAGGTACTCCCGGCGGGCCTCGACGACGACCTGGACGCCGGGCAGCTCGAGATGGGATTCGGCGATGAGCCTGGCCGTCGCTTCGGGGACATCGGCGGCGACGCGGACGTACTCGAAGCGGGAGCCCGGGCTCGCATCGATGGTGGCGATGATGTCGGCCGGGTCCTTGCCGAGCAGCGCGGCGAGCCGACCGACGACCTCGTCACGGAGCTCCATCGGCAGATCGGCCGGCCGGATCTTGACCGAGAAGGTCGGGACGTTCTGGACGAGGAGCCGTCCGGTACGGTCGTAGATGAGGCCGCGCGACGACGGGATCGCCTCGTCGAGGCGACTGTTCCGGGCGGCGATGGTGCCGAAGTCGGTGCCGCGGATGATCTGGAGGTAGAAGAGCCGCGTTCCGAGGATCGAGAAGATGATCCCCGCCACTGCCGCGAAGACGACGAAGCGGGCGAGTCGCCGCTCGGCGAGGCGAGGTTCGTGGAGCGCGATGTCGGCCATCGGTCTCGGTACCTTCCTCTCGTCCTACTCGGCAATCTTCGCGACCACCCCGGCTGCCCGCAGCATCGACCCGTGCGCCGATGGTGGCCGGAACGCTCGGCTCTAGCCGACGCCGGCCCGCCCGCTGACCGGCGTCGGCGCTGTCGGCAGCTCCGGGGTCGCCGGCGATCCCGGCAGCGCCGGCGAGACGTCCCTAACAGGGTAGACCAGCTCGGCCGAGACGACCAGTCCGGCCGCGTGCGGTTCCCGGATCGATCGGCCCAGGCGCTCGGTCTGCGGGCTCGGTCCGTGTCGTGGGTCCGCCGCGGCCAGCTCCGATCGTGAAGCCGCTCCGGCGGGCCTGGTCCGTTCGCGGCGGCGGGTTCGGGCTCCGGGCCGGTCGGCTCCGACGGGATCTCACCACTCGAATCGCTCCGCCTCGAGGGCGCGGACCCGGATCGAAACGAGGAGGGGGCCGACGAAGGCGGCGAGGATGGTGTCGTAGATGGCGCCGGGAGCGACGAGCCCCAGCGGATCGTCGGCCCACGGGCGACCCTCGGCGATGGTCAGGACGGCCATGAGGCCGAGGCTGAAGACGGGGCTGGCCACGGCGACGAGGACGATGGGGGCGACGATCCGGGCCGCGCGGAACCCAGGTCCGGCCACGGCGGCAATCCCCGCGACGAGGAGGAGGACGAAGACGGTTGCCCCGAGCGGTCGCGGGGCGAGGATGTCGAGGGTGAGGCCGCCGGCGACGGCCACGGCGAGCCCGCTCTCGAGCCCAAAGGCGACACTGGCGACGACCGTCGCGACGAGGACGAGGTGGGGGTGGGCGCCGTCGACGGCGACGTAGGGCACGATGGTGAGTTCGAGCAGCGCCGCCATCACGGCCCCGACCGCGGCGAGGAGACGGGACATCGGGTGATCCTCGGAAGGCCGACGGTCGCGGGAACCTGGCCTGGCGACCGGGCGACACGGGTCCTGGGCGAGCGAGTATAGGCGCCGCGTGCGGGGAGCGGCAAGGCGATGGAGGGCGGGCACAGGCGACGACCGGCCCGACCGGGACGACCGTCACGGGCCGGCGGCCGAGCGAGCGCGAGGCCACGCTCGTGTCGCGGTGTCCGCCAAGGCCCGAGCGTCGGCCGTCGCGTTGGTGGGGCACGGCCCGGCGGGACGCTCGGGATCGGGCGAGCGCCCCGCCGTCGCGGGGCACTCGCGCCGTCGTCGCCGGTCCGGCGGCGCTCCTCGAACCTCGCAAGGGACGCCGCTCGCGGAACCAGTCAGACCTGCTCCTCACCGCCTCCCATCGGAAGGCCGTAGCGAGCCGCCATCTGGAGGAGGCGCGCCCGGACGTGGTCGTCGAGGAGGGGGAGCGCGTCGATCAGGAGCGGCCAGAGGTGCGCTCGAAGGGCACGCCCCCGGACCATCCATTGGTAGTAGCGTCGGCCACCGTGGTCGTAGGGGCCGTAGAGCCGAGCGCCAGGGACGGCGGTGGCCAGCCATCGAAAGAGCTGTTCGTGGCGGACGTGCATGCGGAGCGTCACCTGCGGTTGGCGCCCGTCTCCTCCGAAGTGTCCCTCGCCGACGAGGAGGCCGACGAGGAAACCCCGCTGGAAGGGATCGAGCGACGGCCCGGCTGCCTCCGACGGCGCTTCGACGTGCCCCTCGGCGGCAGCGCTGCCGCCGACCGAGGTGGCGGGAGCGTCGATCGTCACCGCTCCCGCGATCATGCGGTCTGCGGCCGCTGTCTCGGTCCCACGGTCGCCCGGGGTTCCGGTCGTTGAGGAGACGACGCCCGCGGTCGCGGCCGTTGGGGCGGGATCGTCAGGGGCGGAGCTCGGCACGAACGCGGCAGGGGCGAGCCCCCCGGGGCTCTCGAGTCCCGGACGGCGCCCACGGAGCGAGCTCGGCGCCCCATCTACCGAGGGGCGCCGAAGCGGATCGGCGACGGCGTCCTCCGGGCGAGGCCCGGCCGGTAACGACCCGCTGGAGGCACGCGGACCGCCGACACCCGCCCCGTCGGAGTCGCCACGCGGCGACGACCTGGAGCGACTCGCACTTGCCATGCCCCACACCGTACCCGTGTCTCGGGATCTCGGCAATGCCGGGACGGGGCCTTGGGGAGGCCCTCATGCGAGGGTCGCGGCCTCGGCCCACGGCCTCCCATGCGCACCGGTACGGCGTGGCGCGTGCCGGCCGAGGGAAGTGGGCATGTTGTTTCACCGTCATGTTTCCCGTGAAACGTGCCTTGGTCACCCGTCGTCGTCGGCTGCCGGCCAACGGATCCTACCGGCGCGGGAGGGCGACCTCCCCCGAGCGTCCGTCGGCACCCCGGGGCAGCAACCCGCCGCGCGAGGCAGCCAGAGGCCGATTGGACGCACCGGCACGGTCCTCGATCGGCGGTGCGGCCCCGCGCTCAACTGCACGCTCAACTACGTCGGCGATACGTGGATCGAGCGAGGACGCCGCAGCGAGGGCAGCGAGTCATCGCCGGATCCCCCTCAAATACGTCGGCGATACGTGGATCGAGCGAGGATGGACCTGGGCTGACTGGAACGCCGCCGGCGGCTGTGACACCCGCGCGGGACGCCACGGAAACAGGGCTCCCGCGATCGGTCGGAGAACCGTCGCCGGCGGCGTACGGGAACGGCCCGAGCAGATCGTCGCGCGGTCGAGCCAGATGGTGCCGGGAGGGCGAATGGTACAATGGCGGATCGTGATCTCCCTTTGGATCGGCCACTAGCGTTGGGCCGGACGATCGCCTGTGCCAACCAGAAGGGCGGTGTCGGCAAGACGACGACCGTCGTCAATCTGGCGGCCTACCTGGCTCTCGCCGGCAAGCGGATCCTCCTCATCGACCTCGACCCCCAGGGCAACGCCACGAGCGGCCTCGGCATCGATCGTGGCCGCCTCGACTACTCCGTCTACGACGCCTTCGTTGAGGCGACGCCCCTGGCCGAACTGACGGTGCCGACCGCCATCGAAGGGCTCGTCCTCGTGCCGTCCGCCATCGGCCTCGCCGGTGCCGAAGTCGAGCTTGCCCCGATCCCCCAGCGAGAACGCCGTCTTGCCCGCCTCGTCGGCGATGTCGCCGCGGACTACGACTACGTCTTCTTCGATTGCCCGCCCTCCCTGGGCCTGCTCACGGTCAACGCCCTCACGGCCGCTGACTCGGTCCTCGTGCCGCTCCAGTGCGAGTACTACGCCCTCGAGGGGCTCACCCATCTCATTGCCACCCTCAATCTCGTCCGGGACCACCTCAACCCACGGCTCGAGGTAGAAGGGATCGTCCTGACCATGTACGACGGCCGAACGAACCTCTCGGCCGATGTCGCGGCCGAGGTTCGGCGGCACTTCGGCACGAAGGTCTTCGCGACGGTTGTCCCGCGCAGTGTCCGCCTGTCCGAGGCGCCGAGCTTCGGCCTCCCGATCTGCCTCTACCGGCCGGACTCGGCCGGTGCCCTCGCGTACCGTGCGCTCGCGCTCGAGTTCCTCGCCCGCGACGGGGCGCCCCCAAGCGCCACGGAGGCGAGCCCGCCGAACGAGGGGCGTGCCCGACTCGAGCCGATGACCACGGGGACGGCGACCAGCGGCGCGCCCGGCGATGCCGCCGCGACCCGGGTCGACGCTCCCGAGCGAGGCGCGGGGGATCGTCTGGCGGCGACCACTCGGTCCCCGGCACCAG
>Ga0272446_1005954_pt1 | contig 13064 bp, 10 predicted proteins | sample YNPCB0061_FD_194587 | JGI IMG/M metagenome (GOLD analysis project Ga0272446, IMG submission 194587) | Hot spring microbial mat communities from Yellowstone National Park, WY, United States - YNP-CB-006-1 | ecosystem: Environmental > Aquatic > Thermal springs > Hot (42-90C) > Sediment | place... | reverse complement strand
CTGGACGGCCAGAAACGCCTTCTCCGGCCGGATCGACAGTGTCACCTTCGCCCCGGGCGTCACCGGCCGGGTGGTCTGGGCGCGAAATGTCAGCCCGTCATCCGTGGTGATGGTCGCGACGCCGTCCGGTTCGACGCCGCCTGCCAGGCCCTCGATAAAGTTGGTTTCGCCAATGAAGTCGGCGACGAAGCGGCAGACCGGGCGTTCATAGATCTCGGTCGGTGTACCGACCTGCAGCACCTTGCCGGCATTCATGACGGCAATCCGGTCGCTCATGGTCAGCGCCTCTTCCTGGTCGTGGGTGACATAGATGAACGTGATACCGACGCGTTCCTGCAGGCTTTTGAGTTCAAGTTGCATCTCTTTGCGCAGCTTCAGGTCGAGCGCGCCGAGCGGTTCGTCGAGCAGCAACACCTCGGGATGGTTGACGAGTGCGCGCGCCAGGGCCACACGTTGTTGCTGGCCGCCAGAGAGCTGGCGCGGCCGGCGCCCGGAGAAACCACCAAGGCGCACCAGGTCGAGCGCTTCTTCGACGCGTCGCGCGATCTCGGCCTGCGGCGTCTTTTTCATCTGCAAGCCAAATGCGACATTCTCGGCGACGGTCATGTGCGGAAACAGGGCATAGGACTGGAAGACGGTATTGACGTTGCGCCGGAAGGGAGGGGTCGTGCCGACCAGTTTACCGTGCAGTGCAATCTCGCCGGCAGTAGGGAACTCGAAGCCGGCAATCATACGTAGCGTCGTCGTTTTGCCGCAACCAGACGGGCCGAGCATCGAAAAGAACTCACCGTCGCGGATTTGCATCGAAACATGGTCCACAGCATACACTTCAGCGAAGCGTTTTACCACATTTCGCAGGTCAACCGCAATGCCGTTCTTCATGGCGTGTCTGTTCGATCCTGTTCCAAGCAATACACAATGAAACGGCAGAACCGCGCGCACCATTGAGGTGACCCACCACTGCTGGCGGCATCTGATGCAGCGCTGCACAAACCTGGGAGACTGATTATGACGGGCCGATATCTGTGTCAAGCCGTGGTTGGAATAGGGTTAACAATTATACCATATCATACACATCCAGATCGTCAACCATGTGCAGGTATGACGACACGTTCTGCGGGACAGCACTTCCGGGAAGCTCCGCCTGGTACGTGCCTGCCGTGCGATTCGTCACACCCGCCATTCGCAGCGGTTGCCGCGCACTGGAGCGTCTGCTATACTAGCCCTGCCGTGTTCGAAGCGTTCGCAGCGCGCCGTTCCGGCGGCGTTTGCCGCGATGGAGTCCGCCATGGCCCGGCTCGCACTCGAGATCAATGGCGAACAGAAAACGTATCCGATCGATGCACACGGATTGAAGATCGGTCGTGCGCTGGAGAATGATATTGTCCTCAATCACGCGATTGTTTCGCGCCACCATGCCGAGGTGAGCCTCAGCGGGCGCGATGTCTGGGTGCGTGATACGAACAGCCGGAATGGTGTGTTCGTCAACCGGCTGCGTGTCAAGGAAGAGCAGTTGCGCGATGGCGATATCATCCAGATTGGCCCGTTCGAAATCCGGTTCGAGGATCGCGCGGCACAGAGCGTGGTGCTCGATGACAGCAAATATTTCCCGCTGGCTGCCGAAGCGCGCGAGGTATCAGCGAGCGAACTTCCAGAACTGGCGCTTGATCTGCGCGATTTCTACCAGATCGCCAGGCGGTTGAGCCTGATCCTCGACATGGGTGAATTGCTCGATGCCGTCATCGAAGAGGTGTTGCGCCTGGTACCGGCCCAGCGCGCCATGTTGCTGCTCCGGCGCGACAATGAGCTTGTGCCGATGGTGATCCATCCGCCGTCACAGAGCGACGTGGTGATCAGTTCGACCATCGCGCGCAAGGCGCTCGAAGGGAGCGAGGTGGTGCTGACGCGCGACGCGCGGATTGAAATCGGCGGGACCGAGAGTATCATCAGCGCCAATATCCGCTCTGCGGTATGCGCGCCGCTCATTGCCGAGCATGACCCGATCGGCCTGATCTATGTCGACTCGCCGGGGCGCGATCAGTTCGGCGCGCGTGACCGCGACCTGCTGGCGGCGATCGCCAACCAGGCGGCAATTACCATTGAACGGGCGCGCCTGGTGGAGGAATTGCGCAAACAGGCGGAGAGCCGCCAGTTGTTCGAACGTTTTGTATCGCCCAGTGTGGCGCGCGATGTCGCCAGCTATTTCTCCGAGCATGGGCGCCTGCGTGAACCGCAAGAATTGACCGTCAGCGTTCTGTTCGCCGATGTCAAAGGGTTTTCGGCGCTCTCCGAGCGCCTCTCGCCGCGCGAGGTCCAGGACCTGCTGAACGAGTACCTGCACGAGATGACCGAGGTCGTGTTCCGCCACAACGGGACGCTCGATAAATATATCGGCGACGGCATCATGGCGGTCTTTGGCGCGCCACAGGTGGTGGGCCAGCAGGATTACCGCGCCACGGCGGTCGAAGCGGTTAATGCGGCGCTCGATATGATTGAGGCGCATCGTCGCTTGATCGAGAAGCTCGATCCATCCAAGGCGTTTGATTTCCGCATCGGCATCAATACCGGTCCGGTCTATGCCGGGTTCTTCGGGACGCGCCAGCGCCTGGAGTATACGGTGATTGGTGATACCGTCAACACGGCTTCGCGCCTGGAAAGCCGCGCCGAACTCAACTCGGTGCTCATCTCCGAGGCGACGCGCCATGCAATTGGCGACGCCTTTGTATTGCAGGAGATGGGTGATTATCAACTTAAAGGGAAGGCCCAGCTCGTCCATACGTACAAAGTGATTGGTCGCACGCCGCAGCGGCGCGGGCGTGAGACGGGGCCGATTGGAACAGCCTAGAGTCGAGGCGATGATGCCGGTTGTAGTTGGGATTCGGTTTAAGGACTCGGGAAAGACCTATTATTTCGATCCGAACGGCGTTGCGCCGCTTGGGCAGGGTGATCACGTCATTGTGGAGACGGTGCGTGGGCCGGAACTGGCGAAAGTTGCCTACCCGCCACGTGACGTTGAGCCGGAAGAGATCGTCAGCGAATTGAAGCCGGTGTTGCGCCGCGCGGAAGATGCCGACTTCGATCGTCTGCGCCAGTTGAATGCGCGCCATACCGAGGTGCTGGCGCGCTGCGCCGAGAAGGTCCAGGAGCACGGCTTGCCGATGCGCCTGGTGAAGGCTGAGTATTCGTTTGACGGCTCGCGCCTGACATTTTACTTTACGGCGGAGAAACGGGTTGATTTCCGCGCCCTGGTGCGCGACCTGGCGCGCACGTTTCGCACGCGGATCGAATTGCGCCAGATTGGCCCGCGTGATGAGGCCAAACTACTTGGCGGCATTGGCCCCTGTGGTCGCTTGCTCTGCTGTGCCACCTTCCTGCCGGATTATGCGCGCGTCTCGATCAAAATGGCGAAGGATCAGGATCTGCCGCTGAACCCTACGAAAATCAGTGGTGTGTGCGGTCGCCTGCTCTGTTGCCTGTCGTATGAGCATGAGCAGTATGTGAGTGTCAAGGGTCGCCTGCCACGCAAGGGATCATGGGTGCAGACGCCGGATGGCCCTGGCGAGGTGGTGTCGGTGAACGTGTTGCGTGAGACCGTGATCGTGGCGCTGGCCAGTACCGGCGTTCAGGAGGAGTTCTCGCCGGCGCAACTTGGTGAGGCGATCCAGCGCGTCGGTGAGATTGCGCGCAGCCGCAACGCTGAAGGTATTACGCCAGTGGCGAAACTGGAGCGGCGCAGCACGCCTGAGCGCCGTAGTGAGCAGGGCCAGCCGCGCCGTGGCGGTGAAAAACGCCTGCTGCGTGATGAAATCGAGAATCCGGACGTTCTGGATGCGCTGACGCTCCTCGAAGAAGGTTTCGTTGACGATGACTTTTCGCTTGAGTCGCTGGACGACGAGACACTCGATCAATCGGCGCAGGAACGCGGAGCAATGAGCACACTACGCTCCTCCCCTCAGGAACCGCAATCCCGGCAATGGGTTGATCCCGAATCTGACGATCTGCCGGCCACGTTTCCTGATAATCCTGATCAACCCGAGGCTCCGCCCACGCCGCCCGGTTCTCCTGCGCAAACCGGGCGCACGGCGCCGCCCCATCCACGGCGCCGCCGCCGGCGCGATCGTGGCGCCTGAGCCGGATGGTGCACACGATCATTGCCGCTGATGGTAGATAGTGTCCACATGTACCGAACACGTATTGCGGCACTCACGGATACGAGTTATACCAGGTAGCATGCGAACGCACCGGATGGCAAGTGCCCTGAGGAGCCGTGCAGCGGTGTAGCGAAGGGTGCAGCCCACCGCTCCCGATCGTTGTCTGTCTGAACGCAACCGGGTATCGGTCCTGTCATGGAGGCTGAGGGATGACAACACTGCAGTACGCCCGGCGTGTCGTGCCGGGGGCGAAGATCCGCTTGCGCGAGATTGACGCGGGTGCCGATGGTGGTCTGACCAGAGATGAGGGCCGTGCTCGCTTCGCAGAACTGAACGCGACCCTCGATGCCATGCAGGAGGAATTGTATGCGGCAGGAACCCACGCTCTGCTGTTGATCCTTCAGGGCATGGACACTGCTGGTAAAGATGGCGCCATTCGCAATGTGATGCTCAACCTGAATCCGCAGGGGTGCCACGTCGAGTCGTTCAAAGTGCCGACCGAGGAGGAACTGGCGCACGACTTCCTCTGGCGCGTGCACAAGGTTGTGCCACGCAAAGGCATGGTTGGCGTATTCAATCGTTCGCACTATGAAGATGTCCTCGTGGTGCGCGTCCATGAGCTCGTACCGGAAAAGGTGTGGCGGGCGCGCTATGATCAGATCAATCATTTCGAACGCCTGCTTGCCGATACGCGAACGGTGATAGTCAAGTGTTTCCTGCATATCAGCAAGGATGAGCAAAAAGAACGGTTACTCGCGCGCGAGCAGGACGTCGCTAAAGCCTGGAAACTGTCGGCGGGCGACTGGCGCGAACGCGAGCACTGGGACGACTACATGGCGGCCTATGAGGACGCGCTCAATCACTGTAGCACCGACTATGCGCCGTGGTACATCATTCCTGCGAACCGCAAGTGGTATCGTGACCTGGCGATCAGCGAGGTGCTGGTCGAGACGCTGCGACCATACCGCGATCACTGGCGCGAGGCGCTGGAGAAGATGAGCCGCGCGCGCCTGGCTGAACTGGCTAAATTTCGCGCTGAACAGGGTGGCGGGTCGCCCACGCGCGCCGGCACGGGCTGATGTCAACAATCGGTGGCCGATAGCTGTACTGCTTTGCGAGTCTCGTGCACCCTGTATCCTCCAGGTCATTGCGCGCGCAGCGAAGCAATCCCCCATCAGAGAGAGGAGATGGCTTCAGCCACGCGTTGCTCGCTGCATGCGGTCGCTCGCGCTCCGCGCAAGGATCGTTCCGTGGGCGACGGTGCCTCAACACGATGAGGCAGTCCACATCAGGCGCGAACTTACTGTACCTTATCAATCGAATATCCCATCAGGACGGCATGAACCCCCTATCAACGGCAACCGTTCCTCGAGCCAGCGACGGATGTGCGCTTCTTGCTGCCGCCGTTTGCGCGGACTCCCGCAGAGGAAGCGGCGCTGACGGGGCAGACACTCCCGCACGTTGCGCGGACTCCCGCAGAGGAAGCGGCGCTGACGGGGCAGACACTCCCGCACGCGAGCGTGTGACCAATGACCGATAACCTCTTGGCGCACCGTGTCCAGGCCGAGTTGACAGACGCGCCAACTGCTCACCGGGCAGGCCACGTCCTGGCTCAGCGCGTCGCGCAGCGTGGTTGCCAGCCCTTCCTGGATGACCCAGGCGATCAAGAGCGCCCGTACCGTGGCTTCCGCCGCCGCGTCACGCTGGCAGCGCAAGGGCCGCACCCGCAACAGTTGTTTCATGCGTTTGAAGACCAACTCCACCTGCCAACGGGCGCGATACAATGCCAGCACCTCCGCCGCTGGCCAGTCGGCCTCCGCCAGGGTGGTCAGCACCAGCAGCCATCCCGCCAACAGCCGGGTGGTGCTTGCGGGACGGCGTCCGCGTTTGGTCGCCTTGCGGTGCTTGCGCTGGTAGGCGCGCTGGTCGTGTGCCGGCGGCAGTGGCGCAGCGATCAGGCGCATCGGATAGCGCTGTCCTTCCCAGCGACACCACCCACTCCATGCACGATTGGCGTCGCCCGGCGTCTGCAGCCATGCCACGACATCAAAGGGCTGCCCGTCCACCGTTTCCAGCGGGCAGGTCGCCGGATGGATCCGCAGCACCACATCAGCCTGCTGCGCTCGCGCAAGGGCGACGCTGCGCCGAACCCATACCCGCCATCAGCGACGACGATATCGCCAGGGGCCAGAGCGAAACGCCCCAGGTGTTCGCCGCCGTGATGATCGGTGACGACGACGCTGCCCAGACAGCCGGCAGTCAGGTCATACTCCCAATGCACCCGCCAGGCGTCGCCGCCGCGCCGGATCTGGCCGATGCGCGTCGCATCAATCAGGCGCACCCGGCGGCGGGTGCGGGGTGGGCGAACCGGACTGACGGTCAACAGGGCGCTCAGCACCCACCCTAACCAGGCAGCACTCTTTCGCAAGCGTTTGCGCCAGGCGGCTTCCGAGATGTCCGCCAGTTCGACCAGCACCGCCCAGACGCCGAGCGAACGGGTGGAATGATCGGCCAGGACAAAGGCGAGCAGCGCGCGGAGCAGGTCGGTCGCGCAGGCGATGCCGCGGCGACGGACGAACGCCCGATGGATCGTGGCCTCATGCTCCAGATCCGTGGGAAGCTGTGGGACGACCTCGGTGGCCCAGGCATCCTCAAGCATGGCACGTGGTTGCATCGCGGACGGCGACACGATATGATGGGAATGAGCCGACATGAAACCTCCGATTGGTATGGCGTGGTGTGAGAACAACACCATACTACAGGTGGTTCTGGCGGTTCAATCGTTGATTGTTCAGGTGCTAAAGTTCGCGTCTATGGGGAGTCCGATTCCTCCCGCCAGCGGGGGGAGGTTGGGCGGGGGCTGGGCGGTGCGTAACGCCTTAGTACCTATCCGAAAACCCATGGGCATGCTGTCATTGCGAGGAGCACCAGCGACAGCTTGCAGCGAGCGAAGCGTGGCTGAAGCAATCTACCGGCGCGATAGGAGATTGCTTCGCTCGTGCTCGCAATGACTTTGACCATCTGGTTTTCGGATAGGCTCTTATGTGAAAAGCATTGATACTAGTTCTACCTGTCTGTGGGGAGTGGCGTTGTCGGTTGTGCTGCACGCGTGCCCGCAGCCGCCGGCAGCGCGATGAAGAAACTCGTTCCTTTGCCGGCGACGCTCGTGGCCCAGACGCGCCCACCCTGCATCTCAGCCAGGCGTTGCACGATTGCCAGCCCCAGACCGCTACCGCCCGTCTCGCGCGCTCGCGCCCGGTCAGCCCGATAGAACCGGTCGAACACACGCGTCAGTTCCTCAGGTGGGATGCCCGGACCAGTATCGGCGACTTCGATGACCACGTGGCCGTCCTGACGCGTCTCACTGCGCGTCGCAATCCTGAGCGTTACATCGCCGCCGCGTGGCGTGTAGCGCAGCGCGTTCTCCACCAGGTTCCCCAGCATCTGCGTCAGCCGTTGCGGGTCGGCAGCAACCAGGAGCGGGCCATCACCGGTCGGTGGTTCACACCTAAGATTGATCCCCTGCTGGCGTGCGCGTGCCGAGGCGGCAGTGACGGCATGCTCAAGTGCCTCGCCCGCATCAACGGCGGCGATTGCCAGTGATAGCTGCCCGGCGTCAGCCAGTGAGAGCAGGCGCAGATCATCAACCAGGCGAGTCAGGACCCGAACCTCTTCAGCCAGTGACGCGAGCACAGTGGGAGTGGGCTGTTCGATGCCATCCTCAATACTCTCGATTTGCAGCTGCAGCACGCTGAGCGGCGTGCGCAACTCGTGAGCGATGTCGGCGACGAGCTGGCGGCGCAGTTGCTGCTGATGTTCCAGATCGGCAGCCATCGTGTTGAACGCCGTTGCAAGCTCTGCCAGTTCGGCATCAGGCGGTGGTGGTAGTGGATCGTGGTGTTCGCCCGCCGCCAGGCGGCGTGCTGCGCTGGTGAGGTGCCGCAACGGTCGCGTGAGGCGCGTTGCAATCAGCACCCCGACGACAAGGGCAACCGTGCCGGCCAGCAGGCTGCCAACGATCATGCTGAGATACACGCGCGCCAGAAAGTCGCGTTCGTACTGGCTCAGATCCTGGGTGTCGCTGACCGGCGCAAGAACATAGGCGATGATCCGCCCGTCGGCGGCGCGCACCGGCGTGGCCTGTTCGCGCAGGAACGGCAGCAGCATGCGCCCACGCAACGACAGGACGCCCTCTCGTGTATCGAAGATGACGCGCCAGTTGGGATTGGCAAGCACGATACGCCGGGGGGGCGCCCCCCCCTGGTCGAGGATATGCTGCTGGATCACTGCTGGAGCATCGGCAAGGTTGCCGTTGGCATCGTAGTAGTCACCCAGTGCCCGGGCGATATCGCGCGCCTGGTTGCGCCCACGTTCGGCAGCCAGCCGATCGAAGCCGCGCTGGATCAAGATCGTTGCCAGCGCCGTGACCGTCATCACGGCGATCAATGCGATCAGGGTGTGCGTCAGGGTCAGACGTGAGCGAAGGGTGTGCATGCGTGTGGATCAATCGTCGGTAAACTTATAGCCAACGCCGAAGACGGTGACGATATAGCGTGGATGCGAGGGGTCAGGCTCAATCTTCCGCCGCAGGTTCTTGATGTGAGCGTCAATGGTTCGCTCGTAGGCCGCTTCCTCGTCCCCTGCGACAGCATCGAGCAGTTGAGCGCGTGAGAGTGGCCGGCCACGGTTGCGCAGGAGCGTTGCAAGCAGGTCGAACTCGGTGGGCGTCAATTCGATCGCCTGCCCGTCGGCCGTGGCACTGCGCCGGTCAATGTCGAGCAGAATGCTGCCGCCACGCAGCACACTGGCTGGTGCCAGCGCGCCGCTGGTGCGTCGCAGTACCGCGCGCGCGCGCGCAACAACCTCGCGCGGGCTGAAGGGCTTGGTGATGTAGTCGTCGGCGCCGAGTTCCAGGCCGATCAATGTATCGGTTTCGTCCACACGGGCCGTCAGCATAATAATTGGCGTCGCCGAACGCTGGCGGATGGCGCGGCAGACATCCAGGCCGTCCATTTCGGGCAACATCAGGTCGAGGATGATCAGGTCGGGGTGATCGCGCCCAAACGATTCGAGCGCCGCACGCCCATCGTAGGCGGTCAGCACGTCGAAACCGGCCTGGCGAAAATAGGCGGCAAGCCCCTGCACAAGTTTGCGTTCATCATCAACAATCAAGACTCGCTGCGGCATCACGCCTCCTTCTGTCTGATTGTATGCGGCAGATGTGAAGAATCTGTGGATGCGCGGCCACTCACCGCTCCCTACGATGGTGAGCAGCAACCGTGACCCGTGGCCACGCCTCCGTTCCTGCTTGCCGTGCGCCCCGCCAGGGCACACGGTTCTGGCGCGTTGCCATCATTATACGATGCGAACGTTCGCCAGACGTGCGATCAAACTGCAATACCTTGCACATGACGCACCGCACAGCCCTCTCCTGACTTCGCAATGCAAGACGCATTCGCGCAAGACGAGCGTTGTTCTGCCGCCGAAACGATGGATAGCTGCCATGGCGGATCGTCTCTGGAGAGCCTGCGCGAGCCGGACTGCCCTGTTCGCGCCAGCATGCAAGGCAGACCGCGATACGCGCTTGCCAGCCGCTTGCGCCTGTGCTACCATCGCTCCGTTATGACGACATTCGATCACGCTGCAACCGGTATCCCGCTGGCGCTTGCTTCCGCTTCACCGCGCCGGCGTGAGTTGCTTGGCTATCTCGGCGCCTCCTTTCGCATTGTCGTAACCGATGCGGAAGAGCACGACAGCGCCCCGCCGCCGTCAATTATCGCTCTATTGCCGCCGCTGGCATTGCCGTTGTTTGACCACCCGACGCTGCGCGCCTGGCGCAAGGCAAGCGCGGCTTGCACGGCGGCGCCGGGGAGTGTTATCATCGGCGCGGATACGATCGTCGTTCTCGACGGCAGGGTACTCAATAAGCCGGTCGATCCTGAGGATGCACGCCGGATGTTGTGCAGCCTGTCAGGCAGGACGCATACCGTGTATACTGGCCTGGCGGTCATCGATCCGCGGCGTACCTCCGCACGACCGCTGTTCGATCTGGTGGCCAGTGAGGTCACGGTGGCGGAGTTGAGTTGTTCTGAGATTGACGCCTATGTGGCGACCGGTGAACCGCTCGACAAGGCCGGAGCCTACGGTATCCAGGGATTGGGTGGCAGGCTGGTGCGCCTGGTGAGCGGCAGTTACACCTGTGTTGTTGGTTTGCCGCTGGTTGAAACGCATCGTTTGCTCTGCTCCGCTGGTGTTACTGGTTTGCGCGACCCGGTCGACAGCTACCGGCGCTGGCTGATCGACCAGGGAAAGGAGCCGCTACCGTGCCCCCCTACGCTTCCGTAAAGTTGCTGATTGTTGATGATCATCCGCTGTTCCGCCAGGGAGTGCGCGCAGCGCTCTCAACCTACGATGAGATTACCATTGTGGGTGAGGCGTCGTCTGGCGAGGAAGCGCTGGCCTGGATGAATGCTGCGCCGCCGAACCAGGAACCGAACGCAGCGCTGATCGATCTGAATCTTCCCGGCATGAACGGCCTGGAACTGACGCGTCAGTTACGCCACCAGTATCCCGGTACCGGGATCGTGGTGTTGAGTGTCTACGAGAGTGATGATCAGGCATTCAACGCGTTGCGTGCCGGCGCGTCGGCCTACCGTTCAAAGGAAGTGAATCCCAGGGAGCTGGCCGATGTCCTGCGGCGCGTGGCACGCGGCGAATACGTCATCAATGATGTCGTCCTCGACGAACCGAAAGTCGCCAGCCGGGTGCTCTCGCAGTTCCGCAGTCTGCCGCAAGATGTGGCCGCGTTGCCTGATAGCGATTTTCCGCTGTTCACGCCGCTCAGCGATCGCGAAATCGAGGTGCTTGAACGGATTGCCGCCGGCGGCAGCAATCGCGAGATCGCCGAGGCGCTGCGTATCAGTACGCAGACTGTGAAGAACCATATCTCGTCAATCCTGCGCAAGCTCTCGCTGAACGATCGAACCCAGGCGGTGCTCTATGCGCTGCGTCGCGGCTGGATCGAGACGCCGGAGACCATTCGCGGGGGGCCGCCATTGCCGGAGGATGATGCGTAGTCGCGCCAGCAATGTGCAGCCGTACGCGCCAGGGTGCGCCGTTCCCACTCTGGTGGTATACTCGCCATCATGGAAGATGAACTCCCCACCGAAGCTCGCGCCCTGATCGTGCTGAATCCACTGGCCGGCCAGGCTGCCGCCTTGCAGCAGAATGTGCAGGCGGCGCGCGCCGTCTGGCTGGCGCATGGCTGGTCGGTTGACGTCAAGATGACAGGCAGCCCCGGCGATGGTGCGCGCCTCGCGCGCGAAGCGGCGGCACTCGGGTATGATGTTGTGGCCGCAGCGGGCGGCGACGGCACGATCAATGAAGTGGTCAACGGCCTTGCCGGTACGCATACGGCGCTGGCTGCACTGCCGATCGGCACGGTCAATGTCTGGGCGCGAGAACTGGGGTTTCCACTTGAACCACGCGCCGCTGCCGAAGCGTTGTTACGGGCCCGGGTCCGGCGCATTGATCTGGGCCGCGCCAACGATCGCTACTTCCTGCTGATGGCCGGCATCGGCTTCGATGCAGCCGTCGTCAACGAGGTGCGCAGCGATGAGAAGCGACGCCTTGGTGCGCTGGCCTATGCGTTGCGCGCATTTGACCTGGCATGGCGCTATCGCGGGCGGCGCGCACGTATCTCGCTCGATGGGCGCGTTGTGCGTGGCCGCGTGTTGCTGGTCGTCATCGGCAATAGCCAGCTCTATGGTGGCATCTTCAAGATTACTGCGCGTGCCTGCATTGACGACGGTATGCTCGATGTCTGTGTCATCAAGGGTGAGAGTCTGGCCAGTGCACCGTTGCGCATGCTATCGATCCTGCGCCAGCGCTATAACCTTGATCCACGGATCGAGTACCACCGCGCGCGCGTGGTGCGTGTTGAGGCGCGCGGCGCTCTGCCGGTGCAGGTTGATGGCGATCAGGCCGGCGTGACCCCCATGACGTTCGCCGTGGTTCCCGGAGCATTGCGCGCGCTGTTGCCGTCCACGCTGCCCGCCGACGATCTGCTGCGCAATGGCCTGCCCCAGCGTCGCCGGATGTGGCAGCGCGCGATCGCCTGGGCCATCCGGCGCGTGACGAGCCGCACCGGCCCATGGAAGGCTGAGCGATCCTCGGACCAAACCCTTCGTTCAGTAGAGGACTCAACAGTCCATACATAGTTATGCATAGACGCCTTCTCTGGCTATTGCTGTTCTTCCTGACCGCGTGCGCCGGGCCGCTCCCTGAGGCCGCCGCGCCAACCGCGCCACCGGCGTTGCTCCCGGTGACCCCGGCACCAACGCAACCATCGGGCCTCGCGCCCACGGTGGTCGCGGCGGGTGCGCGTCTCCCCGGGCGATTACTCTTTGTGCGTGACAGGAATGTGTGGATGTGGCAGGACCAGACCGGCACGCAGTTGACGGATGACGGCGATACGCGCCACCCGGCCTGGTCGCCGGATGGGACGCAGATTGTAGTTGTGCAGCGTGGCCAGAGCTATAGTGACCTGGTGTTGTTGCCGGCAGCGGGAGGCGAACCACAGCGCCTTACTGATAATGGCTCGCGCCAGCCGCCCAACAGCTTCGAGCGAATCTACGACACTGTGTGGGCGTTTTACCCCGCTTTCGCGCCCGATGGCCGGACGATTGCATTTGCCTCGCAGTACGGCCCACCCTATGGTTCGCCCGCCGTTGACTACCACCTGGCGCTGTTCCTGATGCCAGCACAGGCAGGAGGGGACCGCCGGTTGATCTATGCCGACGAGACCGGGCATGTCGGGCGGCCGGTCTATGCCCCGGATGGCTCGGCGATCGTCTTTGCGTTTGGCCCGGCAGGGGCTGGCACACCGCGGCTGCTCCGTTACGATCTGGCGAG
>Ga0272446_1005953_pt1 | contig 13066 bp, 15 predicted proteins | sample YNPCB0061_FD_194587 | JGI IMG/M metagenome (GOLD analysis project Ga0272446, IMG submission 194587) | Hot spring microbial mat communities from Yellowstone National Park, WY, United States - YNP-CB-006-1 | ecosystem: Environmental > Aquatic > Thermal springs > Hot (42-90C) > Sediment | place... | reverse complement strand
CAGCCAGCGAAGCCGCTCCTCCGCATCGAAGAACCCAGGCTGTCCCGACATCCGCCACTCCCGCCATCAACAGCAGCAGCGAATCACCACGCAGCCGTCAGCGCCAGGAGTTTTTCGAGGTGTCCAACTGGTTGGGATCGGCCTCGATCGCCGCAAAGGCCGCGGCATAGGCGGGATCGCCGGGCGTCTCGCGCGCCGCGCCGAGCACGTCGTCGGCGAGCAGCGCGACGATGGCCGGCACGTCGGCAGCCGTCGCACGGCGGAAGATGGGCTCGCTCACGCGTAGAGATCCGCGCGCGTCGGCGGCAGGCCCGAGGGGCCGCGCGCGCGCCTCGTCGCTACCGTCTGGAAGATGCCGACCGTCCCGCGCTCGAAGGCGAGCGCGCAGGCGGCCAGATAGAGGAGCCAGATCCGCGTCTTCGCCTCCCCCGCCTCGCGGAAGGCGGCCTCCCGGTTGGCGTGGAGGCGTTCGGTCCAGAGCCGGCAGGTGCGGCCGTAATGCTCGCGCCAGCCTTCGGTGTCGTGCACCTCGAAGCCGTTGCGCTCCATCGCGTCGGTCGTGCCGCCGATGTGGTCGAGCTCCCCGCCGGGGAAGATGTAGTCCACCAGGGCGCGGAACTCCGGGTTGGCGCGGCGGAACTTCCTCTCCGTCGCCTTCATCGGCCGGGCGATGGCGTGATGGAGGTAGATGCCGCGCGGCCTCAGCAGCGATCGGATGTGGCGGAAATAGCCGTCGCGGTTGTCGAGGCCGACATGCTCGTACATGCCGATCGAGGCGATCTTGTCGAACTCGATCCCCGAGAGGTCGCGGAAGTCGCGGAGCTCGATGGTGACGCGGTCCTGCAGGCCAAGGCGCTTCACCTTCTCGGTCGCATACTCGAACTGCGCCCGGCTCAGCGTCACGCCATGCGCCCGCACGCCGTAATGCTGCGCGGCGTGGCAGACGAGGCCGCCCCAGCCGCAGCCGATGTCGAGCAGCCTCTCCCCCGGCTTGAGGCGCAGCTTGCGGCAGGAGATGTCGAGCTTGGCGCGCTGCGCGGTGGCGAGGTCGGCCTGCCAATCCGGGAAGTAGGCGCAGGAATAGACCATCTCCGGGTCGAGGAAGAGCGCGTAGAAGGCGTTGGAGAGGTCGTAGTGGAACTGCACCTGCGCCCTGTCGTCGCGCCCCTGCCCGTGCCTCGGCGCCTGCACGCCGGCATAGGCATGGCCCGCCCCGCCGCCGCCGGGGCCGAACAGGAAGGGCACCAGCGCGCGCGCCGCCTGCCACTTGCCGATCCGCTTCGCGAGGCCGCGGGTCGAGCCCTGCCCCGCGCGCGCGGCGAGGTCGAGCAGCGTGCCGCCTTCGAGGTCCACTGCCCCCTCGGCGATCAGTTCCACCACCGTCGGCAGGCGCGGCCGGCGGATCAGCCGCGTCAGCGCCGCCGGCGTGTTGATCGCGATCACCAGGTCCTCGCCTGCGGCGGGCGAGAGGGGCAGGACCGAGCCCTCCCACAGCCGCAGCGAGAGGTCGAGGGGGGCGACGTCCGCCACATGGGCGGCGAGGCGGCGGAGCGCCCGGACGCGACGGTCCGCCGCCACGGGTCAGATCCGCACGCGGTCCGGCGCGACCCAGCGCAGCGGCTCGGGCCAGATGACCTCGGCCGGCGTCACGGGCCGCGAGAGCTGGTTCATGCCCCGCAGCTGGTCGATGGCGAGCTGGATGTTGGCCACGCTGTCGGCGGTGAGATTCATGCGATAGGCCACCTTGGTCATCAGCTCGGCGACCAGGCCGCGGTCCTGGCGCAAGAAGCGGGCGACCTGCCGGGCCGCCTCCTCGCGATGGGCCTCGATGAACTCCTGCGCCTGGATCAGGCTGCGCATCAGCCGCTCGGTGGTGGCGCGGTTCTCGCTGGCCCAGCCCCTGTTCATGTACACGAAGTTGCGGACGATCTGGATCTGCTCGTTGTTGACGAGGATGTGGGTGTTCGGGATGGCGCGCTGGGCGCGCGTCGGCCAGGGCTCCCACACCGCGAAGGCGTCGATGTTGCCCCGCTCGAGGGCGGCGACCATCTCCGGCGCCTCGACATTGACGATGGTGTAGTCGGCCGGGTTGAGGTTGAGCTTCGCGACCACAGAGAGCCAGAAGGTCTCGGACCCGGTGCCGCGCGCCACGCCGACGCGCTTGCCGCGCAGCTCCTCCATGGTGCGGATGCCGCGCCCGAGCACGCTGATCCAGCGCAGGAGGGCCGTGCCCTCGGCCACTGCGACCACGTTCGGATCGCGCAGATGGGCGGAGACGCCGGCCTGCTCGGCGCCGTAGGCGGAGTTGATCTGGTTGCCGATCAGGAAGGCGATCATCGCCGAGCCGGAGGGCCCGGTGTTGACCGTGACGTCGAGGCCGTTGCGCTCGAAGAAGCCGCCCTCCTTCGCCACGTAGTAGGGCGCGAAGGAAGGATCGACGCCGGTGGCGATGGTGACGCGGGTGGGGGACTGCGCGGCGGCGGGCAGGATGAGGGCGCCGGCCGCGGCGGCCGGCAGCGCGAGGAGGGAACGGCGGTTCATGCTCGGCATCTCCCTGTTGGGCCCGCGGGGCGGGGTGCGCCGCGGGCGTTCTCAGACGGTAGCATTGAAGCGGCCGGCGAAGGCACGGATGAGGAAACGGAAGACGCGGTCGGTCGTGAAGCCGAGCAGCCCGAGGGCGACGAGGGCGACGAAGATGTCCTCGATCTGCATGAAAAGCCGCGCATCCCACAGCAGCTTTCCGAGCCCGTCGTTGGAGGCGACGAGTTCCGCCGCGACGATGGTGACGAAGGCGTTGGCCATGGCGAGCCGCATGCCGGTCAGGATGTAGGGGATGGTCGCCGGCAGGGCGACGAGGGCGAAGACCTGCAGGCGCGTCGCGCCCAGGCATTGGGCCGCGCGGATCTTGTCGCGGCCCACCGCGCCCACCCCTGCCGCGGTGGCGATGATGACCACGAAGACGGTGGTGTAGGAGATGAGGAAGACCTTGCTCTCCTCCCCGATCCCGAACCAGATCACCGCCACCGTGATCATCGCGACGGCAGGGATGAAGCGGAAGAACTCCGTCCAGGGCTCGAGCAGCCAGCGGACGGGGCGGAAGGAGCCGATGGCGAGCCCGATGGGGATGCCGATGGCCGAGCCGATCAGGAACCCCTGCAGGATGCGCCGCATGGAGGCCGCGATCTGCGCCTGCAGGATGTCGTCCTCGATCAGCACGATGGCGCGCTCGAGCACCGGCCAGGGCGGCGGGAAGAGCAGCGACTTCACGAGCAGCGTCGCGGCGAGGTGCCAGACGAGGAACAGCAGGCCGAAGCCCGCGACATAACCCGCGACGGTGACGAGGCGGTCAGTGCGCACCGTGGATCTCGTCGTGGATGAGGGCGTGGACCTCCCGGAACACCGCCATGAAGGCGTCCGAGGTGCGCTCGCGCGGGAAGGGGAGGTCCACCGGGATGATGGCCTTGAGCGTCCCGCCCGGCCCGCGCCTCATCACGCCGATCCGGGTGGCGAGGGCGACCGCCTCCTCGATGTCGTGGGTGATGAAGAGCACGGTCTTGCGCGTCTCGGCCCAGATGCGGCTGAGTTCGCGCTGCAGCACCGCCCGCGTCATCGCGTCCAGCGCGCCGAAGGGCTCGTCCATCAGGAGGATGCGCGGATCATTGGCCAGCGCGCGGGCGATCTGGATGCGCTGCTTCATGCCCCCCGAGAGTTCCGAGGGGTGCTTCGCCCCCTGCCCGGCGAGGCCGACCATATTCAGGAAATGCTCGGCCCGCGCCCGGCGCTCCCCCTTGGGCATGCCACGCAGGCGCAGCCCGAAGGCGATGTTGTCGAGGGCGGTCAGCCAGTCATAGAGGCTGTCATGCCCCTGGAAGACCACGCCCCGATCCGCCCCGGGCCGGTCGACCGGGCTGCCGTCCAGCAGGATCCGCCCCGCCGTCGGCCGCTCGAAGCCCGCGACCATGTTGAGCACCGTGGTCTTGCCGCAGCCCGAGGTGCCGAGCAGGCAGAAGAACTCCCCCTCGGCGAGGTCGAGGGTGAAGTCGCGCACGGCCTCCCACGCCCCGGTCCGGCCGCGATAGGTCTTGCCCACGCCATCGAACGTCACCAGCGCCACGGAAGCCCCCCCGTGTCCCGCCCCGGATAGTGCAGGAGGCCCGGGCGGTCCGGCAACCCGGCTTCACGCGCCGCGGGGGCGGGTCTAGAACCTCGGGCGGCTCAAGACCTGAGGAGGGAACGCCGCATGCCGAACATGCTCGAGGGCAAGGTCGCGATCGTCACCGGGGCCGGCAACGGCATCGGGCGCGAGATCGCGATCATGATGGCGCAGCAGGGCGCCAAGGTGATCATCAACGACATCGGCACCTCCGTCTCCGGCGAGGGTCAGGACGCCACGCCCGCCCAGCAGACCAAGGCGATCATCACGCAGAACGGCGGCCAGGCCGAGATCAGCACCGACAGCGTCGCCACCTGGGCCTCGGCGCAGAAGATCGTCCAGGCGGCCCTCGACCACTACGGCCGCATCGACATCGTGGTGAACAATGCGGGCATCCTGCGCGACCAGATCTTCCACCGCATGACGCCCGAGGAGTGGGACGCCGTCATCGCGGTGCACCTGAACGGCTCCTTCTACGTCTCGCGCGCGGCCGCGACGCATTTCCGCCAGCAGCAGTCGGGCGCCTTCGTGCACATGACCTCGACCTCGGGCCTGATCGGCAATTTCGGACAGGCGAACTATGCGGCGGCGAAGCTCGGCATCGTCGGGCTGTCGAAGTCCATCGCGCTCGACATGGCGCGCTTCAACGTCCGTTCGAACTGCATCGCGCCCTTCGCCTGGAGCCGCATGACCGGCACGATCCCGGCCGAGACGCCCGAGCAGAAGCGCCGCGTCGAGCGCATCATGCAGATGACGCCGGACAAGAACGCGCCGCTCGCGGTCTTCCTCGCCTCGGACGCGGCGAAGGACGTGACGGGGCAGATCTTCTCCCCGCGCATGAACGAGATCTTCGTCTATTCGCAGATCCGGCCGATCAAGTCGGTGCACCGGTCGGACGGCTGGACGCCGGAAGCGATCGCCGAATATGCGCTGCCCTCGCTGCAGCAGGCCTTCTCGAAGCTCGAGCGGTCCGGCGACGTCTTCTGCTGGGATCCGATCTGACGCTCGGGATGCGTCGGGCGCTGGTGCTGGCCCTTTGCGCCCTCGCCCCTCCCGCCCTGGCCGCGGCGCCGCGGGAGGTGCTGGACGCCGTCCAGCGCCTGCCGCCCAGCCCGGCGCTCGAGGCAGCGCTGCGCGCCGCCGTCTGCGTCTTCGCGCCGGCGGCGCGGCATCTGGACCGTCTGGCCTCCAACCTGCCCTGGGCCCGGCCCGAGGCGGTCGTGCTCTTCTCGGGCCTGCCGGGCCTCGCCGCAGGGCACCGCGCGGCCGTGCTGCGGCCGACGCGCGAACTCATGGCCCGTGCCGCGACGCGCGGGCGCATCGCCGAGGGGGGCATCACGCTGCACGCGCCAGATCTCTCCCTCCTGCCGGCGGATGCGCCGGCGCCGGCCTTTCTCGCCCTCCACGTCGCCCCGCCCGCGGCGGCGCCCGAAGGCTGCGTCGCCCAGGGCCCACGCTGAACCGGACCGCCGATGACCGCGCTCGCCTCCGCCCTGCTCGCCCCCCGCCGCATCGCCCTCGTCGGCGCCTCGGCCGATCCGTCACGGCTGACCGCGCGCGCGCAGGTCTACCTGCGCAAGCATGGCTTCGATGGCGCGCTCTATCCCGTCAATCCGCGCGCCGAGACGGTGCTCGGCGAGCGCGCCTATGCGAGCCTGCGCGACATTCCGGGCCCCGTGGACCTCGCCTATGTGCTGCTCGGCACCGAGCAGGTGGAGGGCGTGATCGCCGATGTCGCGGCCAAGGGCATCCCGGTCGCGGCGATCCTCGCCGACGGCTTCGCCGAGGCCGGAGCGGAGGGACAGGCGCGGCAGGCGCGCCTGCTCGCCACCGCGAAGGCGGCCGGGGTACGCCTGCTCGGGCCGAACTCGATGGGGCTGATCAACCTCAACGCCCGCACCGCCTGCTCCGTGAACGCGGCGCTCGAGGCGGAGAGCCTGCCCGCCGGGCGGCTCGCCCTCGTCTCCCAGTCGGGCTCCATGCTCGGCGCCATCATGGCGCGCGGGGCGGCGCGCGGGCTCGGCTTCTCGCACCTCATCTCCACCGGCAACGAGGCCGATCTGACGGCGAGCGAGATCGCCGGCCTGCTGGTCGACGACCCGCAGGTGGACGCCATCCTGCTGTTCCTGGAGGCGATCCGCCGCGCCGACCTGCTGGCGGAAGCCGCGCGCCGCGCCCATGCCGCGGGCAAGCCGATCATCGCCTACAAGCTCGGGCGCTCGGCCTTCGGGGCGGAACTCGCCAACAGCCACACCGGCGCGCTGGCGGGATCGGATGCCGCCGCCGACGCCTTCTTCCGCGCCCACGGCATCGCGCGCGTGACCATGATCGAGGCGCTGCTCGAGGCCCCCGCCCTCTTCATCGGCCGCACGCCGCTCACCGCACCGAAGCGCGCCGTCTCGGTCATGACGACGACGGGCGGCGGCGGGGCGATGGCGGTGGATGCGCTCGGCGTCGCGGGCATCGAGACGCGCGCGCCCGATGAGGCCGCCGTGGCCGGCCTCAAGGCCGCCGGGCTGCCGCATCACGGCCGCATGATCGACGTGACGCTGGCGGGGACGCGGGCGGACAAGGTGCAGGCCGCGCTCTCGGCGCTCGCCGCCGATGGCGGGACCGACCTCGTCCTGTCGGTGATCGGTTCCTCCGCCCAGTTCCGCCCGCATGATGCGGTGGCGGGCATCCTGGGCGCGGCGCGCGCGGGTCTTGCCAAGCCGGTCGCGGCCTTCCTGGTGCCGCAGGCCGATCTCTCGCTGCGCATGCTGGGGGAGGCCGGGATCCCGGCCTTCCGCACGCCGGAATCCTGCGCCGATGCGATCCGCGCCTTCCTCGACTGGCGCGCGCCGCGCCCGCGGCCCGACGCCAGGCCGCTCACGCACGCCCTGCCCGCGCGGCCGGACGAGGCGGATGCGCGCCGGCTCTTCGCCGCCCTCGGCCTCGCGAGCAGCTTCACGGTCATGGCCGAGCCCGAGGCCGTGCCCGAGGGCCTCCGCTTCCCGGTCGCGCTCAAGGTCCTCTCGCCCGACCTCGCCCACAAGACCGAGGTCGGCGGCGTCGTGCTCGACATCGCGGATGCGGCGGCGCTGCGGGCCGAGGCCGCGGCGATGGCCGCGCGGGTCGCGGCGAGGGCGCCGGGCGCGACCCTCACCGGCTTCCTGGTGCAGCCCATGGCCCGGGGCCTCGCGGAGGTCATCCTCGGCTACCGGCGCGATCCCGAAAGCGGGCCCGTGGTGCTGGTGGGAGCCGGGGGCATCATGGCCGAGCTCCACCGCGACACCGCGCTGCGCTGCGCGCCGGTCGGGCTCGAGGAGGCGCACGCGATGATCGCGGAGGTGAAGGGGCTGAAGCCGCTGGCCGGCTGGCGCGGCCTGCCGCGCGGGGATCTCGACGCGCTGGCCCGTGCGATCGTCGCCCTCTCCCGCCTCGCCGCCCTGCCCGAGGTCGCGGAGGCCGAGATCAACCCCCTCATCGTCCATGCCGAGGGCGCGGGCGTGACGGTGGCCGATGCCTGGGTGGTGCGCGGCTGAGGCGCGTGCCACGCTGCCCCCATGACGCCCGCCGACCTCATCCGCGCCCGCTACGGCACCCTGCCCTTCGAGCCGCCGGCCGAGATTCCGGCCGCACTCGCCCTCCTGCTCGACCGCCGCGTCACGCGCCGCTACCGGAAGGAGGATGTGCCGGAGCCGCTGCTCGCGACCGTCCTCGCCGCGGCGCAATCGGCGCCGTCAAAGTCCGACCTACAGCAGTATTCGATCATCGTCACGCGGGACGGGGCGAAGATCGCGCGCGTCGCGGACTGGATCGGCACCATGCCCTGGATCAGGGACGCGCCCGTGCTGCTGCTGTTCTGCGGCGACATGCGGCGCGGGCAGCGCGCCTGCGCCCGGCACGGCAGGCAGCACGCCAACAACAACATGGACACCTTCCTCAACACCGCGGTGGATGCGGCGCTCGCCATGGGCATGGCGATGGCGGCGGCGGATGCGGCCGGCCTCGGCACCTGCCCGATCTCTTACGTCCGCAGCCATATCGAGAAGGTCGCGCCGCTGTTCGGCCTGCCCGAAGGCGTCTTTCCGGTCGCGGGGCTGACGCTCGGCTGGCCGGAGGCGCGCAACGAGGTCACCCCCCGCCTGCCGCCCGCGGTGGTGGTTCACCGGGAACGCTATGAGGAGGCGGGGCTCGACGCCGCGCTCGACGCCTATGACGCCCTCCGCCCACGCCAGAGGCCGCGCTACCCGGAGGTGCACGGCCCGGCGCCGGAGGGCTGCACCTGGTCGGAGAACGCGGCGCGGCAGTTGTCGGTGCCCGAACGGTTCGGTTTCCGCGCCTGGCTGCGCCTCAGGGGCTTCGCCCTTGACTGACCGGCGCGCGGCGGACCCGAGCGCGGACAACCCCGGCGGGGCCGACGCCGAAGGACAGGCGCGGCGCACCGTCCGCCCGCGCGATGCGGCGAGCCTGATCCTCTGGCGCATCGGGCCGGCCGGGCCGGAGGTGCTGATGGGCCGGCGGCATGCGCGCCACCGCTTCATGCCGGATGTGATGGTCTTCCCCGGCGGCCGCGTGGACCCCGACGACCACCGCCAGCCCGCCATCACCGAGCTCGCGCCCCTGACGCGACGGATGCTCGAGCGCCGGGCGCGGCCGGGCCGGGCGCGCGCCATCGCCATCGCCGCCGCGCGCGAACTCTTCGAGGAGACGGGCCTCGTCCTCGGCGAACGGCGCGGGGAGGGAATCGCCGCCGATCTCGGCGCGCTGCACTACATCTGCCGGGCCGTGACGCCGGGCGGGCGGCCGATCCGCTTCAACGCCCGCTTCCTCGCCGCCCCGGCCGAAGCGGCGAAGGGCGAGATCGCCGGCTCGGGCGAGCTTGAGCGCCTCGGCTGGTACACGCCGGAGGCGGCTTACCGCCATCACGTCGCGGACATCACCGGCAAGGTGCTGGTGGAGTTCCTCGGCTGGCTCGAGATGTCCCCGCGGGCGCGCGCGTCACGGCCGCTCATCGTGTTCCGCGGCATGGACAACCGCCATCAGGAGCGGTGATCGAACCCTTCGCGCCGCCGCGGCTCGAGCATCCTGAGCCCGCCCAGGATCAGCGCCGCGCCGCCGAGGGCGAGCAGCGCCGCGGGGGCGAGCGGCAGGCGGCCGGGCGCGGTCCCGTCGCCGAGCAGCAGCACGACGAGCAGAATGTTCCCGGCCAGGCCGGCGGCGATCATGGCGAGCGGGATGAGGGGCATGGCGTCGCTCCGTTCATCCGCCATTCAATCTGCCCGCAACGGCGGCAGCGGGACGCTTCCGCGGCAAGTTTGTGGCAGTCGCCCGCATGGACAGCAGGGCAGCCATCTGGAAAAGTTGATCCGCAGGCATGAAGAGGAGGTTTCCATCATGCGCAGGCTCATCGCCGCCGCCCTGATCTCGGCCGCCGCGGCCGGTCCGGCCCTCGCCCAGCAGGCACAGCCGCCGCTGCGCTGCGCGGTGGACGGCACCTTCGCCCCGCACGCCTTCCCCTCCCTCCAGGGCGGGGTGCAGGGCTTCCAGATCGACCTCTTCCGCGAGGTCGCGCGCCGCATGGGGCGCGAGATCGTGATCGACAGCGCCGCCTTCTCCGGCCTCATTCCCGCCCTCAATGCCGGGCGCTACGACTTCCTCTGCGCCCCCACCACCGTCACGCGCGAGCGCGCCGAGGCGCTGCTCTTCACCGAAGGCTATCTCTGGACCGAACTGCAGTTCGGCATCCGCCGCGGCACGCCGCCGATCCGCTCCGAGGAGGACCTGCGCGGCAAGGCGATCAGCGTGAACAAGGGTACGCCCTACGAGCAGTGGGTCACCCGCAACCGCGAGCGGCTGAACCTGACGCTGCTCGCCTTCGACAGCCAGGCGGATGCGGCACAGGCAGTGATCCAGGGGCGCGCCTATGCCAACCTCTCGGGCAATACCGTGGTGCGCTATTCGGCCTCGCGGAACCCGCAATACGTGGCGGACTGGGTCATCCCCGGCACCCGCCTGCACTGGGCCACGCCCTTCCGCCGCGACTCCGCCGCCCTGCGCAACCAGATCGAGGACGTGCTGACCTGCATGAAGCGGGACGGCACCATCGCGCGCCTCTCCGAGCGCTGGTTCGGCAACTACCCCGGGCCCGACCAGGCCGAGCGCATCGAGTTCCCGGGCTACGGCCCGCCCGACATGCCGGGCTGGGACCCGACGCCGCAGAACCCGAACTGCGGCTGATGCCGCTCCGCCGGGCCGCCGGGCGGGGCGCATGAGCCCCGCCCCGATCGTGGATGCGCGCGCGCTCCACAAGCACTTCGGCCACCTCCATGTGCTGAGGGGCGTGGACCTGCAGGTGGCGGAGCGGGAACTCGTCTTCCTGATCGGCCCCTCGGGATCGGGGAAGTCCACGCTGCTGCGCTGCCTGAACCGGCTGGAGGAGCCGACCTCCGGCTCGGTGACGGTGGACGGGATCGACATGCTCGACCCGCGCACCGACATCAACAAGGCGCGCCAGCGCATCGGCATGGTGTTCCAATCCTTCAACCTCTATCCGCACATGACCGCGCTCGGGAACGTGGCGCTCGCGCTGCGCAAGGTGCGCGGCCTCTCCCGCGCCGAGGCCGAGGCGAAGGCGCGCGCGGCGCTCGAGCGGGTGCACCTGGCCGACCGGGCGGAGCACTACCCGCTGCAGCTCTCGGGCGGGCAGCAGCAGCGCGTCGCCATCGCGCGCGCCATCGCGCTCGAACCCCGTGTCATGCTTTTCGACGAGCCGACGAGCGCGCTCGATCCGGAACTGGTGGGCGGCGTGCTGGCCGTGATGCGCGAACTGCGGGAGGACGGCATGACCATGGTCGTGGTCAGCCACGAGATGGGCTTCGCCCGCGCCGCGGCCGACCGCGTGGTATTCATGGCCGACGGCATGATCGTCGAGACCGGCCGCCCCGAGGAGATCTTCACCGCTCCCCAGCATGAGCGCACGCGCGCCTTCATCTCCCAGATCGAGCGGCACTAGGCGCTGGCAATGACCGGCTGGGACCGCTTCACCGACAGCTTCTTCAACGCCCGGGTCATGGCGGAATACCTGCCGAAGATCATCGACGGCTTCTGGCTCACGGTCTGGCTCGCGCTGCTGATCATCGCCACGGGGCTGGTGCTCGGCCTTGCGCTCGCGCTGCTGCGTGCCTTCGGCATCCGACCGTTGAACTGGCTCATCGTCTTCGCGGTGGACCTGTTCCGCGCCCTGCCGCCGCTGGTCATCATCGTGCTGCTCTATTTCGGGCTGCCGAATGCGGGGGTGGAACTCTCGGGCTTCGTCGCCTCCTGGCTCGCGCTGACCCTGGTGCTGATGGCCTTCGCCGAGGAGATCTTCTGGGCCGGCATCACCTCGGTGCCCAAGGGGCAGTGGGAGGCGGCGCGCTCGACCGGGCTCGGCTTCCTGCAGACGCTCGCCTACGTCGTGCTGCCGCAGGCGCTGCGCATCACCATCCCGCCGCTCACCAACCGCACCATCGCCATCACCAAGGGCACGGCGCTCGCCTCGGTCGTCGCGGTGCCGGACATCCTCGGCGCGGCCAATGCGGGGGTGTCCTTCTCCTTCAACCCCTCCCCGCTCACGCTCGGGGCCATCGCCTACCTGATCCTGTTCTTCCCCGTCGTCGTGCTCGGCCGCTGGATCGAGACGCGCTTCGCCTGGAAGCGCTGACGATGGACCTCTTCCTCGAGACCTTCCTCAACTGGCAGATCCTGCGGGAGGCCTCGCCGATCCTGTGGCAGGGGCTGCAGGCGACGCTCCTGCTCTCGGCGCTCGTTGTCCCGCTCGGCCTTGCGGGGGGCGTCATGATCGCGGTGCTCTCCACCGTGCAGAGCCCCTGGGTGAAGTGGCCGCTGCGGGTCTGGGTGGATACCTTCCGCGCGCTGCCGCCGCTGGTGCTGCTGGTCTTCCTCTTCGCGGGCCTGCCCTTCGTCGGCCTCGACATCGGCGCCTGGGGCTCGGTCGCGCTCGGCTTCTTCCTCAACACCGGCGCCTATTACGGGGAGATCCTGCGCGCCGGCATCGAGAGCATCCCGCGCGGGCAGATCGAGGCGGCGCGCTCGACCGGGCTGACGCGCGGGCAGACCATGACCCATGTCGTGCTGCCGCAGGCGGTGCGCAACGTGCTGCCGGATCTGATCTCGAACACGCTCGAGGTGGTGAAGCTCACCTCCATCGCCTCCGTGGTCGCGCTGCCGGAACTGCTGTTCCAGGCGCGCCAGGCGCAGAGCGTGACCTACAACGCGACGCCGATCATGGCCGCGGCGGTGGCGTATTTCGTGCTCCTCTGGCCGGTGGTGCGGCTGCTGTCGCGGCTCGAGAACCGGCACCTCGCCGGACGGCGCTGAGAGGCCGCGGCAGGCCGAGCCCCCCTCCCCCGCCTCCAGCGGGATGGCCCCGCCCCGGCCGCGCGCGCGGCCCGGCTCAGGCGGCGAGGCTGAGCCCCGCCTCCTCCGCCCAGCCCCGCCGCGGCAGGTAGCGCCCGGCGATCCGCCCCTCCGCGAGGGCGAAGAGGTGCAGCCAGCCGTTGTCGAACAGCGCGCGCACCGCCTCATGCCGGTCGAGCACGGCGGTGATCGCCTCGCGCGGGGCCTCGATGAGGACCGAGAGACGAAGAGGCTCGTGCGCGAGGCGTTCGCCGTCATGCACGGCCTGCCATGGCAGTCCGGCCCGCATCGGTCCGCCATTGCCCTCGAGCACGCCGATGCCCCCGACCACGTTGTGGATCAGCTTGTTGCCGCTGCCGAAGAGCGCCGGCGCGACGGAGGACCCGTAGTATTGCAGGCTGATCCAGCTCGCCACCACCACCGGCGCGGTCAGGATCAGCTCGAGGGTCCGGAACTCCCGGTCCTGCCGCCAGTCGTAGGAGTGGAGGAAGGCCCGCCCGCCGAGATCGG
>Ga0272446_1005952_pt1 | contig 13067 bp, 13 predicted proteins | sample YNPCB0061_FD_194587 | JGI IMG/M metagenome (GOLD analysis project Ga0272446, IMG submission 194587) | Hot spring microbial mat communities from Yellowstone National Park, WY, United States - YNP-CB-006-1 | ecosystem: Environmental > Aquatic > Thermal springs > Hot (42-90C) > Sediment | place... | reverse complement strand
GCGGTTGCCGGCGCTACGGCTCGATCCGTTTTCCGCTGGCGGGATCGAACAGGTGCATGTGCTCGGGTGCGAAGCGCAGCGGCAGGTGCCCTTCCTTCGCGACGACCGACGTGTGCAGCCGGGCGGCGATTCGCGCGCCCTGCCTGTCGGCTCCGAGGTGTCCGTAGACCAGCGAATCGGAGCCCAGCAGCTCGATGAAATCGATGTCGGGCCCGAGCAGGGCGGCTTCCGGCGGGCAGGTTTCGAGGTGTTCGGGCCGCACGCCGAGCAGGACGCTGCGTCCGTCGAGCGATGCGTGCGGCACCGGCAGCTTTACGCGGACGTCGCCTTCGCCGGCCAGCACCGTCCCGCCATCGGCGAGCCTTCCAGGGATCAGGTTCATCGGCGGAGAGCCGATGAAGCCGGCGACGAACGTGCTCGCCGGACGGCTGTAGACCTCGAGCGGTGCGCCGATCTGTTCGGTGCGTCCCGCATTCATCACGAGCATGCGCTGCGCGAGCGTCATCGCCTCGACCTGGTCGTGCGTCACGTACAGCGTGGTGGTGCGCAGCCGCTGGTGTAGCGATTGCAGTTCGCCCCTCATCTGTACGCGCAGCTTGGCGTCGAGATTCGACAGCGGCTCGTCGAACAGGAAAACCGCCGGCTCGCGCACGATCGCGCGGCCCATCGCCACCCGCTGGCGCTGCCCGCCCGACAGTTCGCGCGGGCGTCGCGCGAGCAGGTGCGACAGCTCGAGGATTTCGGCGGCGCGCTGCACGCGGGCGTCGATGTCGGCTTTCGATCGCCTCTGGATCTTCAACCCGTACGCCATGTTGTCGTACACGCTCATGTGCGGGTACAGGGCGTAGTTCTGGAACACCATCGCGATGTTGCGGTCCTTCGGTTCCAGATCGTTGACGATGCGCTCGCCGATCGCGATTTCGCCCGACGTGATCGTCTCCAGCCCAGCGACCATGCGCAGCAGCGTCGACTTGCCGCAGCCCGAGGGTCCGACCATCACGACGAACTCGCCGTCGTTGATCTCCATCGAGATGCCTTGAATGACCTGGACGGCTCCGAATGACTTGTAAACGTTGCGGATCGACACGCCGGCCATTTACTTTTCCGTTTCCACGAGTCCTTTGACGAACCACTTCTGCATCAGGATCACCACCAGCGCCGGCGGCAGCAGCGCGAGCATCGCGGTGGCCATCACCAGGTTCCATTCGTTGGCGGCGTCGCCGCCGACGATCATCCGCTTGATGCCGATCACCACCGTGTACATCGACTCGTCGGTGGTGATCAGCAGCGGCCACAGGTACTGGTTCCAGCCGTAGATGAACTGGATCACGAACAGCGCCGCCATCGTGGTCTTCGACAGCGGTACGACGACGTCCCGGAAGAACCGCATCGGTCCGGCCCCGTCGATGCGCGCCGCCTCGGCCAGCTCGTCGGGGATCGTCAGGAAGAACTGGCGGAACAGGAAGGTCGCGGTGGCGGATGCGATCAGCGGCAGCGTCAGCCCGGCGTAGGAATTGAGCATGCCGAGGTCGGCGATCACCTGGAATGTCGGGATGATCCGCACCTCCACCGGCAGCATCAGCGTGACGAAGATCATCCAGAAGAAGAACATCCGCAACGGAAAGCGGAAGTAGACGATCGCGAACGACGAGATGATCGAAATCGCGATCTTGCCGAAGGTGATCGCCAGCGCCACCACCGTGCTGTTGAAGAGCATCGTCGCCACCGGTGCTTTCGACCCCTTCTCGGTGCCGGCAAACAGCACCTGCGAGTAGTTCTCGATCAGCTGGTTGCCGGGGATGAGCGGCATCGGCGCCGCCATGATCTGCTCGAGTGTCAGCGTGGAGGCGACGAAGGTCACGTACACCGGGAAGGCGATGGCCAGCACGCCGGCGATCAGCACGACGTGCGCGAAGACGTCCAGCCAGGGGCGGCGCTCGACCATCAGTACTGCACCTTGCGCTCGATGAAGCGGAACTGGACGACGGTCAGCGCGATCACGATGGCCATCAGGATCACCGACTGCGCCGACGAACCGCCGAGGTCCGCGGCCTTGACGCCGTCGTGATAGACCTTGTAGACGAGGATCTGCGTCGACTGCGCCGGGCCGCCCTGGGTGATGGCATCGATGATGCCGAAGGTGCCGAAAAACGCGTAGACGACGTTGACCACCAGCAGGAAGAAGGCGGTCGGCGAAAGCAGCGGAAACACGATGGTCCAGAAGCGCCGCGACGGGCCCGCGCCGTCGATCGCGGCCGCCTCGATCAGCGACTTCGGGATCGACTGCAGCCCGGCCAGGAAGAAAAGAAAGTTGTAGCTGATCTGGTTCCAGACCGCGGCCATGATCACCAGCAACATCGCCTGATCGCCGTCGATCACCCAGTTCCAGTGGATGCCGAAGCCCTTCAGCCAGAAAGTGACGATGCCGATCGATGGCGCGAACATGAACGCATACAGCACGCCCGCCACCGCGGCCGCCACCGCGTACGGCCAGATCAGCAGCGTCTTGTAGACCACCGCGCCGCGCACCACCCGGTCGGCCATGACGGCCAGCAGCAGCGACAGTGTGATGCCGATGCCGGCCACCGCCACACTGAAGATCGCGGTGGTGCGGAACGATGCGAGGTAGTTCGGATCCTTGAACAGCGTGTAGAAGTTCTGCAGGCCGACGAACTGCGTGCGAAGGCCGAAGGCGTCCTGGAGCTGGAACGAATACCAGACGGCCTGAGACGCCGGCCAGAAGAAAAAGACGATCGTGATGGCCAGTTGCGGCGCGACCAGCAGGTACGGCAGCCACGCCGAGCGAAAGACGACGCGCTTTTCCAAGGCAACGGACCGCGGGCAATCGCCTCCCCGCTAGGCGGGGAGGGTGGGGCGGGAGTGCCGTGGCATCTGGCGTGCGGGGGTCGAATCGCCGGCGGGTGCGTCAGCGGTTCGCGGCCTCGAACTGCCGGAGAAGCTCGTTGCCGCGCCGTACGGCGTCGTCGAGCGCCGCCTTGGCGCTTTTCTTGCCGGCGAAGGCCGCTTCGAGTTCTTCTTCGATGATCGTTCGTCCCTGCACGAAGTTGCCGAACCGCAGACCCTTGGAGTTTTCGGTCGGCGGCTTGTGCGTCAGTTGCAGGACCGCGGTATCGCGCCCCGGATTCTTGTCGTAGAAGCCGGATTTTTTCGTCAGCTCGTAGGCCGCCTGCGTGATCGGCACATAACCCGTCTTGATGTGCCACTCCATCTGCACCTCGGGACGGGAAAGGAACGCGAAGAAGCGCGCCACGCCCTTGTATTCCTCCGGTTTGCGCCCGCTCATCACCCAGAGCGACGCGCCCCCGATGATCGAGTTCTGCGGGGCGCCCGGGACGTCGTCGTGGTACGGCAGGAAGCTGAGCTGCCAGTCGGTCTTGCCCGCCTTGATCGTGCCGCCCAGGGCACCGGCGCTGATCGTGGCCATCGCGCACTCGCCGCTCTGGAACTTGGCGTCGGCCTGGTTGGTACGGCCGGCATAGGTGAACAGGCCCCGCTTGGCCATGTCGGCGAGCATCTGGATGTGCTTGACGTGCGTTGGCGAGTTGAACGTGAACACCGCGTCGAGACCGCCCATGCCGTTTTGCTTCGTGCCGATCGGCAGGTTATGCCAGGCGCTGAAGTTCTCGATGTGCACCCACGACGGCCAGCCCGACGTGTAGACGCAGTCCTGACCGGCCGCTTTGAGCTTCTCGGCCACGGCGATCAGCTCCTTCCACGTCTTGGGCGGCACCGGCGGAATCTTCGCCGCCCTGAACTTGTTGCGGTCGATGTACAGCAGCGCGGTCGAGCTGTTGAACGGCAGCGACAGCATGTTGCCCTGCAGGTCCGAGTAATAACCGGTCACCACGGGCAGATAGGCCTTCGGATCGAACGGCTCGCCCTGTTCCTTCATCAACTGATACACGGGTTTGACCGCGCCTTTGGCCGCCATCATCGTTGCGGTGCCCACTTCGAACACCTGCAGGATGTGCGGCGCCTGCCCGGCGCGGAACGCGGCGATCGCCGCGGTCATCGACTCGGGATACGAGCCCTTGTACGACGGGACGACCTTGTACTCCTTCTGGCTCTCATTGAACTTGGTGGCCAGTTCGTTCAGCGCCTCGCCGAGCGCGCCGCCCATCGAGTGCCACCACTGGATTTCGGTCTGTGCGATGGCAGACGGGCTCAGGCCGGCGGCGCAGGCGGCAACCAGCGCCGCTGGAAGGATCTTGCGTAGCATCGGAATCTCCTCGGTAGGACGGTCCGTTTATTGTTCCGGTGGACCGTGACAGGGTTGCTACGATACTTTGCTGGCGCGGATGCGCAAGGCCCCGGGCGCGCGTCTCGCCGTTGTCCTGCGCCATGTCAATCGCCGACCGCCTGACCCTCTACGGCCGCCTGATCCGTATCGACAGGCCGGTGGGCACGCTGCTGCTGCTTTGGCCGACACTGACGGCGCTGTGGATCGCCACCGCGGGCGGGCCGCCCGCGTGGCTGCTCGGCATCTTCGTGCTCGGGACCTTCCTGACGCGCTCGGCGGGCTGCGCGATCAACGACGTCGTCGACCGCGACTTCGACGGCCACGTCAAGCGCACGGCGGACCGCGTCGTCGCGAGCGGCGCATTGTCGCCGCCGGAGGCGATCGCCGTCGCGGTGGTGCTGCTCGCGCTCGCCGCGCTGCTGCTCGTCCCGTTGAACGCGCTGACGTTCTGGCTCGCGGTCGTCGGCGTGGTCGTGGCCGGTACCTACCCGTTCTTCAAGCGGTTCTTTCCCCTGCCGCAGGCTTGGCTGGCGATCGCGTTCTCGTTCGGCATCCCGATGGCGTTCGCGGCCGCGCTCGGCGAGGTGCCTGCGATCGGCTGGTGGCTGTTCGCCGCGAACCTGTTCTGGGTCGTCGCATACGACACCGAGTACGCGATGGTCGACCGCGACGACGACATCCGGATCGGCGTGCGGTCTTCGGCGATCCTGTTCGGCCGCGCCGACGTCGCCGCGGTGATGTTCTGCTATGGCGTTCACTTGTCGCTGCTGCTGGTGGTGGGTGCAGCGATCCACGCGCGCTGGCCGTTTTACCTCGGCTGGGCGGCCGCGCTCGCCTGTGTCGTCTATCACTACCTGCTGATCCGCAGCCGCGCACGCGCCGACTGCTTTCGCGCGTTCCGGCACAACCAGTGGGTCGGCTTCGCCGTCTTTGCCGGTGTGGTGCTCGACTACGCGCTCAGGTAAACGCGCATCACGGATCGAGGATCGCACCGACGGCCCGCGGCGCCGATGTCGGGCCGCACGACGCACGGGCCGCATTCGAAGAAGGCCGAACGCCGTTCGCGGGTCCGGTCCAGGTACCGGAAGCAAACCGCTGCCCGCGCCCCGCGATGCGCGATTCGAACCGTCGTCACTTGCCGAATTCGTCGCCCATTTCGGAGGCGCGGCGTTGCGCGGCGCGCACGGCAGCGACGATCTTCGCCTTGATCTGATCGGCGTCCATCGAGCCGATCGCGGCGGCCGTCGTTCCGCCCTTCGACGTGACGCGCGCGCGCAAGGTCTCGGGCGATTCGCCCGACTCGGCCGCAAGGTGCGATGCGCCGACCAGCGTCTCAATCGCGAGCCGGCGCGACTGCTCATCGGTCAGCCCCATGTCGCGGCCGGCCTGGATCAGCGCCTCGATGAAATAGAACACGTAGGCCGGACCGCTGCCCGAGATCGCGGTCACCGCGTCGAGCTGCGACTCGTCGTCGAACCAGACGACCGTTCCGACGGCCTGCAGGATCTGAGCCGCAAGCTCACGCTGTGCGGGCGTCACCGAAGCGGCCGCGACGAGTCCCGAGATGCCGCGGCCGATCAGCGCCGGCGTATTCGGCATCGAACGCACGATGCGTCCGGTTCCCAGCCAGCGGGTCAGATGGGCGATTCGGATACCCGCGGCGATCGACAGAACGAGCTGCTCGCCGACAAAGGGGCGCAGTGCGCTGCAGACTTCCTGCATCTGCTGCGGCTTGACCGCGAGCACGAGTACGTCAAACCGCGCGAGCTGCGCATCCGGCGCCGGCGCGACCGCGATGCCGAAGTCGCGCGCGAGCGACGCGCGCCGCGCGGCGTCGATCTCGACGGCCAGCAGATTCCGCGGCGGGTACCCGGTGCGGATCAGGCCCCCGATCAGCGCCGACGCCATGTTGCCGCCGCCGATAAAAGCGATGCGCGCGTTCTCGTTCATCGGTGCTCCCGTGCGAAGAGTTCAGCCGCATCCTGTTCGATCAGCCGCCGCAGACCTGCATCGAAGGTGGCTGCAAGCGCAGCCGCTTCGGACCGCAGCTCCGCCGCGCGCTCGCGGTTGCCCTGCGATGCGAGCGCCGCGGCAAGCGGCTGCAGCAGGAACGCGCGTTCGACCGGATCGCCGCCGTTGGCCGCGACGACGGCAAGCCCGCGTTCGGCCGCCGCGGCGGCGGCCTGCGCGTCGCCCAGCCGCAGCGCGACCTTCGCGCGCAGGTAGTCGGAGCGCTCGTCCTCGATCCATCCGCCCGCGCGCAGCCAGAACGCGCGCGCAGCCTCCGCACCCAGCATCAACGCGTCGCGCTGCGCTTCGTCGAGCGGGCGGCCGGCGAGCTTTTCCAGCAGCGCGACGGTGACGTTGTTGAATGCCGCCGCGAAGCCCGAGTCCAGCGCGCTCGGCGGGAAGTCGAGCGCCGCCCGGGCGAGCGCGACGAAGGCGCCGGCGTCGCGTTCGGCGTCGACGGCGAAGTTCAACGCGCCGACGCGCGCCAGCGCGGCGGCGATCGAGGCATCGACCCGCGCGCTGGCGGCCAGTCGCGACTGTGCACGCGCGGCCAGGTCGGCGTCTTCGGCGAGCAGCGCGGCCGCCGCCCAGTGCCGCAGCACCGGCAACGGCACGTCTGCGCTCGCCGCCAGCGCGGTCGTACGCTCAGCGGCCTCGGGCCAGGCGCCGAGTTTCTCGCCGAGCACGTGGTTCAGCAGGAAGGCGAACGCGCCGAGACGCCCGGCCGCCAATCCCGCCGCGTCGAGCCGGCGCAGCCGATCGGCGGCCTCCGCGGGGAAGTCGTCGTGGATGCGGTCGATCTCGTCGAGTTCTGCCGCTGCGTCCGATCGCCCGACGTCGTCGTTCATGCTCGCTCCCCGAAAATTGCCGTGCCGACCCGCACGATCGTCGCGCCCTCGGCGATCGCGGCCTCCAGATCGGCCGACATGCCCATCGACAGCGTATCGACGGCGAGCCCTTCGCGCTGCAGCCGTTGCAGAAGTTCGCGCAGCCGGGCGAACGCAACGCGCTGGCGCGCCGGATCCTGCTCGGGCTCGGGGATCGCCATCAGCCCGCGCAACCGCAGCCGCGGCAGCCGTGCTACGGCGTGCGCCAGATCGGATGCTTCGGCCGGCGCAACACCGCGCTTGCTCGCCTCGCCGCTGACGTTGACCTGGATGAGCACGGCCAACGGCGGCAAATCGGGCGGACGCTGCTCCGACAGCCGCTGCGCGATCTTCAGGCGCTCGACCGAATGGACCCAGTCGAAACGCTCGGCGATCGCACGTGTCTTGTTGCTCTGGATCGGGCCGATGAAGTGCCACTCGAGCGCGAGATCGGGCGCCATCGCGCGCACTTGCGCGATCTTGCCGACGGCTTCCTGCACGTAGCTCTCGCCGAACCGGCGCTGGCCCGCGCGCGCGGCAGCGATCACCGCTTCGGCCGGGAAGGCCTTGCTGACCGCCAGCAGCGCGATCTTGCCCGGGTCGCGACCGGCGGCGCGCGCCGCGGCGCTAATCCGTTCGTTCACGCGGGCGAGCGCGGCTTGCAGCGGTTCGTCCAAACTGGACATAATGGTCTCGAATTTCCCTCCGGACGCTTGTCTTTTCCGATGTTTCGGGTGGCGGAGAAGCGCCGGACAATGCGGGTGGCTCCGCCGAGTGCAGTGGCTCTATCCGGTGCGCATGGCGCCGAGCGGGTGCGCCGGTCCGAACGATCCTCTACGAAACACCGCCGATGGACATCTCCGAACTGCTCGCATTCTCCGTCAAAAACAAGGCGTCCGACCTGCATCTGTCCGCGGGCCTGCCGCCGATGATCCGCGTGCACGGCGACGTACGCCGCATCAACCTGCCGCCCCTGGAGCACAAGGACGTGCACGCGATGATCTACGACATCATGAACGACGCGCAGCGCAAGATGTTCGACGAGCATCTGGAGTGCGACTTCTCGTTCGACCTGCCGGGGCTGGCGCGCTTCCGCGTCAACGCGTTCAACCAGGACCGCGGCGCGGCGGCGGTGCTGCGGACGATCCCGTCGCGCGTGCTGTCGCTGGAGGAGTTGCAAGCGCCGCGCGTGTTCGCCGACTTCGCGCTGAAGCCGCGCGGGCTGGTGCTGGTGACCGGGCCGACCGGCTCGGGCAAGTCGACCACACTTGCCGCGATGGTCGACCATGTCAACAACAACGTGTACGGGCACGTGCTGACGATCGAGGACCCGATCGAGTTCGTGCACGAAAGCCGCAAGTGCGTGATCAACCAGCGCGAGGTCGGGCCGCACACGCTGTCTTTCGCCAACGCGCTGCGCAGCGCGCTGCGCGAGGACCCCGACGTCGTGCTCGTCGGCGAGCTGCGCGACCTCGAGACGATCCGGCTCGCGCTGACCGCCGCCGAAACGGGCCACCTCGTGTTCGGCACGCTGCACACCTCGAGTGCGGCCAAGACCATCGACCGTATCGTCGACGTGTTCCCCGCTGCCGAAAAGGAAATGGTGCGCGCGATGCTGTCGGAGTCGCTGGTCGCGGTGATCTCGCAGGCGCTGCTGAAAGTCAAGGACGGTAGCGGACGCGTCGCCGCGCACGAGATCATGGTCGGCACGCCGGCGATCCGCAACCTGATCCGCGAGAACAAGGTCGCGCAGATGTATTCGATGATCCAGACCGGCAGCCAGTTCGGCATGCAGACGCTCGACCAGTGCCTGATGGATCTGGTCCGCCGCAACATCGTCTCGGCGGCCGAGGCGCGCACGTACGCGAAGTCGCCGGAGAGTTTCGTCGGATGAGCCATCCCCGCTCGCCCGCACGTCCGATGGCGCGCTGCGGCCCGCACCCGCGGCGCTTCGTGCGGCGGGCTGGGAGACTGCCGATTTCCAGGCGCCTGACGGCGCCCGCTCGATGAGGTTCGTATGGAACGCGACCAGGCCACACGATTCGTCCACGACCTGCTTCGTCTGCTGCTGACGAAGAAGGGCTCGGACCTTTTCATCACCGCCGACTTCCCGCCGGCGTTCAAGCTCGACGGCCGGGTGCTGCCGGTTTCGAACCAGCCGCTGACCGCGCAGCACACGGCGGAGCTCGTGCGATCGATCATGAACGACCGCCAGGCCGCCGAGTTCGAGGCAACCAAGGAGTGCAACTTCGCGATCAACCCGACCGGCATCGGCCGCTTCCGCGTCTCTGCGTTCGTGCAGCAGGGCAAGGTCGGCATCGTGTTCCGGACGATCGCCGACCGGATACCGACGGTCGAGGAGCTGAACCTGCCGCCGCTGATCAACGAGCTGGCGATGGCCAAACGCGGCATCGTGATGGTCGTCGGCGCGACCGGCTCCGGAAAGTCGACCACGCTGGCGGCGATGGTCGGCTACCGCAACGAGAACAGCCAGGGCCACATCATCACGATCGAAGACCCGATCGAATACGTCCACCCGCACAAGAACTGCATCGTCACGCAGCGCGAGGTGGGCGTGGACTGCGAAAGCTGGAGCGTGGCGCTGAAGAACACGCTGCGGCAGGCGCCCGACGTGATCCTGATCGGCGAGGTGCGCGACCGCGAGACGATGGAGCACGCGATCGCCTTCGCCGAGACCGGGCACCTGGTGATGTGCACGCTGCACGCGAACAGCACCAACCAGGCGCTGGACCGCGTGATCAACTTCTTCCCCGAGGACAAGCGCAGCCAGCTTCTGATGGATCTGTCGCTGAATCTGCGCGCGATGATTTCGCAGCGGCTCGTCGCGTTCAAGGACCGTAAGGGCCGCATCCCGGCGGTCGAGATCATGCTGAACTCGCCGCTGATCTCGGACCTGATCTTCAAGGGCGAAGTGCACGAGATCAAGGACGTGATGAAGCGCTCGCGCGAGCAGGGCATGCAGACCTTCGACCAGGCGCTGTTCGACCTGCACGAGCGCGAGCTGATCTCGTACGAAGACGCGCTGCGCAACGCCGACTCGGTCAACGACCTGCGGCTGCAGATCAAGCTCAACTCCAAGCTGTACGGCGGCGTCGCGGGGATCCACAAGGGCATCGAGCACCTCGGGCTGGCCGGCTGAGCAGCGCATCGGATCCGGCCGCCGCGGCGCGACGGCGCCCGAACCGCCCCCGCCCGGCGAAGACGAAGACGCGACGATGCGCGCCGGCGCTTCGCGTACTACCATGCCGCCTCGACGCTTTTGCATGGAGGACACCATGACGGTTCGCACCTCGTCGGCGGAATGGACAGGCACGCTGAAGGAAGGCGCCGGCACGATGCGGCTCGGCAGCGGGGCCTACGAAGGGCCGTTCACCTTCGCTTCGCGTTTCGAATCGGGCCCGGGCACCAATCCGGAGGAACTGATCGGCGCCGCGCACGCGGGCTGCTATTCGATGTTCCTGTCGGCGCTGCTGACCAAGGCGGGCTTTGCGCCGAAGCGCATCCATACCACGGCCGCAGTTCATCTCGGCGAAGGACCCGCGATCGACCTGATCGAGCTGACGACCGAAGCGGAGGTGCCCGGCCTGGCGGCCGCGGACTTCCAGCAGCACGCGGAAGCTGCGAAGCAGGGCTGCCCCGTATCGAAGGCGCTCGCCGGACCGCGTATCGTACTCAACGCCAGGCTTGTCGGCTGACGGGCGCTTCGGGTCGAACGGAGGCGTGCTTGGCGGCCCCGGCAGGGGCGATCCGTCGCCCGGCCAGTGCCGGCCCCGATTCATGGCGCAGGCAAGCGGGTCCGGTTCTGCGCCTCGCGCAACCGCGACGATGAGCGCAGCGGTATCCGCCTTGGCGCCGCGCGCTTCCCATCGCTCATGACGAAAGAATCGAAGATGACCACCGTTTATGACTTCTCAGCCAAGACCATCGACGGCAAGACGAAGAAACTTGCCGACTACAAGGGCAAGGTGCTTCTGATCGTCAACACCGCGAGCCGCTGCGGTTTCACGCCGCAGTACAAGGGGCTCGAGGAACTGCACCGGCGGTTCGCCAAACGCGGTTTCGCCGTGCTCGGTTTCCCGTGCAACCAGTTCGGCGAGCAGGAACCGGGGGCCGAGTCCGAGATCGCCGAGTTCTGCGAGACGAACTACGGCGTGACCTTTCCGATGTTCGCGAAGGTCGACGTCAACGGCGAAAACGCGCACCCGCTGTTCAGGTACCTGACGTCGGCCAAGCCCGGCTTGCTCGGATCGGAGGCGATCAAATGGAACTTCACCAAGTTCCTCGTCGGCCGGGACGGCAAGGTGATCGAACGCTACGCGCCGACCACCAAACCCGAGGACATCGCCGCCGACATCGAGAAGGCGCTTGGCTGAACGGGCTCGCTGCGCTGCCATCCGCCGCGGACGGCTGCCGGCGCCGCGGCGCTATTCGCACAGGCCCAGGATCTTCTGCTCCGTCGTGCAGGACTTCGCCCGCGCCGGCTGTGCGCGCGCGGCGAGGCAGCGCTCGAACTCGCGCGCGATCGGCGGGAAGTAGGCCCAGCCGCGGCCCAGGTCGGGCATCGCCAGCTCGACCTCCTTCCACTTCGGATGCCCCTCGGCCTGCAGCGTGCCGAAGTTCTCGCACAGCGCGCGCGCGAAACGCGCGAGCCGCGCCTGCGTGGCCGACTGGTTGTAGTCGTAGGTGACGAGGAAAGCCTTCACGGCGAGGCTGGGCACGTCCTCGGTCAGAAGATTGGGGTGCAGCGAAGCGCGCACGCTCGTCGGGAAATAGGTCTTCAGCGCCGCCTGGCTCGCCGGATGCTTGGGATCGAGCTTCAGCAGCTTGATCAGCGCGCGCGCCTCGGGCTTCATGTCCGTCAGCAGCTTCGCGGGTTGTCCCGCAACGACCACGACGACGTCGATCGACTTGTCGGTGACGAGCCGGACGAGCGCCTCTTCGTTCGACAGGAACGAGATGTTGGCGTCGGGCAGCGGGCGGTCGAACATCAGCCGGTACAGCGTCGTCGCCGACATCGCGGTGCCGCTGCGCAGCAGGCCGACGTTGATCTTCGCGTCGCGGATCTCGTGCACGTAGGTGTACGGCGCGTCGGCGCGCGCGATGAAGTAGATCTCCTCGTTGTACAAGGGCAGGATCACGCGCAGCGGGCGGATGATGCGCGCGGCTTCCGCGTGTCCGCTCGCGCCCTGGTTGATGTACGCCTGGTAGACGTCGGACTGCACCAGCGCGAACTTCACGCCCGGCTCGTAGCGCAGCCGCTGTACGTTCTCCGAAGATCCGGCCGAGGGCAGCACCTCCAGATCGATGTCGGCTGCGGGTGCGACGTACTTGGCCAGATCGCGTCCGATCTGGATGTACGTTCCGCGTTCGGAAGCGGTGACGATCTTGTACGGCGTGCCCGCCGCTGCGATGCCGTGGGCCAACGCGATCGTGCAGGCGAAGAAGGCGGTGTTGCGCAGTGAGCGGAGCATGAGGGTTCAGTTTCCTTCCGGTTTGGGTTCTGGCGTACACAGGCCCAGCGCTGCGACGGCCGGCGTGCACTCGCTCAGCGCGGGCGGAAGCGCAGGTGCCGTTGGCGCGGCGGCGGGGCGTCCTGCGCCGGGCGGCGCGACCTCGCGCCGTTCCCGTGGGACCGTTTTAGTCGAACCCGCCGCCGGCGGCGGCGCTGCAGGTTCGGCTGCCGGAGCCGCCGCGGGCGCCGGCGGCGCCGCGTTCGTCTGGTCCGCGCCCGGAGGCGGTGCCGGCACGACCATCGGGGCGGGCTGCGGCGCGGCCGGAACTTCAGCGCGATCGGACCGCTGATTTGCGCCGTCAGTCCGCCATGCCTTGAAAGCCAATGCGCCGAACGCAGCGACGATCGCTGCGATGGCCAGGACCGCGGCGGCGCGCGGCGCGCGCCACGTGCGTGC
>Ga0272446_1005950_pt1 | contig 13072 bp, 13 predicted proteins | sample YNPCB0061_FD_194587 | JGI IMG/M metagenome (GOLD analysis project Ga0272446, IMG submission 194587) | Hot spring microbial mat communities from Yellowstone National Park, WY, United States - YNP-CB-006-1 | ecosystem: Environmental > Aquatic > Thermal springs > Hot (42-90C) > Sediment | place... | reverse complement strand
GCGATCCTGTTCAATCCACAGCGGCACCCAGATCCGGGCATCCCGCAGACGCGCGTCCAGGTATTCAAAGTTGGGTTCATGGCTGCCCACAAGGGACCAAAAAGCCTTGGAATGATTCATGTGAACCGTATGGCAAAGTTCATGCACCAGGACATACCGCACCAACTCCGGCGGCAAAAATAGCAGCTTACTGTTCAAACTAATGGTTTTACGACTACTGCAACTACCCCACAGAGTCTTCTGCTGGCGCACGGTGGCGCTGGTAAACGGCAGTTGAACATCCGTGCTGACGGTCCGTAACCAGGGAACCAGATGCAACTGGGACTTATGAATCAACCAGCGGCGCAGCACAGCCTGGCAAAGCTGGGGATTGTTGACCTCTCCGTAGATCGCAAGGCTTGCCTTACCCTGTTCCACACAGCGTACACCGGGCAATTCGGTGGAATGGTAATGGACCTGCCACTCCTCTGCGATCGCCTGTAGGGTCAGCAGGGTGGGCAGGCCATTCTCGCTGCGAGACTCTTCTCGCTCCTGTCTGGCTTCGATCCGTCGTGTTACCTTGTCAATCCACGACTGCTTGCGTTGCACAATATCCGGGATACGTTGACGGTCAAAACCCGTCGGCACCACCACCTCCAACTGGCCGGTTGGGGAAATTCTGAGGGAGACGTGTTTGGCTTTGCGGCTTTCGCGCACCGTATAGCTGGGCAACATAGTCAAGCAAAATAAGGCAGACTGGCACTCATATATGCCTATTAAGGCACAAATTCAGGCTTTGGCATGATTTTACAGTACACGCGTATTTGTCTGTCTGACCTGATATAGGCTCCCTTCAATCAGGAACTTCACAGAAACTTTATATTGTAACTAGAAAATCTTTCTGGCCTAATTCACCACTGGGATTGAAATTCAGCGATTCAGATGCTGCGCAATGTGTTTTTTTTACAAAGCTGTCATCGAGTACGGATAACCGATGGCGGATCCTGTATATTGCTTTCAACGACTGGAAAATAGCTAAAGCTCTACGAGTGCAGGCTGCTCAGGCTCGTGGCTGAAGAGGCTGTTCTGTGTCTTGTTTCGAATTTCCAATATTCATCCGGTGTTGCTTCTCAGGGACTCTACCACTATTCATCACCTGACGTTGGAGTAACCCGCATTATGGTATAACTCAAAACAATTGTCTGCTGTTCAGCGGCCACTACAACTTTATTGAGTCTTGGGGTTCTAGTTGCTCAAGAGGCTCATGCGGCAAACCTGATCGTGAATGGTAGCTTCGAAACTTATTCGAAACTCCCCAGTAGCTGGACATTCCCCGACTTAGTAGACTTTAACGTTCCGGTTGGAGGTACAGATATAACTGGCTGGACAGTTATTAATGGCCCCATTGATTATGTTGCGAATTTTTGGCAGGCTTCTGATGGTAGCAGAAGCCTGGATTTAGCTGGCAGTCCAGGATTGGGAGGGGTGAGCCAGACATTTTCAGCCAATCCAGGGACAAACTACTTGGTTCAGTTTGATCTATCTGGTAACCCTGGTGCGTCAGCCTTTAATGGCCCTCTCAAAACTCTTGATGTTACGGTTGCTGGCCAACGCTTCAGCTTTTCCTATGATGTGCTTGCAATGGGTAATACCTTGAATAATATGAAGTGGCAAAGAAAGCAGTTCTCGTTCGTTGCTACCAGCACCTCTACCACGCTTTCGTTGTTCAATACGATGGCAATAGGGGCAATAGGCAACGGGGGACCTGCACTTGATAACGTTTCGGTTGAAGCTGTAGCAGTTCCTACCCCTGCCCTGCTACCCGGTTTAGTTGGCATGGGTCTGGCGGCTCTGCGTCGCAAACGGCAACAGGAGCGGGTGGCTGAAAAAGTCTGAATTGCTCAAAACCAGCATTCCTGGCAGCTTGTCGGAGCAACTGGCCGCAAGTCTTTCTCGCCAGGAAATCAATTTCCTGGCTCACAGCAAAAGTCCATGTAAATGGACTTTCAATCCGTTTGAACGGACTTGAGCGATGAGCCCGAATTTCAATTCAGGGCAACTGCTGGACTCCCTGGGCAATGCTCAAAGGACCATTTTCCAATTACTCTGACAGGCTCCTAATTGACTTGATGACTCTGCCTGAGCGGCGATCGCGTCTGAGAAAAAATGAGCGATCGCCGATTTCTTGACTGGAAGGGTAAGCTAAGACGTGATTACTTGCCTACTTGGCCTGGCGTATTAGGATGGAAGTAACGCTAACGGGGTGATGACCCTGCCATCGACATCGCATGAGCCATCAGGGGTGGCCCATACGGAACGGGGGTTAGTGATTATCGTTGTGAAGCAGGTCGAAGAACTTCGGCAGATTTACGAAGCACAAAACCGTGAGCGATTGGCACATATTACGAAACTGCCACTGCCGCCGGGTCTCGAGACCGAATGGGAAAAGCTTCAGGCAGCCAAGGCCAAGGCCAAGGTTGCGTCTCGGGCATGAAGTTTCTTGTCGATCGCACTATTTGAGGGCAAGCACGACGTGGCACAAACGATTGCAGCCAGAAATATCAAATTCCACGACCTGAAAGCCAAGTTTGGCTTACAACGGGTGGAAGATGAGTCATTTTTCCCGGAATGGATGAGTGATCTCCCGGAATTAACTCCTACAGAGCGGCAGACCCTCGATCGCGTAAAGCGAAACTACCTCTATCTCCTGGAATATCCAGTGATGGAAAGCATCGTCAAAATGGTCGTCCTATCACCGCTATTGGACTTAGCGGGATTTTATAAACCACCATTCCGGGTAGAGGGTGAGAAAGAAGTGCGGGTTTCCGCTGAAGATGAAGGGGAAGTGATTCAGGGCAGCATTGATGTCCTGGTGATTCAAGCCCAGCTCTGGATCACGGTGATCGAGGCCAAGAACTCCGAGTTTTCGTTAACTAAGGCTATTCCGCAGGCACTAGCCTACATGTTGGCCTGTCCGGCTGCGGATCAGGCTCTATTTGGCATGGTCTTGAATGGCAGTGAGTTTCTTTTTATCAAGCTGGTTCCTGGGGAAATTCCACGATATGGGCTATCCAACGTGTTTTCGTTGTTGAATCGGGGCAACGATTTGTACCAGGTTTTGCAAGTTCTGAAGCGCCTGGAACAACAAATGCTAGCCCGTTCATGAGAACCAGCTAATGGTTGCCACTCTCATCAGGCTGACCTGACTTCAGGGAAATGCGACGGATGGCAAACAGACCGCCCATAATGCTGGCTGAACTGTCGCCCTAACAGCACCAGAGGAAATGAGCGATCGCCGATTTCTTGGCTGGAAGGGGAAGCTAAGACGTGATTACTTGCCTACTGGGCTTGGCGTATTAGGATGGAAGTAACGCTAACGGGGTGATGACCCTGCCATCGACATCGCATGAGCCATCAGGGGTGGCCCATACGGAACGGGGGTTAGTGATTATCGTTGTGAAGCAAGTCGAAGAACTTCGGCAGATTTACGAAGCACAAAACCGTGAGCGATTGGCAGATATTACGAAACTGCCACTGCCGCTGGGTTGCGTTCTAGGATGGTGACCAGGAGGACAAACATGAGTATTCCTATTGTTGATGAGGTTGTTGAGCAATTGAAGGGCATGCCTCAGCACTTGCAATGGCAGGTGCTTCAATTCGTTCGCTCATTGGCAAAAACAGAAGTGCAAGGTATACCTGGACAGCAATTGTTGCGTTTTGCTGGTTCAATTCCAGCTGATGATCTTAAGTTAATGAATGAGGCAATTGAGCAGGATTGTGAACGGGTAGATATCGATGAGTGGTAGGTATTTGCTTGATACCAACATCATCATTGCTCTTTTCGCAGATGAGGCGATCGTCAAAGACAATCTTGCTCAAGCTAGCTCAGTTTTCATTCCAAGCATTGTTATTGGTGAGTTGTGCTACGGAGCCAGAAAATCGGGACGGATTGGAGCCGACCTAGCAAAAATTGACGAATTAGTTGCTGCTAGCGCAATATTAGTGTGTGATGCTGAAACAGCTCAGCAGTATGGTGAAATTAAGCATAAGCTGAGGGTCAAAGGTTGTCCATTGCCTGAGAATGATGTTTGGATCGCAGCACTTGGGCTACAGCATGGTCTGATTCTGGTAACACGGGATGCTCATTTTCAAGAGGTAGAAAATTTGCCAACCGTAGCCTGGCGGCGGATTTTACTTTAGGGCGATGCGACGGACGGCAAACAAGCTGCCCATGACGCCGACTGAACTGCCAAAGCCCAACAATACGAGGGGCAGCAAAAAGGCTTGAAACGGGCTCAGTTGCAGGCCATTAGTTAAAAACTGGACAAATTCTGGCTGGCGCGACAGCACTTGTTGCAGGAAGCGCTGCATGCCGTTAATCAGGCCCCAGGAAACCAGCGCTCCGACAATGCCCAGGACAATGCCTTGCAGGATAAACGGTAGATAGATCCAGGTGGTGGTGGCGCCGACCAGTTGCATCACTTCAATTTCCCGGCGGCGGGCCATCACGATTAGCCGGATAGTGGTGGTAATCACCGCGATCGCGGTGAGGGTGAGCATGGAGGTGACCGCCAGACTGACCCAGTTCAAGCCCTGATTCAATTGAGCAACACGCTTGACCGCCTCATCGACATATTGCACATCGTCCACTCCGGAGAGCTGAGCCAGCTTTTCAGCCAGCACGGGCACTTGCTCCGGTGACTTGGCTTTGACCTTCAACTCATCCACCAGCGGATTGCCTTCCAACTGTCGGGTTGCGCCGTTGATATCCGACAAGCCCATATCCTGGACCAGTGCAGCCCAGGCTTCTTCCTTCGACACGGTTCGGACTTCCGCCACCTCTGGCATCACCGTTACCTGCGGTTTCAGGTCAGTGGCTTGCACCCCTGTGTCCAAATAGGCGGAGACTTCCAACTGGCTGCCAAAGCGATTCAGGAGTCCTTCCAGTTGCCAGGACGCCTGCAGGCTGATGCCAAACAGGAACAGTAGGACGGTAACGGTACTGACGGCGGCCCAGTTCATCCAGCCGCCCCGTCGCAGCCCCAAGAGGGTTTCCCGCATTAAGTAGTCCAGCTTGGTCAGAAATCGCAACATGCTTTAGTCCTCCGTTAATCGGCCAGCCATTGGCCTGAAGACAATGCAACCAGTGACAATGCAACCAGTGACAATGCAACCAGTGACAGTGCAACCTGTGACAATGCAATCGGTATTGTAGCCGTCCGTTCCGACAATGGCCCAGATTGATCGAGATTTATCGTATCGTACTTGTATGCAGGCCACTTTCCACCGCGATCGCCTGTTTGAACAATTCCGCCCTCGCGTAATCACTCAGTTGGCAGTGGGGAAGGATTGACCCGTTTTTCCAACGTTGTGGATCTCACCTGGTTCAATGGATGTCCAGCCGGCGCTTCTTGAATTGGTTTGTGTGGTGAGCATGAGACCAGGTGCCAGATCCTTCTATATCTGGATCCCAGCGAATCTTGGCAAAACGTCCCGTCGAGAGAGACAATGAAAGCATGTTGCCGATTTGAGTGTTGCTGTGAATAACGTCCGCACGGTCTCCGATACAAAGCGAGCTTTTTACAACCTCCATACCCGTCCGATCAACTCCATTTATCGTCGGGTGGTGGAAGAGTTATTAGTAGAGGTACATTTGCTGACGGTCAATGTGGACTTCCGCTACGACCCCATCTATGCCCTTGGTGTGGTCACATCGTTGAACCGCTTTATGCAGGGCTATCGACCTGAATCCGATGTGCAGTCAATTTTTAACGGCATCTGTCGGGCAATTGATAACGACCCACAACGCTATCGGCAGGATGCAGAAAGATTGGAGGCTGTCACCAAACAGCTTTCTCCAGATGATTTGGTGAAATGGGTGAAGCAGGAACTGTCCTTACCCGAATTTGCTGACTTGCAAGAGCAGATACGGGCGATCGCCCATAACAGTCGCTTCAAATATAGCCGCCTGTTTGGCATTGGTCTGTTTACCCTGCTGGAAGGGGCCGATCCGGATCTGGTTCAAGATGAAGCAAAACGGACGGAAAAGCTGACCGAGCTGTGTAAAGCCCTGAACCTGCCAGAAGATAAGTTGCAAAAAGACCTGGATCTTTATCGTAGCAATCTGGAAAAGATGGCCCAGGCCAGGATTGTTATGGAAGACTTGCTGCAAGCAGAGAAAAAGAAACGGGAAGAGCGGGCTCAAGCCGCCCAGAATTCAACTCCGCCAGAGCTCTCAGACACCCCAGCCGGAGAAACTCCAACTGGTTCCTGAGGTTGACGGACTGCATCTGAGGCGGGCAATGAATTGCTTTGCCTGTCCAGGGCAGTCTAGCTCGATTATGCTCCTGTCTGTTGTGTCAGATAATTCTGCAATTCGCTACTAAACCAACTCTGGTGAGAGCCGAGCAACCGTTCCTGCTGACGGTTCCATTCCGTTTCCAGGGCCAGGCGAGTGCGGATATCCATGGCATGGAAGGACAGAGCCTTGCCTAGCTGGGCTGCCTGTTGGATGCCAGCGGCCAACACCGCAATTCCAGTGGCATCGGTTGAAGAAACCCAGAGGAAATCTACGATGACGGCTTGTTGAGCCTGTTGAAGGGCTGTTGTTAACTCTGACTGGAAGGCGACACAGGTATGTTGCTCAAGACTGCCCGATGGTTGTAAGACAATCGTCTTTAGAGGGGAAGCTGGCTGCGGTTCTGTCTCGACAGCAGGCGATTCAATCCGATCAAGCGTTGCAATCATATACTGCTCCGGTTGTGGGACTCGGGACGAAGTGAAAGAGAGAACGCCTCGCCGTCTGATGGTCAGACTGCCCCAACACCTTTAGGATGCACCAGAATTGTGGCTGTGCACAGAACGGAAATCACGGATTTCTGGTGTTTCTGCTCACTTCAGGGAAGGCGTTGCATCAGCAAAAACCATGACCCGCATCGGTTTTTACCTGTGAGGTAGGTCACGGTCATCTTTGCGGCGAAAACGGTGCCACCCTTCTGGGACAAGTCTGTTAGGCTTATAGAATAGGCAAGCTTACTTTACAACTCTTAAATCCTTCATTAATTCGCGTTTGACAGTTGCCGATAGTCCACCTTTTCAGAATGCATACCAGGAAACTGCGGTGACCTTACAGACAGAAGCCCAACCCACCATGACTGCTTTGGATGCCTTGAACCGCCAGATGGTTGTTATTCTGGACTTTGGTTCCCAATATTCTGAACTGATTGCCCGGCGTATTCGGGAAACTCAGGTCTATTCAGAAGTCCTGTCCTGGCGCACCTCTGCCGAACAATTGCGACAACTCAGCCCTAAGGGAATTATTCTCTCCGGTGGTCCCAATTCGGTTTATGACGAAGGGGCGCCCCTATGTGATCCGGAGATCTGGCAACTGGGCATTCCCATTTTGGGAGTTTGCTATGGCATGCAACTGATGGTGCAACAGTTGGGGGGCGAGGTGGAGCGAGCTGCCCGTGGTGAATATGGCAAAGCGGCTCTGTTTATCGATGATCCCACCGATCTCCTGACCAATGTGGATGATGGCGCCACTATGTGGATGAGTCATGGGGATTCGGTGACCCGCATGCCCGAAGGGTTTGATTTGCTGGCCCACACCGACAACACTCCCTGCGCCGCGATCGCCCATCACGAGAAACGTCTTTACGGGGTGCAATTTCACCCGGAAGTGGTGCACTCGGTTGGTGGTCTGGCGCTGATTCGCAATTTTGTGTATCACATCTGTCAGTGCCAGCCAACCTGGACCACCGCTGCCTTTGTGGAGGAGTCAGTGCGGGAAATTCGCGCCCGAGTTGGCGACAAGCGAGTGTTGTTGGCCCTCTCTGGTGGTGTGGACTCTTCTACCTTGGCTTTCTTGCTGCACAAGGCGATCGGCGATCAACTGACCTGCATGTTCATTGACCAAGGGTTTATGCGGAAACTGGAACCGGAACGTCTGGTCAAGTTGTTCCAGGAACAATTCCATATTCCGGTGGAGTATGTCAACGCCCGCGATCGCTTCCTGACAGCCATCCGGGGAGTAACTGATCCAGAGGAAAAGCGGAAACGGATTGGTCACGAATTTATTCGAGTCTTTGAAGCAGAATCCAAGCGGCTGGGGCCCTTCGATTATCTGGCCCAGGGAACACTGTATCCCGACGTGATTGAATCAGCCGATACGAATGTCGATCCCCAAACGGGTGAGCGGGTGGCGGTCAAGATTAAGAGCCACCATAACGTCGGGGGTTTGCCCAAGGACTTGCAGTTTAAGTTGATCGAACCGTTGCGGAAACTGTTCAAAGATGAAGTCCGCAAAGTAGGGCGATCCATCGGTTTGCCGGAAGAAATTGTGCAACGGCAACCCTTCCCTGGTCCGGGCCTGGCCATTCGGATTCTGGGTGAGGTGACGGAAGACCGCCTGGATATTCTGCGGGATGCGGATTTAATCGTGCGGCAGGAAATTAATCGCAGTGGTCTTTACCATGAACTCTGGCAGGCGTTCGCCGTGCTGCTGCCTATCCGCAGTGTAGGCGTCATGGGTGACCAACGCACCTACGCCTATCCCATCGTGCTGCGCTTTGTGTCCAGTGAAGATGGCATGACGGCTGATTGGTCGCGGGTGCCCTATGATTTGCTAGAAACCATCGCCAACCGGATCGTCAACGAAGTGCGCGGGGTCAATCGGGTGGTCTATGACATTACCTCCAAGCCCCCCGGAACCATCGAGTGGGAATAGGAAAAATTCCACAGCAAACTGTGGAAAACTACCACAAAATCTGTGGAAAACGTTGAAAAACTAAAGGTTTCTGTGGAAAAGCTCAGAAACAAAGGGGAATGTCGCTCCGGCTATTCCCCCTTATTTTTTAGGTTATTTTTTAGGTCTGAAATGGTTTAAAGCGCATTTTCGGCCTGACTCTTCATCCGAGCCTTGGCCTTAGCGGCACTCTTTTTCAGCGCATCCAGACGCATCTCATAGCGCGATCTCTGTTTCTTGTTGGGCGACTGCTCAATCAGCACCTTCAGCGCACTGCCCAGACTTTTGTAAGCGTTGGGCAAGGTGTAGCCAAACCGGGTGGCCAGGGCGATCGCCTTCTCGTCCGCATCGACCAGGATTTTGGACACCTTGTCGGCGCTATTCTTCTGCCACAGACGCCAACCGGCCACACTACACAGGCCCAGCGCCAGCAGCAGCAGTAGCCCATCCTGGACCCATAACTCACCCACAGCACCGCCCAGACCAATCGCTAGGGCCGCCATTTCCCAGCCATCCTTGGGAATGGTGTCATTCTGGATGCGGGCCACCTCATGCCAGAACAGCAGATTGCGCTGATCGGTGGCCAGTTGTTCCCACTTCACCATATCGATCAGCACTTCCACTTCGTCCCGACCGATTTCCTCGCACACAATCAGGGGGGGATTTACGGCTGTCGAGGCCTCAACCGAAACCCAGCTTTGCAGTTCCGGCGGCAACAAGCCGCGTAAACGCCGGAGTTCACTCATTTCGGCTCTGGCAGTTGAGGATGCGTATGATGTCATGTCCAGTTCCCGGATAAATCTCAATTCAATACAGACGCTATATTTCGGATCATAGCGATCTAGACGCCGTGTTGGAGTTCTGTTCATTCTCCAGGATCCCGGTTGCTCCCCGCAAGGGTGGCCGAAAAAATTACCCCAATATCCCTTTGACAGGGCTTTTCAGGGATCCCAGAGTGTGTTTCCTTCTGCGATCGCCAGCGCCAACAGGCCCCAACCCTGGCTATCATTTCCCTGGCTCCTTTGCCGTTTCTGGGGCTCAGCGGGCAAGCCGGTCGTAGATCATTGATTTCATTCAGATGATTTCATTTAGAAGTCTGAATCGCGGGCCTGCAACAAGGCGTGAATACTCCGTAGCTCTTCCAGAATTGCCTGTAACAGTTCTTGGGTGGGGTCCGGCGGCATTTCCCGCACTTCAATCGTCACCTGTTTGATTTTCAACACATCCCTGGCAAAGCGGGCCACCTCATTGGGATGGAACAATAGGGACTCATCTTTGTGATTGCGCAGTTCAGGATTGAGCCGGGTGGGATCGTAGGGCGGATTCACCGTATTCGGATCCGTATTGGCATAGCGGTAAATCGATGCCCTGGAACGGTTCAAGGCTTTTTGAACCGCTTCAATGTCCATCAGGCCAGACTGCTCAGTTCCAACTTCAACGTTCATGGAGTCTTGCTCGTTGCCCCTGCGAAATGCATTGCTCGTACTCTAAACCCGTGAATCTTATCACGGGATTGCAAAATCGTATCCCTGGAAAAGTAAGGGAGCCCAGTTTGGTGAGAGCATGCCCCCTAACCCATTGCTTACAGGCTATTCAGAGGATTCAGCCATTGCAACAGGGTTCGTTCCAGTTGATGCAATTCCCGATAAACTTCCTGGCGCATCCACTGGGCGATCGCATCCCAGGGGGTGAACACCGTACCGGCTTGCCAGTCCGCATCGGGCCCCAACGGCGTCAGGTGATTGCCGGGCAGGGTCCGGGCCGTCACCATTCCAGGAAAGCGGCTGTGTAACACTTTGGACATACCGGCGGTCTGATCGATGGTGTCGTTGGTGAACTGCACCAGCAGGTTGCGCCGCACCTGATAGTTTTGGGCCACAATCCGGTTGGTTTCGGCCGGAGACGGGGCAAATTCCAGTGGAAGGTCCGTGGCAAACTGGGAAAACAGCGAAGACATCTGATCCATCAACGGCACCGCCTGCTTGGCGGAAAAATTGTTGAAGGAAATCAGCACATTCCCGGCCCGCTCCACCGGAAAGCGACTGCCAATCAGCAAATGCAATTTACAGCCCAGGCTGTGGCCGACGCCATAGATGGGGAGATAGCGTTTCCGCAGCCTATTGTCCTGCAAGATTTCCACCGCTCGATTAAAGTTGCGGTAAACGGTTTGGGCAATCTCCTGATGGTCAAAGGTGTTGATGAACGGGGTGGCGACAATCACGTTGCCCTGCAAAGCTAATCGTTCTAGTAGCCGCCGATAGGTGATCTGGGGGGCCGTGGCGACAAAGGCGCCGCCCAGAAAATGGATGATTGCCGTGGGGCGATCGGGCGCCAGCACCCAATTACCCGAAATTTCCTGCCAGTTCATGGACACGTTCGACGTTACTTCAAAAGGGTTCCATCCTGGTTGTAGCAGGTCTGCCCAACCAATGGGTAACACCCCCATCAAAACGGTTGAAATTGCACGGAAAAATAGATACCGGAACTTTGCAGGGAATCGGAACCCCGATCGACGGAAGTGAGGGGAATGCCCCAATATAGCGAGGCTGACAGCCAGGGGTCCCGTTGCCAGCGCAAACCCAGACCCAGACTGAACAATGAACTGGGGGGCAGAACCTGCCCGTTGGCATTCCAGACGGCTCCGGCATCAAAAAAGGGTGCCAGTTGAATCACCCCAATGCCTTGTGGCTGCTGCACAATGGGGATGCGAAATTCCAGGGAAGCTGCTACCCCGCTATCGCCAATCCGCTGATTCAGCAGATAACCCCTCACGGTATCCACTCCACCAATGCCAAATTGTTCAATTGGCAGCAGTGGGTCGGGGGTCAACTGGGTGGATAGGCGAACAATGGAAATCACATCCCCCAACGACTGAACCCACTGAAACTGGCCCACCCAGCTAAAAAACTGACCATCTGGAATGGGCTCTTCGTTTTCTGTCGCGCCAAACAGACGGGTGCCAAAGGAGAACACAGACCGGGCAGCCAACACCTGTCGGGGGGTGCGGTGAATCCACTCTTGTCCTAAGCGGAACGCCGACACTTTTGACAGGCCATCCTGGGGGCCGAGGGAAAAGGAAAAGGGAATGTCTTCCAGCAGGTAGGTCTGGCTGGAACGGACATCGAAGTTTAGACTGAGGGCAAATTCGGTTGCGGGGGTGCGAATAATGGGCTGGCGAAATCCAATCGAATAGGTGGGACTTTCGCTGCGAATTCCCAGTATCGAAAAAGGCTCCTGGATGATTTCGCTGTTAATTCGGTTATATTCCAGCCGTAGGGTGCCATCTCTAGGATTCAGCGGAATTTCATACTGGAAGTCATATTCCAACTGCCCTTTGGTGACATCGACATAGGCCGTCAGGCGATCGCCCAGTCCCGACAGGTTTAACTCGGTCAGTTGGGCTCCGCCCTGAATTTCCCCCACACTAGGCGACTCCTGGTTATTGATCAACAAGGAGCCCTGCAATGAAGGCGCCTCTTGCAAATTCACAATCAACACGCTTCGACCGGGACTGGTTCCCGCTTTTAACTCAGCCTGCACCGACTGGAACAGGGGATTCAGTTGCAGCAGTTGTAGAGCCGATTCCAGTTGGCGAATGTTGACTGGTTGCTGGCCAGCCAGGGCCAGCCGACTGCGGACATAGCCATCCCGCAGTCGGCGCAAACCATTGACTTCAATTTGCTCCAGTTCACCCTCAATCACCTGCACCCGAATCGTGCCGCTGGAAATGTTCTGGGGCGGCAGAAAGGCTCCCGATGTGGTGTATCCCCGCTGGACATAGAGCTGGGTAATTGCGGTTCGAATTTCCAGCAGTTGTTCAAAGGTCAGCTGCTGATTTTCGAAGGGCTGCACCACTTTAGCCAGTTCTGCTGAGGAGAAGACCGTGCTGCCGACCACCTCAACTTTTTGCACCAGAACCGTCTGTTCTGGGTTGGCCGGGATTGCATCCATCGGCTTTCGGGGCGGCTGGGGCTGTAAGTCGGGAGGCGCTGGTTTTTCCGGTACGGTTGTGGGGAGTGGTTGTAGATCTGGTCGGGGCGGCAAGGGCAACAACGGTTGGGACGGACGCCGCAACTCCGGTGCTGCCTGTCCAATCTGATCAGGTGCTTGGCTTGGCTGCAACCGATTGGCTGTAGGGGTAGCAGTGTTGCCGAAACCGTTAACTGTTTCCTGGCCCATCCCAGAACGGGCTCTGGATGACTGCAAGATAGGACTTTCAGCCGGTTGGAGAGCTGAAACGATCGTCGGAGACAGGGCGATCGCGACAGCCACTCCACCCAGACCCAGGCTCTTGCCAAAATCGACTAAACCTCGAACATCCATGCGAACCCATTCACCTAAAGTCAG
>Ga0272446_1005949_pt1 | contig 13076 bp, 12 predicted proteins | sample YNPCB0061_FD_194587 | JGI IMG/M metagenome (GOLD analysis project Ga0272446, IMG submission 194587) | Hot spring microbial mat communities from Yellowstone National Park, WY, United States - YNP-CB-006-1 | ecosystem: Environmental > Aquatic > Thermal springs > Hot (42-90C) > Sediment | place... | reverse complement strand
TACAGGTGGGGCCTTTGCCAATGCATCTATTTTTGCACTTGGTATTATGCCCTATATTTCAGCTTCTATTATAGTTCAGTTGCTAGGGATTGCCATTCCGTATTTTCAGAAATTACAAAAGGAAGGCGAAAGCGGTCGTAATAAAATGAATCAGATTACCCGTGCACTCACAGTAATTATTACTGCAGCTCAGGCTCCTAATTATTTGCTGGCTTATGTACCTTCCAACGCCCGTCCGGACACTACATTGTGGTGGATTTTAGCAGTTACTATTCTGGTTGCAGGAACTATTTTCGTTATGTGGCTGGGTGAACGTATTACTGACCGCGGTATCGGTAATGGTATTTCGTTGATCATTATGATCGGAATCATCGCAAGTCTTCCACAAGGTATGGGAGTTGAATTTGTATCACGTATGCGACCTGAAGGCGGAGGAATGGTATTGTTCCTTCTCGAAATGGTAGTACTATTACTTGTGATTATTGTTTCTATCTTACTGGTACAGGGAACTCGCAGAATTCCGATTCAGTTTGCAAAAAAGATTGTAGGAAATAAGCAATATGGTGGTGTTAGACAGTTTCTGCCATTAAAGGTAAATGCTGCCGGAGTTATGCCCATTATCTTTGCCCAGGCTATTATGTTTATTCCTATAGTTCTGGCTGGATTTGCAAGTGAAGGAGGTAACTGGGTAGTTCGTAATTTCAGTGATTATACAGGGTTTTGGTATAATTTTGTATTTGCCCTGATGATTATAGCATTTACTTATTTCTATACAGCATTAACAGTTAATCCTCAGCAGATTGCTGATGACCTGAAAAGAAACGGTGGATTCATTCCAGGCATAAAACCAGGAAAGAAAACCGCAGAATACATAGATAATGTGATGTCACGTATTACCCTTCCCGGATCATTTTTCCTGGCTTTTGTGGCTATTTTGCCTGCATTTGCCATTCTGGCAGGGGTTAATCAGGCATTTGCACAGTTTTACGGTGGAACATCCCTGTTAATTTTGGTGGGTGTGGTATTGGATACCCTGAGCCAGATTGACAGTCACCTTAGAACCAGACAATATGAAGGGTTAATGAAATCAGGAAGGATCAAAGGTCGCTCATCAGTGATGGGTTATGCCGGATCGTAACAGGAGTTTGTAGAATGATTTATTACAAGACGCCTGAAGAGATTGAGTTAATTAGAAAGAGTTCTTTACTTGTTGGTAAAACACATGCGGAATTGGCCGGTTTATTAAGACCTGGTATTACAGGGCTTGAACTGGACAGAATTGCTGAAACTTTTATCCGTGACCACGGAGGAGTGCCATCATTCAAAAACTACAACGGTTATCCGTTTACGTTATGTATTTCGGTTAATTCCATGGTTGTTCACGGTTTTCCATCTGCTGAGCCATTCAAAGAAGGTGATGTCATTTCGTTGGATTGTGGTGTGTTTATGAATGGGTTTCATGGTGATTCTGCCTATACATTTTGCATAGGTGAAGTACCTGAACAAACCAAAAATCTGCTACGGGTAACCAAAGAATCGCTCATGAAAGGTGTGTCAATGGCGGTTGCAGGAAATCGGTTGGGAGATGTGAGTCACGCTGTTCAGCAACATGCAGAGTCGAATGGTTTTAGTGTGGTTCGCGAATTGGTTGGACATGGATTGGGTAGAAAGCTTCATGAAAGTCCGGAAGTTCCCAATTATGGCAAACGTGGAAACGGAATCACATTGAAAGAAGGATTGGTAATTGCGATTGAGCCAATGATCAATCAGGGAAAGCGGGAAGTGAAAACGCTGAAAGACGGTTGGACAGTGGTTACCCGTGATGGATTGCCTTCTGCTCATTTTGAGCATACGGTTGCCGTAGGCAAAACAAGTCCGGATGTGTTGTCAACATTTGAGTTTATTGAAGAAGCAATTAAGAAAAATAATAACCTGACGTTGAATTAATGGCAAAACAGGCATCCATAGAGCAGGATGGAACCATTATTGAAGCACTTTCCAATGCTATGTTCAAGGTAGAACTTGAAAATGGTCATGTGATTGTGTGTCACATATCGGGAAAGATGCGGATGAATTACATTAAAATCTTGCCCGGTGATAAAGTAAGGGTGGAAATGTCGCCATATGATCTGACGAAAGGAAGAATAAGTTATAGATATAAGTAATATCGCAGTTATGAAAGTAAAAGCGTCTATCAAGAAGAGAAGTGCCGAATGCAAAATCGTTCGCAGAAAGGGGCGTCTCTATGTGATCAACAAGAAGAATCCCAGATTTAAGCAAAGACAGGGATAAATAATGGTTTAACGAATAAACACGTAAAAGATATATGGCAAGGATTGCTGGTATAGATTTACCAAAAAACAAAAGAGGAGAGATCGGTCTCACATACATTTACGGAATTGGCAGAAGTACTGCCCGTAAAATTCTTGATGCATCCGGTATTGACCCGAATATCAAGGTAGGTGAGTGGGATGATGATCAACTCAGCAAAATCCGAAATTTCATCAATAATGAAGTGAAGGTGGAGGGGGCATTACGCTCTGAAGTGCAGCTGAGCATCAAACGTCTAATGGACATTGGTTGTTACCGTGGGATCCGTCATCGTGTGGGCTTACCGGTACGCGGTCAGAAAACTAAAAATAACTGTCGTACCCGAAAAGGTAAGCGTAAGACAGTAGCAAACAAGAAAAAGGTAACTAAATAATAGAATTTTAATCGCTTTCTATCATGTCAAAACAGAAGCAAGCAAAGAAAAATGTAAAAGTAGAAGCTGTAGGCCAGTGCCATATTAATGCTACTTTTAACAACATCATCATATCGCTGACCAATAATATGGGTCAGGTGATTTCCTGGTCATCTGCTGGTAAAATGGGGTTTAAAGGTTCAAAAAAGAATACTCCCTATGCAGCTCAGATGGCAGCACAAGATTGTGCCAAGGAAGCTTTTGATTACGGGCTTCGTCGGGTGAAGGTGTTTGTAAAAGGACCGGGTGCAGGTCGTGAATCTGCTATTCGCACCATCCACAATGCTGGAATCGAAGTAACCGAAATCATGGATATTACTCCTATTCCACACAATGGTTGTCGTCCGCCTAAAAAGCGTCGGGTTTAATTGAGTTAAGTTAGTATTCAGTATAAAGTTTTAGAAAAATGGCAAGATACACAGGCCCCAAATCAAAGATTGCAAGAAAGTTCAGAGAGCCTATCTTCGGACCGGATAAATATCTTCAGAAAAAGAATTATCCACCCGGGATGCATGGCCCATCCAAAAGAAAGAGAAAGCAGTCCGAATATGCGGTTCAGTTGCAGGAAAAGCAAAAGGCTAAGTATACATACGGTATTCTGGAAAGACAGTTCCGTAAAATGTTTGACAAAGCATCACGCACCCGTGGTATTACCGGAGAATTGCTCCTGATTCTTTGTGAATCACGGTTAGACAATGTTGTGTATCGTTTGGGTATTGCTCCCAGTCGTGCTGCTGCTCGTCAGCTGGTTTCACACAAACACATTGCTGTAAATGGAGAAATTATAAATATTCCATCATACCAGTTGAAGGCCGGTGACAAGATTGAAGTTCGTGAAAAATCAAAATCACTAGGTGTAATTCTTAACTCTGTTAGCAATAGTCAGGTTAAGTTTGACTGGCTAAGTTGGGATCATGCTACTATGACCGGTACATTTGTTATGCCGCCTCGTCGCGAACAAATACCTGAAAATATCAAGGAACAGTTGATCGTTGAATTGTATTCTAAATAAGTAATTTTTAAACACCAAATACATCATATACACATGGCAATTCTAGATTTTCAGAAGCCAGATAAAGTTATCATGATTGAATCAGATGACTTTAAAGGTAAATTCGAATTCAGACCTCTTGAACCCGGATATGGTATTACCATTGGTAATTCATTGCGCAGAATTTTACTTTCTTCGCTCGAAGGGTTTGCTATCACTACATTGAAAATTGAAGGTGTAAGCCATGAGTTTTCTACTATAAAAGGTGTGGTGGAAGATGTAACTGAAATCATTCTGAATCTTAAGAAAGTTCGCTTTAAGAGACAAATCGATACCGTTGATCATGAGCGTGTGATCATCAGTTTCAGTGGTTCTGATAAGTTTGTTGCAGGAGATATCGGTAAATACACTTCAGCCTTCCAGGTTCTTAATCCGGATTTGGTGATTTGTAACATGGACGATAAAGTAAAACTCAGCATTGAACTTACTATCGACAAAGGTCGTGGTTACCGTCCTGCTGAAGAAAATAAATTTGGTGGACTTGATGTAGGTGTAATCCCTATTGACAGCATCTTTACCCCGATCGTTAATGTAAAATATAACATTGAGAATTACCGGGTAGAGCAGAAAACTGACTACGAGAAACTGATTATGGAGGTTCAGTCAGATGGATCCATTCATCCGAAGGAAGCATTGAAAGAAGCTGCCAAGATTCTGATTCATCATTTTATGTTGTTTAGCGATGAAAAAATTACGCTGGATACTGAAGAGAAGTCACAGTCTGAAGAGTTTGATGAAGAGTCACTGCACATGCGCCAGCTTTTGAAAACTAAGCTGGTTGATATGGATTTGTCTGTGCGTGCCCTGAACTGTCTGAAGGCTGCTGATGTTGAAACTTTGGGTGATTTGGTATCCTTCAATAAAAATGATCTTCTCAAATTCCGCAACTTCGGAAAGAAATCGCTGGTTGAACTGGAAGATCTGGTTCGTTCCAAAGGTCTTCACTTCGGAATGAATGTGGCAAAGTATAAACTGGATAAAGACTAATAACGAGGCTGAGAGGCCCTGAAATTTGAACTGAGATGAGACACGGAAGAAAAGACAATCATTTAGGAAGAAAAGCCGGACATCGTCGTGCATTGCTGGCAAACCTTGCTGTTTCGCTGATTATGCACAAGCGAATTACAACCACATTAGCTAAAGCAAAAGAGTTGCGTAAATACCTGGAGCCACTGGTTACCAAGAGTAAGGCAGACTCTACCCATTCACGTCGTATAGTATTCAGTTACTTGAATAATAAGGAAGCTGTTACTGAACTGTTCCGCGAAGTTTCCGGTAAAATTGCTGATCGTCCGGGTGGTTACCTGCGAATTATAAAGCTGGGAAATCGTCAGGGTGATAATGCAGAAATGGCTATGATTGAGTTTGTTGATTACAATGCTAATCTGCTGAAAGACAAATCTGCCAAGGCTCCGGCCAAGAAGCGTACTCGTCGTGCCGGTTCTGCAAAGCCTAAGGCTGAAGCTCCTCAGGCAAATCAAGCTTCCGAAGAATCTGCTGAATAATATAGATTTATATATTAATATAGAAAACCCGGATAAACCGGGTTTTTTATTTCTTTCTGATTATCATCAGCCCATCACGTAAGGGCAACAGCAAATGCTCAACCCGTGCATCTTCATGAATATGCTGATTGAATTCACGAATAGCTGCTGTTTCCGAATCATTTTCTTTTTCATCCAGTACTTTTCCGCTCCATAAAACATTATCTGCAATGATCAATCCACCGGATCTCACTTTTTCAAATACCAGGTTGTAATAATTTAGGTAATTCTCTTTATCAGCATCAATAAATACCAAATCCCAGGTTTCATTGATGATAGGAATAATATTCAGGGCATTACCCATATGAAGCGATATTTTGTTTGTCAGCCCTGCTTTTTCTATATATCGGCGAATCATTGATTCCAGTTCGTCATTTACATCAATAGTATGGATTAATCCGTCCTTTTGCAATCCTTGAGCTAAACAAATAGCTGAATATCCGGTATAAGTTCCTATTTCGAGAATTCTTTTTGGTTGAACCAGCTTACTTATCATCTGCAGAAATATTCCCTGAATATGTCCGCTAAGCATACGTGGGCGTAAAACTTTAGCCTGCGTTTCTCTGGAGAGTTCGGCAAGTATTTCCATTTCTGCTGAAGAATGTTGCTGAACGTATTGCTCAATGGAAGTGGGTAAAAAATCCATAGGTTTTACTTTGATTCAAATAATAATTCACTGATACGATTCTCTGCAAACACCCGATTGGCACATTCCAGAATTTGCGATGCGGAGACTTTATCAATTTTTTGATAGGTCTTTTCCAACGATTCAAACTCATCAAAAACAAGGTAGCTTCTGGCCATTACATTTAACATATGGGCATGGTTTTCATTAGCCAGAGCCAGCTGACCTTTTACTTGTTTTTTTAATTTATCCATTTGTAGCGTGCCCAGGTTTTTGCTTTTCAGATATCTGAGTTCTCTGTGTATTAAATCACGTGTTTTATGAAAGTTTTTATAGTCAGTGGCAAAGTAAATCCACCACAGGCCTGTATCATCAAACGGGGTGTAATTGGATTCAAGAAAATATGTAAAGCCGTATTTCTCCCGTATGTGCATATTAAGTCGTGAATTCAGGGAAGGGCCTCCCAAAAGATTGTTAAGCATAAAAAATGCAATCCGGTTTTTATGGTGTACCGGATATGCAATATTGCCAATGATTCCATGGCAGGAATGGTTGTCTTTTTTTAAAATCTCAGTTTTGGGAGTATAGGTTTTAAATGGTTCTCTTTTAAAATTTCGGATAGTAGGTTTTACATACCCAAATTGTTTTTTTATTTCTGATTCTACTTTTTCAAAAGGTAAATTTCCGATGTAGCAGACTATGATTTGATCACTAGTGTATGTTTTCTTTAAGAACTGTTTGATTTTGGCAGGAGTAAAAGATATAACACTTTTTTCTGTACCCAGTATATTACTTCCTAAAGGATGTTTCCCAAAAACTAACAGGTCAAACATATCGCTAATTTCTTCAGAGGGATCATCGCGATATGCTTTGATTTCATCAATGATCACTGCTTTTTCTTTTTCCAATTCCTTTTCGGGAAATGTAGAATTGAATATAATATCTGCCATTAATTCATAGGCTCTTGATGTATATTCAGTAAGAAAAGATGCATAGATAAATGTATTTTCTTTTGTGGTAAATGCATTGAGTTCACCTCCCACTTCATCAATACGATTGAGGATATGAAAAGCTTTTCTCTTCTTTGTGCCTTTAAAGAACATGTGCTCCATCAGGTGAGCAGCACCTTGTTCAGATTGGTTTTCATCTCTTGATCCGGTATTGATCAGTACTCCGGCATGAGAAATAGGTGACTGAATCCTGTGGTAGGCAATGCGAATATGATTGGGTAAAACAGAAAATGCAGATTGCAAGAAAGCTATTTTATCAGTTTAATATTTATTGAACGATGATCTCCCCGAAGCTGAAGCGTATACAATCCTTTACTCCAGGTTGATGCTACCGGAATAACCATCATATTGTTCTCAGCCTGCAGGCCCGATTTCCACAACAACCTTCCCAGTGCATCATATATCTCTGCATGTTTAGGGATAAAGTTTTTCGGATCCCACTGTAAATAAATTTGGTCAGACACCGGATTGGGGTAAACATAAACCCCTGAAGAATATTCATTGTATAACGTAGTTGCGCTTAGCAAAAATTGTCCATTGCTCGACTGAATGGGCGAATACAAACCGGCGTTATTTTTTGATCTTACATTTACATAGTACAAAGTATTGGGAGTAAGGTTTAATGATGATAAGGTGATAGTTGTTTGATTTCCTGCAGAAGTCCAGTTAACTACATCCGTTGCGCCCGGTGATAATCCTACAGATACGTCGTATCCATCAATGCCGGAGTTTAGATCTTCTGAAGCAAACCAATGTGCTGAAATTTCAGAGATGGTATAAAATGTATCAATTTCTCCTGACAATCCGTCATTCACCCAGGCTATAGAAGATGGTTCTGTAAAATCTATATCCAGTGTTTGATGATTTATGGACGAAAGATTATACGCTGAATCAGCAATCAGGCTGTATATTTTACCGCTGTACACGGATGGGCTTTCATTGCAGTATCGTAAATCATTCGCATTGGATGTTCCAACCAATATCATAGTGCTGCCAGGTCTTGAACGGAATATTTTTAGGTTATCTGCCTGGAATAAACTGTTACCGTTTCTAAAGGATACATAACCTCCCTGTTGTATTGGAAATGGATCTGTCCATATTCCTGCGAGTTGGTTATTCATGTATACCCTGTGAGAACCGCTGATTTTATTGTAAACGATGGTAATGTTATACCAGGTACCGGCTATTAATGGAACAGGAACTACTTTTTCCTGAGAAAATGTATCGTTGGTTACTTTATAAAATTCAAGGGTTTGCTGTTCCAATCGAAACCATATAAAGTACGAATTACCCCGGTTGGTTAAGTTGGGTTGATCACAAAAGTAATGAAAACCACCGCGTCGGTTATTGCCACTTCCGGCAATTTTCATGTCAAATTGATATACATAAATATCTGACAAATTCTGATTGAGTGGAGCATAGATGTTAGAGTTTGAAATGGATTCATTGGATTGGGTAATTGCCCCTGACTGTATGCTCCAAGTACCTGTAACAGATTGCCAACTGGTATTTAACTGACTAAATTCATCCATGAAATATCCGCGATCAGCATTGGTCCCTTCTGTTCCTGATGTTTGTTCAGATACCAGATAAAATGATTCCATCACTCCGCTGCCATTCACATTGTCTTCGTCTACATAATCTGCTAAGAAATCAGAAGTTTTCCAACCACCAGAAACAGCAGGAAATGTAGACGGTATTGTCCAGTCTATTTTATAGGAATAACTATATTCTGATGACCAGTTATTGGCGTTATCTACCAGCAATGTGTAAAGTCTTCCTGCCGGTGAGATAGCATCCGGACTTTCATACCTGAAATCGCTGGAAGGATTATTTCCTACGGTAACAGAAATTTCAGAACCACGCGATTTATACACACGAAAATCATCAAATGAAGCCTGACAGTCGCCGTTGCGAAAAGAAACAAATCCCCCGGATTGTAGCGGGATGGGGTCGGTATATGTACCAATCAGCTGATCGTTCATGTAGGCCATAATTACACCAGTGGATGGATGATAAATTACTTTACAATCGAACCACATATTGGTAGGTATGTTGATGTTTACCTGCAGTACCATATTCAATACATCGTTGTTGGTTCGATATAGTTCAAACCGGTTGTTATCGTCACGGTACCAGGCCAGGTATGAATTACCGCGATTGGTTAATGTGGGATTGTCAACAAAGAAATGTAATCCGGAACGCTTGTTAGTACCAGTTCCGCTAATATAGGCTTTCCAATGATATAAATAACTGGTTTGATTGCTTTGAACTAAGGGAAAATAAATGTTTGTATTGGTAATACTTTGATCAGTTTGATTGAGAGAATTTCCAGTATTATTCCATGTACCTGATACAGAATTCCAGGATGCATTAAGTAAAGAAAAATCATCACGGATAAACCCGTTTTGAGGATTTGTATTCCACGAACTTCCATTGAAATCCTGGGTTTGGTAAAAGCGATCTCTTACACCGCTACCGTCCGGCGCATCTTCATCACTAAAAGTTACTTTAAAATTAGAAGATTTCCAGGGGTAATCTACAATTTGCGTATACGGAGGATCATAATCGGGGGGAGCTGTACACGAATCAATGATGGCTTTGGTTTCTAACCGAATAGTCGGCATGCGTGAAATCATATCTGTGCCCGGGCAGGATGTATTTCCAATGGCATTATGATAAGTAATTCGCGGCTGAAGTTGATACCCGTATGATTGTGTCTGCATTCCGTCAATTTCCAGCGGGTCTAAGGATTTATGAACAAACCACCAGGCCATTACACGGTGAAGTTTGTCTAATTGTTGTGGTGTAGCGATGCTTACATCCAGATTACCTAAAAAGTTAATGCCGATGGAGGTGCTATTGGCATTACCTGCATGAGCCCCACGAACATCCGTAGTAGGCAAGTTCGGATTGTGTCTCCCTTGATAAAAATTGCCATATTTATCAATCAGGTAATTATATCCAATATCAACCCATCCCAAAGAGTTTACATGGTAGTTCCAGTAAGAACGTACCACCGCAACGGCATCAGTATAAGTATTGGGAGAAGCTCCGTGATGAATTACTATATGCGTGGCATTGATATTTGTTACAGTATATCCTGCATTTACAGAAGAGCAAGGAGCTGCACCGCCACACCAGTTACTTCGGGGAATAATGGTAGGAAAAGGAGGGCAGGTTCTAGATCCATCTGGCTGAACAGATTGAAGCAAATGTGAATTCTCTTCTGTAGATTCATTCCCGTTAAAAATATCAATGACCCATTTTTCAGTAAATACCGGAATGTTCACCCGGATTTCCAGTTCCTGGTGAGAGGATGCATCCATGGTAAACAAAGCGTCTGTCCAATACATTTCCGTTGGAGTATCTTCCGGATAGAAATCGGCTTCTCCGGTTTGCCATTCTTCCCAGTTAGCGTTTGAATTGCGGGTTCTGAAATTTATTTGCAACTGAGATATATCAGAAATGCTTCCATTAATTTTCCACCCACTTCCCAAACAGGAAAAAGCATGAGATGGGAGAAGATGTATTTGATAGAATCCAGGTTCTATATTTTCAAAAATATATCGGGTGGCAGAAACACCTCTTCGGCTTGTTTCGTTCAGTATTTCGTTAGGAAATAACGATAGTTGTGAAAACGATTGAAATGAATGAAAAACATAGATGCAAAGCAGTAAAATGATTTTTTTCATACTTTTTTAATAGTGCAAGTAAATTTAAAAAATTTCAATTGCCCACATGTATATCGTCATAAAATATATCGTTTAACGTTTATATTCCAGCTAATTTTTTTATTTACCAAGGAACAAGCTTATCTCTTCTTTGTTTTTTCCTTGTAAGGAAACTTGTTTACAGTTGCTTTCATAATATTGTCTACCAGAAAATCAGAACGCCCCCAATAACTGGTAGGAAGACGTCTTTTGTATTGCCACATCATTTCACCGGAGGCTCCTTCATAGATGGTAGTTTGAATATCAATATTACCGGTATAACCACCGTATCCAACAAAAATATCAAGTGCTACCGCAGCACCGTCTGAAATAGTACGAAGCTTTTTAATATCGCATAAAAAAATAGCATCTACCCCTAAAATATCAGCCAGTTTGTCTTTTGGAGTATTAATAATATCAGTATAGGCAATGCCGGCATTTTTTAACTTCTGATTGGTTTCTTCATAACCTTGTATTTGAACGGTCCAGTTTACTTTTTTGGGTTTACGAGTTATAAAGTAATTGTAAAAACTACGCTGAAGGTTATATCCTTCTGTTTCATCCTCTTTTACAACACCCTTCATTCCCTGCTTTTTTGCATCACTGGAATTGTCTTTTTCAGTAACGTACACTGGAAGAATGGCCATTGATTTATGATTGAATTTTGCTTCTGCCATTTTTGGGCTTTCATAAATCTGCGCATTCATGTTCATAGCAAAACCTGCAACGAACAGAAAAAGGATAGATAGTTTAAGTTTCATAAGAATAATGTTTTATAATTCAAATTTACACACAATTTATACCAAAAAAGAAATAAAAAGAGCATTAGGGTATTTACTCTTTTAGTTCCAGATAAATATATCTGCCTGTTTCAGAGGCCTTCGATGTATCTGCCAGGTAAATCCATCGATTCTGTACTCCTCTGGCTTTATTTTATACATGGGGTGGAGGGTGCCTACCGGATTGGTGAGAAATGAAATTTTTACTACCTGTTTGTTTTCAACATAAATCGTCAGGTCTTTGCTTTCAGCTATATTCAGGCCTATCATATCACCATTATCTTCCTTAACATAGTAATAGGTTTTACTATTATCAAATACATCTATTTTGTGTAATTCGTTTTCTTTAAACCAGGCTTTCATGTTCAGTCCGCCTACCTGATTGAAAAGCAAAGAATCTTGTTGGGATATTACCCGGGCCAGTCGGTTGATATTGAGAAAATAAATTTCTTTTTGCCCCATACAAATGTCAATATATTCAGCGGTGATTTGATTTTTATCATTCCACAATACCGGATTATAATACATACGAATCAGGCTGTCGCGCTGGGTGTACGACAAGGAGTCACACAATCCCTGCAAATCGGGTTTGAAAAATTTTACATGATGAAAGGCATTGATTACACGTTTGCTTAAGCTGTCCTGAACTGCCAGCAATGTATCGGCATGAAGAAAAAGGGTGTCTTTTTCAAAAATCTTCATGAGCTGAGCACTGTCTGTTACGACATAGCGTTCAATATTTCTGAAGGTTTCTGCAAAGTGCCCGGTTACCATAATTTTTTCTACAGTATCTTCAATGGATACATGGCCAATACCTTTGCCGTATCCCCGGTTTCGTTCATAATACAGACTATCACCCCGGAGGATGTTTTTTTCTGCAATTACATAGGCATTTTGATTGAACTGACACCTGTCGTTCTTTTTATCATACCATCCGTTTTCACAGTAAATAAAGCTTTCTTTACTCACAATGGTAGAAGGGCCTTTGAAATAGGCTACATCGGTAATCGTATTCTGAATCAGGGTGTCGCTGTATAACGTGTACTGAGGATTTTTAATTACCACATTTCCTTTAAAAGCAAATTCTTTTGTATTTACGTAGTAATAACCCTTTTTACTGGAAAGCTGGTCCGTGCGTGAAATAGTATTTCCGCTATCCGGATAATAGGCCATGCCGGCATTTCGGTCGTAGGTAAGCTGGCTGGTTTGTAAATTTACCTGATTATCTATCAGTCGTACATTCCCTATAATTGAAGCAATACGTGTATTTCCGTTATAATTCAGTTTATCACCGTAAAGTGAAAGGGTATCTCCCTGGCGGATATGAATTCTTCCAAATGCATCGATCGAATTCAGTTTGTCGTAATACCAGGCACTGTCACAGAACATCAGGGCCTGATCATGCTGTAAAGCCACTCTTCCTATCAGTTTTTGTACACTCTGACCGTTAATCCGGGTGCCAATCAGGGCATCGGCATTTTTTATTTCGATGGTTTTTACAGAATCAGACTGGGCGCGTAGGGTAGAATAACTCAGAATAAACCAGCATGCTGCCAGAAGGATTTTACTGGCTGAAATTGCTGATTTCCTGAGGTTGTTCATAGGGATACA
>Ga0272446_1005948_pt1 | contig 13078 bp, 11 predicted proteins | sample YNPCB0061_FD_194587 | JGI IMG/M metagenome (GOLD analysis project Ga0272446, IMG submission 194587) | Hot spring microbial mat communities from Yellowstone National Park, WY, United States - YNP-CB-006-1 | ecosystem: Environmental > Aquatic > Thermal springs > Hot (42-90C) > Sediment | place... | reverse complement strand
GCTGCGCCTGTTCGGGCGGGATGTGCTGGTGGCGAGCGTGGACCAGGCGGCACGCCGCCAGGACCGGAGGATGGAACTCGCGCTGGTGCTCGACGTCACGGGCTCCATGGCCGGCTCGAACATGACCGCGCTGCGCGATGCGGCGACGGACCTGGTCAACATCCTCTATGGGCCGAACGAGACCATTCCCGATTTCTGGGTCTCGGTCGTGCCCTGCACCTCGATGGTGAATATCGGGCGGGGGCGAGCGCATTGGCTCGCGCCCGGCAGCCTCGACCCCTCGGCCTACGGCAGCACGGTCTGGCGCGGCTGCGTCTTCGCCCGGCACGAGAATGGGGAGGACGAGACCGACACGCCGCCCACCGTCGTCCCCTTCCGGCCCTTCCTCTGGCGCTCGACCGTCAACCGCTACACGCCGCACCGCGGGGACAACGAGTGGACGAACAGCACCATCACCGAGCCCAATCCCGAGAACCCGCCGAGCGACGCCGCGCAGAACAGCCTCGGCAACAATGCGCGGGGGCCCAATCTCGGCTGTCCGCGCGCGATCCTGCCGCTGACCTCGCAGCGCAGCACCGTCCTGAACGAGATCGCGAACCTGCGCGCGACGCATCGCGGCGGCACCATGGCCAATCTCGGCCTGCAGATGGGCTGGGCCACGCTCTCGCCCCGCTGGCAGGGGCTGTGGGGAATGCCCGGCCTGCCGCAGGCCTATGACACGCCGTACATGGACAAGGTCCTGGTGCTCATGACCGACGGCAACAACGAATGGTACGACTGGCCCGAAGGGGCGCCCGGCGCGTGCCGGACCTCGGGCAGCAACCCGCCCTGCCTCAGCGGCTACAGCAGCGATGGCGATGCCGACATGACCGCCTATGGACGGCTGAAGGAGAACCGCCTCGGCATCTCTCCCGTGACCAACGCCCGCGCGCTGGCCGAGATCAACACCCGCATGTCGCGCATGTGCACCCGCATCAAGGCGCAGGGCATCATCCTCTACACCATCACCTTCAACGTCACGAACAGCGCGACCCGCGACCTCTACCGGACCTGCGCGACGCAGCCGGAATACCACTTCAACAGCCCCGACGAGGCCGCGCTGCGCTCCGCCTTCCGCGAGATCGCGGGCCAGCTCGCCAATCTGCGCATCGTCCGCTGAACGCCCCCGCATTGACGGGATTCCCGGCCCGGCCCTAGCGTCGGCCGCCGCACGGAGGGAGCGCGCGATGAGACTGCCCGGGCATGGGCGCTATGCCCACAGCGCCATTCCGCACCGTCCGACCTACGAATGGCCGAACGGGGCGCGGCTGGCGCTGGTGCTGTGCAACAACATCGAGGCCTTCGCCTATCGCGCGGGGCTCGGCTCCGACAGCACCGGCGCGCCCGCACCGCAGGGGCAGCGCAACTACGCCTGGCGGGACTACGGCAACCGCGTCGGTCTCTGGAACCTGCTCGACTTGCTGGACGAGCTCGCACTGCCCTGCGCGCACAACGTCAACGCCGCCGTGCTCGACGCCTGCCCCGAGATCGCCCCGGCGCTGAAGGCGCGCGGGGACGAGTTCATCGGCCATGGCCGGACCAATGCCGAACGCCAGGACGGGATGTGGGAGGAGGACGAGCGGCGGCTGATCCAGGAAAGCCGCGACGCCATCCTCCGCCATGCCGGCGTCGCGCCTGCGGGCTGGCTCGGGCCCTACATCGCGCAGTCGCCGGTCACGCTGGACCTCTTGAAGGAGGAGGGCTTCTCCTACGTCATGGACTGGCCCGCCGACGACCAGCCCTTCTGGATGAGGACGCGCGCCGGGCCGATCCTCTCCGTCCCCTATTCCATCGAGCTGAACGACAGCCCGGCGCTGGTCTTCCGCCGGCATACCGGCCGCCAGTTCGCCGAGATGATCATGGACCAGTTCGACGAGATGCTCGAACAATCCCGCAAGCGTCCTCTGGTCTGTTCGATCGCGCTGCACCCCTTCATCGTCGGCCAGCCCTTCCGCCTGCGCCCGCTGCGCGGCGCGCTGCGGCACATCCTCTCGCACCGGGAGCGGCTGTGGCTGGCCCGCCCGGGGGAGGTCGCGCGCCACGTCGCCGCCCTGCCCAGGGGCATCGTGCCGGGCTCGGAGGCGCTGCCGTGAGCCCGGCGCCGGATCAATCCCCTGTCACGCCCCGCGACCTCCCCGCCTGGCGCTCGCTCCTCTATGTGCCGGCGAGCGCGGAGAAGTTCATCGCCCGCGCGCATGAGCGCGGGGCCGATGCCATCATCCTCGACCTCGAGGACGGGGTCGCGCCCGAGGCCAAGGCCCCGGCGCGGGCGGGGCTGCCCGCCGCCGTCGCCGCCGTCCGCCGCGGCGGCGCCGACGTGCTCGTGCGCATCAACCGCCCGCTTCGCCTCGCGGTGCAGGACATCGCCGCCGCCGTCGCGGCCGGCGCGGACGGGCTGGTCTGCACCAAGGTCATGGGCGCGGACCACCTGCGCCTGCTCTCCGAACTGACGGCCGAATCCGAAGCCGAGGCGGGGCGGCCGGTCGGTGGCCTCCGCTTCGTGGCCCTGATCGAGGAGGCGCGCGCGCTCGCCCATGCCGAGGCGATCGCCGCGGCGGATCCGCGCGTGGTGGCGCTCGGCGTCGGCGGGGAGGATCTGGCCACCGACCTCGGCGCGGAGCCCACACCCGATGCGCTCGACCTGCCCAAGCGCCTCGGCGTCATCGCGGCGCGCGCGGCCGGCGTGTTGCCCCTCGGCTTCATCGGCACGGTGGCGGGGCTCGGGGACCTCGAGGGCTATCGCGCCATGCTGCGGCGCTCGCGGGCGATCGGTTTCGCCTGCGCCTCCTGCGTGCATCCCTCCCAGGTGCCGATCATCAACGAGGAATACGGCCCGCGCCCGGAGGAGGTCGCGCGCGCGAAGCGACTCGTCGCCGCCTTCGAGGCGGCGCTCGCCGAAGGCAGGGGCGCCGTCGCCTTCGAAGGGCAGATGGTCGACCGGCCGATCGTGGAGCGCGCGCGGCGGCTCATCGCCCGCGCCGGCTAGACCACGGCGGTCATGCCGCCGTCCACGAACAGCAACTGCCCGTGCACGAAATCGGAGGCCGGCGCGGCGAGGAAGACCGCTGCGCCGATGAGCTCCTCGACCCGCCCCCAGCGCCCGGCGGGCACGCGCTTGCACAGCCACTCCGTGAAGGCCGGGTCCTGCACCAGCGCGCTGGTCAGTTCGGTGTCGTAGTAGCCCGGGGCGAGCCCGTTCACATTCACGCCATGCCTCGCCCATTCGGCGCAGAGCGTGCGCGTCAGCATCCGGACCGCCCCCTTGCTCGCCGCGTAGGGCGCGATGGTCGGGCGGCCGAGCTCGCTCTGCACCGAACAGACGGTGATGATCTTGCCGCGCCCGCGATGGACCATGCGCTTTCCCGCCGCCTGGCAGCAGTACCAGACGCCGTCGAGGTTCACCTCCATCACGCGCCGCCACGTCTCGGGCGGCATGTCCACCGAGGGCGCGCGCAGGTTGATCCCGGCATTGGCCACGAGAATGTGCAGCGGGCCGTGCTCGGCCTCGATGCCGGCAATCCCGGCCTCGACAGCCGCATGGTCGGTCACGTCGAAGGGGGCGATGAGCGCGCCGGGCACATGCGCCCGCGCCGCCTCGAGCGCCGCCGCATCCCGCCCGTTGAGCACCACCCTTGCGCCGGCTTCAGCGAGCCCCCGCGCCAGGGCGAGGCCGATTCCCCGGCTCGAGCCGGTCACGAGGGCGAGCCGCCCGGTGAGGTCGAACAGCGCACGCGACATCGGCATCTCCCCCTGTTAGATCGGGGCGGAAGGCTAGGGGGGAGATGCAGGCATGGACAAGCCGGGCCTCTTGGTGGTGGGTGTGCTGCCCGAGTGGGATCTCGAGGCGCTGTCGCGTCGCTTCACGCTGCACCTGCTCTATGAGGCGCTGGACCGTGCCGCCTTCCTCGCGCAGCACGGGCCTGCCATCCGCGCCATCGCGACCAAGGGCGAACTCGGCGCCGATGCGGCGCTGATGGATGCCTGCCCGGGGGCGAGGATCATCGCCTGCTACGGTGTCGGCGTGGACGCGATCGACCTCGCCGCCGCCCGCGCGCGCGGCATCGCCGTGACGAACACGCCCGGCGTGCTGACCGAGGAGGTGGCCGACATGGCCTTCGCGCTGCTGCTCGCCGCCGCGCGCGCCATCCCGGAAGGGGATGCCCATGTGCGCAGCGGCGCCTGGGCGCGGCAGGGGCCCATGCGCCTGACGACGCGGGTCTGGGGCAAGCGCCTCGGCATCGTCGGCTTGGGGCGGATCGGGCAGGCCATCGCGCGCCGGGCCGAGGGTTTCGGGATGTCCATCGCCTATTCCGGGCGGACGCGGAAGGACGTGCCCTATGCCTTCCACCCGACGCCCGCGGATCTCGCGCCGCATGTCGAGATCCTGGTCGTCTCCGCCGCCGGGGGCGCCGCGACCGCGGGCCTCGTGGACCGCCGGGCGATCGAGGCGCTGCCCCCGGGCGCGCTCTTCGTCAACGTCTCGCGCGGGTCGGTGGTGGACGAGGCGGCGCTGATCGCTGCGCTGCAATCGGGCCGCATCGCCGCCGCCGGCCTCGACGTCTTCCGCAACGAGCCGGCGATAGATCCCGTCTTCGCCACCTTGCCCAATGTCGTGCTCTCGCCCCACCAGGCCTCGGCCACGGTCGAGACGCGCAAGGCGATGGGGGCGCTGATGCGCGAGAACCTGGAGGCCCATCTCGACGGCCGCCCGCTGCCGACGCCGGTCGCGTGATGCGCGCGGTCGTCATCCATGGCGCGCGCGACCTCCGCATCGAGGACCGACCCGCCGGCGCCCCCGGCCCGGGAGAGGTGCGCGTGCGCATCCGCGCCGGCGGCATCTGCGGCTCCGACCTGCACTACTTCCAGGATGGCGGCTTCGGGGCCGTCCGTCTGAAGCATCCCATGGTCCTCGGCCACGAGGTCGCGGGCGAGATCGAGGCAATCGGCCCCGGCGTTCAGGGCCTTGCCGTCGGCCAGGCGGTCGCGGTCAATCCCTCCCTGCCTTGCGGGCGCTGCCGCTATTGCCAGGAGGGGGCGCAGCAGCACTGCCTCGACATGCGCTTCTACGGCAGCGCGATGCGCGACCCGCACGTCGATGGCGGCTTCCGTGAGGCGCTGGTCTGCGAGGCGGCGCAGGCCGTGCCGCTGCCGGAGGGCCTCGACACCACCACCGCCGCCTTTGCCGAGCCGCTCGCCGTCTGCCTGCACGCGGCGCGCCAGGCCGGCCCGCTGCTCGGCCGGCGCGTGCTCGTCACCGGCTGCGGGCCGATCGGCGCGCTCGCCATCGCCGCGGCGCGCATGGGCGGCGCGCGGGAGATCGTGGCGACCGACCTGACGGAGGCGCCGCGGCCGGTGGCGCTGAAGATGGGCGCCGACCGCTTCCACGCCGACCCCGACGCGCTCGCCGCCTATGCGCCGGAGAAGGGGTTCTTCGACGTCGCCCTCGAAGCCTCGGGCAGCCCGCGCGCGCTGCTCGGCATCCTGCCGGTGCTGAGGCCCCGCGGGACCATCGTGCAGATCGGCATCGGCGGGGATGCGCCGGTGCCGATGTCGGTGCTGGCGGCGAAGGAGATCACCTGGCGAGGCACCTTCCGCTTCCACGCCGAGTTCGCCATGGCCGTGGAAGCGCTGGCGCGGCGGGCGGTGGATGTCGCGCCGCTGCTCACGGCGCGCCTGCCGGTGACCGAGGCGGTCGCGGCCTTCGAACTCGCCGCCGACCGCTCGCGCGCGATGAAGGTGCAGCTCGCCTTCTAGCCCGCCATCGCCGGCGTCGCGCGCGGCATGCCGCCGAAAAGGTCGAGCATCCGCTCGCGCCAGCCATGGATCGTGTCCGTCGGCTCGAGCAGATCGAGCGCGCTGACCACCCGCGCCCACATGAAGCCGCCGAAGACGATGTAGTCCGCATAGTCCGGCGCCGCGCCGCCGAGGAAGTCGCGCCCCCGCAGCGCATGGCGCAGCGGCAGGAGGGAAGCGCGGAACTCGGGCAGGCGCTCCTCGCGCCCCGCCGTCACCTCGGCGAGGGTCCGTCCGAAGCGGGCCTGCCGGCTCTGCACGAAATAGGCGCGGTCCGCCTCATCGAGCAGCGGCGGTATGTCCGAGACGATCAGTCGCGCGAGCCCCGCATGCAGCACCGTATCGGTCCAGGCGCTGATGAAGAGGTAGGGCTCGGCATTGCCCCGCATCAGGGAGGGCGCGCCGGGATAGGCGGCATCGAGGTATGTCGCGATCTCCCACGAATCCGCCACCGTGCACTCGCCATCCTGCAGCACCGGCACCTTGTCGTGGTTGGCGAAGGCGAGGGCCTGCTTGTCGGTGAAGCGCCAGGGCACCGCCTCGAAGGCCAGGCCCTTGTGCGCCAGCGCCATGCGGATCCGCCAGCAATAGGGGCTGAAGATCCGCGCCGGATCCCTGCCGCACAATTCGAAGAGCCGCCGCGCCATGCTCACCCCGCCGCCTTCCGGGCCGCTGCCTCGCGCACCACGCCGAGGCTCCGCAGCCGCTCCAGTTCCGCCGCGCCGAGAACGGGCGCGAGGATCTCGCGATTGTGCTCGCCGAGGCGCGGGGCGGGACGGGCGAGCACGCCCGGCGTCGCCGAGAGGCGCGGGACCATCCCGTGCATCGGCAGCCAGCCGCCGGGCATGTCCTCGTCCGGCACCTCGATCAGCGCCTCGCGCTCGATGACGTAGCGGTCGCGCTCGAGCATCGCCGCATCCATGATCGGGCCGATGGTGACACCGGCCGCGTCGAAATGCGCGAGGGTCTCGGCAAGGCTGTGGCCGGCGATCCAGCCGCCGATGATGGCGTCGAGTTCCTGCCAATGCTCGAGCCGCTGCGCGTTGGTCGCGAAGCGCGGATCGGCGATCAGGTCCTCCCGCCCGATGGCGCGAAACAGCTTCTCGGTCATGCCCTGGGTCGAGGCGGAGAGGCAGACCCAGCCGCCATCCCTGGTGCGATAGACGTTGCGCGGGGCGGTGTTGGTCGAGCGGCTGCCGGTGCGCGGCTTGCGCTGGCCGGTGAGGCGCCAGTTCGCCATCTGCGGCTCGAGCACGCTGAACAGCGGCTCGAACAGCGAGACGTCGAGCACCTGCCCCGCGCCGGTCGCCTCGGCGTGACGAAGGGCGATCATCGCCGCCGCCGCGCCGTAGAGGCCGGCATAGGCATCGCCCATGAACATCGGCGGCAGCACCGGCTCGCGGTCCTCGAAGCCGTTCATGGCGGCGAAGCCGGAATAGCCCTCGACCAGCGTGCCGAAGCCGGGCTTGTGCCGGTAGGGCCCGTCCTGCCCCCAGCCGGAGATGCGCACGATCACGAGCGCGGGGTTGATGGCGAGGAGTTCGGCCGGCGGCAGGCCCATCGCCTCGAGCACGCCGGGGCGGAAGGATTCGACGAGCATGGCCGCGCCCTTCGCCAGCGCCTTGACGGCGCCGATGCCCTCGGGGCGCTTGAGGTCGAGGCAGACCGACTTCTTGTTGCGGCAGATCGTCTTCCACGAGGTCTCGACGCCGCCGACGCGCCAGGCGCGCAGCGTGTCGCCCTCGGGCGGCTCGACCTTCACCACCTCCGCCCCATGGTCGGCGAAGACCTTGGTCAGCACATTGCCGGCGACGAGGCGGGAGAGGTCGACCACGCGCACTCCCTCCATCGCGCCGCGCGCCGCGGGATCGAAATGCCGCCGATGGATGCCGCTCATGCCCTCCCCCGCCGCCGGTTGCGCGCCGCAGTGTCGCGCAGGCGGGACGGGGCCGGAAGGGCACGCCGTGAGCCTGCCATTAACCCGCCCGTGGCAGGCAGGGAGCGCAAGCCGGAGGTCTTGACGCCGATGCGAACGGACAGGCCGTTCCGCGAATGGCCGCTCGAGCAGCTCGTGGAACAGGCGCTGCTGCACCCGAAGGATTGCGACCTCCTCGCCGGGCTGGCCGCCGAGGCGGGCTGCCGACCCGGCGCCCGGGCCAAGGCCGCGCAGGCGCGAATCGCCAGCCTGATGGCCGGCGCGCCGGCGCCGCGCAGCGCCGATGCGGCCGCCCTGCGCGCCATGCTGGCCGCCGCGGCGGCGGAGATCGCCCGCCTCAGGGCGCGACTCGCCGCTGCCGAGGCCGAGGGCGCGCCCTCCGCCCCCCACCGCCGGGTGTATCTGACGCCCGACGCGCCGGCCTGGCTGGTGGCCGAGGTCCGCCGAGCCTTCCGCCGCCGCTACCACCCCGACCGGCAGGCCGATGCGGCCCGCCGCCGCCGCGCGGAGGAGGTGTTCAAGCGCGCCGAGGCCGTCTTCGAGGAGATCGAGCGCCGGCGCGGCGTGTAAGGCGGCGGCCCGGTGCCGCCATGGCGGGTGCTCGGCCCCTCCGGAACTGCGGCGAAACAACCGTAGGTTCGTGGTGCGGCCCGCTCGCCAATGCCATTCTTCGCAATTGAGACGGAATGGATGACGCGCAGGCCATGTCGGAAGCGCTCCAGCAGATGAACCGGCGGAACATGACGAGCTGGCCTTCCTCGCGCCTGCTCGACTTCGCCGAGGCGCATCCGCACGACCTCGATCTGCTCGAGTTCATCCATGGCGAACTCTGCCGCCGCGACGTGGCGATCGCCGCCTCCGCCGCCCGCCGTGTGGCGGAGATGATGGAGCGGCTGCGCGGCGGAGGCGGCCGTGCCAATGGCCACGCGCCGGCCGCGGCGGAGAGCGGGCACGACAACGGCGCGCTGGCGGAGGCCCTGGTCCGGATCGCCGCCCTGCAGGCCCGGCTCGAAGCGGCCGAGCGCCGCCTGCGGGAGGCCGAAGCCCGCGCCTCGGCCGCCGAGCGCGCGCTGGCGAGCGAGGCGCTGCCCTCGCGCGGGGGCAGCCTGTTGCGGCGCGTCCACCTTGCCGAGACGGCGCCGAACTGGCTGGTCGAGGCGGCGCGCCGGGCCTTCCGCCTGCGCTTCCACCCCGACCGCTTCACCGACCCCGCGATGAAGGCGCGGGCGGAGGAGACCTTCAAGGAGGCGGAAGAGGTCTTCCGCCAGATCTCCACCACCCGCCACTGACGGGGGGGCGCCGATCGGCGCCCCGCCCGCCCGCTACAGCGCCGCCGCGGCCTCGAGCACCTGCGCCGCGTGCTGCTCGGGCTTCACCTTGCGCCAGATCTTCACGATCTTCCCATCCGCGCCGATCAGGAAGCTCGACCGCTCCATGCCCATGTAGGTCTTGCCATACATGGACTTCTCCACCCACACGCCATAGGCCTCGGCCACCTTGTGGTCCTCGTCCGAGGCGAGGGGGAAGGAGAGGCCGTATTTCTGGGCGAATTTCTCGATCGCCGGCAGCGGGTCGGGGCTGACGCCGATCACCTCGAGGCCGAGCGCCCCGAGCTGCGGCAGTGCCTCCTGCATGCCGCAGGCCTGCTTGGTGCAGCCCGGCGTGTCGGCCTTCGGATAGAAATAAAGGAGGTAGGGCCTGCCCTTGAGCGCGGCGGAGGAGACCTCCCGCCCGCCCGACGCCTTCATCCGGAAGGCCGGCGCCTTCCTGCCCTCGGCCAGTTCGCTCATGCGCGCTCCCCTTGCGTGTCGGGCCGGCCGAGGCGCCGCTCGAACACCGCGCGGACCTCGTTCGCCCGCTTGGCCATCTGTGCCTGGAGGGAGGGGAGGTCAACGGCCGCCGCCGCGCCGTCCCGCCCCCGACAGGCCTGCAGCAGGGCGGAGGCGACCGCTTCGGGCAGCGTCTCCTCCCGCCAGCGGCCGACGGTCAGGCGCAAGAGCCCGCTGATGCTGCGCCAGAGATGTTCGGCGGCGATCAGGCTCTCCCCCTCCTCGGCGGTGAGGATCCCGGCCTCGGCGAGGCGCCTGAGCGCGACGCGGGTCGTGGTGGCGAGCAGCCGCGGCTGGCGCGGCGCATGCGCGAGTTGCAGCGCCTGGGCGATGAACTCCACCTCGATGAGCCCCCCGCGGCCGAGCTTCACGTCCCACGGGCCGTCGGGGGGCAGGTCGCGCAGCATGCGGGCGCGCATCGCCACCGCATCCGGGATGGCGCGCTCGGCCGCGTCAGGGCGCAGCAGCGCGGCGCGGATCGCGGCCTCGACCTTGCGCCGCAGCCCCGGCGGGCCGGCGATGACGCGCGCGCGCGTCAGCGCCATGCGTTCCCAGGTCCAGGCCTCCTCGGCATGGTAGCGGCGGAAGGAGGCGAGGGAGACCGCGACCGGCCCCTTCGAGCCCGAGGGCCTGAGCCGCATGTCCACCTCGTAGAGCTTGCCCTCGGCCCCTGGCGCGGTGATGGCGCCCACCACCTGATGCGCGAGCCGCGTGAAGTACTGGCTCACGGGCAGCGGGCGGATCGGCGGCGCGCCGCGCCGCGACCGGCCCGTGCTCGTCTCGGCCTCCGCGGCGTGGTCGTAGATCAGGATCAGGTCGAGATCCGAACCGGGCAGCATCTCCCGCCCGCCGAGCTTGCCGAGGGCGACCACGGCGAGCCCGCCGCCCTTCACCCGTCCGTGCCGCTCGGCGAAGGCGGCCTCCACATGCGGCAGCAGCCCGGCAATGGCGGCGTCGGCGAGCGCGCTCCGCGCCTCGCCCGCCGCATCGACGTCGAGCGCGCCTTCCAGCGCGGCGGCGTCGATCTCGAACTTGCCCTCGAGCACCAGCCGCCGCGCCGCCTCCAGCGCCTCCTCGTAGTGGCGGGCGTCGCGCAGCAGAGCGGGAAGGGCGGCGGCGGCGTTGCCGACGGTGCCGCCGGCGCCGACCAGAAGCCCCTCCAGCGCCGCGGTGTGGCGGGAGAGGTGGTCGGCGAGCTGCGGCGCGGCGCCGAGAATGCCCGCCAGCCGGTCGAGCAGCGCCGGGTTGCGGTCGAGCAGGCTCAAGACCTGCACCCCGGCGGCCAGGCGGGCGAAGACGCCATCGAGCCGCGCCAGCGCCGCATCGGGGTCGCGCTGGCGCGCGAAGGCGGCGAGCAGCGCCGGCATCAGCGCGGTCAGCAGCTCCCGCGCCCGCTCGCTGCGCGTTGCGCGCGTGTGGCCGTGGTGCCAGCCGCGCACCATGGCCGCGACGCCGGAGGGGTTCGCATAGCCCATGGCGCGCAGCGTCGCGATCGTCGCCGGATCGTCCTCCACGCCGGTGAAGACGAGGCTGCCCTTGACCTCCTCCGAGGCGAGGGTGGGCTCGGCCTCGAACATCCGGCCGTAGTGGCGCTCGACCATCTCCATGTGGCGCGTGAAGGCGGCGCGGAAGGCCCCGGCGTCGGGATGGCCGAGGAAGGAGGCGATCCGGGCCACGCCTTCGGCGTCCTCGGGCATCCTGTGCGTCTGCCGGTCCGCCACCATCTGCAGGCGATGCTCGAGGTTGCGGAGGAAGACATAGGCCTCGCCCAGATCCCGGGCCGCGCGCGGATCGATCTTGCCCGCGGCGGCCAGCGCGGCGAGCGCGCCGAGCGTGGTCGGGCTGCGCAGGCCGGGATCGCGCCCGCCCCAGATCAGTTGCAGCACCTGGGCGGTGAACTCGATCTCCCGGATCCCCCCCCGGCCGAGCTTCACGTCGTGCCCCTCGACCTGCACGGTGGCGTTGGCGCCCTTCGCCCCCTTGTGGGCGTGGATCTGGCGCTTGATGGCATGGATGTCGGCGACGGCGGCGAAGTCGAGATGGCGGCGCCAGACGAAGGGGCGGATCTCGCGCAGGAAGGCCTCGCCGGCCGCGCGGTCGGCCGCCACCGGGCGCGCCTTGATCATCGCCGCGCGTTCCCAGTTCTGGCCCATGCTCTCGTAATAGGTGATGGCCGCGGGGATGGAGACGGCGAGCGGCGTTGCCGCCGGGTCGGGGCGCAGCCGGAGGTCGGTGCGGAAGACGTAGCCCTCCGCCGTGCGTTCCTCGAGCAGGCGGACCAGGTCGCGGGCGATGCGGACATAGACCGCCTGCGCCCGGTCGGCATGGTAGGCTGCCGCCTGAGGGTCATAGAGCACCATGAGGTCCACATCGGACGAGTAGTTCAGCTCCCGCCCGCCGAGCTTGCCCATGCCGAGCACGACGAGGCCCGAGTTCCGCCCGACGAGGCGCGGATCCTCCCGCTGCGCGCCCGGCAGCCGGATCTCCCCGCGCCCGGCCGCCTCCCGCAGCAGATGGGCGCAGGCGGCGTCGATCGCCGCCTCGGCGAGGTCGGAGAGCGCCCCGGTCACCTGCTCGAGCCGCCAGAGGCCGGCGATGTCCGCGGCGGCGGCGATGAGGGCGCCCTGCCGCTTGGCCCGGCGCAGCAGGGCGGCGAGGGCCGCGCGCGGCGTCTCGGGCGGGATGCGCGCGAGCGGCGCGAGCGCCTGGGCGAAGGCCTCGTCCGGCCCCTTGTCGGCGAGGGCGAGGAGTGTCTCCGATTCGCGCAGGGCGAGGTCCGCGAGATAGGGGCTGTGCCCGCCGAGCGCCTCGAGCAGGGCGCGCCCGGCGGGTGTCGCGGCGAAGGCCTGCTCGGCCGGGCCCAGTTCCGCGAAGTCCTCGCGGGCCCTGCGGGCGGCGGCGGCGTCGAAGGGACGGGGCAGGCGCTCGGGCGGGGGAAGGATCGTCATCGGGGGGCAGGGGACAGGTGAGGCGGGTCGCCGGTCAAGCCGGACGCTGGGCGGGGCGGCTCTGGCGCCTCGCGATGGCGCTCGCGCACGTCGCCGGCCTCGGGCTCGCCGGCCTCGCCTGGCGCCTAGAACAGCGGCCGCTCGCGGTGCCCTGGCTCGCCGAACGGGCGGAGGCGGCGATCAACGCCGGGGGCGGGCGCACGCGCCTGCAGATCGGGGCCGCCAGCCTCGCCTGGTCGGGCTGGCGCGCGGGGCATCGCTCCCCGATCGAGGTGACGCTGAGGCGCGTGCGCGCGGTCGATGCCGATGGCCATGTCCGCGCCGAGTTGCCGGATGCCGTCGTCTCGCTGTCGCTCTCCTGGCTCCTGCGCGGGGTGGTGGCGCCGCGCTCACTCGAGATGCGCGGCCTCAGCCTGCGCGTGCTGCGCGACGCGGAAGGAGGGCTCTCCCTCGATCTCGGCTCGCTCGGCGAGGACCGGCCCGAGCCCGCGGCCGGGACGGCGGGCGCCGGACAGGCCGTGCTCGAGAGCCTC
>Ga0272446_1005947_pt1 | contig 13079 bp, 12 predicted proteins | sample YNPCB0061_FD_194587 | JGI IMG/M metagenome (GOLD analysis project Ga0272446, IMG submission 194587) | Hot spring microbial mat communities from Yellowstone National Park, WY, United States - YNP-CB-006-1 | ecosystem: Environmental > Aquatic > Thermal springs > Hot (42-90C) > Sediment | place... | reverse complement strand
GTAGACCGTCATGAGCCAAAGCTCTTGCTTTTTCTGGGACAGATGCATTTCTATCAGAAGCACTGGCGGCAGGCCGTCCATTATTATCAGGACTATCTCCGCCAGGCGCCTGGCGACACCGCCGCCCGGCGGCAATTGGCCCAAACTCTGTCGTTTCTGCCCGATGGCTTAGAGGCGGCCGCCGGCGAGTATGAGGCGGCGGCCCGGGCCAGCGGCGATCCGGGGCTGCTGCTGCAGCGCGCTGCGGTCCTGTTGCAGCTGGCGCAAAATGCCACGGACGACCCGGAGCGCTCCCAGGAGGCCCCGGCTCGGTGGCAGGCCGCCCACACCGCCTTGCAGCAGGTGCCGAGCACCGCTCTGAGCCCGGAGCAGCTGCGGGAGCTGGGCACTCTTTGGCTCTGGCTCGGCGACCTGGAGCAGGCCTTAACGTGTCTCAATAACTATCTCAAGGTCCGGCCCGACGACCGCCGGGCCCATCTGGACAAGGCCCGCATCTTAATTTACCTGCAGCAGGGCGCGGCTGCGGCCGAAGTCCTGCGCCGCCTGCCGCCCCCGCGCGCCACGGCGCCCGCCACTGCTCAAGACGGGGCCTTAGGGGATGAGGAAGGGGCAGCTCCCGCGGGATCTGGACCTTTGGCAGCAGAGGGCGCCGGCAGCGAACTGGAGATTCTTACCCTCTTCCTGGAAGCCGCGCTGGCCGACCGGCAATGGCCCGAGGCGCAACGCCGGGCCTGGCAGCTCTATCTCACCCAGATGCCGGCCGGCGCGCCGCCCCCCCAGACCTGGACTGCCGCCCGGCGCCGACTCCAGGAGGCAGGGGCGGCGGTCTCTTTGCCGCCGGCCACCCGGGTGGCCATGGCCCGGGCCCTCTGCCAATACCCGCAACTGGAGCAGGAACAGGATGTGGTCCGGGTGGCCGTGGATCTGTGTCTGGCCAACCTCCGCCCCCGCCAGCCGTCAGACCCGGCCAGCCGCCGGTCTTATCAGGCTTCTCTCCTGCTTCTGCAATATCTTTTGCCCCGGCTGAGCCATTATGAGGACCTGCAGGAGCTCGTGGCCCGGCTGCCCGGCATCCGGGATCAATCTCCCGAATATTTGGCCGCCCTGAATTATTTCAGCCGCGCTTTGGGACGCCAGGGAGGCAAGCTGCAGTATTTAATGAAAACCCTGCAGGATCGCCAGGGGCAGTACCGGGTGAGGCGACCCGGAGACCTGCTCGCTCTGGCAGCCCTGGCCTCGGAATTGGGCAACCATCGCCAGGCGGCCTATTATCTGGAACAGGCCCAACGCCTGCGGCCCCAGGATCAGCGCCTGGCCGTCCTGCGGCAACAGGCCCTGGCCGCTGCCCGAGAACCGGGCCGGCTGCTGCAGGCCATGGCGGATCGTCCCCAGACGCCGGAGAACGCCATCGAGATGGCCCAGGTCTTTCTGGAGCGGCTCCAATACGACGGCGCCCTGACCCTCCTGGCCGAGGTGCCTCGCAGCCACCGGCTCTGGCCTCAGGCCCAGATGCTGGCCATCCAGGCCTACCGGGGGCTGCAGCAGTATCCGGAGGCCTTGGCAGCCATTCGGCAGCTGCAGGCTGTGGGCCACACCGACATCGCCCTGGCCATGGCCGAGGCCCAGGTCCTGGAGGCCATGGATGACCGGGCCGGCGCCACCGCCGCCTACGAGGCCGTCAGCCAGCGGGCCGCCGAGGTCGGCACCGCCCAGTTGGCCCGGGCCCGGCTGGCCCGCCTGCGCCGCGATTGGGCCGGCGCCTACCGACACTTTACTGCCGCCCTGCAGGAGCGGCCCCAGAATAGCGAAGCACTCAATGAGCTGGAACATATCCGGGAGCAGATGCGCCCCACCCTGGCGGCCCGGAACCTGCCCGAGTCCTGGCGGGGGGAGCGCCGACCCGAAGAAGCCCTGCGCCCCTGGCAATTCGGCCGCTATGATCGGGATCCGGGCGTCCTGAGCGGCTCCCGGGGCTTCCCCCGCTCTCGGCTGCCCATCCAACTTCCTTATGCCCTGACGCCGGAAACCACGGTAGTCAAAGACCACAGTGGTATGGAGGCCCTGGAGACCCGCCTGGCCGGCGGCCTCTGGTTGAGCCGGGTGCTGCTGCTGCAACTGGCCTTGGGTTACCGAGTGGCGCAGCAACAGACTCAGATGAGCGGCCTCTTAAGTCCACCGTTCCCGCCTGGCGCTTTCCAGGCCCAGCAAGCTCGCACTACGTGGGAAAGGGGCGAGGCTACCCTAGCCTTGGGTCCTTTGGTGGTGGGCGACCGGCTGCGTCTACGGGGTGAAGTAAGTGGTCGAGGCTATTGGAAAGAGCTGAAAAGATCGGTGCGGCTGACCATCCCTGGCATGACCCTGGTGAATACGCTTCCCAAAATAACCGAACAGGAATATCGTGACCGGCTGTTGGGCAGCTTTACCATTGATCTTGCCCTTGGCCCGGCGACCGATCTTACCCTCCGCTATGCCCGGCGGGATATCTTCGACCAGGACCCGGCCATCTATCCCCGCCTGTTTCAGCAGATTATCCGTCTGGACACCCTGCCGCTTCTGACCCTGCACCAATTGGAGGCCGCAGTGAGCCACCAGTTTTTCCCGGGCCTGAGCTATCAGGGCAATCTGGCCCAGGCCTTTTACAGCGACCGGAATCAGCGTTTCACTCTCTACCAGGGGCTGTGTTGGCAGGCGGTCAAGCAGCCCCAGATGCACCTGGACCTGACGCCCAGCTATTATCTGGCCGTGTACCGTGTCCGGCAAGAGGCCTATTTCAGCCCCCATACCTATCAGGCGTTGGGCCTGACCGTGGACTTCGACCGGCAGCTCCCTCAATTACCCATCCTGTCCCGCTTTCTCCTGCTGCTGCCCACGGTCGTGCTGCAGGTCAGCGGCCAGGTAGTGGACAACGACGGCCGCTGGGGCCCAGCCCTGGGCACCCTGGCGGGGCTGGAGGCCGAGCCCATGCAGAATCTGTACGTCGGCTTACACTACTTTTTCTTTAAGGAATGGGCCACCAACTATTGGTTCAACAGCCTGATCTTTGGGCTGCAATGGCGGTTCTAATGACCCCACGGCACAACATTCGCCGGCTCGGCAGTCTCCTGGTGCTTCTCTGTCTCCTGGCCTGGGGATGCGCCGAAGTCACCAAACCGACGCCGACGCGCTTTGAGGTGGAGGAGGTGCAACTCACCGCCCTGACCCGGCACCCCCATGCCAACTATGATAAAGAGCGAGCCATGCGGGTCTTTCTCCGGCTGCTCCCCACCTTGCCCCGAATGCACGGCCGCACCTATCCCTTCCTGGGCTTTAACTGGTGGGTTACCGCAGCCGGTCAGCCGGTGGTGGACAACGTCTGGACTCCTTCTCCAGCCCATGACCGGCCCCTCAGGCGGCAAGCGGTTACCCTGGTTGACCCCCGGGATAAGTGGCCGCCGCCTCCGGACCGGGAAGCAGCCCTGAAACAGGGCGATGTCATCCTGGCGGTCAATGGTATGCCCATCCCCACCTGGGTAAAAGAATGGGATCGGCTCATCCACTCCTTGCGGGATATTTTTGTGTATTCCTTCCCGGCGGAAGCCTTGGTGGATATTGTCCTGACGGCCCGGTATACCCGAGAGGAGATCGAAGGCCGCTACCGGGGCGGACCGGTCACCCTGCTCATAGACCGCCAGGGGGTGCGGCGGCAGGTGACTCTATACCCCATCTACCTGCCGGCTGAATACGGCTTCTTAATTGTCAGCGGGCAGGGTGGCAGTGCCTATAATGCCTATGCCGCCCCCGGCTGCATCATGATTACCCGGGCTATGGTTGAGATGTGCCGCACTGATGATGAGCTGGCCATCATCTTGGGCCATGAACTGGCCCACCAGGCCAAAGGCCATCGGGTGCGCCAACAGGGGCAATATCCGGTCGGCCAATTTCTGGCCGAGGTCATTGCCTTGCCCTTCCGCATGCTGCCCGGCTGGCAGGATAAACCATGGCGGCACACCAGCGAGGATATCCGACGGGTGTCCGGGCAAGCCATCATCAGCGTCTTCAGCCGCGCCGACGAGCTGGAGGCCGATGCCTACGGCCTCTGGTATGCCTTTCAAGCGGGCTATGATGTCGACCAGGGGATGTATATCTGGGAACGCCTGGCCGCCGTTGTCCATCGCAACATCTTTGAAAGCACTTATTATCTGGATTCCCACCCAGCCGACGCCGAACGCCTGGCTCGCCTGAAAAAAATGGCCCAGCTTTTTCAGGCAGGCAAGGCCGCCCAGGTTTTCGTGCCTTGAGAGCAGAGCAGGCCGGCGCGGCGGTGGAAGGTTTCGAGTTCCGAGATGGTTTCCGGTTTCCATTTTCCGGTTTCTGGAAAAAAACTTTTTTCTTCAGTGGGGCTGGCCTGAAATCCCCTCCCAGCCTGGCCATATAGGGCAATCCTGCATTTTTAAGGTTCGCGGGTGACTTTTTAAGTAATGGCAATTAATAAGAAAATAAAGTTCCGAGTTCCGAGAATATATGGTGGGCATTGCCTACCTTTGGCTGCCCCGGGTGGGCACGGAGGCCCACCCCCTGAAGCTAATTTTTCCCGCCTCGTTCCCAAGTTAAACTTGGGAACGAGGCGGGAAACTCGAAACTATGTTTTCTCGGTAAACAGGCAGTCAGTATCCCTCCTGGCGAGGCCTCCTGGCCTGGCGGGGGCGCGCCGCTCCAACTGGCGCAGTTCTGTTACAGAACTGCTAAAATTCTCAAGGTTTGCCACAGCAAGCCGATAAAGGGACAAAGACGGCAGTATGTTTGGCCATCAGGACTGATCGATGGCGAACAAACAAGGTGACGATCTTGAGCAGGATGGCATGACTATGAAAACAGAGAGCGCAAATATGGCACCTACCGCGACCCAGCACCAGGTAAAGATTCTCTTGAAAGCCTTACTCCGCTTAGGCCAAACGCCTGAAGTGCGCCAGGAGAAGGTCAGAAAGTTATCCCAGGCCCTGCGGACCAATGGCTACCGGGTCGATTGCCGTAAATTGGCTGATAGTCTTATTACCAGCCTCTTATTTGGGCTCTTGCGTTGAGGGCAAGCGGAGGCCCGGGTTTATCCCGAGATAGCTGGAGGAAAGGCAAGGGGGAAAAGTTTTGCAACCGGGCTGCCCAGCCGACCAGAGGCCGCAGGGCTTACCCTGATGGTAAGGAGGTGATCTCACATAAATAAGAAGAAGCGCCCCTGCATGGACAACGGGCGCGTAGGCAAAAGCCGGGGCGGCTAACGAGCCGTCCCGGCTTTTTTGTCCCGCAAGGGCGTGGTTTAATACATACCGCCCATGCCGCCCATACCGCCGCCCGGAGGCATGGCGGGTTCTTCTTTCTTGGGTTTCTCGGCGATCATGGCTTCGGTGGTGAGGAGCAGGGAGGACACCGACGCCGCATTCTGCAGGGCGAAGCGTGCCACCTTGGTGGGGTCGATGACGCCGGCCACCATCAGGTCTTCATAGACGCCGGTTTCAGCGTTGTAGCCAAAGGCGCCGCTCTCCTTCTTGACGTGCTCGGCGATCACCGAGCCCTCGGCGCCGGCGTTGTTGGCAATCTGGCGCACCGGTTCTTCCAGGGCCCGTTTGATGATGTTGACGCCCATCTGCTCGTCGTGGTTTTCCAACTTGAGCTCTTCCAGGGCCGGGAGGCAGCGGACAAAAGCCACGCCGCCGCCAGGGACGATGCCTTCTTCCACGGCCGCCCGGGTGGCATTGAGGGCGTCTTCAACCCGGGCCTTCTTTTCCTTCATCTCCACTTCCGTGGCCGCACCCACCCGGATGACGGCGACGCCGCCGACGATCTTGGCCAGCCGTTCCTGGAGTTTTTCCCGGTCGTAATCAGAGGTGGTCTCTTCGATCTGGGCGCGGATCTGTTTGACCCGGGCTTCGATCTTTTCCCGGGAGCCGGCGCCGTCAATGATGGTGGTGTTGTCCCGGTCGATATTGATCTTTTTGGCGTTGCCCAGGTCTTTCAGGGTAACGTTCTCCAGCTTGATGCCCAGGTCTTCGGAGATGACCTGGCCGCCGGTAAGGATGGCGATGTCTTCCAACATGGCCTTGCGGCGGTCGCCGAAGCCGGGGGCCTTAACCGCGGCCACCTGCAGGGTGCCCCGCAGTTTGTTGACCACCAACGTGGCCAGGGCCTCGCCTTCCACGTCTTCCGCAATGATCAGGAGGGGTTTGCCCATTTTGGCGATCTGCTCCAGGATGGGGAGCAGGTCCTTCATGGCGCTGATCTTTTTCTCATGGATGAGGATGACGGGCTCGTCCAGGTTGACTTCCATTTTGTCGGGGTTGGTGACGAAGTAGGGGGAGATGTAGCCCCGGTCGAACTGCATGCCTTCCACGACCTCCAGGCTGGTCTCCATGCCCTTGGCCTCTTCCACCGTGATAACGCCTTCTTTGCCCACCTTGCTCATGGCGTCGGCGATGATGTTGCCGATGGTGGCGTCGTTGTTGGCGGAGATGGTGCCCACTTGGGCGATCTCTTTCTGGTCTTTGGTGGGTTTGGAGATCTTCTTCAGTTCGCCCACCACGGTGGCCACGGCCTTGTCAATGCCCCGCTTCAGGGCCATGGGGTTGACGCCGGCGGCTACCAGCTTGGAGCCTTCCTGATAGATGGCCTGGGCCAGGAGGGTGGCGGTGGTGGTGCCGTCGCCGGCCACATCCGAGGTCTTGGAGGCCACTTCCCGGACCATCTGGGCGCCCATGTTCTCGAATTTGTCTTCCAGCTCGATTTCCTTGGCAACGGTGACACCGTCTTTGGTGATGGCGGGGGCGCCGAAGGATTTTTCAATGATGACGTTGCGGCCTTTGGGACCCAGGGTTACCTTGACGGCGTCGGCCAGGATATTAACGCCGCGCAGCATGGCCTCCCGGGCCTTGACATCATATTTAATTTCCTTTGCTGACATAGAGCTCTACTCCTCTCGTGGCAGATATAATCGTAATCATAGGAAAATAGATAAAAAAAAGGAATGTCGGGGATTAGTCTTCGATGATGGCCAAGATGTCGTCTTCCCGCATCATGAGATGTTCTTCGCCTTCGACTTTGATTTCGGTGCCGGCATATTTGCCGAACAGGACGCGGTCACCCACCTTTACCGTCATGGGGAGACGCTCGCCATTCTCACCGACCTTGCCGGAACCGACGGCCACGACCCGACCTTCAATGGGTTTTTCCTTGGCGGTATCGGGAATATAGATGCCGCCCTTGGTCATGGGCAGTTCCTCGATGCGTTTCACCAGGACGCGATCATTCAACGGGACAATCTTCATGCCAAAACCTCCTGATATATCTGGAATTTAGTAAAAAATGGCTGGATTTGTTAGCACTCAATATTAAAGAGTGCTAACGCCGTTAATATAATCCAGATTCCTGGGAAGTCAAGGGCCAGGAAAAAAATTTTGGGCAGGCAGGCATATTTTTTCGCGCACCGCCCACAGGGGCTCATTGACCCTCCGGCTGACACCGACGGCGCGCCAACCCATTTTTAACTCGCCAATCTCACCCCCTGTTCTGCTCCATCCGATTCACTCCACAACAAGACAATATTTTTCCACTGGTGTTTCAGAATTTTTAAATTTACTCTGGAAAATTTTTCCTGCTCATAAAATAATATCCGAATGTGGAGAATTATCTATAAAGTATTGCTTTTATAAATCAAGAATTATAGAAAATCTAAGAACAATTTATCATGATTACTAACGAATTATATTATTATTTAGTAATAATATCAAAAAATAAAATGTTCAATTCTGTTAACATGTCTATTCAAGATCATGAACAACAGCAACTGGTAGAAGTCTTCTCAGAATTCAGGGAGAATCTTTTGGCTTATTATAATATATTGAAATAACTGAATTCCTAATACCGAAGATGTACATCCATACGTATGGCAAGAATATTGCTAAAAAGAGGGTATATTCTTATTCCTGCTGCAATTATCAATCGAGAATGGGGGTGGTTGTTATTTGATAGGAATGATTTGACAATTGAGGGCCGGGTCCGCATGACTCTGCTGGGTGACCCGGCCATTTTTTTCCCCCACGCTCGGCAGCCATGGCAGAGGTCGACACGCCCCTCCCCTGCCATCCCCTGGCTCTTCCCTGGAGTGGTCGGCAGGCCTGGCGCCGACCACGACCACGCTTTAATCCCGGGCTTTTTTAACGAAATTGACGGCCAACAGAAAGGCTCCCGCAGACAGGGCGGTGAGGAGAACATACGGGCGCCAGGGTGGGGTCTGCCCAAATGCCGCGGCGCGAATGGCTTCGGTGGCCGGCGTCAGGGGGAGCAGGCGCAAGAACTGCTTCAACCACACCGGCATGTTTTCCAGGGGAAAGAAGGTACCGCTCAGAAAGGCCATGGGGGTGATGACAAAGGAGGTGAGGAGGGCCTGGTCGGCATGGGATTTTACCAGCATGGCCAGGGCGATGGCCAGGGCTGCAAAGAAAAAGGAGGTCAGCAGGACGGCGCTCCAGAAAAAGAGGTTGTAGGACAGTTGGACCCCGGCCAGGATGGCGATCAGGATGATGATCGCCACCGAGAGGAGGGCGCGGGTGATCCCGGCCAAGGTCTCGCCCAGGACATACGAGGCGTCGCTGATGGGCGCGGCCTGGAATTCTTCAAAGATGCCCCAATAAAAGCGGGCCACGTTGATCTCGATGGCAATGGCAAAGGACTGCATCATACTGTTCATGGCGATGAGGCCGGGGATGAGAAACTCCAGGTATGGACGGCCCTGGACGCTGACGTTGCTGCCCATGCCCACCCCGAAGGCCAAGAGATAGAGGAGCGGCGCCACCGACATGGAGGCCAGTTGGCGGAACAGGCGCCGGCGCAGGATAAGCAGTTCTCGCCAATACACAGAAAACCAGTCTCGCATAACTGAAACCCTCAATGATGGCGGCCGCCGTGCGCCCCCGAGGGCGACGCCGGCTGGCCGGCTCCCGACACTCCGGCAATGCTGCCATCAGCCGCCACCTTTTTGCCGGTCAGGGCGATAAAGGCATCTTCCAAATTGACCCGACGCAGGGCAAAACTTCCGGAGCGGCCGGCCAGAAATTCCTGGGCCTGGTGCCGCGCCGCAAAGTAGCGGGTCTGCATCTCCCCCTCCAGCATTTCGTCCACGGCCCATTCCCCCAGGCGGGCTCGCAAATTGGCGGGGGTGTCCAGCTGCACGATGTGGCCCTGATCCAAAAAGGCCACCCGGTCGGCCAAAAATTCCGCTTCTTCAATATAATGGGTGGTGAGAAAGATGGTGGTGCCGTCCTGTTGGATGCGTTTCAACAGCGACCAGAGGCGCCGGCGGATGCTGGGATCCAGCCCGACGGTGGGCTCATCCAGGAAAAGGATGCGGGGTTTATGGAGCAAAGCCCGGGCCACCATCACCCGCCGTTTCATGCCGCCGGAAAGCTGCTTCACCAGACTGTCCTGACGATCCTGCAGGTCCACGTAAGCCAGCAGCGCGGCGATCTGCTCCCGCCGGGCCGCCGCGTCCATACGGAACAGCCGGCCGTGGATGTCCAGGTTTTCCCGGACGGTAAGCTCCAGGTCCAGGTTGATCACCTGGGGGACCAGGCCCACCTGCCGCTTGGCCTGGAGCGATTCCCGTTCAAAATGATAGCCGTTGAGATAGGCATCTCCCGAAGTAGCCCGGGTCAGACCCGTGAGGATGCGAATGGTCGTGGTCTTGCCGGAACCGTTGGGCCCCAGGTAAGCGAACAATTCCCCCGGCGGCACCTCCAGCGAAACGCCTTGCAGGGCAGTGATATCCTTATAACGCTTGACCAACTGATGAATGGCGATCATGTTACCGAGAAAATATGGTTTCCGGTTTCCAGTTTTCGGTTTCCGGAAAAAACCTTTTTATTCACTGGGGCGGGCCGTGCCCGCCGTTGGATTTTTGCTCGTGGGGCGGGCCTCCCTGCCCGTTCAGGGCCGCCGCCGGCCGCGGCCTTGCTAGGCATGCTTCCCGGGAGCCCCAAGGCTCATGGATATGAGGTATTGCAGGCCAGGAGTCGAGGCCAGTTCTCCCCGGAGGTGGCTCGGCAGGGGGTAGCCGGCATGAACCTCGCCCAGGATATTGAGCCGCTCTCCCCCCGGATCGCGTCCTGCCCTTTTGCATATCATGATTTCGGGGCCACGCCAAGGAGTTTTGCCGGCCCGCGGTCGACGCCGATCCAGGTTCCCAGCAGGCTGGTCAAACAATGCCGGAAAAGGGGAAAAAACCGCTCTTCCAGGCGCGGCGACTTGACAATAATCGTTTAACCGGTTATGTTTATAGTCATGAAGCAGGAAGCCCGTTTTTTCAAATCCCTGGCCGATGAGACCCGCTTGCAGATCCTCTGGCTGTTAATGCTCGAGGAAGAACTGTGTGTCTGTGATATCATGGAGACCCTCAGGATCAGCCAATCCAAGGCCTCTCGGCACCTGCGCTATCTCTACAATCTTGGCCTGGTGGCCGACCGCCGCCAGGGGGTATGGATGTATTATCGGCTGGTGGCGGCCCCCGGCAGTTGGCAGGCCAGGCAGCTGCAGCTGCTCAAGGAGGTCTTGCAGGAGACCCCGGCGGCTCAGGCCCTACAGGCGAAACTCACGGAGTGGCGCCAGCATCGGGATTGCCAGGGAGCGGAGATGGCGCTGGCCGGCGGCGGCTGACAGGTTGGCAACCGGGTTTTCCGGGGAGGGGTCGGGAAGGGCGGCCTTGTCGCCCTCGCCACCGAGGGCAGCCAACCCCGAGGCGGCCTGTTGTCTCCACCGGCAGGCCAAAACGGCATTTTCCGGCACCACCGACGTAATCACGGGCGTTTGGACTCTGCCGGCCAGACCACAGTGATGGTTTGACGGCAAACCTGCCGAAGGACGCCGGCCGGTATTTCTTTGATCGGTTCTTTTTACAGCAAAAGAGGTTTGTAATGGCAACCAGAGCAGCACGTTTAGGCTTTATTGATCGCTTCCTCACCCTCTGGATCTTTCTCACCATGGCCGGAGGGGTAGCCCTGGGCTACTTTATCCCGACCTTTACTCGCATCATCACCTACTTCCAGGTGGGCACCACCAACATTCCCATAGCCATTGGCCTGATCCTGATGATGTATCCGCCCCTGGCCAAGGTACGCTACGAGGAGCTCCCCCAGGTCTTCAGGAATTACAAGGTGCTGGCCCTTTCATTAATTCAGAACTGGATTGTCGGGCCCATCCTGATGTTTCTCCTGGCCATCACCTTTCTCAGCGGTTACCCGGAATATATGGTGGGGCTAATCATCATCGGCCTGGCCCGCTGCATCGCCATGGTCATCGTCTGGAACGACCTGGCCCAGGGGGACACGGAGTATTGCGCCGGCCTGGTGGCCTTCAACTCCATCTTTCAGATGCTTTTTTTCTCCATATACGCCTACATCTTTGTGACGATTCTGCCGGAATGGTTAGGCATCGCCTCGGGGTTGAAAGTTCAGGTGACCATCCTGCAGGTGGCTGAAAGTGTCCTCATTTACCTGGGCATTCCCTTTTTTGCCGGCATGATCACCCGTTTTGTCTTGATCAAACGCAAGGGGCGCCAATGGTATGAAGAAAAATTTATGCCCAGGATCAGCCCCATTACCCTGATCGCCCTGCTCTTCACCATCGTCGTGATGTTTTCCCTCAAGGGGGAGTACATCGTGGAACTTCCCCTTGACGTCGTGCGGATCGCCATCCCGCTGACCATCTATTTCTTTGTCATGTTTTTTATTACTTTTTATATGTCGGCCAAGGCCGGGGCTGGCTATCAGATTTCTGCAACGCTGTCCTTTACTGCGGCCAGCAACAATTTTGAGCTGGCCATCGCCGTGGCGGTGGCGGTCTTCGGCATCCAGTCCGGCGAGGCCTTTGCCGCGGTCATCGGCCCGCTGGTGGAGGTGCCGGTACTCATCAGCCTGGTGAACGTGGCGCTGTGGCTGCGGCAGAAATACTTCCAGCCGGTCTGTCCGGTCTGCCAATGAGTATTTGGGTCTCCTCGAGCTGCTTTAACCGAATCTGAACGCTTTCTTAACCTTTCTGGAATGCCACTGTGTCTAAAATATGGACCAGAGGAGAGTCTGGCATGACCGAAGCGGAAAAACCTGCGGTTCTGATTCTGTGTACCGGCAACACGGCCCGCAGCCAGATGGCCGAGGCCTTTTTGAAGAAATATGCCGGCGACAGCCTGGACGTCTTTAGTGCCGGCTATGATCCCAAAGAGATTAATCCGTTGACCCGGCAGGTCATGGCGGAGAGGGGTTTTGATCTCAGCGGCCAGTATGCCAAAGGGGTGACGGAATTTTTGGGGAAAAAACCCTTTCGCTATCTGATTATCGTGTGTGCTGCGGCCGAGGCGGCCTGCCCCAAACAATTTCCAGGAGTACTTTTCCGCCTCTTTTGGCCTTTTGACGACCCGGCCGCGGCGACGGGCTCAGATGAGGAAAAATTGGCGAAATTCCGGGAGGTCCGAGATAAGATTGAGGCGCGCCTGATCGCCTGGCTCCGGGAGCTGCCCAGTTTTGATCATTACTGGGACAGCCACAACCTGATTTTGAATATTCCCTCGTAACTCGGCTTAATTGCGCCTGTCCAGGAGGCAGGCAAGAATGCTGAAGGTCCTCTTTTTATGTACTGAAAACGCCTGCCGCAGCCAGATGGCGGAAGGCCTGATAAACCATGATTTTCCAGGAAAGGTCCAGGCTTTTTCCGCCGGGGTGCGGGCCACCCGGGTCAATCCCCGGGCCATCCAGGTCATGGCCGAACTGGGCATCGACATCAGCGGCCAGCGCTCCAAGTCCATGGATGAATTTCAGAACGAAGAATTTGATCTGGCCATTACCCTGTGCGATTCGGCCCAGAAGCAGTGCCCCATGTTCCCCGGAGCCAAGCGCCTGGTGCACCTGGGCTTCCCGGACCCGGCCCAGGCCACCGGCTCGGAGGAGGAGATTCTGCAGGAATTCCGCCGGGTGCGGGACGCCCTGCGCCGGGAACTGGGCGCCTTTTTGCAGCAAGAATTGGCGCGGCCTTAAGGTTATTGACCAAGGGTTTGGCGGAGAGGAGGCTGG
>Ga0272446_1005946_pt1 | contig 13079 bp, 22 predicted proteins | sample YNPCB0061_FD_194587 | JGI IMG/M metagenome (GOLD analysis project Ga0272446, IMG submission 194587) | Hot spring microbial mat communities from Yellowstone National Park, WY, United States - YNP-CB-006-1 | ecosystem: Environmental > Aquatic > Thermal springs > Hot (42-90C) > Sediment | place... | reverse complement strand
GGCATGGCCCGGGATGAGCACACCTTAGTTTCCACCTGTTATCTCAACCGTCTCCCAGAGCGGCTCGATCCCCAAACCCGCATCTTGATCCCAGAACCCATGATTGCCACTGGCGGTACCCTTGTCACCCTTTTGGCAGACCTGGTGGCACGGGGCATCAATCCCGCCCTAGTACGGATTGTCACAGCCCTCGCCGCCCCACCGGGCTTACAAAAAATTGGCGCCCAGTTTCCCCAGGTGCAGATCTACGCCGCCATGATTGACGAAGGACTCAACGACCGTGGGTTTATTGTTCCTGGCTTGGGGGATGCTGGGGATCGGGCCTTTGGCACCTGAGCTATTCCACCTGGGCCCGATCCGTCAGCACCTCAAACCCTGTTTCCGTCACCAACACCGTATGCTCAAACTGGGCCGACCAGGAATTATCCACCGTCACCACCGTCCAGCGATCCGCCAAAACCCGCGTGGCATGGCCGCCCATATTCACCATCGGCTCAATCGCAATCACCATCCCAGCCTTTAAGCGCGGATTGGGCAATTCCCGGGTGCGGTAATTAGGAACCTGCGGCTCCTCATGCATATTTCTGCCCACCCCATGCCCCACATACTGGCGCACCACCGAGAAACCCTGACTCTCCACATAATCCTGAATCGCCCCAGAAATCTCCTGGAGATAAACCCCAGCCTTGACCTGAGCAATACCCCGCTGCAGCGCTTCCGCCGCCACATCAATCAAATGCTGATGCTTAGGCTTCACAGGCGGGATCCCCACCGTCAACGTCGAGTCCCCATGCCAGCCATCATAAATCGCCCCAAAATCAATCTTGACCACATCCCCAGCCTTGATCACCCTCTTGGAACTAGGGATCCCATGCACCACCTCATTGTTCAGACTGACGCAGGTATGAGCCGGAAACCCTTGATATCCCTTAAAGCTAGCGATCCCCCCCAACTCCTTCACCCGCCGGGCAGCATAGGCATCAATATCTGCCGTTGTCCACCCTGGTTCCACAAGCTGGGAAACCTCCTTGAGCACCCTGGCCACAATCTGACCCGCCAGGCGCATCTTTTCAATTTCTCGTCGAGACTTCACCTCGATCAGCTTCAAAGCCATAACTAAGGGATCCCGTTTCCAATCAGAGCCATCATGTCCGCATGCACCGCCGCCGGATCCCGATTCCCATCCAAGTGAGCGAACCCCTCACTCTTTTGGTAGAAATGCACCACAGGCACAGTTTCTTGGCGATAGACATGCAGGCGATGGCGGATCACCTCTGGCTGGTCATCACTCCGTCCCCGGTTGAGTAAACGCTGCTCAATCGCTTCATCCGGCACATCAAAAAAGATCACACGCTCCCAAGGCTGCCCCAGCTTTTCCAAGGTCTGATCCAGCGCTTCTGCCTGGGCCACCGTACGGGGAAAACCATCCAGGATCCACCCCTGCGCCGCCCCCGGCTGTCGCAATTGCTCTTCAATCAAACCAATCACCACCTGATCCGGCACCAAATCCCCCCGATCCATATAAGCCTTTGCTTCCAGACCCAAGGGCGTACCTTCCTTCACCGCCATCCGCAACAGATCCCCCGACGAAAACTTCGGGATCCCCAACTTTTCCACCACCAAATCTGCCTGAGTTCCTTTTCCAGCCCCCGGCGGGCCCAACAAAATAATGCGTGGCACTAAGCTTTCACCATTCCTTCATAACGTTGTGAAATCACATAAGTTTGAATCTGCCGTGCCGTGTCAATCGCCACCCCAACCAAAATCAGCAGCGACGTCGCTCCCAACCCCTGAAAAGTCGTCACACCCGTAGCCCGCTCCACCGCCGTCGGGAGAATCGCCACCGCCCCTAAGAAAATCGCCCCCAAAAACGTAAGACGATTAAGCACCCCCTCCAAATACTCCGAGGTTGCCTTACCCGGCCGGATCCCAGGAATACTCGTTCCCGCCTTTTTGAGGTTTTGGGCGATATCCACAGGGTTGAAAAGCATAGACGTGTAGAAATAACTAAAGAAAAGAATCAGCGTCAAGTAAACCAGCAAATAAACCCAAGGCTGAGGCGAAGAAGGGGATAGCAGATTGGCCAGGCGAATTAGTTGTTCATTCCCAAAAGACTGAGCAATTGTGGCAGGGAGAAACAAAATTGAAGAAGCAAAAATAATCGGCATCACCCCACTTTGGTTCAGACGCAGCGGTAAATAGTTCCGTTGTTCCATCGAAACCAACCGTCCCACCTGCCGCTTCGCCGAAATAATCGGGATCCGCCGTGTCCCCTCCTGCACAAACACAATCCCCACAATCATCACCAGCAGCACCACCAGCAAGATCAACAACCCCCCCACCTTGCTAGAGTCTGCCCGGATCAAACCAATCGTCTGGGAAAACGACCGCGGCAACGTCGCAACAATATTGATAAAAATCAACAGAGATGCTCCATTACCAATCCCCCGCTCCGTAATCAATTCCCCCAGCCACGTGACAAACATCGCCCCCGCCGTCAAAGCCAACGTCGTCCCCACAATAAACGAAACCTCACTGGGCACCGTCCGATACCCCAACACCCACACAGACACCCCAATACTTTGGATCACCGCCCAAAACAGCGTCAGATAGCGGGTATAAGCCGAAATTTTCCTGCGTCCCGCTTCCCCTTCCTCCTTCTGCAGCTTCTCCAAAGAAGGCAGCGCCCCCGTCAACAACTGCATAATGATCGAAGCATTGATGTAGGGCAAAATCCCCAGGGCAAACACCCCTAGGGCTGCAATCCCCCCCCCCGAAAAAATATCCACCAAACCAAACAACGGGGATCCCTGCAGGCTAGCGCCAAAAGCCGCCCGATTAATATTGGGAATAGGAACATGAACCCCAAAGCGCACCAACAGCAAAATCCCAATCGTCAGCAAAATCCGCCCCCGCAGACCCGCCGCCTTGGCCATTTGCATAAAAGTTTCTTGCATACTGGGGACACTACCCCGATTGGCATCCACCATAACCACCCATTACCCAGGGAGAATCATTCCTAGTCTATCAATTCAACACACCCACCGGCTGCTTCCACCTTAGCCCGTGCCCCCGCACTACAGGCAGCCGCCCGCACCGTCAGGGCCACCCCCAGTTCCCCCCGACCCAATAACTTCAAAGGGCCATCATCACTTGTCACAATTCCTGCTGCCATCAGACTGTCCAAATCCACCACCGTTCCCGCCGGCAAATCCCTCAGGGATCCCACATTCACCACCGTAAACTCTTTAGGATTGATCAGAGGAAACCCCTTTAACTTAGGAACCCGGCGATAGAGAGGATTCTGCCCCCCCTCAAACCCCGGTCGCGTACTGCCCCCCTTACGAGCCTTTTGTCCCCGCATCCCTTTCCCACAGGAAGCCCCCTGCCCAGCAGATACCCCCCGGCCCAATCGCCGCCGCCGCCGTGTGGATCCCAGTTGGGGCGCTACTTCTGTTAAACGCATCACAAACCTCACTTTCTCAATAACTTTTGCATCGGGATCCCCCGTTCCTCAGCCACATCCTTAAAGCTACGCATCCGGGACAGAGCATTCACCGTCGCCCTAGCATTATTAAGGGGATTACTAGAAGCAAGCTGCTTGGCCAAGGAATTCTTTACCCCCGCCAGCTCCAACACCGTGCGCACCGATCCCCCAGCGTTGACCCCTGTCCCCGCCGCCGCCGGCATCACCAGCACCTCCGCCCCGCCACCCGCACCGCGCATGGGATGGGGAACCGACAAACTCTCCGTCAACGGTACCGTCACCAAATTCTTCTTACCATCCACCACACCCTTGCGCACCGCATTGATCACATCCTTGGCCTTGCCCACGCCCACACCCACCTGGCCGCGTTCATTGCCCACCACCACCACCGCCCGGAAACTGAGCTGCTTTCCGCCCTTGACCACCTTCGTCACCCGGCGAATCTGCACCACCCGCTCCTGCCACTCAGAAACCTCCCGCGGCTCACTACTTTTGCGTTTTTTCCGCCGTTCCCGTTGCTCAGCCATAGATTTTGCACCCCATTAGCATCATTTAGCATCCACAAAATTCTAGAAAATCAGCCCCGCTTCTCGGGCAGCCTCCGCCAGGGCCTGCACTCGCCCATGATAGAGCTTTCCCCCCCGGTCAAAAACCACCGTTTCAATCCCTGCGGCCTTAGCCCGTACCGCAATTTCACGCCCCACCGCCGCTGCCGCTTCACAGGTCGCCGTGGCACTCAGTTGAGACTTCAACTCAGGCTCCAGCGTCGAAGCAGCCGCCAGGGTGTGTTGCGCCTGATCATCAATGATCTGAGCATAAATATGCCGGTGAGAGCGAAACACAGCCAACCGCGGCCGTTCCCTTGTCCCCGCCAACTTCTTACGAATGCGCTCATGGCGCCGGGCTGTTGTCACCTTCCGATTCACTTTCATCGCAACCCCTCCCTATTTCTTCCCTTTACCCTTACCGGACTTACCAGCCTTACGGCGTACCTTCTCACCCAGATAGCGGATCCCCTTCCCCTTATAGGGTTCTGGCTCCCGCACCGCCCGAATCTGAGCAGCCACATTCCCCACCAATTCCTTATCAATCCCCGAAACCGTCACATTCGTGGTCCCTTCCACCGCCAAACGGATCCCTTCCGGCGGCACAATCTCCACCGGATGGCTAAACCCCATATTCAAAACCAACTTACTCCCCTGCATACTGGCACGATAGCCAACCCCCTGGATCTCCAGCTTCTTATCAAAACCCGTCGAAACCCCCGTCACCATATTGGCCAGCAAAGTCCGACAAAGACCATGGAGTTGTCGCGCCGCCCGGGATTCATTCACCCGTCCCACCTTCAGGGTTGTGCCCTCTTTTTCTAGGCTAATTAACGGCGGAAAAACTCGCTGCAACTGCCCCTTGGGGCCCTTCACATGCACCCGTTGCCCCTCAATGGTGACCTCCACCTTAGCAGGCAGGGAAATCGGCAACTTACCAATCCGCGACATAACACCCACTCCCTAGTAGACGTAACACAAGACTTCGCCACCGACCTTTTGCTTACGGGCATCCCGGTCAGTCATGATCCCACTGGAAGTGGAGATAATCGCAATCCCAATCCCGCCCAACACCCGCGGCAACTCCCGCTGATTTTTATACACCCGCAATCCCGGTCGGCTCACCCGCTGCAACCCAGAAATCAGAGGTTGGCGCCGTTTACCCTTGTACTTCAATTCCAAAGCCAGAACAGCCTTGCTCCCTTCCCCCTCTTCCCTAATTTCACCAATAAACCCCTCTTCCTGCAGCACACGGGCAATACTGCGGGTCATCCGCGTCGCTGGCACCGGCACCACCTCATGGCGAGCCAAAGAGGCATTCCGGATCCGGGTCAACATATCAGCAATGGTGTCATTCGTGTGAGCCATGAACCTTATCCTCTCAGCAGTTACGAAGAAAATGGCATACCAAAAGCCTTGAGCAAAGCCCGACCTTCCTCATCAGTTCGGGCCGTAGTGACGATAGAAATATCCATCCCCCGCACCTGATCCACCGCGTCATAGCTAATCTCTGGGAAGATCAACTGTTCGCGGATCCCGATGGTGTAATTCCCCCGACCATCGAAACTCTTAGGACTCACCCCACGAAAGTCTCGGATACGAGGGAGCGCCACATTGATGAAGCGATCGAGAAAGGCATACATTTTTTCCCGTCGCAACGTCACCATCAACCCAACGGGCATGCCCTTACGAATCTTAAAGCTGGCAATCGCCTGTTTAGCACGGGTGATTACAGGTTTTTGACCGGTGATCTTGGCAATTTCCGCCACAGAATTTTCCAAAGCCTTGGCATTCTGGGCGGCATCACTCAAACCACGATTGATCACAATTTTTTCCAGCCGTGGCACTTGATGCACATTTTTAAGCTTTAGTTCTTGCATCAGCTTAGGAATCAGGGTTTCAGTATAGAGCGTCTGTAAACGTTGGGGCATGATCAGTTCTCCTAAAACAAGCGTTCTGGTCGTGGTCAGAACTAAGGGGGGGGGTTCAGGAATCATTCAAGAATCAAGAATTTCTCCTGTTTTTTTCAGCATTCGCACCTTGCGTCCATCTGCCGTAAAGGTATGAGCAATCCGGCTGGCCACCTTTTCCTTTTTGGAATAGGCCATCACCTTACACACAGGGATGGGAGCTTCTTTGGTGATGATCTCTCCCTTTTCTCCTTGCCGCTGAGGCTTGACGTGACGGGTAACTTTATTCACCCCTTCCACAATCACCATATTTTTCTCTGGCAATGTGCGCAGCACCTCACCGACCACACCCTTATCATCCCCAGCAATCACTTGCACCGTATCCCCCTTGCGAATACTCATTTTGTAACGGAGACTGGTGCGGTGGGGGCGAATCCCAGCCTTCTTGGTGAGGGCTTGAATTTGAGACGGTTTTAAGCGACGAGCCATCAGAGTACCTCCGGCGCAAGCGAAATAATCTTGGCAAAATTTTTCTCCCGCAATTCCCGCGCAATCGGGCCAAAAACCCGCGTTCCCTTGGGATTCCCATCATTGTTGATAATCACAGCCGCATTATCATCAAAGCGAATCGACATCCCGTCTTCCCGCCGCACCGTGTCCACCGTGCGCACCACCACGGCCTTGACCACATCTGACTTTTTCACAGCCTGATTGGGGGCGGCATCCTTAACAACGCCGATAATCACATCCCCCAGACTGGCATAGCGGCGGCCACTGCTACCCAAGACCCGGATACACATCAGCTTCCGGGCACCCGTGTTATCAGCGACAGTGAGCATTGTTTGTTGTTGAATCATGACCTCCTCCTAGAGCTTTTCAATCACGCGCCAGCATTTATCGCGACTGAGGGGGCGGGTCTCTTGGATCCGTACCCGATCCCCAACTTTGTATTGATTTTCCGGATCATGGGCCTTGAACCGCCGCGTCTTCACCACGATCTTGGCGTACTTAGGATGGGCAATGCGGTTCTCCACCGCCACCACCACTGTTTTCTGCATCTTGTCGCTGACAACCACCCCGACTTTTTCCCGTGCTGCCATAAAACCTCCTAAGCTTCCTCTGAATGGACTGCTAGACCACGCTGCCGCTCCCCTTCCACAGTCAGTAACTGGGCCAGGCGATGCTTCGCCATTTTGAGCAAATGGGGCTTGGTTAACTGTCGAGTCGCTTGTTGCAGACGCAACTCAAAAAGCTCTTTTTTCACAGCTAAGATTTCACTGGTCAACTCAGCATCTGAGAGACGGCGAGCTTCACTGATTTTGGGCATCGGCATATCACTACACTCCTACAGGTTCCGACGAATCATCTGGGACTGGAGCAGCCTCTACCTGATCAAGATTAGTGAGATCCGCTTTACGCACAAACTTCGTGCGAATCGGCAACTTGTACTGCGCCAATCGCATCGCCTCCCGTGCCGTCTGCTCAGTCACGCCCCCAATTTCAAACATCACCCGCCCTGGCTTGACCACTGCCACCCAAAACTCTGGGTTCCCCTTCCCCGATCCCATGCGAGTTTCTGCCGGGCGCATGGTAATGGATTTATCTGGGAAAATGCGAATCCAAATTTGTCCACCCCGGCGGATATAGCGGTTCATCGCCCGGCGACAGGCCTCAATTTGGCGGGCCGTTATCCAAGATGGCTCTTGGGCCACAAGGGCATATTCACCGAAGTTAATCTGATTACCCCGGCAGGCTTGCCCCCGCATCCGCCCCCGCTGCATCTTGCGAAATTTTGTGCGCTTTGGACTAAGCATCATCAACTCCTTTAGGCTTCTGCCCCAGAACGGTCTTCAAAGGTAGGACGCTTCCGACTGGTTGGGCGGCGCTGACCACTAGGAGCAGGCTTGGCAGCCTCGGCCCGCTGCTGGTGGGGAAGAATCTCACCCTTAAAGACCCAGACCTTCACCCCCAAAACCCCAAAGGTAGTGTGAGCCGTATCTTCGGCATAATCAATATCCGCCCGCAAAGTATGGAGGGGGATCCGCCCTTCCCGTGTCCACTCTGTCCGGGCAATTTCCGCCCCATTGAGCCGTCCAGCAATCTGAATTTTGATACCCTGAACCTGAGCACGTTGAGCTTTTTGAATCACCTGGCGCACAATCCGTCGGAAAGCAACCCGCCGTTCCAGTTGTTGCACAATACTCTCAGCAATGAGAGTAGCGTCTGCATCAATACGTTGCACCTCAGACACATTGACCCGCACCATGCGATCACCACTTCCCATGGCATGGAGTTCTTTCTGCAATCCGAGGCGTAATTTCTCCAACCCCTCCCCACCCTTACCAACCACAACCCCAGGTCGGGCAGTATTGATGGTGATGGCCACTTGGTCTGCCTTGCGCTCGATATAAATACCAGAAATGCTTGCACTTGAGCCACTACCTGGCTTATCGGATTTATTGAGTTGCTTATCAATGTAAGCGCGGATCATGGCATCTTCTTTGACCAAAGCTGGATAGCGGGAAGGGTCAGCATACCATTGACTCTGGTGAGACTTGGTGATCCCTAGCCGTAAACCAGTCGGGTGAATCTTCTGTCCCATAGCCTAGTTCTCCTCACGTGAATTCACACTGGATGCAGGCATCACTGTTATTGTGATGTGACAAGTACGCTTGTGAATAGGATAAGCACGGCCTTGGGCGCGGGCTTTGAAGCGCTTGAGGGTCGCTCCTTGATCTGCATAGGCTTGGCGAATGACCAAATCCCGGGCATCAAACCCGCGATTGTGCTCGGCATTGGCAACAGCCGACCGTAAAACCTTGCGAATTGGCTCACAGGCTGCATGGGGCATGAACTTGAGCACAATCAAAGCGTCCGCATAGGACTTGCCACGAATTTGATCCAGTACCCGTCGCACCTTGTAGGGAGACATGCGGATATATTTGGCTTGCGCTTTGACTTCATTCGATTCCAGTAGCATAACGTTATCCCCCTAGCGCCGGGCCGCTTTTTTATCGCTGCCAGCATGACCTCGAAACACCCGCGTCAGGGCAAATTCCCCAAGCTTGTGCCCAATCATCTGATCAGTAATGTAAACCGGAACATGCTGCTTACCGTTATAAACAGCAATGGTGTGTCCAATCATGGTTGGCAAAATCGTAGATGCCCGCGACCATGTCTTGATAAGTTGTTTTTCATTGCGGGCGTTGAGCTTTTCTACCTTCTGTAAGAGCTTGGCAGAAACAAATGGCCCTTTCTTTAATGAACGTCCCATACCCTTTTAACCATCCAACAACAGTGAAATATTTGATAACCGATGATCTACGACTGCACGCTCTTGCCTCGCTTACGTCCACGCACAATAAATTTGCTACTGGGCTTTTTGCGTTTGCGCGTTTTGTACCCAAGGGTGGGCTTGCCCCAGGGTGTGACGGGCCCTGGGCGACCAATAGGGGCACGTCCTTCGCCACCCCCATGGGGGTGATCCACGGGATTCATCACCGAGCCGCGCACTTCTGGACGCCGACCCAACCATCGCTTGCGCCCAGCTTTGCCCAAACTGATGTTATTGGCATCCAGATTACCCAGTTGCCCAATGGTGGCCATGCACAGCTTACGCACAAGACGGACTTCTCCTGAGGGCAGTTTAAGAGAAACATAATCCCCTTCCTTAGCCACCAACTGAGCTGCCCCTCCCGCTGCGCGCACCAGTTGTCCGCCATTGCCAGGGATCAGTTCCACATTGTGAACCGTGGTTCCCAAGGGAATCTTCTCTAGGGGTAAAGCATTACCAATTTCGATGGGAGCTTCTGCACCAGACATGATTGTGGCACCCACCGCCAAACCGCGGGGATGGAGAATGTAGCGCTTTTCACCATCTTGGTATTGCACAAGGGAAATGCGGGCGTTGCGATTGGGATCATACTCAACAGTGAGCACCGTAGCAGGGATCCCGGTTTTCTCGCGGCGAAAGTCGATCAGACGATATAAGCGTTTATGTCCGCCGCCACGATGACGACAGGTGATCACCCCGCGGTTGTTCCGCCCCTTAGGACGATGGATGTGAACCGTAAGAGACTTTTCGGGTTGATCGGTGGTCAGCTCATCAAAGTCAGGGAGGACAAGTTGACGCACACCGGGAGTGTAGGGTCGGAAACTACGTACCATAAATCCTCCTAAACCTCAGGGAAGAGCGTGATGGAATTGCCGTCAGCTAGCGTGACAATGGCTCGCTTGGGGCGGGGACGATAGCCGACATATTTCCCGACCCGCCGCTTTTGTCGGGGTAATTTCAGCGTGTTGACATCCGTCACTTTCACCCCAAACATTTCCTCAACGGCGTAACGAATGGCGGGCTTACTGGCGTTTTCTCGAACTTCAAAGACATACTTACGCTGTTCAATCAACCGCGTGGCTTTCTCACTGATAACTGGGCGAATTAAGATATCAGCTAAGGTACGGCGATGGTCACTCATGAGATTGCCTCCACAACGGTTGATGAGGGGGTTGATGAGGGCGCAAAAGTTGCCTTAATTTTTTCTAGGGCTGGCAAGGTAACAATGATCTTATCGCTGTAAAGCAAGTCAAATATATTGATGTTTCCTGCTGTAATGAGCTTGACTTGGGCAATGTTCCGACTGGCTCGCCAGACAAATTCATTCTTGTCTGCCACAATCAACAAGACCTTTTGGTCAGGGGTAATCCCCCATCGGGTCAGAGCTTGAGCAACTTCCCGAGTTTTGGGTTGTTCGCTCAGTTGGGCAGCAAAATCTTCCACAACAATCAGATCGGCTGTGCGATCTTGAAAGGCTGTGCGTAATGCTAGCCGCCGCTCTTTGCGATTCATGTCAAGGTGGTACTCTTTTTTACGAGGGCCAAAAACGACCCCACCTTTGCGCCAAAGAGGAGACCGGATCGAGCCTGCCCGTGCCCGCCCAGTGCCCTTTTGCTTCCAAGGCTTGCGACCCCCACCGCTCACTTCAGCCCGAGTTTTGGTGTGAGCGTTACCCTGCCGGGCATTGGTCAGTTGCCGCCGTAAGGCCAAATACACAACGTGCTTGGCTGTTTCTGCGCGGGCTATCGCCAAGTTGACTTCGGTACTCCCTACTGGGGATCCCTGCCAATCCTTAATTTCACAGGTTGCCATAGCTCTTCTCCTTTAACGGACACTCTGACGTTGGACAAGTTTGGCAGGACGAATCTCTACCAATCCCCCTTCCACACCAGGGATCCCACCCTTGATCAACAGTAGGTTCTGTTCAGGAATGACCTTGATCACTTCTAATTTGCGAATAGTGGCTCGTTTGCCGCCAAGCCGCCCTGCTCCCCTCAGCCCAGGAAAAACGCGACCAGGCGTCGTTCCAGCCCCTACAGAACCAGGCTCACGGTGATTTTTTGAACCGTGGGACATGGGACCTCTACCGAAGTGATGCCGTTTTTGATAGCCAGCAAACCCTCGCCCAATACTTGTGCCAGAAACGTCAACCAGTTGACCAGGCTGAAAAAGACTATCAACCGTAATGGTTTGTCCCACGTGATAGGACTCAGGATTCTCAAGACGGTACTCCCGCAGATGCCGCACCATGTGCTCAAGACCAGCCTTACGCAGGTGACCTTGTTCGGGCTTGTTGATCCGCTTGGGAAGCACGGGTTCAAACCCAAGCTGAATGGCACTGTAGCCATCAGTGGCTTTGGTTTTAAGTTGGGTCACTGGACAGGGGCCCGCCTGAACCACTGTCACAGGAATGGCACGCCCATCCCCATCAAAGATTTGGGTCATCCCCACTTTTTTGCCCAAGATACCGAGTGTCACGGCAATACCCCACGGTGAAAACAAACCCACCTGTCTCTGAACTTACACACACCCAAAGAACCACTTTGTCAGTGACGTTGAGCGGCGTATTTTGTCTGATACAGTTCGCCAGGATTGAGACACTGGCAATGTGCCTACGAGGACTTACACCCTAAGAAAGCTTTCTCACTTTCGGACTATCCAACTTGGACTATCCAAATAGGAGACCTCAATCCTGTGTAGTATCCGAGTTGTAGAGGCACAGGATCTCATCATAAAGGGTTGGCAAGCTTTTTGTCGAGGCCGTCCATCCAGGTTTTCCGGGTCAGAACAACATAAGTGTCACTGCTGATGGGGTGACCGCCTCGGTAAACGTTCACGACCAAATGCTGGGGATCCCGCCAGGTGTGATTACGGGTAATCGGTAGAGAGGTGACGGGGGTTGAAGCCCGCAGGCGGAGAGTCAAGGTGGTGCTGTCAGTGCGTGCCTCAATCTGGATGGGGTAGGGGTAGGGATTGCGGAGGCGCAGGTCAGCGATACCAAACCAGACGGTAGCATCCAATCCTGGTGGTACAGAATCCACCGGGGCAACATGAGCGTGGCGCTCAACAATCTCTAACCCAGCCTGGAGGGCAGCCCCATAGAGGGCGGAAGACACTTGGCAGATGCCCCCACCTACAGAAGTTACGGTGTTGGCTGTCATAAAAGCAGGGGCAGGGACATAGCCCCGTTCCCGGGTGCGGGGGCCAATCAAGGTATTAAAGGATAGCTGCTGCCCTGGCGGAAGGATCACCCCATGTAAGGCTTGGGCGGATTGGCGGATATTGTGGCGTTGGGCAGGGGAACGAGATTGCAGGTCAGTGACGGAACTCCCCAGAATAAACTGGCTCGGGCGGGTGTGCCACCAAACACTCACCAAGGTTGTCAGGGCGATGCTCAAGACCAGCGTTTTCATCCTATCCCCTTGCTTTCTGTCCTATTTTAGCTTTAGTATTAGGGATGCACATTCCTCGGTAGCTCAGCGGTAGAGCGGTCGGCTGTCAGGGTAACCTAGCAGCGCCACTTGGAAACAAGTGGTGGAACATTGGGTGAATTCAGGGAAACCACAGCATTTCGGATGGTGGCAACCCTGAGCCAAGCTTGACGAAAGGCATTGGAGTAGTCAAGAAGGTGCAGAGACTAGGGATGAGGAGCCTAACCAATACGTCCCACAGCGCCCAACATCCTTAGGTTGAATGAGTCTTTGCTGATTCAAACTGGATGAAGAGATAGTCCACACCCTGTAGAAATATGGGGACATTGTGTAACCGATTGGTCGTAGGTTCGAATCCTACCCGGGGAGTTT